>Ga0105046_10007495_pt1 | contig 17187 bp, 14 predicted proteins | sample MAT03_FD_78385 | JGI IMG/M metagenome (GOLD analysis project Ga0105046, IMG submission 78385) | Freshwater microbial communities from Lake Fryxell liftoff mats and glacier meltwater in Antarctica - MAT-03 (megahit assembly) | ecosystem: Environmental > Aquatic > Freshwater > Ice > Liftoff...
CAGCCAAGCGATTTTGCCGCTCATGCGAATCCTGCCCGCCTCGACAATTGCATGCGAACGCCCGATGGTTGCCATATTCCCTTTGTCCCAATATTGAAATGGTTTCGTCGGACGACTTCCACGGATCGACTTTGCGATCAGCTTTCCAACAAAATCTCCTTGCTGCACGGCGACAGGAGCCACGCCTGGCAATGTTTTTGCATCGGGCAGGCTGAATGCAGCCATGTCTCCGATCACGAAGATATTGGGGTGTTCCGAAATGGCGCATTGGGAGTCGACTGCGATTCGACCCGATCGATCGATCCGATCTGGCGCATCAATAGCATCGGCAAGCTTTTTACCGAGCATAGAAGCCTTGACGCCGGCTGCCCAGATGACGGTGTTGGTATTGATGCGATTGGATTTTCCGTCATGACTTACAATCACGTGGTCTGGGTGGATTTCCAAAAGTCGCGTTTCGTTCCAAATCTCGGCCCCTAGTCCTTTCAGGTCTCGAGCAGCGACTTCCGATAGCGATACGTGGTACTTGTCCAGTATCAGTTTGCTGTTCTCAATCAAAAGGATGCGTGCTGTGCTCGGGTCAATCGTACGAAAATCCTGCTTCATCGATTGACGAGCAAGTTCGCAAATCGACCCCGCCATTTCCACTCCGGTAGGACCTCCGCCAACAATCACGAAAGTCAAAAGGGATGCGCGTTTCCCAAGATCCTCTGTCCGTTCGGCTTGTTCAAACGCAGTTAAGATTCGTCGGCGTATCTCGGTCGCGTCTTCGATGGTCTTTAGTCCCGGAGCGAGCGGTTCCCATTCCGTGTCACGCCCAAAGTAATGATGCGTAGAGCCCGTGGCGACAACCAAATAATCGAACGGGATCGATGACTGATCCTCCATCACGATTCTCCGATCGATCATATTGAAATCCTTCACAGCCCCCAAAAGTACTTGAACGTTTTTTTGTCGTCTGAAAATACTTCGAAGGGGCGCGGCGATGTTCGCAGGTGAAAGGGCGCCGGAAGCGACTTGGTAGAGTAGCGGCTGGAACAAGTGGAAATTGCGGCGGTCGACCAATTTGATTTCGACATTGGCCTTGCGCAATGCCCTAACGCAAGCCATGCCCGCAAAACCACCTCCGATCACAACGACTTGGGTTTTGGTAGAATGTTGCATCGTGTTTTTTCTAATAGTGGATTGCTGTTGCGAAATTCAATAATTTGAGCTCTCTTGATTGTACGGGAATCCAATTGGAATGGATCCACCTCTTTTAACTCCGAACGAAACCACCTTCCACAACACTTCTCTGAGCAAAAACGCAACCCATGATCGAAACCACCGCATTGAAGGGTAAACACGTCGTTGTAACGGGCGGGGCAACCGGAATTGGATTTGCCATCGCGGACCTTTTTTCCCAAAATGGAGCCAAGGTTGCTATCGGTTCTCGCCGCGAAGAAGCAATCCAAGAAGCCGTCAGCGCATCCGCGGGTAGGTTAATCGGGCATACAATGGATGTTGCAGTGCGAGAAAGTGTTGAGCACTTTTTTGATTGGGCAGCCACAGCCCTTGGTCATGTTGATATCTTGGTTAACGCTGCGGGTGTCAATATTCGTGATCGCTCTATCAATTCTATGGCGCCCGATCAGTGGGATCAGGTCATGGCGATTAACGCCACAGGTGCATACAACTGCATCTATTTCGTCTTGCCGCAAATGCGAGCTCGGCAACGTGGTATGATCATCAATATCTCTAGCGTCGCCGGCAAACGGGCTCTTGCCTTGGGTGGTGTGGCTTATTCCGCTAGCAAGTTTGCGATGACGGCACTTGGAACCTGCGTTTCCAACGAAGTCGGCGGGGAGAATATTCGAGTTACCAACGTCTACCCAGGTGAGGTGGACACACCCATTCTCGAACAGAGACCAACGCCAGTGACGGACGAACATCGCCAAAAGATATTGCGGCCCGAAGATATCGCACAAGTGGTTGTGGGGCTGGCTGGTTTGCCCGATCGCGTTCACGTTCCTGAAATCGTGATCAAACCAGTCAATCAGCAATACTATTGAGGAATTTGGCTTGAAGGTCTCTATCCTTGTACCGGCGTTCAACGAAGAAAAAACGATTGAACGCGTTCTTCTGAAACTGCTTGCGTTACCGATCCGTGAAATTGAGATCATTGTCGTCGACGATGGATCAACCGATGCAACCGGACGCATTATTCAGCAATTGGCTGAGGATAATCCTGGTATTCGTTGCTTTGCCCAGCCGAAGAATCTCGGCAAGACTGCCGCCATTTCCAGAGCCATATCGGAAAGCACAGGCGAAGTTTTAATCGTTCAAGATGCCGACTTAGAATACGACCCAAACGAGATTCCCGAAATCATTTCTCCAATCATTGAAGGTGTTGCTGACGTCGTTTACGGAAGTCGTTTTTTGGTCAAGCGCGCCTCGCGGGTGTTGTATTACTACCATTATCTTGCAAATAAGTGCTTAACCTGCCTAAGCAACATTTTGACGAATCGGAACATGTCGGACATAGAAACATGCTACAAAGCGTTTCATCGCGAGGTGATCCTGCCGCTAAAACTGTGCAGCCGTGGCTTTGGCATGGAAGTAGAGATTACTGCGATGGTTTGCAAAACGAAAGCTAGGACGTACGAAGTTCCGATTTCGTATTATGGTCGAACGTACGAGGAAGGGAAAAAGATCGGTACCCGGGATGGCTTGGCCGCGATCTGGTACATCCTTTACTTCAACCTGATCCACCCTTATACGAAATCCGGTCGTAACTACATAGAAACAGTCAATTCCTCGCTTGAGGATCGGCATTCGCGATGAAAAACCAGTGGCAGAGGTCAAAGCAAGCATTGTCATAATCCTTGCTTTCCAAAAATGGGCTCGATCTGCTATACTCTCCTCTTATTCAAGGCGAGCAATTCAAGCTCTCCCACCTTTCATCTTGTATGAGTCGCGGCCCCGCGAAAAGACTTCGATATGTCGGATCATTGGAACAGCATTGCAAATCTGCTTAAAACTCCTTCGCTTAATCCCACTGCAAAGAAAACAGACGGCCCGACCAAACCGCCAAAAGCAGTGATGCCAGCCGAGCCATCGGCGCAGTTCGAGGAACCGATAACTCCGGTGGCGGAGCAGTCAAAACCAAAACCAAAACCTGAACCTTCCCGGTTCCGAAGTTCATGGGATGCGGTCACGACTTTTTTTGGAGTTGCCGCTCCTGAAGAACCTCAAGAAATGGAGCCCGAGTCGAAAGTTTCGTTAAACACCTCGTCGGAGACAAACGTTTCGAAATCCGGTGCTCCCAGCAGCCGAAAGTCAAAACCGAGTATGTGGGGAGTCACGGTTGACGAGTCAAGAGCTGAACCTGATCTCCCGCTCGCACCTCCTCCACCCTTGAAATCAACCGAAGTGGAGTCCAGGGGGCGAGGGCGATCACCAGCTCGAGAACGGTCCCGTGTCGACGAGAGTTCCGCTCGATTGGAGCCCGAAAAAGAAATTCGCGAGGTGACTTTGTCGCAATCGGGCACCGAGACGCATTCCAGACGCCTGCCGCAAACGAATCGAGATGAAGATGCGGGGGCAATCGATCCCGAGCGACGATCGCGTAGGCAGCAGCCACGTCGAGGCCGACAAGCGGACGTTCGCGCCGACGTCCCATTCGGTGAATCCCCTTTGGAACTGGACTCGAGCGAAGTAACCCCAGAGTTGGATATGGAAAGTAAAGATCGACACGAGTCGCCGCGCGGTGAAAGCGATCGTGGTTCACGCGGTCGTGGGCATCGAAGCCAATCGGACGTTGGCGACGTTCGTTCCGAAAGACCCGTCAGTCAAGATCGATCGGATCGGGAAAAGCGGCCAGAAAGGGCCGGACGCGACGAACGACCGGATAGGCCACCTCGGCAAGAGAGTTCCGATCGACAGGAATCTTCGGACCGACTTGAAAGACAACCTCGTCCGGAAAGCGCCGCTCGCCCTGCTCGTTCAGACAGTTCAGACCGATCAAGGTCGGATCGTGGTGAAAGACCACCTAGAGCCGATAGGGCTGACAGACCACCTCGTCCGGAGGGTGCCGATCGAAGCGAAAGACCTGCCCGTCCGGAACGTACAGATCGGCCCGAACGGTCGGGGGGGCCCGAGCGGTCGGACAGACCTGCTCGTGCCGAGAGACCTGCCCGTGCCGAGAGACCTGCCCGTGCCGATAGGCCGGCGCGAACTGATAGGCCGGCGCGAACGGACCGTCCAACGCGTACGGAAGGCGCAGAGAGAACCGCAGCTCACGACCGTCCCGTTCGTCCCGAGCGAGCCAGCTTGTCGCGAACGGAACGCGGAACCCATGACTCGAGCTCGGAGCGACGACCAAGCTCATCAAATCCTTCCCCTGCGAAAAAGCCATCCGGCTTTGGCGCGGGCATTCATGAAGATGACACTTTCGGTTTTGTCGACGATTCGATTGACTTTCAGGACGATTTCGAGATCGTGGATGATCGAGTAGAAATCGATGCGAACGAAGGTGTGTCGGGAGACTCGCTTGAACACGAACCGCGACCAAGACGACGGCGAGGTCGTGGAAAACGATCAGAAACCCGCAGCAGCGACAGTGCGGAACCCGAAATTGAGTCTCGCGAATTAGACGATGATCGCGACAGCGATGACGATGATGCAAGCGAATTGATAGGTCGAAACAGCAGGATTCCGTCTTGGCAAGATACGATTGGAACCCTGGTGACCTTGAATATGGAAAATCACCAAAGGAATCCGTCGCAAAATCGAGGTGGCCCTCGAGGACGCGGACCAAGACGCGATCGGTAGTGCTTCGTAGTGTGCCTGAGCGAGGCGCTCGCTCAGGTTTTGTAAGAACCCAAAGAGCGAAGGGCCCCGCTCGTCCACAAGTGTCGCCTTTTGCTCCGCAAAGGTGCGTTTACTAAGCAAACTTTCGCAGAGCGAAAGGCGACAATCATAAACTCACGGCCTCGGATTGACCTGGCTGCGAAGTGCATTGCTGCGTTGCAAGCTCAACATCAACAACATGGCCACACAAGCCAACCCAATCGCTCGAATCCAACCCGATTGAAAAACGATCGCTCCATTGATCGCTATAAAGATCAGGAAACCGTTGGTGCAATAACGGTAAGCTTTGGGCATTTTGTTATAAATCGCGGGCGAAATCATTCGAACCGTCGCGTCAACAATCCAGACCAAGTCAAAGGCATAATTGACGAAGAGCCCTGCACCAAAGCGTATCCCAATCAATTCCTGTGTTTGTTGTGCCGTTGCCTCAATTGCCATGAGTTGGCTCCCATGGTGAAACGTAGCAAGGGATCCGAGACTGTGGCAAAGCGATAGCAGGGCTCCAACAAGCCATAAGCTGGCGGTCGTTCTATCTGTGCTTTTCCCGCCTCGAATCTCGAAAGCGAAAACAAGGACCATCAATCCCAGGGCAATTCGAATGGCCCAAAGCGAGGCGGACTCTGCAGGTGTCTCAGCGACGCGAGTTCCCGCCACCAGCCCGTCGCCAATTCCGAGTATGCTGACGCAAGTGCAAAAATCAATACAATCGAGCCAGTAAACGGAGTCAATTGTGGATTCATCCATCGTTTGGGATCCAGTTCAGGGCTTCCAGGGCTAATGGCTGGAATGTATAAATCGTTGCAGCATAACAGTTTCCTATCACGATTTTCATTCCGAAAGGCCCGTTGAGAGATGCCGGAATCGACCAAACGAACCGACGACGTATTCGACATCGATCGTATTCGAAAGTTGATCGAGTTGATGAAAGAGCATGAACTCGGTGAAATCGATCTTCGCCAGGACAATCAACGTATTCGATTGTGTGGAGCTGGTCACGGCCAACCGATCCTTTCGGCCGGAATGATGGCTTCGCCGGTTGCTGCTCCAATGCAAGCAGTGCCAGTAGCCGTCGCCACCCCGGTTGCAGAGGGTGACGGTCCGCATATCGCGTACATCAAGTCGCCTATGGTCGGGACGTTTTACTCTCGCACCAATCCCAATTCAAAGAACTTTGTCGAAACTGGCTCCGTAGTTCAAAGCGACACGGTGGTCTGCATCATCGAAGCGATGAAGGTTTTCAATGAAATCCCAGCGGAGTTGCGTGGCAAGGTCGTTCAAGTGCTTGTCAAGAACGAAGAGGCAGTCGATTTCGGCAAGCCGCTCTTCAAGATCGATACTAGAGGCTAAAAATGTTTAGTCGTGTTCTTGTCGCCAATCGAGGCGAGATCGCTCTACGTATCATCCGAGCTTGCAAAGAGCTTGGTATCGAAACGGTGGCTATTTTTAGTGAAGCAGACCGAGGTGCGCAGTATTTAGAGTTGGCGGATCAAGCCATCTGCGTTGGACCAGCCAAATCGATAGATAGCTACTTGAGAGTCGATCGGGTTATTGCCGCAGCCGAGCTAGGCAACGTCGAGGCCATCCACCCTGGTTATGGTTTTCTAGCTGAAAATTCGGATTTCAACGAAGTTTGTCGAAGCTGCAATTTTACGTTCATTGGACCAACACCCGAAGCGATGGAGAAACTTGGCGACAAGAACACCGCGCGAGAGATGGCGATTGCGGCTGGCGTTCCTGTGGTTCCCGGCAGCGATGGCCTGCTCGAGTCCGAGGAAGACGCGGTCGTCGCGGCTCGAAAGATTGGTTTCCCGGTGTTGATCAAAGCCACTGCGGGTGGGGGCGGAAAAGGCATGCGCGTTGCAATGGACGAAGGGTCCTTGCAGACGTCGATTTCGCAGGCGCAAACCGAAGCCAAAGCCGCTTTTGGAAACGGCGGTGTCTATCTGGAGAAGTACATCGATCGACCTAGGCACGTTGAGGTCCAGATCATTGCGGACCAGCACGGGAACATCGTTCATTTACACGAGCGCGATTGCTCAGTCCAACGACGGCATCAAAAGTTGATCGAAGAAAGCCCGTCCCCACGATTGACGGAAGCCACACGCAAAGCCATGTGCGATGCTGCCGTTCGAATGATCCAGCGCGCAAACTATTTCAATGCGGCAACGGTTGAATTCATTGTCGATCAAAACGACAAGTTCTACTTCATCGAGGTCAACGCTCGAATCCAAGTGGAGCATCCCGTCAGCGAGATGATATCTGGCATCGATTTGATCAAATCGCAGATCCTCGTCGCGTCGGGACAGCCACTTCCGTTTACTCAAGCAGACATCAAGCCGTTCGGCGCCGCCATCGAATGCCGAATCAACGCAGAAGACCCAGACAAGAACTTCCAACCTTGTCCTGGTCGCATCGAAAGGATGTTTATTCCGGGAGGACTAGGTGTTCGAGTCGATTCACACGCGCATGCCGGATATACGGTTCCACCATACTATGATTCGATGATCGCCAAAATCATTGTGCATCGACCAACGCGGGAGCAAGCCATCGAGTGCATGCTGCGAAGTTTGAGCGAACTGAGAATTACCGGCATTAAGACCACGGCTAGCTTTCACGCTACCGTTCTAAACCAAAAGGAGTTCTCCGAAGGAACGGTCGACACCAAATGGGTCGAACGGGAATTGCTGCCCCGCCTCAAAGTGTAAATGTGTTGGAGGGGGCTGCGACAACCGACGAGACGATGCTTAAGCAAGTGGTGGATCATAGGCTTGGAGATGCGGACCTACGTCTTTGGTAAACTAATATGCGACACCGAATATGCGAGGCCGGGTCACAAAGTGCCCCGGCCTCGTCCAGCTTTATGACCCATGAAATTCAAAGGATTTCGAACTGTGTGGCACGCTCTGAGGCTGTGATTTTGACAACCCGACGCATGAGCTAGGGATTGCAGACGGCCCCCCGCTCACGCTCCGGGTTATCTAACTGCCGCTATCAAGAGGACCAGTCAAAAGATCACAGCCTCTCTGAGGAACGAAGGGCGTGGTGAATCGCTAGAGTCATTTGCCACACTTCCCAGCCCATCACTAATCGCTTTGGGTGGGCCACACAGTGGGTTGACAGGTCAGGATTTGCGTTGGAATGCATATTTTGGCATCTAAATTGCCCCTAATGGAGACGACGGTTTGACAGCAGTGCACTCTGGTATTTTAATCAAGGCATCTCGCTAGCGAGTTTTGAGGAGAATCCCAGTTTGCCAGTTGCTTTTGCCGAGTAATCTGTGATTTCCGTTCATCCCACCTTTGGAGAATCATTTCGCATGAAAAGATTATTTTTTGTCTGTGCCATCTTATTGATGGCAACCGTCTCTTCCCGCACCGCTTTCGCAACAAAGGAGTTCGGCGAACACTTTGGCAAATTCTATGTCGTAGACAGCAAGAACGAAGATTTCAAGAAACTGGTTGCGGAAGCCAAATGCAGTGTTTGCCACATCGAAGGCGAAAACAAAAAGAAGCACAACCCATACGGTGAAACGCTGAAAGCCGCTGGCTTGTTGAAGAAAACCTACGCGGAAATGATCAAGAAAGAGCCTGATAAGGCTCGCAAGGAGATCGAAGAGATCCTCAAGAAGTCCGAAGAAAAGAAAGGTAAAGACAATACTTTTGGAGAGCGGATCAAAGCTGGCTTGCTTCCGGGCGGCGACGTAAAGGGAAAGCAAACGACCGAAAAGCTAATTTCGTTCATTGCTCCAGTCGCTGAGTTTGTCGAGCTTTTCGATGGCAAGAGCCTGGAGGGATGGAAGATCAACGAAAATCCAAAGAGTTGGGCCATTGAGGATGGTTGCATCGTCTGCCAAGGCGAGCGAAGTCACCTTTTTTACGTCGGCGACAAGAACGACAAGAAGCCGTTTAAGAATTTTCATTTCAAGGCCGACGTAAAAACGATGCCCAATAGCAACGCAGGCATCTATTTTCATACTGCGTTTCAGGAAGAAGGCTGGCCTAAGAAGGGTTTCGAATGCCAAGTCAATAACTCCTACAAAGGCGATCCTCGCAGAACCAGCAGTTTGTACTCGGTCAAGGACGTGATGGAGCCAGCGGCCAAGGATAACGAATGGTACACCCAAGAGATCATCGTCCAAGGCAAGCAGGTTACGCTCAAGGTAAACGGTAAAACTTTGGTCGAATATACTGAACCAAAGGATCAGGAAGTAGGTAAAGATTTTGAGCGAAAGCTCGGCGAAGGCACATTTGCATTGCAAGCCCATGATCCAGGAAGCAAGGTTTATTTTAAGAACCTGATGGTTAAGCGTCTCGATTAGGAACACTAGAGTCAATTTGCTCACATCCAATCAAATCCAGCCAGTTCTCCGCTATCGAGATCTGGATCTCGGATCGAAACCGTGCTCTCCCTGGAGAGCACTCTTTTTTCGTACACCGCGGATTTGGTACACGTTGCGATCGTTCGTCGTCGTTCTGAGCCTTGTCGCTTTCCTTCTCAGTCCTTCGGTCACCGCTCAGGATTCCGCGGGTTCGGATACGATTCAGTTTCGAGCCGAAATGGGCCTGGGCGGCTTCTGGAAAGTCGGCTATCCAACACGCACTGCGATCGACATTACTTCCGGTTCCAAAGAAGTGGATGGGCGCTTGGAAATACAGACATTGGACGGGGATGGAGTGCCTGTCGTCTACCAAAGCGATTCCTGGAGGGTAAGAATAAAGCCAAAGTCGACCCTACGGCTGGAAGTCCAGGCCAAACACGGTCGTAGCAATGCGACTATCATTTTTAGGATTGTAGGAATGGATGGAACTGTCCTGCATGAACGGCCATTGCTTGCCGAGGAACGCGGTACCGCACTGCCAGCCACTCAGCCCTGGGTGGTAGGAATAGGGAGCGACCAGCTGAACCTAAGCCAAGGTGCCATGAAATCTGTGCGGGGCGCCCTGCCGGAAAACACTTCGGCTCAATTGACCAGCGTAGAGCAATTGCCGCTGTCGGCGGGTTGTTACGGCGGGGTCGATGTATTGATCCTTTCCTCTGCAAATGCCGAGCTCAATCAAAACATGACTTCGGTGAAAGCCCTGGCGATCAAGGACTGGATTGCTCAAGGAGGAAGATGTGTTTTATCACTGGGTAAACAAGCCGAATCGTGGCTTAAGACACCAGAGTTTGCGATGCTGGTACCAGGGGAATTCAAAGGCGTTTTACCTGATTGCGACCCTGGTCCGCTCGAATCCTACTTGAAGTCCCAAAGCCGTTTGGCAAATTTGGTATGCAGCCTTTTCGCGATTGAGTCCAGCGCGATCGATCTCGTCTTCAAGACCAAAAATCGACAGAGCTTTCCAATGATTGCCAGATGGGCATTTGGTGCTGGGAAAGTGACATTTCTGGCTACCGAGTTGGATGGAGAGCAGATACTCGCATGGGAGAGTCGTCCGAGTCTATTGAAGCAATTTCTAGACGAGCAATGGGAAAAGAAGGATGCACGCACGGACAAACGCGTGACCATGGGCTATGACGATATCTCGGGCCAACTCAATGCAACGCTTGATAACTTCCCTCTTCTGACTCTCGGAAACCTGGCATCCCTCTCAGTTTTGGCGGGTTTGTTTTGCCTCGTGATCGGCCCCTTGGACTATTTTTTAGTGGCTCGAAGTATGAAAAGGCCAGGAGGGACATGGATTACACTTCTGATTTGTTCCTTGGGTAGTTGCCTTTTTGTGACCGGACTTGCAAATCGATGGAAGCCGCAAATGCCGAGCATGAACAGTCTGGAGTTACTGGAGATCGACTACCAAACTGAAACGCTTAGAGGGCGTGGCTTTGCCCATTGTTATGGTGGATCGCGAGGCGTTTTTGATTTTTCCGCCCATCGTCGCGCTCAGGGGCTGAACGCGGGAACAGACAGTTCAAATACCAAAGTTCAAATCGATTGGTTTGGTCAACCAGGCAAAGGACTAGGTGGGTTCGAGTCCAGTGTCGCGACCGATCGAGGCATGCCTGTTTACCGGATCAGCGTTAGTCCTGTCAGTAGCTACCAAGGCCAGGGCAGCCCTGAGTCGGTTTCGACGACCGCCAATTCCTCCGTATTTGGGATTCGCGGTGTAGGCATTCCGGCCGCAGGCACAAAGTCGTTGTCCGCTACTTGGCAAGAGCATATTACGCTCTCAAGTGAAACAAACAAATTGTCCAGAGTGGTTGGTTCGATTGACTTACTCGAAGGAACTTTTGAAAACCCTCTGGATGTCGATCTGTTGGATGCACTGCTGATTTACCGCGGTCGAGCTTATGCACTTGACACTCGAATTCGAGTTGGCCAACAGATCTCGTTCTCGGCCATGACTGTACCAAAGGACATTACTCGCCGCTTGCAACGTCGTCAAAACGTTGGCGGAGAAGAACGTAGCACACCCTGGAATCCTGGAGATTCTGGACGACTGGACCGACTGATGGAGTTGATAAGTTTTCACAAATCCGCTGGCGGTAGCAAATACACTGGACTTTACAATCGCTACCTGAGCGAGTTGGATTTTTCGGATGTCATACGATTGGATCGCGCCATCTTGATTTGCGAATTCAAAGATCCCTCGCTGACTTGGTCCATGCGAAGGAATTCCGTGCCGATACAAGCCACAGAGGGAACGCGAAAGACGTTCTTGCGTTTGATCATTCCTGTCGGCCAATCCAAAATCGAATCGCCCACTTCGGGTTCGGTCCATCCAGCAAGCGGTCCAAAAACGTGATCAAAACATCACAGCTAACGAAAAAATACGACGACATGTACGCCATTCGAGACATTGATCTCGATCTAGGGCAAGGCGATCTGTTCGGCTTCATCGGTCCGAACGGGGCTGGCAAGACAACCACCATGCGAATCATCGCAACCCTCTTAACACCGACTTATGGTGAAGCCTATGTGTGTGGTTACTCTATCTACACACATCCAAAGGAGATAAGGCGACTGGTTGGTTACATGCCCGACTTCTTCGGCGTCTATGATGATATGACGGTCATAGAATACTTGGATTTTTTCGCCGCAGCCTATCGAATCGCTCCGCAAGCCCGCCGCAAGCGTTGCGATGAAATGCTTGAAGTGGTTGACCTCGAATTCAAACGGGACGCTTACGCAAACACACTTTCGCGAGGACAAACACAACGGCTAGGGTTGGCTCGCGTTCTGTTGCACGATCCGGCGGTCTTGCTACTGGATGAACCCCTAAGCGGACTGGACCCGCGCGCTCGAATCGAGATGCGAGCCTTGATGCGACGACTGGGATCGATGGGAAAGACGGTTATCGTCAGCAGCCACATCCTGCCCGAGCTTGCAGATGTTTGTAACAAAGTCGGGATCATCGATTCCGGCAAAATGATCGCAAGCGACGATGTCGCTTCCATGATCCGCCACGTGAGGCCCAACATGGCAATTCTTATTGAACCCGCCATGCAAAACCAATTGGAATCCGCCGCCAAACTTCTCAGCAATCACGAATTGGTTCAGTCGGTGGATATCGCAGCCCCATCGCTCAAGGCGACCCTTAAGGTGGATGCTGGCGACTATTCGTCCTTAGCAACCTTGCTCGTTAGCAATGGCATCGCTATAAAGCGATTCGCAGAAGAGGAGATCAATCTCGAATCCGCCTTCATGGCGTTCACCAAAGGTGCTGGCGCCAAGATCTAAAGCGAGGGGCAGTTTGAAATCTACCTGTAAACTGGGTGGCACTTGGACTGCCGCAAGACGGCGATTTAATCCATGACGGCAGTTTGAAATCTACCTGAAAACTGGGTGGCACGCTCTGAGGTACGAAGGGCGTGGTGAATCGCTAGAGTCATTTGCCACACTTCCCACGCCCATCGCTAATCGCTTTGGGCGTGCCACACGGTGGCCTGTCCTGGTAGTTTTCTGTCTGCCGCTCGCCTAAACGCACTTTCGCCGAGCGAAACGCGACAAACCGATTTCTTGTGCCTTCGGCTACCGACTACTGGCCCTTGACCGCTTTGAGCACCTCGGGATGCGACATCAAGAACTTGCGACGTTGATCCGCAAATTGTTTGATGCTTAGCTCACGGCCTGGATTGGTCGCTTCTGTCGCGATATTTGTGTCATACGCATCATTCGACGAGAGCTTTCGCGAATCGAGCTTGACCCATTCCTCTCCTCGATCTCGGTAACCTTGCACGACTGGTCCCAGCGTGTTCCAGTCCAAGCCCTTTTCGGCGACTTCGTAAACATATTGCAGATATTTCGTGCGTAACGCAGTGACCTTGAGAAGCTTGCTTCGCAGTGGCTTACTCGGATCGTCCAGTGCAACGAGTGGGTCGAGATCAACGGCTGACGAACCTGGCCCCCCTGGCCCCGGCCCGTCCGGACCAAAAGGACCAAAAGGACCACCGGGCCCTTGCCCCGGTCCACCAGGACCACCTGGAAATTGTCCACCAGGACCACCCCCAAATCCACCTCCAAATCCACCTCCAAATCCACCTCCAAATCCACCTCCAAATCCACCTCCAAATCCACCGCGACCACCGCCCCCACCTGGTCCGCCCATAGCACCCGAGAAGGATTCGTTCATGTCATGCGGAACGAGTTTGAAGATCCCTTTTTCATCGAGAAAGATATTGTAGTCACTCGCTCGCACCCAGTAGCCATCGTTATTGATCAGCGCCACATCGACTGCAAGGAATCGCAGTGCATTGTCGATATCCAGCATTGGCGATAATGCCGCTTCGAGCTGATCCGTGGGCGTTTCGTTTAAGGTTTTGCAAAGCAGTATCAATCGTTGCCACGCGGACTCTTTGTCCTCGGATTTGATGGAGTAGAGCCTTCGATAGTCATCGATTCGGTTCCCTACAAATGTCAAGCCTCCGCCCCCTCGCGGACTGCCAGGAACTTTCCATCGACTCCCCGCCGTGCTCTTGAAGGCTTCTTTGACAAACGTCTTGTCAAACTGTTGAGCGTTTTGATAGATTCCCCAGTCCTCGCCATTGATAACGACTCGAACGAGATTGACCTGTGGCGTCGGAAGAAACGGATTAGCAACGTGCGAATAGAGGACGGACCGCATCAAACTTGCGTCGCCGTTGGAATTGAGAAAATTCAAGGACTTGTAGCCGAGAAGCCTTTGGTCGGCTTCGACAAGATCCACCGAGAGATTGAGCGACCGCTTGGAGCCTGCTCCAACCATGAAAAAGGAGGAAGCTCCGCGGAATCCGACCCCAACGTTCTTGTACGTCTTGCCATCCACAATCATCTGAGCCGGGACTTCGACATCGGTTGGCTTGAAGTCCGCCATCTCCGCTTCCCAGTCCTCACTTTCGAACTGCAGAAAGACGGTTCGAAGGACATTGGGATCGTAGAGTTGCTCGTCGCCGTACTTTCGAACGTCGTCCACGGCAACGTTGACTCCAGGTTTCGGAGTTGGCCGAGAGCCACCTCCCGGTCCCCCTGGACCGCGTCCACCGCCAGGGCCACCCGGACCTCGGCCGCCGCCTGGACCACCCGGACCTCGGTTGCCGCCTGGACCACCCGGACCGCCACCGCCACCTGGAGCGCCAGAACCGCCGCCACCTGGTCCGCCAGGACCGCCGCCACCGCCGGATTTGGCTTCGACGCGAGCTTCGGCTCGTTCTTGTTTGTCGAGCCAGCCGTTTTTGTCTTTGTCGAACTTCGCAACCAGTTTTCGTTCCTGGCCTCCAGGGCCGCCCGGGCCCCCGAATCCGAATCCGCCGAAAATGCCAGGAAGGCCGCCTGGGCCGCTAGGTGGCTGCGCGATCAGAACCAACGCGGGCATTGCTAGGATTGCAACGACTCCGACCACTAGCTTTTTTTTTCGCATTTTCGACCTTCGCATGTTTGTTCCACTGACACGTAAAACCATTTGTTGTTGATCCATTTATTTCTCCAGCATCTTGATCTCGACGCCTTGGATCCCTTCCACTTTGCTACATCGTTCGATCGTTGTACTAACGCTTGTATCCTGTCGGAATCGGACAGAGTAAGTCCACTCCAAGACCGAACCACCCCTCGCCGTTTCGGCTGAAATCAACCGGTACGAACTCAAGGAGGAATCGAGCATCGGAACAACAGTCCGTTGATAATCGGTTCCGATCGACATTCGAAGAGTCAAATTTGCCTCATGCGTCTCTTGGGCAACACGACGCGCTGATTTGCCAAAAACGGGGAGCCGGGCCAAAGCAAGAGTGCCAATCATGACTACCGACCCGATCGCTGCAACGCCGATGGCACCTGTTCCAGAGGCCATTCCAACCACCACCGCAAAAATGACGAAAGCGATGTCCTGCGTTTCATCCAGAACGGTCCGGAAACGTACGATAGAGAGCGCTCCGACCAGACTAAATGCCCGAGCGACTCGGTCGTCGATAACTTGCATTACCATGGCGATCAAAATGGAAAGCAAGACAAGGGTCAGAGGAAAGGTGGCTGGTACCGGCGTCGGATGCCTATGAAGCCGACAGGAAGCAGCAACTAGAAATCCGAATAAGCATGCCGCGATTAATCGGATCGCCATCACCGTCGCTGAAACCGGAACTGCTGACTGCGAACTGTCCGTAAACCAATCCAGCATTAGCACGTTCCTTCCGCGGATGGAGTCTCGATGCGAGCAGCCAATCCGGCGACGACAATCGCATTCCGGAACTTGGAAACAGGTTGGGAAACAAGCTTAAACTCCTCAAGGATCTCACGGAAGCCGATCGGCATAGCGTCGCGATACTTCATTTCGACCACGCATTTTTCGCCTAGGAATGGTCGGTAAGCCAATTGCGATGGAAACTGTGAGTCCGTCAGTGAACAACATCGCAAGCCGCGGTCGATCGTCAATCGAATCGGACCTTGTTGATCCATTTGGAGGAATGCGACCCGATCGTATGCGATGCATAGGGTTGGATGAAGCTTTAGTTTGTCGATGCGTCTGGTAAACCAATCGATCGTCCGTGGCTTGAGCATCTCAAGTGAGGGTTCTGCTTCATGCAACCCATCCAATGGCCCTTCGTAAACTCCAGTGAGAATCTTATCCAACTCGGATGATTCGATTTGGATCCGACGTTTGGTGACGATCCCCTTCCGCTTGGACTTCCGTTCGAGGAACATGGCGGAGCCACCCGAGTACCGGCGAATTCGAAATTTTCTTCGAGAATAGCCGGGAATCCGTCGAAAGACGTCTCGATCGTGCGTCTCAAAATAAATCCCTTCTACCGAATAACCACCGGTTTTTGGATCCGCGTGTGGGTCTGCTTGCATTTTCGTTGCCAGAGTTGAAATCAGCGGCTCTAGCAGTAATTCCTCAATCAAAAATTTGATTTCAAACGCCCCTGGTTTCGATGCTGTCGTATGCGGTTGGCCTAAGGAAACACCAGGATTCCAAAGAGATGGGGAAGCCAACGGCTGATTCAAGATGAAATCCTCGGATGAAATTTGCTGGACGAGTTGGAACGGTAAAATCGGGGAGTTTCGACTTAGCCTACCAAGGTTTGCATTAAGAATAGATTAACACGGCTTGATAAACTTGGTTTCGAACAATTTCCCTCCGCTGCAGTATACGTACTGTGTTGCTTTGCCTGGATTGGAGATCTACAACAATGCGTACCAGATCGAAGGAAGCCAAGCCGGGGGCGATAACCGGATTCGGGGACCGCTGGCTGTCTGATTTAATGTGGTAAAAGATGGGGGGTAAAAGATTGTGGGTGAAAGATAATGCTGAATCGATGCTGAATCCGTTGCTTCGTATTTCGCGTTTCATTTTTTACCCCTCATTTTTTACCCCAAATTCGTCAACTGTCATCACCTGCAACCTCATTCCCAAATTGCGTCAGATTGCCTGCCTATCTTCCCGGAAGCGTAAATCGTGTCAATCAAAAAGGCCTGAACCCTTGGTGCCTTCAGCTAAGTCAGTGAGCGAAAAGTTAGGCAGTGTTGAGTGATGTTGATCCAATGTATCGCTTTCAACGTGGTGTGCTGAAACAGGGGTGGCTGAAACAGGGGCCAGCCATCTATTTTTGGCTCGGAAATTTTTGCCACTTCTTCCGCCATGAAAATAGCGAGGCATGGCGGCCTCAACTTTCATACGTTCCGAAGAATTCCAACCCGCACACTACAAATGATCGAAGAGCCAACCGAGATGGCAACGAAGCACTATCGTCGGTACTAACCAACCTGTATTCCGATCAACTTGCTAGCGAAAGAATCGCTAACCGGCACTCGGCAATGGCGAATTTCCCGTTCGGAAGCTACTTCGCCCACGAAGAATCGCTTCTTGAGCCAACGACTCCGGTGTTCCAGCCACGCGTTTAAAGATCTTGCCGAAGCGTTTCACGACGTCACAC
>Ga0105046_10007496_pt1 | contig 17186 bp, 13 predicted proteins | sample MAT03_FD_78385 | JGI IMG/M metagenome (GOLD analysis project Ga0105046, IMG submission 78385) | Freshwater microbial communities from Lake Fryxell liftoff mats and glacier meltwater in Antarctica - MAT-03 (megahit assembly) | ecosystem: Environmental > Aquatic > Freshwater > Ice > Liftoff...
CGCCGATACCGCCCGCGATCCCGGCAGCGCGCGTGCTCACGTCCAGGAGGACGCTCCGCGCGACGCGCCACCGGCCTCGCTCGGTCTCGACGCGCCGTCATCGGCTTGGCCAGGCGCCCTCCTGCTTCGGAGGACGTACGCTCCGCGCGACTCGCCACCGACCTCACTTGGTCTCGACGAAAACCACGTCGCCACCCTTTCGCGTTCCTTGGCAAAAAGGTCGGTGGCGTGGCCCCGCGCAGAAACCACCCCAGCACCGGCGCTTAGGGCCCGCAGGCCCAGTTCTGATCGGTGTCGATCTCGAAGCAGAAGACTGCGCACGAGCCGGCGTTGCCGCAGTAGTCGCACGAGTCCCAGAAGCTATCGGGGCAGTCCGGGTCGGGGGCGCCGCAGCCGCAGTCGCAATCGCCGTCGCCGAGGTAGTCGGGACTGCAGGTCCAGTCGCAGCCGTCCTCGTCGTTGCCCGCTTCGCAGTCGGTCTCGAGGTCGCACTGGTAGTCGGCGGGGACGCAACCGCCCTCCTCGCACTCGAAGTCGCCGTTGCACGGGTCGCCGCCGCTCGACGAGCTCGCCGCGACGCTGACTGTCGTCGCTGCGCTGCTGGAAGCGGCGTTGCTGGATACGTTGCTCGAGGCCACGCTGCTCGAGGCCACGCTGCTCGAAGCGGACACCTCGCCGCAGGAGGCTTCGTCCTCGCCGCCGGGGCAATCCTGGTTGCCGTCGCAGCGAGCGCTGGTCAGCACGCAGCTGCCGTCGGCGCAGGCGACCTCGTCTCCGCCGCAGGCGATGTTGCCCGACGACGCGCTCTTCGCCGAGCCCGAGACCTGGCTCGATGGGGCAGGGAAGCCGCCGTCGCCGGTCGCGCCGCCGTCGCCGGTCGCGCCACCGTCCGAACGACGCCCGCCGTCGCCGGCTCCGCCGTCGCCACCGCTCATGGTGCTCTGCGGGTCCACCTTCAGGCCGTCGGCGCACGCACTCGAGAGCGCGACCAGAGCCACACCCGAAAGCCACATCCAGTGAGACTCGGACATCACTCGACCTCGTTTGCCCGCGCGCTTGGTCACCGTTAGCGATCGTACATCTTCGCCAACACGGCGCGAAGGGCGGGTCCCGTTCAGAACAGGGCGGCGGCGATCCCGTCGGCGAGGAACCATCGGGACTGGGGGACCCGCAGGCAGCGGCCGCCATCACCCGTTCGCTCGAGACGACCGTCGGCGAGCATGGCTTCGACGGTCTTGCAGCGCGCTGGGGGGAGGGGATCCACGCCGAGCTCTACGCGGCAGCGCTCGAGGTCGAGCCCCTCAGCGAGCCGCAATCCGAGCATGATCCGCTCGCGCATTCGATCCTCGGTGCCGACCTCCTCGCGACTCTCCTCGGCGAGCGTGCCCTTCTGCACGCCGGCGCTCCACTTGTGGGGCTGCACGGTGTTCTTGGTGCGAACCGCGACACCCGAGGGGCCCGTCACCGTGCCGACCGCTGCCGCGCCCAGGCCCAGGTAGTCCCAGCCGCGCCAGTAGCCGAGGTTGTGTCGTGACTCGTCGCCCGGCCGCGCGTGGTTCGAGACCTCGTAGCGGGCGATGCCGCGCTCGGCGAGGGCCGCCTCGACCGCGAAGAAGGCGTCGGCCATCACATCCTCGTCGGCGATGGGCAGTTGCCCGCGCCGGGCCAGCTCGCCGAACCGCGTGCCGGGCTCGACCGTAAGCGCGTAGGCCGAGACGTGGGTGGCCCCGCAGTCGGCGACGCGACCCGCCTCGCGCGCGGCATCCTCCGGCTTCTGCGGCGAGCCCCCTTCCACGCCGTAGATCAGATCGCCAGAGACGCGCGGCATCCCGGCGCGCACGGCCTGCTCGATCGCGGCGAGCCCGCCCTCCGGCCCATGCAGGCGGCCGAGAAACTGCAATCGGCGCGCGTCGAGCGACTGCACGCCGATGCTTACCCGATCGACGCCGACGTCGATGAGCGCGCGCGCGCGGTCCTCATCGAAGCTCGTGGGGTTGCACTCCACCGTGACCTCGACCTCGTCGAGTGAAGCCTCGAAGCGCCGCGCGATGCCAGCGAGGGCGCGACCCAGCTCGCGCGGCTCCCACAGGCTCGGCGTGCCGCCCCCGAAGAACACCGTCTCGAGCTTGCGGCCGTCGAGCCCGGCGCCACGCAGGGAAAGCTCGCCCAGAACATCGTCGGCATACGCGCCCTGCGGGGCCGCGCCGCGCTCGGTCGCGTACGACGCGAAGTCGCAGTACGGGCACTTCTGCAGGCAGTACGGATAATGGACATACACGCCGATCGGCGCTGACTCGGACGGCGACGAGGACACGATGCTCGGACCCTAGTCCGCCAGGGGGAGGACTGCACCCGGCGCCGCCGAATTGCGGGACTGGTTCGCGAGCCCTATCCTTGCCGAGGATACGCTTCGCTCGGGCCCGCGATCTTCGCGGGCCTCGCCAGCGACGACAAAACCCCACGGGTTCATGCCGAACGATCTCGTAGCGCTCACTGACCGCATCCGCACCTACCACCCAGGCGCCGACGTCGATCTCATCGCGAAAGCGTGGCAGTTCGGCGAGCGCGCCCACTCCGGACAGAAGCGCAAGAGCGGCGACCCGTACTTCGTGCACCCGGTCTCGGTGGCGGGCATCCTCACCGACCTCAAGCTCGACGGCGCGAGCATCTGCGCCGGCCTGCTCCATGACGTCGTGGAAGATACGCTCGCGTCGGTCGACGACATCGAGCGCGAGTTCGGCGAGGAGGTGGCCTTCCTCGTCGACGGCGTCACGAAGTTGTCCAACATCAACTTCACTTCGCGCGAGGACAAGCAGGCGGAGAACTTCCGCAAAATGCTGGTGGCCATGGCCCGCGACATCCGCGTTCTGGTCGTGAAGCTGTGCGACCGCCTCGACAACATGCGCACGCTCGAGCACATGAAGTCGGAGGCGCAGGACCGAATCGCCCGCGAGACGATGGACATCTACGCGCCTCTGGCAAATCGCCTAGGCATCCAGCGCTTCAAGAGCGAGCTGGAGGACTTGAGCTTCCGCTACCTCGAGCCGACCGCTTACGCCGACCTATCAGAGAAGGTCCGCAAGACGCAGAAGGACCGCGATCGGTACATCACTGACGTGAGCAAGACGCTCACCCAGAAGCTCGCCAAGCAGGGCTTCGCGGCCGACGTGTCGGGGCGAGCGAAGCACATCTACAGCATCTGGAGAAAGATGCAGGCGCAGCAGTGCGACTTCGATCAGGTCTACGACGTCATCGCCTTCCGTGCGGTGGTCGAGTCAGTCAGCGATTGCTACGCTTGCCTCGGGGTCATGCACTCGCAATGGACGCCGGTACCCGGTCGCTTCAAGGACTACATCGCGCTTCCCAAGCCCAACAACTACCAGTCGCTCCACACCACGGTGATCGGCCCGGAGCGCGAGCACATCGAGATCCAGCTGCGCACCCACGACATGAACCGCGTGGCGGAGAGCGGCATCGCCGCCCACTGGAAGTACAAGGAGCGCTCCGGGGGGCTCGACCCGAAGGACGCGCAGCGCTTCGGCTGGCTGCGCCAGCTGATGGAGTTCCAGAAGGATCTCAAGGATCCAGCGGAGTTCCTCGAGTCGGTGAAGGTCGACCTCTTCCAGGACGAGGTCTACGTCTTCACGCCCAAGGGCGACGTTCGCGTGTTCCCTCGTGGCTCGACCCCGATCGATTTCGCCTACTCGGTGCACACCGAGGTCGGGGAGCACTGCTCGGGCGCGCGCATCAACGGCGCGATCGTTCCGCTCAAGTACAAGCTGCGCAACGGCGACATCGTCGAGGTGATGACCAAGCCGGACCAGCACCCCTCGAAGGACTGGCTGGACCAGGTCGCCACCGGGCGCGCGCGCTCCAAGATTCGCAATTTCCTCCGCACCGAGCAGCGCGACAAATCCGAGAAGCTCGGCAAGGGCCTCCTCGAAAAGGAGCTGCACGCCCAGCATATGAGCCTCAACAAGCTCCTCAAGAGCGAGGGGGACCTGCGCAAGGTCTTCGAGGCCTGCAAGGTCGCCAACGTCGAGGAGCTCTTCATCTCCGTGGGCTACGGCAAGCTCACCGCCAAGGACGTCGCGCTGGTGCTTTCGCCTCCCCAGGAGGACAAGTCGAGCGACCCGCCGCCCTCGATCCGCGAGGGGCGCATCGAGTCGTTCGTCCGTAAGGTCACGGGGCGCGACACGCCGGGGATCCGCCTCAACGGCATTGACGACGTCCTCGTCCGCTACACCCGCTGCTGCAACCCGCTGCCCGGCGACGAGATCATCGGGTTCATCACGCGCGGTCGCGGCATCACCGTGCACCGGCGCACCTGTACCAAGGCCTTCGATCTCGACCCCGAGCGGCGCGTCGAGATCAGCTGGGACGCCAACGCCAAGATCAACCGACCGGTCCAGGTGAAGGTGATGACTGCCAACCGCCCTGGCATCCTCGCGACGGTCGGCCAGACCTTCCACGAACAGGGCATCAACATCAGCGAGGCCAACTGTCGTGCCGGCGACGATGGTCGGGCCACCAACATCTTCACCTTCCTCTGCTCCGACCTCAGTCAGCTCAAGAAGGTCATGCAGCGCCTGCAGAAGATCCCGGGCGTCGTCGGCGTCGACCGCGTCTAGGAGTGCGCTGGGAAATCACGAACCGAATCCTTCGAGGCGCCTGGTCAAGCCGATGACGGCGCGTCGAGACCGAGCGAGGCCGGTGGCGCGGAGCGTCCTCCTGGACGTGAGCACGCGCGCTGCCGGGATCGCGGGCGGTATCGGCGAAAACCAGCGCCCACCTAGGTGGCTGGAACACAGCTCGGCGTAAGGGGCCCTCGGTGACCGCGAGCGCGCGCGGCAACGAGGGCCGGACCCTGAACGCAGAAAAACCCCACCTGGAAGGTCCCCGGGCAGGGTCATCGGCTATTCGGAGCGGGAGACGAGATTCGAACTCGCGACGTCAACCTTGGCAAGGTTGCACTCTACCACTGAGTTACTCCCGCAGCGGCAAGGACGAGGTTTGTAGCCAAAGGGGTCGGCCTGGTCAACAAGATCCATCAGGGCTCTACGTTTTTCGCCTCGCTTAGAGCGCGAGGTGGCCCTCGATGCCCACCACGCCGTCCTCGGCCAGCCCGAGGAGTCGCTCGCGATCTGGATGGTCCCGAGCGCGTTGAGTCCGGTCGCGGCGTGCCACATCGCCTCGTTGGCCAGCTGGATGGACTGCCGCGGATCGTCCGCGAGGTCGGCGTCGGGCATCCGTCGGAGCGCGAACTCCACGCGAATCTCCATCCGGTCGCCGGCGGGTTCGTGTCGCCGGTGCGGCTTGGTGACGCTTCGGAGTCATGACATCGTCGCCGACGAACCAGGAACAGTCCGAGGTCCTTCATGGCTGCACGACGCGCCGGCGCTGCACCGCCTGCACCCATCGATTTTTCGACCTTCGACGCGCTGCCAGTGAAGCCGACGGTGCCGCCGATGCTGGCCAAGCGCGCCTCGGCGATGCCCGACGGCAATCAATGGTCGTTCGAGCCCAAGTGGGACGGCTTCCGCGCGATCGTCTTTTCGTGCGACGGCGCGCTCTTTATCCAGAGCCGCGACGAAAAACCGCTCGATCGTTACTTTCCGGAGCTGGCTGCACAGCTGAAGGCAGCTCTGCCAGGCCGCTGCGTGATCGACGGCGAGATCGTGATCGCCGGCGACAAGGGGCTCGATTTCGAGGCGCTCCAGCATCGTCTCCACCCGGCGGCTTCACGGGTGGCGAAGCTCGCCGACGCCATGCCGTCGAGCTTCGTCGCATTCGACATGCTCGCCGATGGCGACGACGATCTGCGCGTCGTGCCATTCGCCGGGCGGCGCGCGCGCCTCGTCAAGCGCTTCGCATCGGTCGCGCCGCCGCTGTTCGTCACGCCGGCGACGGGGGACCGCGCCGTAGCCAGCGATTGGTTCCATCGCTTCGAGGGTGCCGGCCTCGATGGCATCGTCGCCAAGAACAAGACGAGCCCCTACGAGCCCGGCCAGCGCGTCATGATCAAGGTGAAGCACGAGCGCACCTGCGAGGCCGTCGTGGCCGGCTTTCGATGGCACAAGAGCGGCAACGACGAGAAGGTCGGCTCGCTCCTCCTCGGCCTCTTCGACGGCGCCGGCGTGTTGCACCAGATCGGCGTGACCGCGACCTTCACCGACGCCAAGCGGCGCGAGCTGAAGGAGACGCTCGCCCCGTACCGTCACGACGCGCTGGCCGGTCATCCGTGGAAGGAGTGGGCCGAGGGCATGGCCGCCGCCGCTGCCGAGGGCGCGCGCAAGCCCGGCGGCCAGAGCCGCTGGAACGCCGGCAAGGATCTTTCGTGGGAGCCCATCCGTCCCGAGCTGGTGGTCGAGGTCGGCTACGACCACCTGCAGGGCACGCGCTTCCGGCATACCGCGCAATTCAAGTGCTTCCGCACCGACAAGAAGCCGAGCGAGTGCACCTACGATCAGCTCGAGGTGACGCCGCCCCAGGAGCTGCAGCAGATCTTCGGGACGTAGCGCTCGAGCTCTACAGGCTCTACGGCTTCTTTCCCGGCCTCTTGGCGCGCCAGAATTCATGCGCATCCTGAGGGACCTCGTCGGGGTCGACCACCTCGGCCGGGCGCTCGGCCTCCGGCACGTGGCGCAGGTTGATCCGCACGCGGTACCACTGGGAGGACCGACCGCGCATGCCGTCGACGAGGATGTCGTCGGCTGCCAGCAGCGCAGCAGCCGCCGGATGATTGGCCTTCCAACGATCGAGCCCGGCCAGTGCGCTCTCCTTGGTCCAGGCGCGCACCACCACCAAGAGCGGCATGGTCGATTGGCGCCGACCCGTCGCGAGGCTCGCCTTGCGAGGCGCAGCCGTAAGGGGGACTTCGTCGCCTGAGATCGCTTCTTCTGCGAGCTCCGCCGGTTCCGCCGCGCCCAGCCCACCGGCGGAATCGGTCGCTGCCGCAGAGGCCTTCGGCTTCCTGGCGCGTGAAGGCGCGACGCGACGTGGCTCCGACGCGGTCCGCGCGAAGTGGGGAGGCCACGGCGCGTCGCCCAGTCCGGTCGATTCGTCGCGCTCGGCGATCGCGAGGAGGCCGTCCAGCGAGCCGGCGCAATCGTCGATCCGAGCGTGCAAGTCGCCGCGCTCGGCGTAGCGCACCGGCATCGTCAGCACGGTGAACGATGCGGGGTCGACCGTCGCCACCTCGTCCCAATCGAGCGGTGCCGACACCCGCGCGTCGGGGCGGGGTCGCGCCGAGTACGCCGCGGCCGTCGTGCGATCCTTGGCGTTTTGGTTGTAATCGAGGAAGACGCCGCGGCGCTCCTCCTTCCACCATTTCGCAGTCGCGATGTCTGGTCGTCGCCGTTCCACCTCGCGAGCGAGTGCAAGCGCGGCGCGACGCACCCGATCGAAGCCCCATTTACGCTCGATGCGCACGAGCAGGTGCATCCCGCGCGAGCCGCTGGTCTTGGGAAAGGAACGCAGGCCCTGCTCCTCCAGCACGTCCCGCGCGGCCAGGGCCACTTCGCAAACGTCGGACCACGGGACGCCTGGGCCGGGGTCGAGATCGATCCGCAGCTCGTCGGGATGGTCGAGATCGTCGGCACGCACCAGGTGCGGATGCAGCTCCAGGCAACCCAGCTGGACGGCCCACACCAGGCCAGCGGGGTGATCGACGATCACCTCCTCGGCGGTGCGTCCGGACGGGAAGCGCAGCGTCACCGTCTCGACGTAGGAAGGTGGGCTCTTCGGCGCGCGTTTCTGATAAAATGCTGGGCCCGCCGCGCCTTCCATGTAGCGAACGAGCACCAGCGGACGTCGGCGGATGCCTCGTAACGCCCCCTCGGCGACTGCGAGGTAGTACCTCGCGAGATCCAGCTTGGTGAGCCCGACCTCGGGGTAGATGATCTTGTCGGGGTGCGAGATGCGCACCGCATGTCCGGACGCGTCGATCTCCATCTCGTCGCTCACGCGCGAAGGTTAGCCGAGGGCTTGCCTGCCGCGAGATCGGGACTGCGACCGCGCATCCGCGCGGTCGCCGACCTGCTCGCCGAACTGAAGCGAACCGAAGCCTGGGGACCGAAAAAGAAGCGCGGCGGAGTCAGGTCCAGATAGCGATCGTCCTCACGCCCGCGAGGCTGCCCTCGGGCGTGTAGCCGACGATGAAGATCGACACTGCCGTGCCGTCGACCGAACCCGGCTCGCCGTCGGCACCGAAGTAGAAGACCTTGATGCCTTCGAGGTTTGCCTCGAGCACCTGCTCGAGGTTGCGCATCTTGGAGCACTGCGCGAGGCCTTCGGGGCTGTCGTCGTTGGGATCGGCGCAGGAGTGCAGCTGTCCCTTCCATGCGTCCCAAGTGGCTTCCATGGCGAAGAGGTCGGCCAGCGGCTTGTCGGCGTCGGAGTCTGCGTCGACGACTGAAGCGAAGGCGTCGCGCACGAGCTCCTCGCTGACCTCGGCGTTCTCCGCACTCGGGTTGCGAACGAAGGTGAAGGGGTAGTCGGACTCGCTCATGTACCAGAGACCCTCGGACGAGCGGGTGACCTCGCCCTCGAAGTCGGTGTCGGTGGCGTCTCCGGCCTGGGTCAGCTCGCGGAGCAGCTCGCGCACGGTCTCCGCAGCGCGGAAGGCGTTCGACTTCGACGCGTACATCTCGCCACGGCCGATGATCTGTCCGTTGCCCGCCTTGAGGCGGAAGGTGTGCTGGCCGTTCGCGCCCTCGAAGACATCGAACTTGCTCGCGTCGATTCCGTTCTTCTTCACGGTTGCGATGCCGCTGTCGGCGCTGCTCTTCGAGGCGTAGCCCTGTGAGGACAGAACGATCTGCCCGTTGGCGGCGCGGAAGCGGAAGTAAGTCTTGCCGCCCTTGCCCTTGAAGGTCTCGAACCGGACGGCGCCGGCGAGCGCATCGGCGGTGCTGGCCGAGGCAAGCGCGCGGACGACCGCATCGACACCCGCCTGCGCGTTGCTCTTCGACGTGTACGTTTCGCTGGTGCCGATGACCTGACCGTTGCCGGACTTGAGGTTGAAGTAGAACTCGCCGTTGTCAGCCGTCTCGACGGCGTAGCGGGCCTTGTTGGCGCCGTTCGTCTGGACGGACTTGATGCCGTTCTTCGCCCCCGACCTGCTGGTGTAGCCCTCCGACGCAAGGATCCGCTCGCCGTTTTTGGCGAGCAGCTGGAAGCGGAACTGGCCGTCTGCGCCCTGGAAGATCTCGAAGGTTCCAGTTGCTGCGGTGGCGTTCTGCTCGTCGCCGGTGGTGTCTTCGCCTCCGCCATCGCAGGCCGGCAGGGCGAACGCGAGGCAGGCGGTGGCGGCTAGGGCGCGGAAGAGTCGGTTCATGCTGCTTCAAGAAGCAATAAATGTGCCGTGAACTCCGGAGGCAGGATTCCGCGCGCACAGCGAGGAGGCCGCTCCGGCAGACCGCTATCGGGTTGGATCACCAGCTCACCAGATGGATCACCCACCTGTGACGACACAGTGACACTGCCGCGACGATGCCCGGCGGCAGGGCAGTTCCGTGAGCTCTGCGTGAGCGGCTCGTGTTGCGGCTGCGACGACTGCGTTGACCTCTGCTAGTTCGGTGATGGCCGACCTTTGTTCACCTCAAAAAAGGCCGAGCGACCGATCGATTGCCTCCGAGAGGACGAAACGTGAGCGACGCCAACAAAGAAGCCGCCGAGATGTTCCGCGAGCTTGCCGAGCTCCAGACCCTCGAGGACGGTGACGTCCAGTCGTTTCGCGTACGCGCCTACGACAACGCGCGGCGCGCCGTCGACGCCTACACCGGCGACGTCTCGAAGCTGAAAGCCTCCGAGCTCCAGAAAATCGAGGGTATCGGTGCCAGCACCGCCAAGACGATCCGCGAGCTGTTCGACGCTGGCAGCGTCGCCAAGCTGGTCGCGCTGCGGCAGAGCTATCCCAAGGCGTTCGTCGATCTGCTCAACGTCCCTGGGATCGGTCCCAAGGGCGCGCTGCGCCTTCGCAAGGAAGCGTCGGTGGAAGGGATCGATTCGCTGCGCGAGGCCATTGCGACCCAGAAGCTGCGCAAGCTGAAGGGCTTTGGTGAAAAGTCTGAGGTGAAGCTGGCCGCGATCCTCGAGCGAATGGAAAAGGAGGGCCACGAGGGTCGCACGCCGATCTCGGTGGCCTGGCCGCTGGCCCAGCGGCTCGAGACGCGCTTCCGCGCGCTGCCCGGCGTCTCGTTCGCGATGGCTTGCGGCAGCACGCGTCGTTTCGCCGAGACGGTCGGCGATCTCGACATCGTCGTGGCGTCGACGCAGCCGTCGCTGGTGATGGACGACGTCACGACCATGCCGATGGTCGAGCGCATCATCGGTCGCGGCGACACCAAGGCGAGCGTGGTTACCCGGCGCGGCCTGCAGATCGACGTGCGGGTCGTGGCACCGGAGCATATCGGCGCCGCCACGCTTTATTTCACCGGCAGCAAGGCGCACAACGTCGCCTTGCGCCAGCGTGCCCTCGGCCGCGGCTGGAGGCTGAGCGAGTATGGTCTCACTGAGATCGAGTCGAAGCGTGTCATCGCCAGCGAGAGCGAGGAGTCGATCTACGCCGCTCTCGATCTGCCGTTCATCCCGCCCGAGCTGCGCGAGGGGTACGGCGAGATCGAGGCCGCCGAGAAGGGAGAGCTGCCCGCGATCTGCGCCACCGTGCACGGTGACTTCCACGTGCACACCGATCTGTCGGGCGACGGTCGGTCTCCGCTGGAGGAGATCGTCGCCGCGGCCCGCGCGCGAGGCCTTTGCGCCATCGCGATCACCGACCACGCCGAGAACCTCGGCGGGAACGGGGTCAAGCGCGAGCCGCTCCTCGAACAGCGAGCCCGCGTGCGTGGGTTGCAGGACGAGCTCGGCGACGGCCTGCGCATCCTCCACGGGATCGAGCTCAACATCGGCCCGGCGGGCGAGCTCGACTACGATGCCGAGTTCCGCGCCGCCTTCGACTTCTGTCTGGCCTCCGTCCACGACCACTTCGATCTCGACGAGGCGGCCCAGACCCGTCGCATCATGACGGCGATGCTCGATCCGAGCGTCGCGATGATCGGTCACCTCTCTGCCCGGATGATCGGCGCGCGCCCCGGGATCGATCTCGATCTCGACGCGGTCTTCGAAGCCGCCGAGAAGACCGGCACCACGCTCGAGATCAACGGCGGTCTGCCCCGCCTCGACATCTCGTCATCCGCCATGCGTCGGGCGCGCGGCCGCGGCGTGCAGTTCGTCCTCACCAGCGACGCCCACCAGACCAGCGAGCTCGATCGTATCGACAACGCCAGGCGAATCGCCCTTCGCGGCTGGGTCGACCCCGCGAGCATCGTCAACGGCACCACCGCCGAGAACATGAAGCAATGGCTCGCGCGCGGCTGACGACGGCGCTCGCGTCGCTTCAGAGCCCCGCGAGCGCCTTGGTCACGTCAGCTCGGTCCATGAGCTTGCGGCAGTTGGGTGCGAACGCTCCGCCGTCCACGTCGGACTTGAGGCGCTTGAGGGTCGTGGCATCGTCGACGACGTAGCCCCGCGCGGAGGGTCGGACCTCGATGCTCGAAGCGGTCGCGGCGGCGCGCAGCGCCTCTCCGTTCCCGTGACGACCCCATGTGATGGCGTCGGTGAACGCAGGCGGCACGTTCTTGGTCAGCCCCAGCGCGAAGACGCCGCCCTCGTCGGTGTGCCCCACCAGCGCGGCGAGCGCGCTGTCCGGCGCGGGTTGCGCCAGCGCGAGCAGTCCGTCGAAGAGCTCTCCGAGGGGCATGATCGGCGCGTCGGCGATCACGAGCAGCGATGCCTCGCCACCCAATGACAGGACGTGCTCGAGAGCCTGCTGCTCGAGCGACCGCTCGGAGACAAGCGGGTTTGCGGGCCGCTTCCACGTCGCGGGGAGGCGGGTGTTCGCGAGCGTCGGATCGCCCTCGATCGCGAAGACCAGCCGGTGTCGAACCGGGAAGGTCGACAGCGCGCCCAGCGTGTCGAGCAGCATCGCGGCGGACAGATCGACCGACGTCTCCGGCCCGAGAAAGGCGAGACGTTCGGGGCCGCCCGGGCGAACGAACACCCCCAGGACGAGCGCGTGAGGACGAATGGTGGGATGCGAGCGGCGATCGGTCGGCATGGTCGAGGCATCGGGGGGCGACGGGACGTTGCCCCCTTGTCTTGCAGGATAGGTCAGCTTTGTGGTTCGCGCCGAACCGCGATACTCATCGTCGCCAACGCATGTCGGTCCAAGGACTTCCTGGTCAACCCGAGGCCGTTGCGGCCACGGGTCCGCTTCACGATCGCCTCCGGCTCCTGGCCACCACGCTCGAGCGGCAGTTCCTCGGCAAGGACGAGATCATCCGGCTGCTCCTCATCGCGGTGGTCGCGGGCGAGCACGTGGTCCTCCTCGGACCTCCGGGCACCGCCAAGAGCGCCCTCATCCGGTCGTTGTCGGAGCTGCTCCAGGCCCGATACTTCGAGTACTTGTTGACGCGCTTCACCGAGCCCAACGAGATCTTCGGACCGGTAGACATCGCCGCGTTCCGCGAGGGCCAGTACCGCCGCAACATCGCAGGGATGCTGCCCGAAGCCGAGGTCGTGTTCCTCGACGAGGTCTTCAAGTCCAACAGCGCGATCCTCAACGCTCTGCTCACCCTCCTCAACGAGCGGAAGTACACGAGCGGCGGACAGATCATCAAGTGCCCGCTCATCAGCGTCTTCGCGGCTTCCAACGAGGTGCCGGGCGACGAGACGCTGACCGCCGTCTTCGATCGCTTCCTCCTTCGCGTGCGCAGCGACAACCTCGACGCGTACCACTTCGGCGAGCTGCTCCAGCGCGGGATCCAGCACGAAGTCCGCCAGATGAAGGGCGAGCGCCTGGAGCCCCTCGTCGATGCGCGCGAGCTGCTCGAGCTCGGTCGCAACTTCGGCACGCGCATGACCTTCAGCGACGCGTTCCTCAGCACCTACAAGGGCCTCGTCTTCCAGATCCGGGCCGAGGGCGTATCGCTGTCGGATCGCCGCGTCGTCAAGATGCTCAAGCTGTTCGCGGCCAGCGCGTTCCTCGATGGGCGACCTTCCCCGGATGCGAGCGACTTCTTCGTCCTCAAGCACATCTGGAACAACGAGGATCAGTCGAGCATCCTCGACGGGATCATCCAGCCGGTCCTCGAGGCGTTCTTCCGCGAGCACCCGGAGCGCCGGCGCGTCGGGGCGATGGGCATCGGGGTCGAGGCGCTCGCGGGCGAGATCGATCGCATTCGTCAGATCCTCACGGGCGGCGGCGCTTTAGGCGACGTCCAGCTCTTCAGTCAGCTCAAAGCGCTGGGCGAGATCAAGGCCGCGCTGGCGACGATTCCCGATGCCAAGGCGCGCGAGCTGGAAGGCAGAGTTGCCCAGCTTCTGGACGCGAGCTTCCGTTCCGGGCGCTTCGCCCAGGTCTGACATCCCGCGAAGTGACTGTGGCAACTCTTCGACTGTGGAGAACACGACTCTGCCTTCGAAGCCCGCCTCGGGGGGCGGGGCGAAGCGGCCGGTTCTCCTGGTTGCCTCGGGGCCCGCGCTCGGTCGTCTGATCGAGCTCGGCGAACAGTCGAAGATCACACTCGGTCGCTCCGCCGAGTGCGACGTCGCGCTGGACGATCCAGGCCTGTCGCGGCGACACGCCGAGGTGGGTCGGCTGTCCAGAATGTACTTCGTGCGTGACCTGGGCTCGCGCAACGGGAGCTTCGTCAACGGCGAGCGGGTCGAGCTCGCGACCACCCTGTCGCCCAACGATCACGTTCGCCTCGGCGGCGACCTTCGGCTGCTCTTTGCCCTGCTGGAGCCCGAAGAGAGCGACGGATGGCGCAATCTGTCGCGGGCCGCCGAGGCTTTTCGCAGCCGTATTGCCGCACCGGCCGCGAGCGGTGCGGCGGCCGGCGTCCCGCCGTCGGCCGCCGCGATGAGGGCGCGACGAGCCGGGGGAATGGGCGAGGTCTGGTCCGGGCGCCATGTCGTCACCCATCGTCGCGTCGCATTGAAGTTCGTCCGGCCAGACCGCGCGGCCAGCGACTCGGTGGATCGCGTCGTCCGGGAGGCGCGCGCCGCCTGCGCCGTGGAGCACACCAACATCTGCCGCGTTCACGACGTGCTGGAGCTGCCTTCGGGGGCCGCAGTCCTGGTGATGGATCACCTCGAAGGCCGAACGCTACGCGCCGAGCTGGACGTGCGCGGCAAGCTGCCCCTCGCCGAAGCGGCGACGTTCTTCGCGCAGGTGGCCTCCGCCATTGGCGCCGCCCACGGCGCGGGTGTCCTGCACCGCGACATCAAGCCGGCCAATCTGTTTCTCGACAAGGAGGGCCGTGCCCGCGTCCTCGATTTCGGTATCGCCAAGTTATGGCCTACCGGCGAGACCGAAACGGACTCCTCGAACCCAGGAACGCCGGCTTACATGGCGCCAGATCAGCTTCTCGGGGACAAGCGCTTCGATCCCCGCGTCGACGTCGCTGAGGCGGCGCCTCCGGTCGAGGCTCTCGCGCCACCCCTGACGCCGCACCACCGCCAGTCGCGATTCCCACGCTTCCCGTCGTCCAGGCGAGCGCACCTCGTCACAAGGCGACGCTCCAGCGAATCCAGCTGGGGGAAGGGGAGCGCCAGGGGAGCGCCTCTCCATCGTGTTGCCCGACCTCGTCCCCGACGATGCGCAGCCGCCTCCATTGCGCGTGGCAATGCCAGCGCGCGTCACGCCGGGGAACGCCGCGCCGGGGAACGCCGCGCCGGGCAGCTCGCCCGGCTGGCTCGGGCCGCTCGGCTGGGGAGCGATGGGCGTCGGCGCGCTCTGCCTGGTTTCGGGCGCTATCGCTGGCGGGATCGCCTTGTCCGAGGAGAGTCGAGCGCGAGACGCAGGTTGTAAGGGCGAGCTAGCTAGAGCGCCGAATAGGTTGAAACCTGTCGCATTCACGCGATTTCACGCGCCAGACACGCGGCCTCGTCGCTGTGTTCCTCAGATTACTGAGAGTAGTCTTTCCGGTACTCACTCCTCGGGCGCGCGCCTCGCACGCAAACTCCCGCGAAGGCGGGGAGGCCGGGGTGTTTCCCCCGAGTGGACCGGCGCATCACAAGAGTGGCAGCGGCGGGGAGGGGCCAGTGTCGGTGACGACCACTGGCTCCGGCGCCCACGGCCCGATTTCGGGCGCCGAACATGACGGCTCGGGCGGCGGTGCGGGCAGCGGCGGCGGCGGTGGAGGCAGCGGCGGCATGGCGAGCATACGGGAGGGGCTGCAGGAAGGCTTCGGCAGCGGGATCGTCGACGTGACCATTCCGGACGACGACCCGGGCGGCGTCTGCGTGCCGATCGATGTCGCGACGGTTGGGCGCGTCAGTCGGGTGCTCTACGTGTCGGTCAGCCTCGACCACACCGCCGCCCAGGACCTCCGCGTCGTGCTCGTGGCGCCCTCCGTGGACCGCTACGTGACCCTGATGAGTCGACCCGATGGGAGTCAGGCGGGACCTGACTTCGCCTTCGAGTTTCCAGTCACGTTCGTCGACTGGGCGGAGCTCGGTGCGGACGATATCGGGCGCGGGCTCGGCTCGGATGGCGTGATCTGCGAAGCCAACGGCAACACCGACTTTCACCCCCAGCCTGGAGTGTTCAGCGACGTCGAGGCGACCGACCTCGACGGTGCGTGGCGGCTGTGTGTGTCCGACGAGTCCGCCGGAGATGTCGGCCGTCTCCATGGCTGGCAGTTCGCCGTCAGCTACGACTGACCTGTTGCGAGGTCTCCTCGCCCGTCACCGGAGGAGGAGCTTTCGTACTTTTCGCGGTCCATCGCCGACCTCGCGAGCGACGACGTCGGGAAGATCGCCGGGGCGACGGTGGAGGGTACCTACTTCTGAGGTAGGTGCCGCGTGCCGCGCACGCGGGAAACTTTTGGAAGGGCATGGGTGTCGTCTCCTCATGCTCGATGAAGACAGGGCGGGCCCGCTGCCCGCACCGATGTGGCTGCCCTTTGCGCTGCTCGGGTCGGTCGCGGCCTTTTTCAGCGTCCTGGGCGTCGCCGTCGTCCTGAAGGACGCTCGGTTCACGTTGCCCGACCCGGCGGTGCTCGCCGGCGCGGGGGTGGGCGGTCTCGCGGGCGTGGTCCTTCGCCGCTGGCGGAGGCTTCATGATCCGTGGCTGCCCCCCGAGCGTCAGCGCGCCCTGGTCGCCCTCGTGGTCGCCGTCGCGGGCGCCCTCATTGGCGGCATCTTGGTGTGGTGCAGCGAGCGGAGGTGGCCCGAGGCGGCAGGGGGCGCCCTCTCCGGCGCGATCTGCTCCGCCTTCTTCGTGCCCGGCGCGGTGTTCATGGTCCAGGCGGCGGCTCGTGCGACGAGAGCGCGTGGCGGCTCGATCGTCGCAGGCTCCGATCGGCGCTCGATGTGGTCGACCACGCTCGCAGTCCTCGCAGTCGCCCCCGTCGTCTCGATGCCCGCGACAGCGGTCGGCCTCATCAGCTCCACTCTCGGGCCGATCCTGCAGCCGGCGCTCGTCATCGGTGCGACTGCGCTGGCGTTGGCAGGTCTCGCCATCCTGGAGTCGCTGGAGGTGCTGGCGCGCGTCCGGCTCGGGCAGGTCATCGAGGACGTCGCCGGGCTGGAAGTCGCCCGAGAAAGCGACGCCCGTGGTGCACGCGAGCTAGATTTCGGTCTGGGCGACGGCGCATTCTCCAAGCTGCGCTTTCGAGATGCCTATCGCGGAGCGCGAGACGCCGAGGTCGCCTTGCGCGGCGATCCCGACGAGGCGCGTGAAGCGATCGACGACGCATGTGGTCGTCGTCGACGTACGCGGACGCTGGGCATCGTGGCGTTCGTCGCCGCGCTTCCCGCGATCACCGCTCTGGCCATCCGGGTCGAAGCTCACGGCACGCTCGACACCGATGGGGACCCGTCGGGAGTCGCTGGGATCTACGATCTCGCCCTTCAGGACCGCTGACAGCCGGGCGGACCCGCCATGTCGAGCCTGATTTGCCATTGCGAGCGACGCCATGCTTGCTGTACCCAGGGCGACAACGATGCACCCGTCTCAGCCCGGCTACGGCCAAGGGAATCCTCATGGCGGACCCCCTGCTGACGACGAACAAGCCGTTCGCAGAATGGCCGACGACATTCCCCAATGCGGCCTGCGTCGTCACGCTGGTCGACCGCTTGCTTCACCGCGCCGAGGTGGTCGCCATGGAGGGCGATAG
>Ga0105046_10007501_pt1 | contig 17183 bp, 17 predicted proteins | sample MAT03_FD_78385 | JGI IMG/M metagenome (GOLD analysis project Ga0105046, IMG submission 78385) | Freshwater microbial communities from Lake Fryxell liftoff mats and glacier meltwater in Antarctica - MAT-03 (megahit assembly) | ecosystem: Environmental > Aquatic > Freshwater > Ice > Liftoff...
CACAGGAGGTTGTCCTTCATGTCATCCAACGGAAACGGCTACGTCGATAGCCAGTTATACCGGATTCGCCATTCAGCGGCACACATTATGGCGCAAGCTGTCTTGGAACGTTTCCCAGAAACGCAAATCGCGATCGGTCCGCCGATTGAAGATGGCTTTTATTATGATTTCGGCTTCCCCCAACCGCCCACAGAAGAAGATATGCTGTGGATCGAAAACCGCATGAAAGAGATCGTCCGCAGTGGCGTCGATTTCTCCATGCGCGAAGTCACGCCCGAAGAAGCGCTCGCCTACTTCAAGGATCAACCCTTTAAGCGGGAACTGATCGAAGATTTGGTGAACGGGCGCGTGGACGAAAATGGTGATCAGATCGCCGCCCCGTCAGAAAAACTGACGTTCTATACGCAAGCCACGTTCACGGATTTGTGTCGGGGTCCGCATGTCACCAACACGCGCGAAATGAACGCCGACGCGCTCAATATCACCTACAAGAAACCGGCGGGTGCCTATTGGCGCGGTGACGAAAAGCGCCCTCAACTGACGCGCATCTATGGCACGGCGTTTGAAACGCCCGAAGAATTGCAAGCGTATTTGACGCGCCTTGAAGAAGCCCGCAAGCGCGATCACCGCGTCGTCGGCGAAAAACTCGGCTTGTTCACGTTTAGCACCCTCGTCGGCAAAGGCTTGCCGCTGTGGAAGCCCAAAGGCACGATCATGCGCGACGCGCTGGAGCGTTGGCTGCGCGATGAACAAGTCGCTAACGGCTATCAGCCCGTCGTCACGCCGCATATAGGGAACCTGAACTTGTATCGCACGTCGGGGCACTATCCGTATTACAGCGATAGCCAGTATGACCCGATCAAAGTCGATGACGAAGAGTTCATGCTCAAACCTATGAACTGCCCGCATCACATCATGATCTACAAGAGCGACATGCACTCCTACCGCGATCTGCCCGTGCGCTTGGCGGAGTTCGGCACGGTCTATCGTTATGAGCAATCGGGCGAGCTGCATGGCTTAACCCGTGTGCGCGGCTTCACGGTTGATGACGCTCATTTGTTCGTGACACAAGATCAACTCTTGGAGGAGTTCAAGAGTGTTGTGCGCTTGACGCAATACACCTTCAAGACGCTCGGCTTGACCGATTTCCGCGCGCGCGTGGGCATCCGTGATCCCAAGAGCGATAAGTATGTGGGCACGGATGAAAATTGGGAAAAAGCCACCAGTGCCATCATTCAAGCGGTGGAAGAGTTGGGGCTACCCTATCATATCGCCGAAGGCGAAGCGGCGTTCTATGGTGCCAAGCTCGATTTCATCTTCCGTGATGCGCTCAAGCGCGAATGGCAACTCGGCACGGTGCAGGTCGATTATAATCTACCGGAACGCTTTGATCTCGAATATGTCGCCGAAGATGGCACGCGCCAACGCCCGATCATGATCCACCGTGCGCCCTTCGGCAGCATGGAACGCTTCACGGGCATTATCATTGAACACTTCGACGGCGCTTTTCCGGCGTGGTTATCGCCCGTGCAAGCGACGCTCATCCCGATTGCGGATCGGCACATCCCCTATGCCAACGAAGTCGCCAAGATTTTGCGGGCGGAGGGCGTTCGCGTCGAGGTGGACGGCAGCAAAGCGCGCATGGGCGCGAAGATCGCCGTCGCGCGCGAACAACACATCCCCTACATTTTGGTGATGGGCGACCGCGACGCCGAAGCCCGCACGGTCAGCGTGCGGCTGCGCACGGATGAAGACTTGGGCGCGTTGCCGCTGGCGGACTTCGTGACGCTGGTCAAGCGCATTATCGGCGAAAAGAGCCTCACACTACAATGACGTTTTAGGGCGCGGACACCGACCCGACGATCCGGTCAAAGTTGACCGTGAACGCGGCGAGGTCGTCCGCGCCTGCCCCCCCCCACACGCTGATCCGTTCCGTGTCCAGCGCCACCGTCCGCACGATCATCTGTGCAGCTCCCCGATCACAAGTCGGCGGCAAAGCGGGAGTCGCCATCGGCACGGACGACACCCACACGATTTGGCAATCCCCCGGCGCGACCAATACCAGCGCGGGCGGTGCTGCCGCCGCCGACGTGATCACCCGCCAGCCGTCTGGGTACTCCAGCCGAAACGACTGGGTCGTGACGGTGCTATCGGTGATCGTCATCGGGACGCCCGGCGTCGGGAGCGGGGTGGCGCTGGGCGCGCTCTTCCCCCCACACCCCGTCATGGCGATCAGCAAGAGCGCCCCACCCCACCCACAGAGAAAACGCCTCATCATGGCGTCAAGTTCGGGGCATCGGGGGTCTTATAAATTTCACGCGCGCCCGCTTCGCCACAATGCACGAAACCCGCGTACCGTGCCACTTGCCAGCGCGCGGCTTCGCCGTCAGCGACAGCAACGGGTTCGACCAGTGTCGAAATGCACACACCGCTAAAGCCTTTGTTATCCTGATAGGTCGCCACCAGATCAACATTCCAGTTGCGTCCTTCGGGGGCAGCACGGCGAAACACGACGCTCATCAAATTGCCCCAATCGTCTGGGGTGATGTCATCAATGCACGCACTCAATTGACCGTCCCGACAGTTGGCAGCCGCATAAGCGCGAATCTCGGCGCTGACGAGGCTTGACGCCAGCGCGTCATCGCCAAAGCCGGCAGCCGTCACAAAGGTGAGGGCAGTGTGCACAGCGGGATTGGTATCCGATGGGGTTAACACGACTTGCGCGCCGACGATGATGATGATGAGCAACACGATCACGATGATGGCAAAACGCATGGGACGATTGATCATAATAGGAACAGCCTCCTTGAGGGCAGGGATCAGGGGGTAGTGCTTAGGCATGAAACCTGCCAGACGGATGATAACGGGTCAGGATGGACGTGTAAGGGCATGATATATCATGCCCCTATCGAGGATAAACCCATTGTGAATATCGAGTACCCTCTCGTGCGTTGACCCTGGGATCAGGGGGTGGAGAGGGCGTAAACACTAGATGTCTCTAGGGCGTATCGGTTGCTGTCGCGTCTGGCTTCAACGCCATCAACACTACCCATTGCCCTGATTGTACCGTTTTATCCTCTTGATTGATGATCTTCACCTCCAGCGTGACAATGCCCCCGCCGATGCGCCGCGCTTCTTTCTTCTCGCTCACGAGCATCTGCACATGCAGGGTATCGCCGATATAAACGGGGAGGCTAAACTTCATCTCGATGCCCCGAAATGCCAAGACGGTGCGCTCCATGAAGCCGAGTTGATATGCCTGACCGACGGCGTAGCTCAGCGACAACATGCCATGTGCCACGCGCTGCCCCATAGGGTGCGTCTTCATATAATGGGCGTCGGTGTGCATCGGGTTAAAATCGCCCGTCAGCGTCGCGAAACTAACGATATCCGCTTCGGTGATAGTACGCCCGCGTGTGACCAGTTTCGCGCCGAGCGCAATATCCTCAAAATACAGTCCAACCGGTCCCGATTCAGTAAGTTGCATCGCTAAAACTCCTCACTGCCCATTTCACAAAGAGGCTAATCCTAATGCAGGGTGGCGCGCGGTTCAATGGGCTGCCTTGCTGCGATACTAGCCATAGAGTGTTTCCTGCGCGTTGAGCATGGCGATGTATTTCTCAATATGCTTCTGCCGCGTCTCCGTCTTTTTGGCGGTCGTAATCCGGTAAAGGATCGCATAGCGGTTCACACTGTTAAGCTGATTGAAAAATTCTTGCGCCGCTGGGTGCTGGTTCAGCGTCGCCTGAAAATCGTCCGGCACCGTGATTTTACTCTGCGAGGCATACGCCGCCGCCCAGCGTCCATCCGCTTGGGCGCGTTCAATTTCCGCAAGCCCTGCCGCCCTCATCTTGCCTTGTTCGATCAAGCTCTTGGCTTTGTCAACATTCACCTGTGACCACCCGCTTTTCTTGCGACGCGGCGTAAATTTTTGCAGGAAATATTCCGCGTCAAATTTGTCTTTCTGCCCGTCGATCCAGCCGAAGCACAGCGCGACATCAAGCGCTTCGGTATACGTGACTGAGTGATGCCCTGATCCCTTTTTGGCGATTTTCAGCCACAAGCCCTGCGGTTCGGCATGATGTTCTTCGAGCCACTGTTCCCATGCCACTTTGGACTCAAATGGCATGATCGGTAAATCGGTCATGTGACCTCCATTTTCGATAATTTGATATGGGTATAATTGGTTATGGCATTGTGCCCCAAATAAAAAGAGGGCACCCCCGTCTAGGGATGCCCTCTGCGCTCCATTGGCGAAAGTCTTGCTTACGCGGTTTGAGCGATGTTTTCTAAATTGGCGTACCGATGCGCGTCTAAGCGCTGTTCGGCTTCGCTGACCACAAGGTTCATCTTCATGACTTCGGGAATGGGGAAGCCATTGAAGGCGGCAGCGTATTCGTTGGTGTACGCGCCGGTGTTATAAAATGCTAGACGATCGCCGATGTGGATTTCCGGCAGTTCGATATTGCGTGCCACCACGTCACAGCTATCACAACTCGGTCCCGCCAGCGTGTAGACACGCATCGGACGAGTCGCGGCATCATCGGCGATCAGGCTGACAACAGGCGGGAAGCCTTCATAGGTTTCCATCAAGCCGTTGAACACGCCGACATCGAGATACAGCCATGATTGATCGCCACCCCGCAACGCTTTGCCCATGACCGAAGCCGTCAACCGACCGCTTTCGCCCACCATGCCACGTCCGGGTTCCAACACCAAGAGAAAATCAGGTGCCTTCGGGATGAAACGTTCGACAGCATCCATCACCGCGACGCCGACTTCTTCAATAGTTGGGATGCTGGCATCGAGGTAGTTGCCCGCTGGGAAACCGCCACCGATGTCTAAGAAGTGCATGTGATGTCCCCGTGCCTCTGCCGCGCGCCACACTTCACCGCTGGCTTTGATGGCATTGACCCAGTTCATCACGTTTAAGCATTGCGAACCGACATGGAAGGAAATCCCAATCGGTTGTAAACCGAGTTCGCGCGCTTGGTCAAACAACGCCAAAGCGGTGTCGCCATCCACGCCAAACTTGCCCGCAAGGGGCAACACGCTGCCCGTGTTATCGACCGCAAGACGCACATACACGCGCATTCCGGGGGCATAACGAGCGACTTTTTCGACCTCATCGGTCGAGTCTACGGTCATGGCGTAGACGCCTTCTGTTTGCATCCGGGTGATAAACGCCGGACTTTTGATGGGGTTACTGCAAATGATCTCGTCGCCGGTTGCCCCTGCTGCCAGTGCGCGTTCAAGTTCCGCCAGCGACGCGATCTCTAAACCGCCCCCCATGTTGACCATGGTGGACATAATCGCAATATTGGCATTGGCTTTGACGGCATAATCAATGGCTGCGCCGGGGAAGGCGACTTCAAAACGACGGTAAGCATCTCGGATCATCGAAAAATCGATGAAGAGCGTGGGAGTGATCAGGCTGGCATCGGTGACAATCGTATTTAATGTGTCCAAACGGACTGTGTCCAACTGGACAATCTCCTTCTGGCTAAAACTAGCCCTTTCAACAGTCAGATTCAAATTTTTAACAAGCGAAAGGGCAGCCCGAGAGCCACCCCTGTGATTAAATTTGAAATCTGAACACCAATCAATAGATCTATTATAAAACGGATTTGCCCTGAATAGTATGAGGATTTTCTGTGAGTTTTGTGAAGAAACTTCCACAATAACTCACTTTCGCGGCATGGGCTTCAGGGCATCTGGTGGAAGTGCAGCGCGTAAGTTCAATCTAGTGACCAGCGTCTAAAGGACGTGCCTAGTCGCATCCAAGAGCATGATCGGTGATTGATTTTCTTGACGGCTACGCGCCTTTGTGCCATACCTTGTTGCGAGCGGTATTCTTTATTATGGAGTTTCCCCATGAGCCACTTTAGCGAACTTGAAATCGCTTATATGCACAGCCAAAAGTTAGGACGTTTGGCAACCATCGACAAAGACGGTGCCCCCAATGTCGTACCTGTTGTTTTCAAATACAACAGCGACTTGGACACCATCGACATTCACGGTCACCAACTGAGCAGCAGCAAGAAATTTAAGAACATCCAACGAGATGGGCGCGTCTCGTTCGTGATTGACGATGTCTTGCCGCCGTGGGAAGCGCGCGGTATCGAAATTCGGGGCACAGCAGAAGGCTTGATGGCAGAGGTTGCCGCCGAGACCTTAATCCGCGTTCATGCCAGCCATATCATCGCTTGGGGCATTGACACGGCTCCCTATGTCCATAACAGTCGCAAAGCGAGCGCGGGTTAACGCGAAGTACCCACAACTTGCGGGCGATCTCAATAAAGTTTCCATATCGTGCTGCGATGATGGAGACATCGAAAGCAACAACGTGATTCAAATTCACCTCTGATGACAGCATCGTGATCCCCTTTTCTAAGCGCGGACCCTTCCAGTCCGCGCTTTTTGAGTCTATGATTTTTTTACGCTGCCCCCTATTCGTGTTATTATCAGCTGTAACTACACACCCCTCACCCTAAATCTCTCTCCCACAAGGGGCGAGGGATTTTCTACCGCGTTACTCCCCTTCTCCAAAAACGAAGCGGCTGGGAGAAGGGGTCGGGGGATGAGGGGTAGCTCTGTAGTTATTATCGACTTTGGCACCATATCGGATGATACAGAAGGAATGGGGGCATAGTATGAGTCGGAAAATCGCGGTTGCAGTCATACACGGCATTGGCAGCCAGCCAAAAAACTTCGGGGATCGGGTGTGTGCGGGGATTCAAAAACGCACACGCGCCCTTTGTGGGGAAGACATTATCACCCATAGCGTGCATTGGGCACCCGTGTTGCAAAGTGTCGAGGACGAATTTGCGTCAAAAGTCCGCTTAGGCGGCAAGATGCGCCTCATTCAGTTGCGCAAATATGTGATCGATCTACTGGGCGATGCCGTCGCCTATCAGCCGATCCCCGGCAGCCGTGCCACCTATGACACGATTCATGGGGTGTTCGCCAATACCCTCAAAAACCTTGCCGCAGAAGCGGGCGAGGACGCGCCCCTGTGCATCGTCTCCCACAGTTTGGGCAGCGTCATCGCCAGCAACTTCATTTATGACTTACAAACCGATGCCCGCCGCCCGATTATCAGCGACCTTGTACGCGATCAAATGCGCAATACCCCGCTGGAACGCGGCGAAACCCTCAGTCTGTTCTATACGCTTGGCAGCCCGCTGGCACTGTTCACTTTGCGCTACGATAAATTCGGCAAACCCATCGAGATGCCCCCGCCCCAACTGCACACACGGTATCCGGGGTTATTCAGCGAATGGATCAATTTCTATGACGCGGATGATGTCATCGGCTTTCCGTTGCGCAAACTGAGCGATACCTACGAAAATACGGTCACCGAAGATCGACAGGTCAATGTCGGGCGAATTTATGAATTCTGGAATCCCTTGTCGCACCTGCGCTATTGGACGGACGGCGCGGTGTTAGACCCGATTGCGAAATCGTTGGTGCGGGTGTGGAAAGAAGTGAACGCCGTCAGCCCTCCGGCTGTTTAATGGGGTGCGTGACGTTGGGTTGAAAATGGGGGTTGTCGCGCACGATCAGCGTGCAAGCATTGTTAGATCGGGGATCGGTGATGTGGTTATAGAGGATGCCCCGCACCTGAAAACCATTGGAGATTTGCATGGTGAGCGTGGGGTCTTGCAAACGTGCTTGATACACATGGAGGATGTATTGGGCGACCGTAAGCTGATCGCGGTGGGCGGCATAGCCGGGCAGCATCCCGCCCGCAACTTCGCCGCGCAGGTTGAGCCGTTGTACCAAGCGGCGGCGCGCCTCATACAAACGACGACCGATCCGCATCCCCCGAAAACCGGGATGAACACTGATATCCGCCCCATACAACCACTCGCCTTCTGGGTCATGGTTTGTCAGCCAGCCGTGCGCCACCGATTCTAAAAAGGTGAAGTCGCGCTCAGTAAAATCAAAGGGCGTGCGGTAGGTGCTGGTCGAACCGACGGGCATCCAGTGATCGTCCACATGTGCCAATGCCACGAACTGCCCTTTGGGGAAAAGTTCGATATGCTTGGCAAATTTCGCGGCGGAGATCAGTTCGTCATCGGTGAGCGTCGGAAACGCCAACCTCTGTACCCGTTCTAATCCCTCGAAATGTTCCGGCGTGATATTGGCGACTTGTATCGGGATGGTGATTTGTTTCGGCTTGGGCGGTTCAAATAAGGCACACATGGGGTTTCTTCCTTTCACCCGCATTTGGTGAGGCATGAAAAGCCAGCACAGGCGACTCCATCCAACCTTAACGTTGGGCACAGCACTTGTGATAAAAACATTATGCCGTACTCTATGATTTTTTGGTGAGTAAAGTTTGTATTTTGTAATATAGTTCACCTAATTTGTAACTGCTTAGGCTGAAAAACGGTCGGTAATAAGGAAGGAAAGTACCGTTGGCGGCAAATGGTCGGATATTTGGCGCGCTGACTTCGATATTAACTAATGATTAACAAAGGTCTAATCCACCCCTACATCCACGTTTCGAGGGGTATTTTCCTGTTTCTCTCCCCCTCTACATAAGCGAAGCGACCAATGGGGAGGGGGCGCTGACCGAAGGTCAGACGGGGTGGGGATAATCAAATCTGTGATTCACCTAAATTGGGGATTGGGGGTTAGGGATTGGGCAGATACCCATTATAATTTGGCGCTATGCCGACCCAAAAACTCACCCCCCCTGCCTTGATCGTTCTCGTCTTGTGCTTGTTCACCTTCGCCATGAGCGCGGTGATCCACACCACCACGTTTGAAAGCTTGCCCCATCTCGAAGACGAATACGCCTACTTGTTTCAGGCACGCACCATGGCGCGCGGTGATCTGGTGATCGACACCCCCATCCCCCGCCGTGCCTTTTGGCAACCTTTCGTGATCGACCGTGACGGACAGCGCTTCGGCAAATATACCCCCGGTTGGGCGCTGCTGTTGGCAGGCGGGGTGGCAGCAGGGGGCGGCGGTGCCGAATGGATTGTCAATGCCTTGCTGTCGGCGTTGACGGTGGCGGTCGTGTACCAAATCGGGCGGGCATTGTTCAGCCGCGATGTCGGGCTGATCGCGGCGGGGCTGGTCGCATTTTCGCCAGCGGCACTGCTGCTCAACGGCACGCTGATGGGGCACACCGCCGCCTTGTGCGCGGGCACGCTCACCTTATGGGCATATCTGCGCTTTGAAGCGGCGCGTGCCGCACGGGGCACGCGCCTTTTTTGGGCGATCTTGTGTGGGTTGGCGGCGGGCTTGCTGATCGCCAATCGCCCACTAACGGCATTGGCGTTTGTGCTACCGGTGGCGTTCCATGCCGCGAATCGCTTGTTCGCCCAACAAAGTTTTGCCGACTTACGACGATTTATCGGTGGGCATCTGGTCATCGCGGGTTTGGCGGGGGGGCTGGCGCTGCTGGTGCCGGGCTACAACATCGCGGCGACCGGCGACCCGACCGCCAATCTCTATACCTTTGTGTGGAGCTACGATTGCGTCGGTTTCGAGACCTGTGGGCGCAGCGGGCACACCCTCGAAAAAGCCTTCCGCCATACCCGTTTCGACCTATCGCTGACGGCTGCCGACCTGTTCGGATGGCAGATCGGCGACTTAACCGATGCCGCCCGCGCCCACTTGCTCACCGAAAGCGACACCTATCCCCAAGTCGGCTTCAGTTGGCTGCTGTTGCCGTTGGGCGTCGCGTTGGCGTTGCGCCGCCGCTGGTGGTTGGGCGTCGTGTGGCTCGCGGGGATCACAGCGGCGGTACTGTATGCCAACATGACCAATGGCGGGAGTCTGCTCACCGATCCGCAATTCGGCTGGCAATGGGTGATCGCCGCCATCGGCTGGACGCTACTGCCGCTCGTCCTCTTGCGCGACCGCACCGCCGCCTGGACGTGGATGCTCGTGACCACCATTGCACTCCTGCTCATCTTCCAACTCACCTATTGGGTGGGATCCCAGCGTTACAGCACGCGCTACTATTTTGAAGGTTTGGCAGCCGCTGCCCTTCTCAGCGCGGTGCCGCTGGCGTGGCTCAGCCAACGGAGCCGCCGCTTTGCCAGCCCGATCCTCTACGGCGCGCTCATCGGCGTGTTGCTCACCAGTCTCACCGCCTACAGCCTGCCCCGTATCGACGTCTTGCGCGGCTATAACCAAATCACGCGGGCGCAGATCGACGCTGTGGAATCCCGACGCGACGGCGACTCGCCCGTGCTGGTGATCGTCACCGGAAGCGACGTGCGCTGGCGGGCGTTTGGGGCATTGATGGCGCTCACCAACCCCTATTTGGATAACGACACGGTCGTGGCGTGGGATTACAGCGGCGGGACGAATGACACGGTGCGGACGCAACTGCTGCAACGCTTCGCAGACCGCCAGATCATCGACATGGCGGCGGAGGGCAACGGGGCGTGGTTCCTTGATGATGACGATGCCACTGCCTCCCCCTAGCCTTCTTACGCCTCACCAGCGTTCGCCCGCCTCGACTGCGACCGGCAGGGTGTTTTCTGGCGGTGCCAATGGACAGGGGGCGTAATGGTTGAAAGCGCTCGTCGGCAGACCCTCGTGCAGCCAGTGTAACCCAATCAGTGTGAGCCAGCCGTCCTCCGCCCGTAACTTGGAGTCCATTGTGTGCTGCCACTCGGCAATTTCGGCATTATAGAGGGTAGGCGCTGTGTGGTTTAATGTCGCCATCCGCAATTCGGGCGAACCGACAGTCCGTTGGGTCGAAGTCTTGACCGCCACTTCGGGCATGGACACACGCACTCGTTTTAAGGCGACCGCTGTCCCCGTCAACCGATCATAAGCGTGATAGACCGCGCCCATGCCGCCAATACCGATCTGCTTGATGAGGCGATACCGATGGGCGATCTCTAAGGGCATGGGCTGGCTAGGATCGGTCAAGACAATTCACCTTTTACCCTACTTGTGATGGTTACGATCAGTATAGGGTGTTTTCGGATGGATCACAATTGAAGGGCAAGTGCGCCCTTATGCCACCGCTGTGGGTTGGTCGTTCAGATAAACGGACAGGCTCGGCGCGCTGAACACCGCCCTTTGCTCAAGCATCGCCTCCGCTTCGGGCTGGGACTTGGCGCGCGTCATTTGCCTTGCCGTCCCCAAAATCACCCACAGAGAACATCTTTTTCACTGGAATGGGATCACAGTTTTTCATCATAAATGCCGAATTTTGGGGGATGATGTAGAATATTCTATAAAAGTCGCGAATGCCCCTTTACAGCGAGAGGCAAGCCTATTGCTCCCAAAGGTTTGAACCCATGATTCCGTTTTTCACACCCGCCATTCGCGTGATGCACCGGTTACGCTATCCGCAAAAATTTGCATTGGTGGGGGTGTTACTATTGCTCCCGCTGCTGTTCATCATGAGTCAGTATCTCGCCAGCATCAATGCCGATATCGCCTTTGCCGAGCGCGAACGGCTCGGCTTGGATTATAACGCCCCCGTCTTAGGGGTATTACAAGCGCTACAACGGCATGGCGTGCTGAGCCTTGACCCGACGACGCTTCAGGACGCCCTAAATGCCGAACAAGCGCAGCTTGAACGGGCAATTTCAGCGGTAGACGCCATTGACCGTGAACTGGGCATCCTCATTGAAGCGAACGATGATTGGGCGAATTTCAAGTCCGAGTGGGTGCGCTTAAAGAATGACCTGCCCGCTTTAGCCGGTGAGGACAGCGCCAGACGCCATATCGTCTTAAGTGAGAATTTACTCTCGCTGATCACCGTCGTAGGCAACAACTCCAACCTGATCCTTGACCCCGATATCGATTCTTACTACTTGATGGATACCGTCATCACCAAGTTGCCACTTGCCACCCATTATCTGAATCAGATTGGGCTGTATGGCACCCTCAGCCTGTTAGAAGGCACCGTCAGCCCCGAAAACCGTACCCGCTTGAGTATTTTGATGAACTTGGCGAATGCTAACTTAAATGCCAACCGCACGGGTTTTGGCTATTCCATAGAATACAACCCATCATTACAGGCACAGATCGATCCGCTGTTGGCGGGCTATGTCGCCACTGGCGAAGCCATCCCCGCACTCGTCGAAACCGATCTTCAGCTCAGCCCCGCAACTGGTAGCCCGCCTCTACCCATGACGCCGAGCGCCTTCTTCGATCACATCAGCCCGTTGGCGGCGAGCAATTTCGCCTTTTATGACGGTATTGCCGGACAATTAGAGACCTTATTGCAAAAACGCATTGATAATTTTCAAGCCCAACGTAATTTTGTGTTGCTGTTTGCGCTGGTGGCATTGCTCTTGACAGTCTACCTGTTCGTCGGCTTTTATTTGGCAGTGCGCGAAACCATCAGCCATCTTGAACTGGCTTCGCAGCGCATGATTAAAAACGAATTGGACGGCGCGGTGGTGCTAAATAGCAAAGACGAATTGGCGGAAGTCGCCGTATCGTTCAATGCTATCGCCAGTGAGCTGATCCGCGCGCGCGACCAAGCGTTAGACGCAAGCCGCGCCAAAGGGACGTTTCTTGCCAACATGAGCCACGAACTGCGTACCCCGCTCAACGCCATTTTGGGATTTTCCCAGTTGCTAGAGCGTGACAAGAAGCTCAATGAGGATCAAAAAGAAAATGTAGAGGTGATCGGACGCAGTGGCGAACATTTGTTGGCGCTCATCAACAACGTCTTGGAAATGTCCAAAATTGAAGCCGGACGGATCGCCCTAAACGAGCATGGCTTTGACTTACATCGCCTGTTAAAGGGTTTGCAAGAAATGATGGAGGTGCGGGCGCAATCCAAACAATTGCACCTGTTGATGGATTTAGAGCCGGATGTGCCGCGTTACTACCGCACGGACGAAAGCAAGCTGCGCCAAGTCTTGATCAATTTAGTCGGCAATGCCATCAAATTTACCCACGAAGGCGGCATTGCGGTGCGGGCGGGCTATGTCAACAACCAGCTTCATTTTGAAATCGAGGATACGGGTGACGGCATCGCCCCGCATGAAATACCCACCCTGTTTGAAGCGTTTGTGCAAACCGCCAGCGGCAAACAATCAAAATCCGACGGCACGGGGTTGGGCTTACCGCTCAGTCGGCAATTTGTGCGGTTGATGGGTGGCGAGATCACGGTGATGAGCGAAGCCGGCAAAGGCTCGATCTTCAAATTTAACGTCAATGCCGCGCTAGTAGATGCGTCCGATATCGAAGTCACTAAACGGGCACGGCGCGCTATCGGCTTGGTGCCGGGACAAATAAGTTATCGTATCTTGATCGTTGATGACAAGTTTGAAAACCGCCACCTGCTCGGCAAGCTGCTCAAGTCGGTGGGCTTTGAAGTCGCCGAAGTGGAGAACGGTCAAGAAGCCATCGCGAAGTGGGAAACGTGGGAGCCGCACCTGATTTGGATGGATATGCGGATGCCCGTCATGGACGGCTACGAAGCTACCAAGCGCATCAAAGCCACCACCAAGGGACAAGCCACCGTCATCATCGCGCTGACGGCGAGCGTGTTTGAACATGAACGGAATATCATCACTTCCATCGGCTGTGATGGCTATGTCGCCAAGCCGTTCCGCGAAGCCGACATCTTCGACACCATGACCACGCATCTGGGCGTACAATTTGTCTACGACGACCAGCAAGCGGATGAAACCACGCCGTTACAAGCGAAAAAACCAGCGCTCACCGCGTCCACGCTTGCGTCTCAGGCACCCGAATGGCGGGGCGCATTGCAAGTCGCTGCCTTACAAGGGGATGCTGAGGGGATTTATGACTTACTTAAACAACTGCCAGACAGCGAAAAAGCCATTAAAGACGGCTTGAGCGAGATGGTCAAGACCTATCGTTTCGATTTAGTAGTTGACTTGACAGAACAAGCAGGAGCAACACCATGACCACCGCCCAACGCCACAAGGGGGATATCCTCGTTGTTGACGACACCCTCGCCAACTTAGATTTACTGTTTGCTATGCTGTCCAATCAAGGCTACAAGGTGCGGGCGGCGATCAACGGCAATATGGCGCTCAAATCGGTGTTTTCGGCGACGCCAGAACTTATTTTGCTGGATATCAATATGCCGGATATGAACGGCTTTGAGGTTTGCCGTCAGTTGAAGTCGGATGCTCGCACCCGCGAAATCCCGGTGATTTTCATCAGCGCGTCCGACGAGACCGATGATAAAGTGCGGGCGTTCGAGACGGGCGGCGTGGATTATGTGACCAAGCCGTTTCAGGTCGAGGAAGTGCTGGCGCGGGTGGGCAGCCAAATCATGCTCTATCAGCAAAAGCGCGAATTGGAGTCGTTTCGCCAGCGCGAAATTGTGTATCTGCGCGAACTGAGCGCCATGAAGGACGAGTTTGTCCAAACCGTATCGCATGATCTGAAAAACCCGCTCAGTGTGATCATGGGTTATTCGGAATTATTGCTCGACGACGCGGCGACCAAGCAAAGCACGCAATCCACAAATTATGTGGCGGGCATCAAACGCAGCGCCGACCAAATGTATACCCTCATCAATAACCTGCTGGATTTGGCGAAAATCGAGGCGGGCATGGGCTTGGGGGTGGCACCCTTGCTGTTGGATGATTTTTTGGACGAACAAGTCCAGTCCATGCAGATGTTGGCGGAGAACAAGCAGATCACTTTCGCCTATGCCGCCCCGCCGGAGAACGTCTCCTTTATGGCGGATGCCATGCGCTTGGGGCAAGTCGTTCGCAATTTGTTGTCGAACGCCATCAAATATACGCCCACAGGCGGGCGGGTTGAACTCAACCACCTGATTCAGCCGACCAGTATTGTGCTGCGAGTGACCGATACCGGCTTGGGCATTCCCGCACAAGACCTGCCCCATATTTTCGACAAGTTTTATCGTGTGAATACGCCAGAGCATAACACCAGCAAGGGCACGGGCTTGGGGTTATCGATTGCCAAAGCCATCATCGAACAGCATCGCGGCAACATTTGGGTGGATAGCGAACTGGGCACGGGCACCACTTTTAGCATCGAATTGCCGCTCGAAACGCCGGAATGAGGACGCGCAACGGGATTGATTCTATGGAAAAAAGATTCTGCGGGCGGCGGACGCGCCGTTGGATTCTGTTGAAAAAGTCGGAAAACTTGTTGAAGAACACGGGCGACCACATTGGGTTGCCCCTACGCGACCCGCTGTTGTAGGGGTGACCCAATGTGGTCACCCGCCGATTCAAACCCTTTTTCAACAGATTCCCGTTGCGCGTCCCTACAATGGCGTGGTTTGTAGAGACACCCAACGGGGTGTCCGATTTTTTCCACAGAATCCCATCCCCCGTCACCCCCCCGCCATCGCCCCAATGATGCGGAACGGCTGCGTCCCCGCCGTGACCTCATCGGGCACGGCGGCATCGGCGGACACATGCGAAATATCTTCCCCACAGGCGAAAAAACGGACATACGGGCGGCGTGCTTGCGTCGCCCTATCGCGAATCGTGCCGCGCAGCATCGGGTAGGTCGCCTCCAGCGTATCAAGGATCGCCCGTTGGGTCACGGGTGCCGCAATGTCAAGCTGAAGCGCCCCGTTCACTTGTGCCAACGAGCGCAGATGGGTAGACTCTGTTTCACAGTGCTGAACGTCACACTGGCATAACATTGTTCTCCGCTATCAAGATATAATCTATGAAAAATAGCAAGACGTAAAAAGGAAATTATATGCACGTTACCGCCTGTTTCCTGTTGATAATGGGGTTATGTATGAGGATTATCTCCGCATCGAACCAAGTCGTCGCTGCCGATGACATTCCCGGCAACTGCGAAAACACGACCAGTCCTTATATGGACCCAAATGCCTTCGTGCGCTACACCCATGGAAATCTGTCCCTGATCGATTGGATCAGCGGCAGCACGATTGTCACACTGGAAGAAAATAGTCCTACCTCAAACTTCTGGTTAATTGGCTGGTCGCCCGACTGCCACTACCTCGCGGGTGCTTTTTTACAACCCGATGATCGCTATACAACTATGGTATGGGATGTCGTGAATGGAATGAGACTCGGCACCATTGAGGATGGCTATCGTACCCCGCACCATCTCACATGGTCACCGCGTAGTGATGCGCTAGTGGTGGAAACACGCAATGGGGCGTTCCTGTGGAATCTGGCACCAAACCAGAGGTTGCAGTTAACGCTCGATTCGCTAGTCGGTGCCAGCTTCACCAGCATCGTATGGAACTATGAAACCGACACCCTCGACACCCTTGGGTACTATACACGTCCCACGCGGTTCAGCCTGATCACTGGCCGTCCGGTCGATGTTGCGCTCGCCGACGATCAATATGCTGCAAGTAGGTATGGTCGGGTAGTCATGGCACCCAACGAGCAGTCGCCTTATGGATGTGTCGGGGTTCGACCACTCCAATCAGAAACTAACTATGACAGAGCAGACTCCATGCGTTACGTGGATCTGCTTGAAGCCAGCCTGCGTGTGATGGGAAATAGCTTGGTCGTTCGAGATAGCAATACGAGTGAAATTCTGGCAGTGCTGGATACGGATTTCAGCGATGCGGTACGCAAGAACCGCGCATTTGGCTACCTGTCCGCTTCGTGCGATCTGTTCTTCACCGCACTCAGGTCAGGTGAACGGAATCGCACGCGCGAAGGGGTCGTCATTCGTATGCGCGATGGCGTGCGCGTTCACACCATCCCCAATATGCCCCCCAATGCAGTCGACGAATTACGGTACTACGATCTTTCCCGCTTACGCTCGAACTGGAATGGCAGTGGGCGTTACCTGCTCACCCAGAGTTATGAGGGCGTGCAGGTATGGGATAGCGCGACGAATACCGCGTTCTATCTGACGACCGCAGACGAATCCGCCCCTTACGGCTACAGCGTGCGTGAGATCAGGTGGAACACAGCCAGCGGTCTGATCGACATCACGATGTTTTCGACGGGTGAGGTCCGCACCTTCGACCTAGCAACTGGCGAGCGGATCAACTAAGCCTTGGAATTATGCCGGACATGGACGGGTCTTCGACAATGTGCGTCGCGCCGATCTTGAACACGCGCGATGGCATCGAGCGGCATGGCATACCCTTGATTGCGGCAACGACTATTTGGTCGTAGGGATTAAGGATGCCGAGCAACGCCTCCAAGACCACGCTCTCGGCGCTTTGCGCGCTGAGGATCGCTTCGGCAAGGGTGCGCGTTTCGGAATCGGCTTCATAATTC
>Ga0105046_10007502_pt1 | contig 17183 bp, 18 predicted proteins | sample MAT03_FD_78385 | JGI IMG/M metagenome (GOLD analysis project Ga0105046, IMG submission 78385) | Freshwater microbial communities from Lake Fryxell liftoff mats and glacier meltwater in Antarctica - MAT-03 (megahit assembly) | ecosystem: Environmental > Aquatic > Freshwater > Ice > Liftoff...
CAACGCGGGTTGTGACGCTCCGCTGTGATAGTGGATAGCTCCACAGCATCCCTGGCTGGTCGGAATCACAACATCGCAGCCGTTTTCCTGAAGCACGCGAGCCGTCGCCCAGTGGACGTGTCGAAACATGGCATCCGCTACACAGCCAATGAATAATCCGACTGTTGCCCGGCGAGTTCCCCTGGCGGGAAGAAAAATCGGAAGTTCAGGCAGCGATGGTTTCAGTTTGGGAAGCTGAGCCTGCATGCGTCGTAGCTTCGCGGGCAGCAGACGTGTCAGTCCGGTCTTTTCCGCCAGTCGATCAAATCCGAAAATCTGCATTAGTCGAGCGGGCTTCAATGCCCATCGCATCCTGCGGCGATCCGGAAACAATCCGTACATGATCCAGCGATGAAACCAATCCGGTTTCGATGTCTGATGTGCAGCCGAGCCACCGCGCGACGAATCCGTTGATGCCGATGTCTGTGACGAAGCACCGCCACTTGCCATTTCGTGCATTTCGACTCGAAACGGTTCAATCAACCGACCGTATTGAACGCCGCTGGGACAAGACGTTTCACAGCTTCTGCAATCCAGACATAAATCCAAATGCCGCCGCACGTTGTCAGTCAAAGCCAGTCGTCCATCCACCACGGAACGCATGAGATAGATCCGTCCACGAGGGCTATCGTTTTCGTCTCCGGTTTCCACATAGGTTGGGCATGACGACGTACAAAGTCCGCAATGCACGCAATCCAGAAAGCGCTCGTACGGAATCGATTTTCCAATCGTCTGCGCGAGAGGTAACAGCGGGGTTGAAGAATTTGTCTTTGTGGTTTCAGTCATTGGAAAGCACCCAATCAATTCCCGAGAATCAAGGAGTCAAATTATCCCAATAGTGCATGCAATCTGTTGGAATACCGTTCCACGATGGAGGCCACGGCAGGATGTCGCCAACTTTGATTCGGTTCCCGTATTTCAACAGAGCCACCTCCAGTGTCCACGATTTTAATCAGCTGTTCTCGAAGTCTCGCGAGATCGGCCATCGAGTCCGATTTCAGATACAGGATTCCGTTGCCAGCACGACCAAACGCCGCTAAACCTGCATCATTTGCAAGCTGCAAGACGGAAACTATCTGCGACGGTAACACGACGACTTTTGCTGACCATGCTGCTTCCTGCGTCCTGGCCTCAACTGACACCTGCATTGCAGCACGACAATAACTTTCCACGATATCCGGGCGAGCGACCGTCGTGACAAAACTTGCGGTTCCTTGCAACTCTTCGGCGAGCGTTTTGGTCTGCCAATCGCAGGCCTTTCGTGATCCCTCAAAGCCCAGCAGAAGAAAAGCGGCGTTGGCATTCGTGGAATGCGTGCTAACGTCTGAGTCAACAATTGGCAGCAAAACCTGAGCGGCAACCGGATTCAATACATCCAGAATCTGCGGTGTGGTTGAAGTCAAATTGATCCGATTGAGGGCCGAATCAAGATCTTTCAACGTCCGAAAGCCAGCCACCGAACAATGCTGCTCGACAGGCAGCGGTTTCAATTTGAATGTGACTTGTCGCAGTGTCCCGAGTTTCCCCTGTGCCCCAATCAGGAGCCGACAGAGGTCATAACCGGCCACATTTTTGACGACTCGGCCGCCCGCATGGAAGACTCGCCCACTTCCGTCAGATGCTTCGATGCCAATGACATAGTCGCGCAAAGTGCCGTATCCAAACTGTCGCGGCCCGCTGACGTCATGTGCAACCATTTCTCCGAGCGTTAGATGATCGCTGGGTGTATCGATCGGAAGTTGCTGTTTCTCTTGCTTCAGCACTTCCCGAAGTCGACCAACTGTCATCGCTGCACCGACGGTGACCGTCATATCGCGCGCGGGATAGTCGATCAAGTCACTGGAGATGTCCGAGGTAGATGGTTGGTTGTCTGGCATATTGAAACACTCACCTCCGACAATTTGTTGACTCAGCTCGCTCACGGTATCAATGAACTGCGTTTTATCACATCGCCGCATCAGCCGCACGGAGGCGTTCGTTGCGGTCGAAGGCCAGTAATTCAGTAATGAGTTCGCCCATGTCGCCCATCATGATGCGATCGAGCTTGTAAATCGTCAGATTGCACCGATGATCTGTCATGCGATTTTGAGGGAAATTATACGTCCGAATTCGTTCGCTGCGGTCGCCGGATCCAACAAGAGTTCGGCGATGTTCCGCACGTTCGTTCTGCAGCTTCGTCTGCTGAGCTTCTAAGATGCGGCTTCGCAGAACTCGCATGGCTTTCGCGCGGTTTTTGTGCTGGCTCTTTTCGTCCTGACACTTCACAACAATGCCAGTCGGCAAGTGCGTCAGTCGAACAGCACTTTCCGTCTTATTCACTTTCTGGCCGCCCGGACCGCCGGCTCGCATCGTATCGACCTGTAAATCTTCGGGTCGAATATCGATTTCAACTTCGTCCGCTTCAGGCAACACAGCAACCGTAGCAGCACTGGTGTGGACTCGCCCCTGCGTTTCCGTGGACGGAACACGCTGCACACGATGCCCGCCGCTTTCAAACTGCAATGAGTGAAACGCAGCTTCGCCGGTGATTGAGAACACAACTTCCTTCAAGCCGCCAAGTTCCGTAGGGCTGAATTCCAGCACTTCGGTTTTCCAGCCGCGTTGTTCGCAATACGACGAATACATGTCAAACAAATCTTTGGCAAACAGAGCTGCTTCATCGCCACCAGTACCAGCGCGAACTTCCATAATGCAGGCACCGCGAGTGATCGAATCGCCTGCAGTAGCCATGTCCTCAAGTTCAACCGCCAGTTCATCGCGCTGACCTTGTAGTTGATGAAGTTCCGACTTGGCATATTCGCGAGCTGAGTGATCATCTTCCTCTTCGACCATCATCTTTGCCGCGTCAATGTCGTCTTCCAGCGCGTGGAACTTGCGTACGGCAGCCGCGATCCGGGTCAGCTTGCCCATCTCCTTTTGAATATCGAGCATGCGAGAAATGTTGGAGAGAACGTCAGGATCGTGGAGTTGTTTTTCGAGTTCTTCGTAGCGTGCCAATTGGCGTTCAAGAACTGGGAACATGCGCGTGAGCCTGTGAAGAAAAGACGAGGAAGCGATCTGATGATTGCAAAAAGAAAGGACGTGCGCAGATGACTGCGCACGCCCTTGTCAGATTGTCAGATTAAGGTCGCTACTCAGCAGCAGCTGTGCCTTCTTCTTTCTTGCCCCAACTGTACTTCCTGTTGAATTTTTCAACACGTCCAGCGGAGTCGATGAATTTCATCTTGCCGGTGTAGAACGGGTGAGAATGAGCGCTGATTTCCACTTTCACAAGCGGGTATTCTTTGCCGTCTTCCCACTGTGTCGTCTCTTTAGCACGCATCGTTGAATTGATCAGGAAACGTGTTCCTGTCGATGTGTCCATGAAGACAACCGGGTGGTATTTTGGGTGAATGTCTTTTTTCATCTGCTTGAACCTTGAGAGGTTTCGGCCAGCGGGTGACAAGTACACCAGCGTCGAGACCGAACCGAAAAGCCACGATGGAATTTCCGATGGCATGACACAATCCAGCCCTCTGGCGGGATAACGAAGCAGCGGAGTGTAAGTCCGCAACTGCAATTCGGCAAGGAAAAACGCCCACCATGAGTCTTTCCTCCCTTGAGTTCCCGATTTCGAACGTCAAATTGATCGAGAATCAGGCAGGATGAAGGAACAAAGTTGATGGGCGGGAACGAATTTGCTTATGTAGTCAGACCTGTCTCAGGTCGGATGCCTTCCGCGGCGCTATTTGCCTTTTAGAGCCGTTTCTGCTGCTCTCCCTATATCAGCACGGTCTGAGAAACCGCCCTGCTTTGGATTAGTCCCGAAATGAGATCCCGCTTCGAGTAGACGTTGACGCCTTTTGTGTCCCTTGAACGATTCTAACGCAAACGGGCACTCGCAATGACCGCCCTTCTCTGGAATCACATTGTCGCCATTAGAATCAAGCGGCAACTTTTTGTTAACGAAGACGGCGAATAGCAGCGATGACCAAGCCGAACGTCCCCATGCAGACCAGCGAAAAACTTGCGGGCTCCGGAACGGCGGATGATGTCTGAATCGACCCGAGTTCCCAGTCGGTAACAGCGGCACCGCCACCAAAACCGGGAGCGGCATAGGCTTGAACCTCGGTGATGTATTCGCCCGGAGACGTAGTGATCAAGCCTGCGAAGACCAGAGAGCTACTAATGCCTGTGGTTCCGACATTGAAATTCTAGCCGCCCAAATTTGTGACGACATAAAGCTGGACACTACAACCTCCTTGCACTGTGCCAAGTTTGAATCCAACCATGTCAAATGTGGCGGGCTCGTCACGACGTTGAAGATGACCGAGCCAAAATTGGGTTGTACCAAGACATTCTTGAGAGTCGGGTAAAACGTGTTTGCGGTGCCAAGGACGACGCCGTAGGGGACAGTGTTAAGAATGATGTCACCCAGTTGCGTTTCTGGGCCGAAGACGGATACACCTGTTCCAAAGCCCGCCAGATCGGAAGAACTCAGAATCGTGCCTTGGGACTCGAATCTCGATTGGCTTGAGTAATGGATGACACCGGCCCGGACACTGGCATTCGTTGCGAGAATTCCAACGAGCGCCATGGTGACGATCAGGACTCTGGCGTCGAAACAGTGCGTTCTCATACAGCAATTTCCTCTGAAGACCGGACTCTCAGATCGACGGTGAGTCCAAGCGACTTGGACTTCTTCCCGTTCTCCCATTTCCCGATCCTGCCAAGCTGGCTGGGCATGGTCAAGTCTTGACTGGTTCTGCCTGGCGAATCGAACGCCAGCCTGACTTTCCTCCAGCTTGATGAAAAAAGACTGTTTTTCCCAAAGTTTTATGGAAACAATTTCTACTCCATTTGCTTATGGTTTATTTTTGAGGGCAGCTTGAGGCGGAGTTTTTCCAGCAAATGCAAAACGTGTCAGCGACGAATGGCACCGTCGATTGCGACGGGGACCATGCCGAAGGATGCAGATCTGAGGACAGATCTGACTACGTAGTCGGGCCAGAGAAGCCCGTCCTACTTTGCGGGACAGCAGCTGGCCAGCCAATCGGCGACCTGACGACCGGTTTTGGAAAGTGGTAGTTCCGCAATTTCCTCTATCGTGAACCATTGCCCCGTGTCAGTCTTTGAAGATTTCGGTGCGGTGCCATGGCACAAAAAGGCCAGCAGTCTGACACGATAGCGGGTGACCGAATATTTGATTTCCGTACCAGCAACAACTTCGCCAACGGTCGCGCCGATCTGTTCTTTTACTCGATGACGAATGTTCGCTGGCAGCACACTTGATGTTGATGCGAACAAGCTTCGTTCTGATGCTTGCGTTTTTCCCTTCCGTTTCCTGACGGCGGCGAATGGAAGATCTTCTAAGTCGGATTCGTCAATTTCAAAGCGGACAAAATCCCACATACCGGCCCAGCGCTCCTGTTCCGTCCGGCGACGCAGCAGGTATTTTTCTTTGCGACGAATCACAACACAGATCTCATCGATTTCGGTGATCGCTGTGCGAGGTTTGCGATGAGGCAACTCGTTCTGCTTCCCGAGCGCGAATGCTTCGCAGCACGTCTTCAGCGGGCATTGTTCGCAGTTTGGAAGTTGTGGCCGACAGATCTGCGAACCGATATCCATCAAAGCCTGATTAAAATCCCCGGGTCGCGTTTTGGGGACGATTGTTTCTGCAAAATCCCACAATGAACGTTGATTGGCTGTTGATCGCACATCATCCGTCAATGCCATGAGTCGCGCGTAAAGCCGCTCCGTGTTGGCTTCAACGATGGGTGCTGGCTGATCAAATGCAAATGAAGCGATGGCTCCCGCCGTGTAGCGGCCGATTCCCGGAAGTTGCTGCAGCGATTTAAGGCCGGAAGGAAATACGCCGTTGTGATGCAGCTGAATCGCCACCGCTGCTTTATGCAGATTCCTGGCTCGGCTGTAGTAGCCAAGTCCTTCCCACAATCGCAGCACTTCGTCGATGTCGGCTGCTGCCAACGCAGGGATATCCGGGAATTTCGCGGTGAAGCGTTCGAAGTACGGGACCACAGCCGCCACTGTCGTCTGCTGCAGCATGATCTCGCTGAGCCAGATGCGGTAAGGATCGGCTGACATTCTCCACGGCAATCGGCGGCCGTGCTGATCGTACCACTTGAGTACCGCTGTTCGGAGTTTTCGTTTACGAACGGCGTCGATGGGGATCAATTCCAGAATTTTTCGCCGTGCCAATTGATCGGTGGATGTGTTTCAACTTCCACGTCACCCTTGACCTTGGTCTGGCAGGCCAGTCGCACTTCTTTGTCCGGGTTTGAGAAGACTTTGAGCGTCAGCAGTGGATTGAGCCACTTCCAGAGCCCTTCGAGAATCCCCTTTTTCGAAACGTTTTCTTTGCCTTTGCTGAGGATCACGTTGCAGCTGCAGCACGTGCCCATCCCCATGCAGTTTACGAGCTTGTGAGGACCGGAATAAAGTTGAACACCGTTTTTGCGGGCAATCGTTCTGAGATCTTCGCCCTCAACGGCATCGACGGTAATCTTTTCGTTGACAAACTTGACTTTGGGCATGGCACCGGACTCTCGTCAACAGGCTCTGGAAAAGAACTACGAAACGAGCAGGGATGCTAGTTTGCCAGCCTCCTTTTTTCCAGAGGCCATCTGATGTCCCCGACACTGAGAAGCAGAATTACGTTAATCACAGGACAACGCATCGCCGTTGAGCGGACGTCCGCTCTTGTGGTTCGCCTTGCGGCGAAAGTCCTCCTCGGCAAGCAGGACCTACCGAAATTGGCGATCGCACGGGTGAGTCATCTCATTTCCTCAATACCTTCATGTTGCGGTATCCAAACGCTACAACACCCGCCACAACACTTGACACTGAACCAAGCTGCTTCGGTAAATTCCTGCCTCGGGACTTAACACGATGAACCTTGCCCTGATATTTCTCTCTCTGGCTGCGGTGATCGTCGTCGCCGCTATGTTTCTGGCGAAATTTGCGGATGGCCTGGCCGATCAAACCGGACTTGGCCGTACCGTGACGGGACTTATACTACTTGCCGGAGCCACCAGTCTGCCAGAATTCTCGATCGGATTCAGCGCCGTTCGAATGGATGCCGTCGATCTTACGGCGGGCGATGTTCTTGGCAGCTCGCTCATCAACCTGCTGATACTCGCCATCCTGGATCTCGTCAACAAGACGCCGGGGAAATTGTTTTCCCGACTCGCAGCAGGACATGCACTTTCTGGAATCGTGGCATGCCTGATGACCGGAATAGTCTTGCTGGGGATTTTGCTGGATTCGTCGTTCACTTTTCTCAGGCTCGGCCCGTGCAGCTGGGCACTGATCGCGACGTATGCGATTTGTTCGAGATTGCTCTATCTGGACCATCGAGCATCCATGTCTGCCGCTCCGCCGGAAGCAGAAGCACACAGTAAGGGCCTCAGCCTGGCTGCTAACATTGCTGGCTTTATCGCATGTGGCGCGGTGATCTTTTTTGTCGCCCCAAAACTTGCTCATACGGCCGATCAGTTGGCGTTACAAACAGGACTGGGTCGCACGTTCTTTGGGACGGTTTTTGTCGCGATGATGACGTCGTTGCCAGAAGCCGTTTCGACATTGTCAGCGATGCGGATGAAAGCGAATGACATGGCCATCGGCAATATCCTGGGAAGCAATGCGTTCAACATGCTGATACTTGGACTCACGGATTTTGCATCAGAAAAGCCAGTCCTGGCATTGGTCGCAGACGTGCATGCAATTACAGCCGCGTGTGTCATGATCACAACTTGCGTTACCATTCTTTGCATGTTATGTCGCGCTGAAAAACGCTGGTGGATCATCGAGCCGGATGCCGCATTGGTCATTCTTTTGATTCTGGGTTCGCTGTATCTGGTTTACCTGCATCGGTGATGAACATCCTCGGTGGCCATGGCGTGAAAATGCCTGCAAGGACAGGTGCTGGGAAAGTTGCTTGACTTACGCTTCCCTCCTCAGCATCACCAAACAACACGATTCGTTCGTTCCACCGCAGGCATGATACATTTGAACGGATGGTTGCGTTTCGACAACATCGATCCGGTCAACAAGTGGCTCTTGCGCCTTGAGTTCCGTTAACTTTGTGCGAGGATGGCGGCTTCAATTTAGCTAAACAATTCCCCTCGGAGATAACAATGCCCTCTAATGATGAAATGCTCTATGCTGCATTTCGAGCAGCGTTTGTCATGACGCTGGACTGCCTTCTGAGAGAATCACTCGATCGGGAGAAATCGACCGGCAATCCGGGCGGATTTTTGGACGTCTTCCCTGTTTTGCAGGGAACGGCACCTCAAATTCAACTCGAATGCCTGTTTCAGACATGGGATCGGCTGGATCAGCACGCGGTAGAATTTTCGCCTCTTGACCATTGCGTAGTTCACGCGGGATACGAAGCTCTGGCAAAAATGGGGCAAATGTCGGCCCGACCAAATCTTACATCCGCATGGAAAGGCCCAAATCCGCAGGCGACGACCAACGATCACTGGGTGACGTCGAAAGCCAGAGTCCGTCAGTTGGCCCTGGATGAAAAGATTTCCAGCCTGATAATGCGAATCCAGGACAAAATGAACGATCAGCAGCCGTACGAAGCAGCGTTTTCCGAGGCTGAACAAGCTTATTCCAATTATGACATCACCGATATTGTGGGGCGCTGGATTGCGTCTCGAGACATCATTTTGGGGTCGGTCGGACTGCTAACTCCCGAAGAACAGGATCTGCTTCGCATCTTTTTTGAGGAACAATCGGGCCTGCTAAGGTAAGTCAGTGCTCCTAGCCGCTATCATCATGCCTTGAAGAGAATTTCCCGTTCGGAGCGTTTCGCCCGACTGGAACGTGATGATAAGTGCGTTTACCAGAGTGAATGAAGGACTGAGATCGATGGCGAAGAAGAAGGTTGTGAAGAAAGCGGCTAAACCAGCAAAGCCAGCGAAGCCTGCATCCCGTGCTGCCAAAAAGGTAACCACATCACCGCGTACCGTCGCAAAGAAGAAACCCGTACCAAAGAAGACGGTGGCCAAGAAGCCTATTCCGAAAAAGACGGTTGTTGCCAAGCCTGTTGTTGCCAAGCCTGTTCCCCCCAAGCCTGTTTCCCCAAAGCCTGTGGTCATGATCGCTCGCAAGCCCGTGCCGGAAGTTGAACCCGCTCAACGAAAAAAGGGCGTGCGTAAAGCGACAATTTCCTCCGGAGTCCATGACGAGAAGCCTGCTCGCAAGCTCGGACGATCACGGATTCCGATTGACGCCCCGCTGGACATCGTGTTTCAGAACGACCTGCAGGCCCGCGAAGCATTCATGTTTCTTGGAATTCACTCCATCCGCGACCTTGAACATTTCAATCCCGACGACTTGGTTTTGCGACTTACCGGACCGGCCAAGTTGACGGTCGGACGGATTCGCAAAATTCTGGCGATGAACAATCGCTGCCTTTCCAACGATGAAGAGTTCGCGTTGGAGTTTCAGGAACTGTTATCGCGCCCGCGAGATTGATCGACACATGACATCGCGATTTCAAGCCAGCGATCACGCTGACAGATCAGCAGGCCAGGCCATCGGTTTTCTAATGCAGCAGGCGGTTGAAAATGCCGACTGCATTTCATTAGCTGCCGGTCTGGTCGATGAAGATTCGCTGCCCGTAAAGATCGTGCGGGAAGCCGTTGCTGAATTGCTGGCCGACGTGGATTCCGGCCGCAAACTGCTTCAGTACGGCATCACGCCCGGACCTGAAACATTGCGGCGCGTCTTTCGCAGCAATCTTGCTCGGATTGAAAATCATTCAGATGATCTCAATGATCTGCCGTTGTCACAGCTTATGCTGACAACAGGCTCGCAGCAGTTGTTGTCGCTTGTGACTCAGGCGTTGTTCGATGCGGGCGACATCTGCCTGGTGGCAGCTCCGACGTATTTTGTTTACATCGGAGTTCTACAGGCCGCGGGCGCAGAGATTATTCCAATTACGGCGGACGCTGACGGCATGCGACCGGATTCACTGGCTGCTGCGTTCGAGCAAATTTCTGCTGCTGGAAAACTGGACCGCGTTCGTTTGGTTTACGTCGTGAGTGACTTCGACAATCCGTCGGGCGTGAGCGTATCAGCCGAACGGCGGCCAGAACTGCTGAAGATTGTGCAGCAGTATTCTACGGAACGTCGCATTTTCCTGCTGGAAGACTGTGCGTATCGCGAACTCCGCTACGATGGCGATCCGATCCCGAGTATCTGGTCACTGGACAAAACCCGCGAGACCGTGATTCTGGCGCAGACGTTTTCGAAAAGCTTCTCGCCGGGAATTCGAGTTGGCATGGGCGTGCTGCCGAGTTGCTTGATCAAGGCCGTTACGGACTTAAAAGGCAACGAAGATTTTGGTTCGGCTCACCTGAATCAGCATATTGTCGCGCGAGCGATCCGTACTGGGGAATATGCCGAACACGTTCGTACGGTCTGTGAAAGCTATCGACGCAAGCGTGATGCGATGGTCGCGACGGTCGAAAAAGAATTTGCAGGATTGCCGGGCGTTTCCTGGTTCACTCCGCAAGGCGGCATGTACGTGTGGATGCGATTGCCTGACCATATCCACACAGGCTTCACCAGCGAATTATTTCAGCGGGCGACTCAGGTGGATAAGGTGATGTATGTGCCGGGTGAATTGTGTTACCCAGCCGATTGGGCTGATCGTCCTCGTTGCGAGATGCGGTTGAGTTTCGGCGTGCAGAATGTGGCTGGGATCGAAGCGGGTATTCGACGTCTGGCGTCTGCCGTTCGCTGGGCAATAGCGGCGCACGATGAAACCTGAGTCTGATGGCTGGCGACCATCGTGTGCGATTCAGATGCTGCACGTGCGAGCCAAAATGCTGCAGGCGATTCGCGAGTTCTTCCGCCAGCACAATTATCTGGAAGTTGAAACTCCGTGCCTGTCGCGCGACATCGTCCTTGACGCATGGCTGGAACCGTTTTCGTTAGATCTTCGGGGCACGCGATGGTTCTTACAAACTTCGCCCGAAGCGCATATGAAGCGTTTACTGGCGGCGGGTGTCGGTTCTATTTTTCAGGTCAGTCGAGTCTTCCGGCAGGACGAACGTGGCGATCGCCACAACTCCGAATTCACAATGATCGAATGGTACGGCGTTGGTTCCACGTGGCTGGAACAACTGGACGTGACCGAAGCATTAGTACGAACGGCGACGCATGCCGCAGCGGAAGTTACCGGCAGTAACGTCGCTGAGCAATGGGAAACCAGCCGATTTCGCAAGACAACATACGCCGAGGCTTTTCAACGTGCTGTTGGAGTTAACGTCTTCGAATGTAGCGCAAGTCAGTTGATGAGCATCGCCGGCAAGTTCGGCGTTCCTTTACCCGGTGACCTGTGTCCCGATCAGATCGACGATTTATTGAATGTGATATTGGCCTTTGCCGTTGAACCGCAGTTGGGTGGAAGTGCAGTTGATTCCATCTCTGGCAGCGGCAACATTCTTCCTGAGTTTTTATGCGATTATCCGGCCTCTCAAGCCGCGCTCGCAGTGCTTTCGGAAACTCACCCGCACGTGGCACGGCGTTTCGAACTGTATATTCAGGGCATAGAACTTTGTAACGGCTATCAGGAGCTCACAGATGTCGCCGAATTGCAGCGACGTGACGCGGTTCAGAACGCACGGCGAGTCGCTGAAGCATCGTCGCAACTCCCCGGTGCTGCGTGGTTGAATGCTGCGATGAAATCCGGTTTGCCGCCGTGTTCCGGCGTGGCTCTTGGGTTTGACCGCCTCGTGATGGTGGCAACCGGACAGCGTGAAATTCGCGCCGTATTGCCGTTTCCGGATGATTTAGCGTAGTCCGACCTGTCCTCAGGTCGGATTCCCTGGGCGGACAACGCCATCCAATTCAGCTAAGTCCTGCCGCTCACATCGGCCAGATGCGAACTTTTGCCACGCTTAAACTAAAGTCCACGTTGGTTGGATGCAGATCTGAGGACAGATCTGCCTACACTATGCTGCCGAATCAACTTATCATGAGTCAAAAAGGGCTGCGACAAGCCACACACCACCCGTCAACACAGGCATGAAGAGCACACAATGATTCGAAGCTTGCAGGATAAAACACAGATTTCCAGCCACTGTATCCTGACGGTTGCTGCACTTGCGGCCGCCTGTTTTTTTTGGGCCACAGAAATCCAGGCAGACGACAATCCTGCTGTCGGTCAAGTGGTTACTATCGCGGGCAACGGAAAAGATATCACTGTCGCGGCCAACGGAAGGGCAATAAACACCGCTGTGTCGCAACCATTTGGAATCTGCCTCGGACCAGACGGAGCTTTATACATTTGCGAAGTCGGGTCCCACGTTGTGCGTCGAGTTGATCTACAATCCGGCATGATGACAACCGTGGCAGGATGCGGTCGCAAGGGATATTCAGGCGACGGCGGTGCAGCTACAGACGCACAGCTCAACGAACCATACGAAGTTCGATTCGATAGTCACGGCAACATGATCTTTGTGGAAATGCAGAATCACGTCGTTCGCAAAGTGGATGCAAAAACCGGTGTCATCTCCACGATCGTGGGGAACGGCAAAGCTGGCTTTTCCGGAGACGATGGTCCCGCCACGGCAGCACAATTAAGTCAACCGCATTCGATTGCGTTGGATAATGACGACTGCCTTTACATCTGCGATATCAAAAACCACCGGATTCGATCTGTTGATCCAGTCTCCGGCATCATCACGACTTTTGCAGGCACAGGCGAACGATCGACAACTACCGACGGTGCGGCATTTGCTGGCACTCCGCTGAACGGACCGCGAGCACTCGATTTCGACGGTCAACATTCGCTGTATCTGGCCCTGCGAGAAGGCAACGCCATCTTTCGTATCGATCTTCAGCAACGAACTCTGCACCATCTTGCGGGAACCGGTAAGAGCGGCTATGCGGGTGATGGCGGTCCAGCGAAACTCGCACAGTTGGCAGGCCCCAAAGGCGTCTGTTTATCAAAAACCGGAGATCTCTATTTCGCCGACACGGAAAGTCATACGATTCGCGTCCTGAGAAAATCGTCGGGCATCATCGAAACTGTCGTCGGTGATGGAACTCCTGGAGATGGCCCGGACGGTGCCCCCAAACAATGTCATCTCAATCGGCCACATGGAGTTTTCGTGTCGGCAGACAACTGGCTTTACATCGGCGACAGTAGCAATCACCGAGTACGTCGATTCAAGATTGATTGATCCAGGGGCGATCGAATACTGTCCGCGAATCACTGAACCACGTTTTCAAATTGAAGGAAGCTGATCAATGTGTCGTCTCATTCATATGGCGGTTGTTTGCTGTGCGGCAACTTTCGTCATCTTACCGGGCAGCGCTGGCGAGATCACCGAAGCCAATTGGCCACAATTTCGCGGCGTCGATGCGACAGGTGTTTCACTCAACACGGGATTGCCTGACCATTGGTCGGCGACTGAAAACGTTGAATGGAAGGCAGATGTGGCGGGACGCGGTTGGGGTTCGCCGATCGTGTGGGGCGACAACGTTTTTGTGACGACCGTCGTCAACACAGGTGAGACGGAGGAGATCAAAAAAGGTCTCTACTTCGGCGGCGATCGTAAGGATATACCGCAATCGGTCCACGAATGGAAAGTGCTGTGCCTGGACCTCGCCAGTGGAAAAACTCGCTGGGAAAAAACGATTCGAACCGGCATACCAACAGGATCGATTCATCTGAAAAACAGCTACGCCTCTGAAACTCCCGTCACTGACGGCGAGCATGTTTACGTGTGTTTCGGTAACATCGGACTGTACTGCTTCGACTTCAAGGGCGAACAAACATGGACTCACGAACTGGCCGCGCATAAAACACGGAATGGCTGGGGAACGGCTTCTTCGCCAGTGCTTCATGGAGACGTGTTATACTATGTGAATGACAACGACGATCATTCGACATTATTGGCACTCAACAAACGTACGGGTGAAAAACTATGGGAAGTCGATCGCGACGAAAAGAGCAACTGGGCCACACCATTCATCTGGGCTCTCCCTGATCGCACAGAAATTGTCACAGCAGGAACGCGTGCCGTCCGCAGCTATGACCTGGACGGAAATCTGTTGTGGTCACTGAAAGGCATGTCTTCAATTACCATCGCGACACCTTATGCTGCGGACGGTCTGCTGTATGTCAGTTCCGGCTACGTGCTTGATCAAACGAAGGCATTGTATGCGATCAAACCGGGGGCCACAGGAGATCTGACATTGCAGGATGGCCAGTCAAGCAACGATTTCGTTGTCTGGTCCAGCAAAAAGATTGCTCCCTACAACCCAAGCACGATCGTCAACGATGGACGATTGTTTGTACTGTACGATCGCGGCTTTGTAAGTTGTTTCAATTCAAAGACGGGCGATCCGTTGTTCGAGGCTCAACCTTTAAATCGTGGCAGTGAATTCACAGCATCTCCCTGGAGCTACGATGGCAAATTGTTCTGTATCAATGAAGACGGCATGTGTTCCGTCATCAAGGCTGGAGACACACTGGAAATCCTGCATATCAACAGCCTGGCAGAAGACGACGTGACGCTGTCCACACCGGCCATCGCGGGCGATCGATTACTGATTCGCACGGACAAGCGAGTCTACTGTATTCGCAATGCAAGCCGATAGCGTCATTCGACGCAACGATTGACGCTCGTGAGTTATGATTGACGTGCTAAGTCAGATTTCCAGCGTCAATGGGTAGAAGCGAATCGTTCAATGCGATACACACCTTGTTGACTTTTGTCCGACCCCAAATTCTGTCGCGTTATCAGAGGAATCGCTACAATGCATGAAGTTCTCCACAGCAATCTGTTCCTGGTGAAGGAGCACGTTGGCATGTTCAAAGCAGCGAGCAATTTTGACGTGTATGACCCGGAATCTGGTCAACTGATTATCAATTGCCGTGAGGAGAACCTGGGCTTTTTCACCAAGATGCTGCGGTTCACTGATTACAAACGGATGACTCCATTCGAGATTACGCTGAGAACTCCCGATGGCGAACCAGTGCTGATCGTGAAACGCGGAGTTTCTCTGTTTCTTTCCAGAGTTGATGTGCTGGACGAAAACGGAAACCGTATTGGTGGATTCAAGCAGAAGTTTCTTTCGATCGGTGGCGCCTTCAGCGTACTTGACGCAAATGATCAGCCAATCTGCGATCTGAAAGGAAAATGGACAAGTTGGGATTTTTCATTCCGCAAAGGCGACAAAGAGTTCGCTCGCGTTTCGAAGAAATGGGCTGGCCTCGGCAGAGAACTTTTCACATCCGCAGACAACTACATGATCTCAGTGAACGACGATGTCCCAATGGATCATCCCATCCGAATCCTGGTCATGGCTGCCGTGATGTGCATCGACTTTGTGCTCAAGGAATGATCTCGGGAACTACGTAGTTCGACCTGTCCTCAGGTCGAAGTCCCTGGGCGTACAACGCCAGGTAGTTCAAATAAATTCTGCAGCCGACAATTGCGAGTGGAAAACTTCAGCGCCGCTTAAAGCACACGCCACGCTGGTTGGTTGCAGACCTGAGGACAGGTCTGCCTACGTAATTCCTATGCTCACCCGAACTGTCCAAAATTCTGCTTGCATAAGCGAAAGGATTCGCTACACTGCCGCCAGCGAAGCCTTTCGCTGTTGATTTGTATTGCTCGGCAGGAGAATGCGTCATGCGGGAACTTGGGTCGTCACAGCCAACGGCGGTTGAGCTGGAGATTTTGCGAATTCTCTGGGAACTCGGGCCAAGTCCGGTGCGTGTTATTCACGCCAAACTCTCTGAAGCAAAAGACACGAACTATTCCACCACCGTCAAAATGCTGGCCGTGATGCTGGCAAAGGGCCTGGTCAAACGCGACGAAGATGCGACGCCGCACATTTGGCGAGCAGCCGTGACTCGGGAAAGGGCGGCGAAGAAATTCCTGACCGAGCTGATTGAAAAAGTCTACGACGGATCGGCCATGAGTCTCGTGCTGCAGGCGTTGTCCAGTGGCAAAGCGTCGCAGGAAGAAATCGACGAAGCCCGGCGCTTGCTGGATCAGATGGAAGCAAAGTAGCCGTCACTTAACCTCGTTCCGAGGCTCCAGCCTCGGAACGCACTGCCTTGGAGGCTCCTGCCTCCTGCCTGCACAGCGTTTGGCGAGTACAGAGGAGGCAGGAGCCTCCGACACAGCGCGTTCCAGGGCTGGAGCCCCGGAACGAGGGATTGACGTTCACTTTTTCGAAGGCGATGAGCGATGCCACAATTTATTGAACGTCTCGGCTGGGTGCTGGTGCATTCGCTTTGGCAGTTTGCAGTCATTGCAATTTTTGCCGCCATTGTCGCCCGCATGATGCGCCGATCTTCATCGATTCTGCGGTATGTGTTTCTGGTCATCTCGATGGGGCTGATGGTGGCTGCTCCGATCGTGACCGGTGTCGTACTGCCAGTGAACACCGACATCGGGAAGATGAACCGGGAATCGTTGGCTCCGGAAAATGTGGCGGATACTATATTGGCGGCGACTGATACCGCCGGTCTCTCTGCAGTTTCTGAAACGCCGCAAGGCGATCCTCCCGGCGAGCGGAGTGGCGTCAGCCCTCCGGTACAACTTCCGGACACATCGGCCAGCGAATCAATTCGCAACAACGAGTCGCAGTGGATTGACGCCCAACCGCTCGCCAGCAGAGTTGCCGACGCGCTTCGGCCGTGGATGACATTTATCGTCGCCTTCTGGGCCATTGGCGTGCTGCTCTGTTCGCTGCGACCATTGCTCGGATGGCGAACACTGCGGCGGCTGCGAAGCGTCGGAATCTCTGTGCCAAGTGACGAAGTCCTTGCCGCATTTACACGAGTTTCCAAACGTCTTGGCGTCAAGCGAGCGGTGCAGGTCTTCAATTCGACACTAGCAAAAGGGCCACTGGTGGTCGGTTATCTGCGACCGATCGTGCTGCTGCCGGTGAGTTTCGCGACCAGCATTCCGATGCCTCAACTTGAAGCCATCCTCGCGCACGAACTCGCCCACATCCGCCGCCATGATTTCGTTATCAACCTGCTGCAGACATTAGTCGAGACACTGTTCTTCTATCATCCCGCCGTCTGGTGGCTCTCGCATCGCATTCGGATTGAACGTGAACACTGCTGCGACGATCTTGTGATCAAAGTCTTC
>Ga0105046_10007504_pt1 | contig 17181 bp, 15 predicted proteins | sample MAT03_FD_78385 | JGI IMG/M metagenome (GOLD analysis project Ga0105046, IMG submission 78385) | Freshwater microbial communities from Lake Fryxell liftoff mats and glacier meltwater in Antarctica - MAT-03 (megahit assembly) | ecosystem: Environmental > Aquatic > Freshwater > Ice > Liftoff...
GTGACGCGCCGCAGCAGATCGTCGGCACCGGCAACCGTGCCACCGTCGGTGGCGAGCAGCACGCGGCTCTCGACGCCGACCGCGGCGGTTTCGGCGGCGAGCTGGTACGCCAGACCAAGTCCTTCGGCGGCATTGGTCGCGCCACCGGTGGCGAGGTTTGCTAGGGCGTTCATCAACGCCACGCGGTCATTCCCAGGCGTAGCCGGCAGGATCACGCGTGCCTGATCACCAAAGGCCACGATCGAAACACGGTCCTCGGCGCGCAGGTGTTCGACGAACGCGAACAATCCGCGTTGGATGCGATCGAGTCCGCCTGCCTGCGCCATCGAACCCGAACAATCGATCGCCAGCGTCAACGCCAGCGGCTTACGTTCATCCGCTGCAGCGGGCTTGGCCACCGCACCGATCGACACCAGCGCCGTGCGTGGACCCCAAGTGGTGCCGGCTCGGGCGAAGGGCGAGGGCGCCGCTTCGGGATAAAGTGAGAACGCCTCCGGACCCTGCGCTGGCGGATAGTCCATCGGCATGGCGTTGATGAAGTGCTCGGGCTTGATGGTCGTCGGATCAACCGACTGGCCCGCGGCGACGCGCGCTTTGGCGTATTCGTAACTCGCGGTGTCGGCGTCGATCGCGACCGTTTGGATCGCGTCGACTGCGATAGCCTGCATCGGTGACGTACCGAAGAGATCTTTGAAAGTCGGAAGGTCGAAGCCCTGGGTGTCGTCGGGGGAAATCGGACGCTGAGGAGCATCAATCTCCACCGCGCCACCCTGCATGCGTACTTGGAGGCCAGCGCTGCGAGCCAGGCGGACGATACCGCGCGCGACCGGTTCATCGCGCATGGCGACATTGCCTTGGCGAGACAGCAGCGCCTCGGCGGCATTGGTCACCTTGAAGACCACGTTTCCTTGAGCGAGGTTGTCGAACGCGCTGTCGAGCGGTTCGGAGAAATTCGCCGTCATGTCGGAGCGTAAGAACGTCATACTGGCAACCACATCCGTCGCTTGCGACAGGCCGCGCATATTGGCCTGCGCACGCAAGGTGGCGAGGAATTCGTCGACTTGGCGTTGCACATCAGCGGTGTTGGTGACGACCATTTGACCGTTGTAGAACTCGATGCCCGTGCCCTCTTTTTCCCAAGAGTCCGGAGCGACGACGCGTTGGATGATCTCGATCAGTTCATTCACTCCAGGGTCGACGTCGGGTTTGATGGGAGGGAGTAAGCGTTCACCGACACCACCCGGTTCGGGAATGTCGAGATCGGGGCCGGGGAAACTGGGCAGCTGCCTAGCCAGGTCGACGATGCGGTAGGATTTCTGCACGCCGTTGTGCTGTTGGGCTTTCTGGGCCGCTACCACCGTTCCTGGCGGATGGATGGTCGACACCACATCACCCGCTTTGATCTTCGCGCCGTGTTGGTTCCAGGTCTGGCCTTCGACCGCAACAACCGCACGACCGTTGTCGACCGAGACCACCTTACCATCCACCACGGGGAGATCATTGCGCGTGATGCGTACGGTGGTGCCGGGGACTACCGTTGTATCGCTGATCGCGATTTCGACCTGGGCTGGTTTGTCATCACCGACTTGGCCGGCGACGCCACCAACCGGTTTCAGGACCGGGATATTTTCTGCGTCTCGATCAGCCATGGCCAGGGCCCGGCGTTTACCGCCACCGGAGCGATTACCGAAGAAACCAGCTGAGCCACCGCCAGCGCCAATGGCCATGAAGGCGCCGGTGGAGCCAGTCTCGCTGCTGGCGACGGCTGCTTCGCGGCCTTTTTCATCCTCGGAGGTCACCTTCTCTTCGATCGGCACATTGAGCTGATTGAGCGGTGCGGCGGCATCCGCTTTCTCCGCAAGCGCAACAGGGACCTGCTCAATCACCTTGCTCTTCGCCTGCGGTCCGACAACTCCGGGAGTTGCTGGCGCAGCGTTGCGGCCGCCAGAAACCGCCTGCGCCTTGTCGGCAGCGGCGACCAGCGGTTCGTTCTGGAGTTCCTCTGACCGCAGGATTCTAGCTAATTCCTCACCTGGAGTCTTAGTTCCTGCACGGTCCGCGTTGTCCTTCTTGGCAGCCGATGGCGGCTCCCCCGGGACGTTTTCCTTATAAACAGTTCCACCGTCTGATGATTTCCAGTGCGCCGCCTGCTCATCGGATGTCTGTGCCGCTGGGGCACGCTTGGGAGAAGCTGGTTTTGCCGCACCCGCTGGGGCTGATGCTGGCGGCATCGGAGCCGACGCAGATGCGGTGGTCACCTGCTTCCGCTCCTGGACTGCTGATCTTGGTGCCGCGTCACGTTCGGCTTTGGCAAGGAGTCCCGAATCATCTGCCGATGCATTGCCAGCCGTTGGCGATGCGCGAAGGGAAAATCCACCGCCGCCAGCTCCAACAAGGCCGTCAACCTTGGAATCTCCAATCGTATGCGTAGCTGATATTTCCTCTGCTTCCGCTTGTGCGAGAAAAACGCGCGTCTCGGCATCCGCTCGGGCTCGCGCTTCGGGTGACATACGCGCCATTTCCCGAACCACGCCAACGGTCGGCAACGAAATCGCCACCACCGCCAGGATGCTCGCCGCCAGACCAATCCAGTACGCGGTAGGAAAGCGGATCTTCTTCCGTGGCGGATTCGCCGCGCTGGCGAGCAACGCATCACGACGTGGGAGATCGAGGACAAACGCAGGTGCACCACCAGCGAACGCCGTACGCAGGCCGGCCTGCAGCTGACGGATCTCTTTGAGTTTCGCACGCAAATCGCCGTTGCGGTCAAGCTGCTCCTCGACCCACATCACGCCCTCAGGCGCGAGTTGGCCGTCGGCATACGCGGTGAGCAGGTAGCCGATGTCTTGGCGTGTGATGTCGTCGAGAGGAGAAGTCGTAGTCATGGCAGCACTCCCGCGCGCAGCGCGTCGCAGTTGCGCAGGCGTCCGAGCGCTTGGTGGAGGAGCACACCCACGTGGGTGGCGGTTTTGTCGAGTCGTTCGGCGATGTCCTGATAACTGAGGCCATCGCGGTAGCGCAGCACTACGGCCGCGCGTTCGAGCTGAGGCAAGGTGTCGACCGCGCGCCACAGCGCTTGGCCGGCATCGGCATCGGCGACCACGGTGGCCGGCGCGGCGGCGGACTCCGCCTGGAGTTCGGTCAGCGGACTCATGGGTGCCGCCTGTTTGCGTCGCAGGTGATCAATGCACCAGTTGCGCACCACGGTGCACAGCCAACCGCCGAGCGACGCGCCGGCCCGCCACTTGGCGACCAGCGCCTCGGCATCCCGGCTGAGCCGGAGGAAACCTTCTTGGACCGCGTCTTGAGCTGCATGTCCGTCCCCCAGCAGGGCATGGGCGGTCCTGAGCAGGTCCGCCTGATGCCGGTCAATGAGCACGCTGAACGCCGTCAGATCCTTCTGACGGCAATAACGGGACAGCAGGATGTCATCCGGCGCCTCGCCATCAGTTTGGCTCACAACCGCTCCTACGGACGGGGATGCGGTTTCTTAGTCAGCCCTTGGCTGGGGGCTATGGGGGAGGCGGAAGATGCCACCAATCACGGGGATACACGTGGCGCCCCTGGGGGCGTGGGCGGCTCGCCCGCGCGCCTTTACCACTCACGACGAACGGATGACGAGGAGTGCCAACCCCACGGACGATCGTCGCGATGGGTCACGCCAGCGATCGAGTCTGGTAACTCAGCGCGCGGGCGAGCCGCCCACGCCCCCAGGGGGCAGCCCTGCTGCGCTTAGAACGTTCCATCCCACTGTTCCAGGATGCGCACCTTCTCGGCATCGACCATCGCCTGCCACAGGGCATCGCAGTCGCCACTGATATACTTGTCCAAGCTGTAGCCGGTGAAGTTGATGCGGTGGTCGGTGATGCGGTTCTGCGGGAAGTTGTAGGTGCGGATGCGGTCAGAGCGGTCGCCGCTGCCGACTTGTTCTTTACGGAAGGCGGCGCGTTCGCGTTCCAGGCGTTGGCGTTCGGCGTCGTAGAGCCGCGCACGTAGCCACTTGAGCGCTTTCTCTTTGTTGGCGAGCTGACTGCGTTCTTCCTGACACGCGACCACCACACCGGTGGGCTTGTGCACGATACGTACGGCGGAGTCGGTCTTGTTGACGTTCTGACCACCAGCACCACCGGCGCGGAAGGTGGTGATCTCCAAATCGTCGGGACGGATGGTGACGTCGGCTTCCTCGACCTGCGGCATCACCGCGATGGTGGCGGCGGAGGTATGGACGCGGCCTTGCGCTTCAGTTTCTGGTACGCGCTGCACCCGGTGACCGCCGGATTCATAGCGTAGTAATGCGAACGGTCCGCCGAGTTTCGACATGCCGCTGATGTTGAAGATGACTTCCTTGAAGCCGCCCTTTTCGCCTTCGGAGAGCGACAGCACCTCCAGGCGCAGGCCGTGGCGCGTGCACCACTGAGTGTACATGCGCGCCAAGTCACCGGCAAACAACGCGGCTTCATCACCGCCGGTGCCGGCGCGGATTTCCAGGATCGCATCGCGCGCACCGGTGGCGTCGGCGCTGACCAACAGGCCCTTGATCTCGTCGAGCAGCACTGGCTCCTGCGCACGAGCGGCGGCGAGCTCCTCCTGCGCCATCTCCTTCATGTCAGGATCGGCGAGCATTGCCGTGGCCCCCTGTGCGTCCTGCTGCACTTTCAGCAGCCGTTCGTACGGCTCCATCAGACGCGCGAGGCGACCCTGTTCCTTCACCACGGTCTGATATCCCGGGCCGCCAATGAACGACGAATCGCTCAGTTGATCGGTGAGGCGCCGATACTTGGCGTGCAGAGTCGCGAGATTGCCGAGAAGGTCGGGCATGGGTGATGGTGATAGTGGTCTTTGTATGAAAAATCGCTGGCTGGCCGAAAACAGAGAACCCGCCGGCCCAGAAGGCCAGCGGGTCCAGTGCGGAAGCGGTAGTGTGAACTACTTCTTCTTCTTGAGCAGCGAGCTGACGCCGCCCTTGCCGAACTTCGTGCCGAACTTCTCGACGCGACCGGCGGTATCGAGGATACGCACCTGACCGGTGTAGAACGGGTGGCTGCTGGCCGACACGTCGACCTTCACCAACGGGTATTCGGTCCCGTCGATGGTGGCCTTCAGCTCGGTCTTCACCGCGCTGAGGACGATGTACTGGCTGCCGGTGATGGTGTCTTGGAAGACCACCTTGCGAATCTTGGGATGGATGTCGGCTTGCATGTTCAGTTCCTTTACGCCTTCTGGGTTTTCTTGGGCTTGTCTGATTTCTCAGACTTCTCGCCCTTCTCAGCTTTGTCAGATTTGTCGCCTTTGCCGCTCTTCTCGGACTTGTCGCCCTTGCCGGACTTCTCACCTTTCTCGGCTTTATCAGCCTTAGAGTCAGCCTTGGCGGGTTTCTCGTCCTTGGCGTCGCCTTCGGCCTTGGGCGCCGATGTGGCGGCCATGGTCTCGGCCAGGGTCGGCGCGTTGGGATCGCTGTTGACGATTTCCAGCGTGACTTCGACCGCGACGTTCTTGTGCAGACGGACGTCGATCTGGTACTTGCCGAGCTTCTTCAGCTTGTCGTGCAAGTGGATCTGTTTGCCGTCGACTTCGATGCCGCTCTTGGCGAGGGCAGCGACGATCTCTTTGGTGCCGATCGAACCGAACAGCTCGTGGTCGTGCGACACGCGAGCAGCGATCTGGATCGAGATGCCCTGCATGGTCTTGGCCTGGGTGCGAGCTTTGACTTCGCGTTCGGCTTCGGATTTGGCGGCCTTCTCGCGCAGCACGTCGATCTGACGCTTGTGCGCAGAGTCGGACGGGATCGCCAGGGCAAAAGGGAAGAGGTAGTTGCGGGCGTAACCTGGGGAGACGCGGACGACGTCACCCATGTTACCGAGTTTGAGCACATCCTGAACGAGCAGGACATCTTTGCGGCGTGCCATGGTGGTGCTCCTTTACTCGCCCACGAAGGGCAGCAGGGCGAGGAAGCGCGCACGCTTCACCGCCAGGTTGAGCTGGCGCTGATAAAACGCGGTGCAGCCGTTGCGCTTGCGCGAGGTGATCTTGCCCTGGGCAGAGACGTAACGTCCCAGGATGCCGATGTCGCGGTAGTCGACTTCGAACACGCCGTCTTTTTCAAAGCGGCAGAACTTGGGGGCTTCGACGCGCTTCGCGCGCGCCTTCTTCTTCTTCTTGTCGCCAAACTTGCCGCGAGGGCCAGCGGACATTCTCATGGTGTGTGCTTTCGTTTATGTGTCGTTATTAGGTTATTAGGTTAATAGGTAGGTTGATTAGAAGGGCGGCTCGTCATCGCCCGCCGGAGCCGGCGCGGGCCGGCTGGGTTTGGCGGATGGTGACGGTGCGGGCGCGTCGCCCGCTGGTTCGCCTTCAACTGCTGCTGCACCAGGAGCGCCGCCACGATTACCGCTGTCCAGGAACTGGACGCTGTCGGCAACCACTTTGAGCTTCTGACGTTTCTGGCCGTCCTTGTCATCCCACGAGTCGAGCTTGAGTCGTCCTTCGACGAAACAGGCCCGGCCCTTGGTCAGATACTGACCGACCAGTTCTGCAGTACGTCCCCAGGCTTCGATGTCGATGAAGGTGACTTCATCTTTCATCTGACCATCGCTGCCCTTGAACCGGCGATTGACGGCCAAACCGAAGTTTGCCACTGCCTGTTCATTGGCGAGGAAGCGCACCTGCGGATCCCGGGTGAGATTACCACCCAGGAGCACACGGTTGATGGCAACAGCCATGTTAGCCTTCGGCCGATACGGCAGCGGCAGCAGCGGCTGCCAGCGCAGCAGCAGCAGCTTTGGCGCGCTGGGTTTTGATGCGCTCCAGATCCTTGCCCGCACGGGCAACGATCAGCTGGCGCAGGATAGTGCCACCCAGCAACGCACGACGCTCGATCTTCTCGATCGCGCTGGTCTCGGCGTTGAAGTAACCGGTGAAGTACAACGCGCTGGCTTCGCCAGCGATAGGGTACGCGAGCTTGCGCTCTTCCCACTTGTCGAATTCCAGGAAGGTCACGCCTTCGGTTTCGTAAGTGGCTCGCACGGTGGCGAGGGTACCTTCGTAGTCGCTACGTGCGGCACTAGCGCGCACGAGGATGGTGGTCTCATAGGTGGAGACAGCCATGGATTGCTCCTGTTCATGGACCGCACGCGGTGAAGCGGGCGGGAGGCCGTGGAGACGTGGCCCCGAAACGTGCGGGTCGAAAGACCCGCTAGGGAAGGTGGACCGGAAAGGCCCACCAGAAAATTGTCAGAGCTGGGATCGCTACTGTTGTGATCGCTACTGTTGTGATCGCTGAACTCAGCGGCAGCGACTCACCATCAACGTCTTGATTACTTCGCTGCGGGCGCGGCCTTGGCGGCTTTCGCAGCCTGGAGCTTGAGCGCGAGGCGCGACTTGGCGCGCGAGGCAGCGTTCTTGTGGATGGTCTTGTTCGACGCGGCCTGATCGAGCGCCTTGGTCAACTCGACGTACAGTCCGTCGGCCTTGGTCTGCTCTTTGTCATGCAGCGCACGGGTGATCTGCTTACGAATGGTCTTCAGCTCGCTCAGGCGGGCTTTGTTCCGCACGCGGCGGACTTCGTTTTTGCGCATTCTCTTCAGGGCGCTGATATTGTGCGGCATTTTCAGGGTTATCCGGTCGATCAGGTGATAAGGGGACTAACGGTGGGGCGGCGGAGTATTACGCCCCGCGCCAGTTTTCAATGGGGGCTTCGCCCCCACCGGCCCGCTCCTGCGGGCCTGCCCCCACGGGCTTTGTCGGGGCTCGGGATCGTCGGCCTTGCCTCCTCACCCGTGGGCGGATGGCTTCGCCATTTTATCCGCCCACCGCCACTCGGCGCCCGGATTTGCGCGGGGGCTTCGCCGGCTTCGCCCCCGCGGCCCGCTCCTGCGGGCCTGCCCCCGCCGGCTTTGTCGGGCTCGGGATTGGCTGTTTGTTCAGGGCTTCGCCCCCCGCGGCCCGCTTCTGCGGGCCTGCCCCCGCGGGCTTTGTCTGGGCTCGGGATCGTCGGCCTTGCCTCCTCACCCGTGGGCGGATGGCTTCTTCATTTTATCCGCCCACCGCCACTCGGCGCCCGGGGAATACCTGGGGAGCATTGCCCCGCGGGCTCGGCGGCCGGCGCATCGCTTGCGATGGGATCCGATTAGCCAGCTTCGCCGCGGAGCTTGTCGAGGCGGGCGGCACAGTCTTTGTAGGCGAGGTCCATCTCGACCAGGGCTGAGTAGTCGGCGATGGCTTCGTTCTTTTTACCGCCCTGTTCGTAGATGCGGCCGCGCAGGTAACGCACTTCCTTGGAATCGTCGGACAGGGCGTCCTCGGTAGTGGTCAGGTAGGTGGAGTAGTTCTTCACCGCCAGTTCGACCATGTTCTTTTTGGCGAAGCAGAAGCCGAGGAACTTGAAGGATTTCAGGCGATAACGCGGGTCGTTGACCGTGCGTTGAAACTCGGAAGCCGCGGCTTCGATCTGGCCGAGTTTGAGCAGCCTGGTGCCCAACTGGAACTTGTGGTTCATTTCGGTGGGCTGGCGTTCGCTGCGCTTCTTGAATTCGTCGACTTCCAACTTGAGCAGAGTCAGGTCGGCTTCTGCCGTATCGTGGCCACCGGCTTTGAGCTGGGTGACGTAGAGCTTGTGCTCTTCGATCATCACGTCGCCGAGTTTGATGACGATGTTGAAGTCGAAGGAGTCGATCCCCTGCGCCTTTTCCAAGGCTTCGCGCGCCTTGGCGTATTCGGCGGAATCCGCCGACAATTCGGCCAGCCGGCGGTGGGTTTCGGCCTTCTTGACCCACAGGTCCTTCTTGCCGGGCTCGGCCACAATGTCCTCGTCGACGAACTTCAGCACCTCACGGGCATCGTCAGCGGTGCGGATCATGCGCGACATGACGTCGGCCTTGCGCGCCTTGTCATCACTGGAGAGCTGAGAGCGGTAGTCACCAGAAGCACTCGTCTGGTTGCGGCGCTCCATCGATTTGCGCGCTTCCCAGTTCTTCAGCGTGCGTCCGGCCTCGGGATGGTTGGGCATCGCCGTTTCGAGCTTGGCCATGGTTTTCAGCGCGGATTCCAGGCTCGGCGCGTCTTTCTTGTCCTGGAAACGATCGAAATACAGGTTGCCGAGATTCCACAGTACCTCGGCGTTGAACAAACCGGTGGCGACCATTTCCTCATAAAGATAAATCGACGGTTCGACCATCGCTTTGGTGCCCGCCTTATAAGAGGCGCGCGCGGCATCACCCGCCGCAGCCAGCGCCTTGGCGTCGGGACCACCGTTCCCCACCCGCTTCATCGCCGCGATCAGCTGCTTGAGCGGATCCTTGCTGAACCCAGGCATGCTCATGCTGCCGAATATGCTCTTCTTATCGCTCTCCTTAGCCTTCCGCTTGGAGGCGTCGACATAGAGCTTGTAGAGTTGGACTTCAGCCGGCGCGACGTCCATGCATTCCTCGCCGATTTCGAGCGCGAGCGGCCAGTTGCGGCGATCGATCGCCTGCTGCATACGGGCCAAGTGCTTACTGATGTCGACCATGGGCGTGATCCTCGAACGGCGAATAAAGGGACGAAAGCGACGAACCTGGGGAAAGTGATCGTCTACGTGAATGAAATGTGTCGAAAAGACTCGAAGCAACTTGCGATGAGGTCGGGGCAGCTTACGGTCCAGCCCTACATCTCAAGCCCCGGCAAGACCTTCATGAGCCCACCCGCGTCACCTACCTACCCCCCCGTCCTGAGCGTCGTGCAGTACCCGCACCCGGTGCTGCGCAAACGCGCCGAGGACGTCACGGTCTTCAACGATGCGCTGCGCGACTTCTGCAACCGCATGTTCCTGTGCATGGAGCAGGCCAAAGGCATCGGCCTAGCCGCGCCACAAGTCGCGGTGTCAAAACGCATCTTCATCACCGACCACGCCCGTCGCGAAGAAGGCCAGAGCGACCGCCGGGTGTGGATCAACCCACGCATCGTTAACGCTGAGGGCACCTCCGCCTACGAGGAAGGCTGCCTGAGCTTCCCCGCGATGTACGCGCGCGTCGAACGCTGCGACCGCTTCACCGTCATCTTCCACGACGTCTACGGCGCCGAGCAGCGCATGAGCCTTGATGTCGGCGCGGGTGATTTCCTGGGCGTGGTGGTGCAACACGAACTCGATCACCTCGACGGCAAGGTCTTCGTCGACCACCTGACCGACGCGCAGCTGACGCTGATCCGCAAACGCCTGCGCGAGATGGAAAAAGACTACAAGAAAGCGACCGGAAAACCCGGCGCGATCCTGCGGCGATGAATCAGACGCCGGACAACGGCGGCGGCTTCGGCTTCACCGTCCCCGATGATCGGGACCGGTTGGCGGAGCTCGGTCGCATCGCCGGCAGCCTGGTGCATGAACTGAAAAATCCCGTCGGTGTGATCCTGCTCAATGCTGAGCTGATGCAGAATCAGCTCAGCCCGTCGTTGTCACCTGCTGAACGCGAGCGTGAAGAAAAACGTCTGCGCCGCGTGGTCGATGCTGCACGCAACATCCAAGGTGTAGTCCAGTCGTTCCTCAGCTTCGCCCGCCCAGGCCAACCCGATCCCGATGCGGTCGACGTCAATGGCCTGCTGCGCACACTGCTCGAGGAACAGGCCGAGGCACTAGAAAGCGCGAAGATCTCGCTGTCGTTCCATCCCGACGACAACCTCGCACTGCTGGCCGCCGACGTGCAGCACCTGCGCTCAATCTTTCTCAACATCATCACCAACGCACGTGAAGCGTTGGTGGCGCGTCCGGATGATCGCCGCCTGCTGGTCGTCACCCGCAGCGCGCCGCACTTGGTGCGCGTGGTCATCGCCAACAATGGTCCACCGTTCGACGAACGCGTCGCCGCCCACCTCTTCCAGCCGTTCACCAGCAGCAAGGACGACGGCACCGGCCTGGGGCTCGCCATCGTTCAACGCTTGGTGGAGCTGCATCACGGCACCGTCACCGCAAGCAGTGACAAAGCGCAGGGCGTCAGTTTCACCCTGGAATTCCCCACGGAGCTGGGACCGGCGAAGGCGCGCACGGAGCTGCCGATGCCGTCGGTCGAGGCGCAGGTGCGTGGGGACTCGTCCGATGTCCGATGTCCGATGTCCGATGTCGACCCTCCCAAATCGCAAACACCTGGCCAGCCCAAGCGCTCTCGTAGGAAAAAGACCTCGGACATCGGACATCGGACATCGGACCACAGATAGGCATCGGACCCATGGCAAACATCCTGATCATCGACGACAACGCCGGCAACCGCGACACCTACGCCGACATCCTGGAAGGCGACGGCCACGCCGTGCTCAAGGCCAGCAGCGGTGAGGAAGGCTTGGCCAAGATGAGCGCCGCCGCGGTCGACGCCGTGCTGTGCGATCTCAAGCTGCCGAACCTCGACGGCCTCGCGACCATGGAGCTGGCACATGAGAAATACGGCAATGTGCCGTGGATCCTCATCACCGGCCACGGCAATGAGGACACCGCGGTCGCCGCGATCAAACAGGGCGCCTTCAACTACCTGACCAAACCCGTCGACCTTTCGCGTCTTAAAGCCACCGTCGAAAGCGCGGTGCGCCATTCCGCCACCACGCGCGAGAACAAGGCGCTGCGCCGTGAACTCGGCTACGACGAAGCGCTCGATCGCATCGTTGGCACCTCGATCGCCATCCGCCACGTCAAGGCGATGATCAAACAAGTCGCCGCCAGCGATGCCAACGTGCTGATCGAAGGCGAAAGCGGCACCGGCAAGGAACTGGTCGCTGACGCCATCCACGCGCTGTCGAACCGCGCCGGTCGTCCCTACGTAAAAATCAACACTGCCGCCATTCCGCGTGAACTGATCGAAAGCGAACTCTTCGGCCACGAACGCGGCGCCTTCACCGGCGCGGTGAGCCAGAAAAAAGGCCGCTTCGAATCCGCCGACACCGGCACGTTGTTCCTCGACGAGATCGGCGAGATGCCGCTCGACTCGCAGGTCAAACTGCTGCGCGTGCTGCAAGACGGCACCTTCCACCACGTCGGCGGCAATGCTCCACTGCACGCGGATGTGCGCCTGGTGTGCGCCACCAACCGTAATTTGAAGAACGAGGTCCTGGCCAATCGCTTCCGCATGGACCTCTACTTCCGCCTCAACGTGGTGAACATCATCGTTCCCCCGCTACGCGAACGGCGCGAGGACATTCCGCTACTGGCCAAGGCGTTCCTGGATCGCCTCAACCGCCGCCATAACCAGAACAAGGAACTCTCCGAGAACCTGCTCCAAGCCCTGCGCCGCCAGGACTGGCCGGGCAACGTGCGCGAGCTGGAGAACTCCATCGAGAAGTTGTACGTGCTCAGCTCCAGCCGCATCGTCGAAGCCGACGGGTTCCATCCCGAAGATATCGATTCTGTCGCTGCTGCTGGTCGTGCGCCGACGCCCGCGACCTATGTCTCCGATCAGGCGACGCGGCCCGCACCGACACCCGACGACGCCATCCGCATCCTGGTCGGCCTGCCGGTCGACGAAGTCGAGAAGCGCCTGATCCTCGCGACGTTGGCGCACTGCGGCGGCAACAAGTCGAAGGCCGCGCGCCAGCTCCAGATCGGCCTGAAGACGCTCTACCGTAAACTCGAAAGCTACGGCGTGAAGATCGGTGAGGAAGAAGTGGCGGAGAAGGCGTGATGTACGTCCAATGTCCGATGTCCGATGTCCGATGTCTCGTCGGCGACATCGCCGTGGCTTCGCGCGTCCTGATTCGTCCTCGCCAACTGCATCCGTCGCATGTGACAGGACATCGGACATCGCACATCGGACATCAGACATGATCTTACTGGTCAACGACGACGGCATCGACGCGCCAGGTCTGCGGGCGCTCTACCACGCGCTACGGCGTAAAACCAAGCGTGCGATCCTGGCGGTCGCGCCGTCGACCGAACGTTCAGGCCAGAGCCATGCCATCACCATCGATCGCGGTCTGGTGGTGACGCCGCGCACCGAGGACGGCTTCTTCGGCTTCGCCGTCGACGGCACGCCGACCGACTGCACCAAGCTCGCGTTGTCGGTGCTCTGCCATGAGGAACCCGAACTGGTGGTCAGCGGCATCAACGATGGTCCCAATGTCGGTCGCAGCCTGTTCTATTCCGGCACTGTCGGCGCCGCGCTCGAAGCCGCGGTGCTCGGCCATCCGGCGCTGGCGGTCAGCCGCAACAAGGGTGGCGAAGGATTCGAGGACGCCGCCGAGTTCGCCGCGACCTGGGCAATGAAGCTCCTCGGCCATCAGGAACTACGTGGCCACGTGGTGAACCTCAACCTGCCGTCGATCCCGATGTCGAGCTGGAAGGAGCCGGTACAAGCACCGCACGGCCACTCCGGTTTCAAAGAGACCTACCAGCCGCTGCGTGATCCCAAGGATCGCATCGTCTGGCGCCTGCACGGCGAATGGATCGCCAAACCCGACGGCGAACTGAGTGATGCGACACTGTTGTCGGCCGGCCATCCGGTGTTCACCCACCTGCGTCCAGACCTTAATGGCGGTGATGGTCCGCTGACAAAACTGCTGGCGAAGCGGGGCGTGAAATGAGCACCTCGCGGAACAACTGGCCGTCCACTGGGGGCGCGGGCTTCAGCCTGCGCAGCAATAAAATGGCTGCACAGGCTGAAGCCCACGCCCCCAGTGGGCAGCCCGTTTTGTTCCCCCGTGGCGTCTTAGCGTCGTGGCGGTTTTATCCTCTCCGTGAGTGCCGCCCATGACCGATCCCGTCGTCGTCGTCGATCAGGTGCACAAGGCCTTCAGCGGCCACCGCGTGCTCAGTGGGGTCAGCCTGTCGGTGACCGCGGGCGAGACTGTCGCCATTCTCGGACGTTCCGGTACCGGCAAGAGCGTGCTGCTGAAGACCATCATCGCGCTGCTCGATCCCGATCGCGGCAAGGTGACGGTATTCGGTAAGGACCTGCATGCGCTCGATGAACACGGTCGCCTCAAGGCCCGCGCCGGCATCGGCTACGTCTTCCAAGGTGCTGCGCTGTTCGATTCGCTCACCGTGCTGGAGAACGTCGGCTTCGCCATGTACCAGCAACGCCGGCCCGAAGACCAGATCCGCACCGAAGTGATGAAACGCCTAGAGATGGTCGGCCTAGCCGACGCCATCGACAAGGTGCCCTCGGAACTGTCCGGCGGCATGCAGAAACGCGTCGGCCTCGCGCGTGCCATCATCGGCGAACCGAAGCTGATCCTTTACGACGAGCCGACCACTGGTCTGGATCCGCTCACCACCGATGTCATCAACCGCATCATCCTGCGCCTGCGCCGCAAACTCGGCGTGACCTCGATCGTGGTGACCCACGACATCAAGAGCGCCTTCACCATCGCCGACCGCATCATCATGCTCGAACAGGGCGTGATCGTCGCCGAAGGCACGCCCGACGACATCAAGGCGAGCGACAACCTCTGGGTGCGCAACTTCATCAGCGGCCATTCGCCGGACCTCGACACCAGTGGCTCACGGCCACGGGTCCAGGCGATCCTGGTCGACCCCGAAACCTGAGCCCGAATGGACAGCGACGCGCATCGCGAACGCGCCCGCCTGCTGCTGCAGACCCACCGGCCTGCGCTCGCCGAAGTCGAACTCCGTGCGGCCTTGGCGCTCGATCCAGAAAACGCTGGGATCCTCAGCGAATTGGCGTGGTGCCTGCTGCGCTGTGAGCGCGCCAACGATGCTTTACAGACCGCGCGTGCGGCCATCGAAGCAGATCCGAATCTGTACAGTGGGCACATGGTCGCGGCGACCGCATGCAATATCCTTGAGCGACGCGCGGAAGCGCTGCGCTCCATCCGAGTCGCGTTGGAACTCGCCTCGGATGAACCCGCAGTGCACGCGGAACACGCGCGCATCAATATGGGGCTGAAACGTTGGCCGGTGTGCCTTTCCGCCTGTGAACGGGCGCTGGCACTTGATCCTCACCTCGGATGGGTGCACGGCATGCGAACGGTGGCGCTCACCCGGCTGGGGCGCTCCGCCGAGGCGATGTCCGCAGCGCGTGAAGCCCTCGCCCTCGCACCGGAACACAAGTTCTCGCACACCGCCAGTGGTCTGGCCAATCTGGAGGCGGGCGATGCGGCGGCGGCGACCGTGGCATTTCGCGAAGCGCTCCGCGTTGATCCGAACGATGGATGTGCCCAGTCGCTCCTGCTGCTCTCCATGCAACAGGATTCCTCGCTCATGTTGCGCTTGGGCAAAGAGCTGTCCGACCACCTGATTGGACTGATGGTGTTCGGGCTGCCGGTCTTCCTCGCACTGTTCACCGTGTGGCATCGTGACGCTTCCACCATTTTGCGCGGACTGGGGTTCTTCGCTGCCATCGCGCTCCTGGCCCCGGTGTTCTTCCCCGCCTTCACCAACGTCTGCCTCTTGTTTCAAACCACCGGACGGCGGCTGTTGAAATTCCGCCTCATCGCCTGCTCGTTGGTAATCGTCGGTACCGCGCTCACTGCGCTGACCATGGCGGTCATCGGTCTGTCTGCCGGAATCCCGTTGGCTCCCGCCTTGGCGCTCGGTCTGGCCATACTCCCCGGCTTGCTCTGCATCATCCCTGGACCGTTCCACCTCCATCTCATCGCTGCTCTGGTGTTTGGGTTGGCGCTCATCAGCGGGCTGGTCGCGGCGTTCTACCGCGCGCCGCATTGGCAGGCCGACCTCTACCTCGTCGCACACTGCTGGGGTATGCTCGTCTGTTTTTATGCGGGTACCGGTGTCTTGCGTAGGCATCAGGACTGGGATGACGAAGCTGCACGGAAACCGCTCTACATCCGCAAGAGGCGTCGACACTGATCGTCCGGGCGGATTCTTGGCGCCCTGCGCATGGCAAGCTCCAGGCCTTGAACACCTGCGGCGCCCCGCCAGCGTCTGACCCACGAGGTTCCCATGGCTGGTGATGATGCGATTGCAGCACTGCGTGCCGCGCTCCAGGTTTCTCCCGACAATCTGCCCCTGCTGATGCACCTGGGAGACACGCTGCTGTCACTCGGTCGTGGCGAAGAGGCCGAACGTGAGTTCCGTCAAGCGCTCAGCCGCTGGAACGAGGACGCGCAGTTGAAGGTCGGCTTGGCCCGCGCCTTCGAGCAACAGGGCAAGATCAGTCATGCACAGGTGGTGCTGGAGGAGATTTGCGGCAAACCCGACGCACCAGCGCGTGGACTGGTGCTTTACGCTCGTCTGCTGCTGCGCGCGGGTGAAGTCGACAAGGCCGTGCGCACCTACAAACGCGGACTGACAAACGATCCTTCCGCCGCGGACGAGACCCTGGCAGAGCAACTCGGGATACGTCCCGGCGCGCCAGTGCCCGGCAGCAACGAGGACGAGGTCGTCGATGGGCGCGAACGCCAACGCCTCGGTGGTGAGATCGGACCTGCTGGCGAAATCGAGCGCCCCAAGATCGCGTTTTCCGACGTCGGCGGCATGGAGACAGTGAAGGAGGAGATCCGCCTCAAGATCATCTACCCGCTGCAGCACGCGGATCTCTATCGTTCCTACGGCAAGGCCATCGGCGGCGGCATCCTGCTTTATGGTCCACCCGGCTGCGGCAAGACCCACCTCGCGCGTGCCACCGCCGGCGAAATCAAATCGGGCTTCATGAGCATCGGCATCAACGATGTACTCGACATGTGGATCGGGCAGAGCGAAAAGAACCTGCATGCGTTGTTCGATCAGGCACGGCGTTCGCAACCATGTGTGATGTTCTTCGACGAGGTCGACGCGCTCGCCGCCAGCCGTACCGACCTCCGGCAGTCGGCTGGTCGTCAGGCGATCAATCAGTTCCTCGCCGAACTCGACGGTGTACAGGCATCCAATGACGGCCTGCTGATTCTGGCGGCGACCAATGCGCCGTGGCACCTCGACTCGGCCTTCCGCCGTCCTGGACGTTTCGATCGCATTCTGTTCGTGCCGCCACCGGACGCCCCCGCGCGCGCCGAGATCCTGCGGGTGCTGCTCAAGGGCAAGCCGGTCGACAACATCGACCATGAGCAAGTAGCGAAGAAGACCGATGGTTTCAGCGGCGCCGATCTGAAAGCCGTGATCGACGTGGCGGTCGAAGGCAAACTTAAACAGGCAATGAAAGAGGGCATTCCACGTCCGCTTACCACCAAGGACCTGCTGACGTCCGCTGCCGGAATCAAACCGAGCACCCGCGAATGGTTCGCGTCAGCGCGCAACTACGCGCTCTACGCCAACCA
>Ga0105046_10007506_pt1 | contig 17178 bp, 20 predicted proteins | sample MAT03_FD_78385 | JGI IMG/M metagenome (GOLD analysis project Ga0105046, IMG submission 78385) | Freshwater microbial communities from Lake Fryxell liftoff mats and glacier meltwater in Antarctica - MAT-03 (megahit assembly) | ecosystem: Environmental > Aquatic > Freshwater > Ice > Liftoff...
CTCGTAGCGCTGATCTTTCGCCTTCATTGAACGAAGCTACACGCCGATCTGTGATCGGTTGATGAGACTACCCCACAGGAGAACCTGCCCTACTCCACCACCACCCGCTCGTAGCACACACCAACAGGGATCCGTGGACTTAACCTTAGGCACACACCTGCATCAAATCACTCCAGCGTGTGGTGTACGCCGGCGATCGCTGCTCACTGCGCAGCCGCCACTTTCATAACCCTTCGCAGGCTCTTTTAAACCTCGGCAGGGTCTCCCGTCCTCGGGGACCCTGCTGTCTTCCATCGCGAGCGTGATCCGTTGCATCCTTACAGAACAAGGTATCCGAATTCCTGATACGACGTGAGGGGTGCGTGGCGTGCGTCGCCTTTCACATAGAAGGCGAAGCTGGAGTGCGGGTATTCCACAGCATCGTCGGCAAGACGCCATTTCTTGCTCACCGGGTTGGCATGCATGTACCGCAGCTTTTGCTCGATCGTCTTTCCGTCGAGCGCTGTCTTCGCGTTGACATACGGACAAGGTATTCGATGCGCGGCTTCGAGGCGCAGGGTCTCCGATGACGGAAGACCCTGCGGAGATTTGAGCGGTAGGAAAGGAATCACCGCACCCGTGGAACGCACTGCGAGGGGCCATCGGCCAATAAGATCGCCGGTACTGCTCTGAACAGTACCGGCGATCTCAATAGACGGGCAACTCTGGGCGCGGATAGCCGATCAAAGTGTCTTGTCGTACTGCCCGTCCTTAGGGCCGAGGTCACCAATGATGATCCGGATCAAATCGATCAGGGACCAGACGCCCAAACCGCCTAGGGTGAGGATCTGTACCACACCTTGCCAGGTATATCCCAAGTAGAAACGGTGGATACCTATGAGCCCAAGAAAGAAGCAAAGCAGCAATGCGACTAGTTGGCTTTTGCCCCCTGATGGTGCCGCTGGCGTCGCCGGTACATGCTGCCGAGCCTCACTGCTATCGTAGTTAACGGTAGTGGGAACCATATTCACTACGTTCCGGCTATGCAAACGCTGTTGAACTGGGCGAGACAAGCGCTTGACCGGAGTAGCGCTGGCCAACGAGCCATTCAAATCGGCGGTGAGAATAGGGTCGGGCACATTTGGGGAAGGTTCCACGATGCGCTCAGCCAAAGTCATTTCGAACGAAGCAGCAGTCACAGTAGGAATCGGCGCCTCGGTGCTTGCCATGTGCACGGGATGCTTCCGCGTCCATTCGATCGTGCTCCCCTGGACATGTGCCTGTCGCTCCATGGTACAGGATGATTGACCGAAGGCGATCGCCAGAAAAGGGAGAAGCGTGGTGGTGTATTTCATTGTTCAGCAGGTTGGTTCAGACCAAATGTCGCGAATGTTTGGATCGCTGCGCTCACGCGGATCTGCGACTGTAGACTTGTCCCCACGCCTGACTTCTGCATGTGTCCTCTTGTTTCAGGCGTCACTTTCTGCCCAAAACGATCAGTGGTGTCTATTCCCCCGCTCCCGCGAGTCTGCGCCTCGTGGCGCTGATCTTTCGCCTTCATTGAACGAAGCTACACGCCGATCTGTGATCGGTCGATGAGATCACCCCACAGGAGAAACTGCCTTACTCCACCAGCACCCGCTCGTAGCACACCCCACCGGGATCCGTGGACTTAGCCTTAGGCACACACCTGCATCAATTCACACCACCGCGTGGTGTACGCCGGCGATAGCTGCTCGCTACGCAGCCGCCACTTGCGGGCATAGCCCTGCACGGCCACCCGCACGGGGCCTCACCCCAACCCCATCACATCACCTACTCCCATAGGCCGCGCAGTGGTAAAACCTTCGCCATACGTGGTGCCTAGGTAGCGGCCGAACTGGCGGGCGCGGCCCTCGAGGTAGGGCATGAAGTCCTCGCGGGCGATGGGACTCACGGGTTCGTTGCTGGCGGGATCGTGGAACTGGGAGGCGAAGCAGCGCAGCGCTTCCATCTTCTTAGGCCAGTGCGCGGTGATGTCGATGATCAGGTGTGGCTCGATCCAGTTGTCCTGGATGGCGTGCAGCACGGTGGTGGGTCGCCAGGCTTCCTGCGCGGTGCCCTCGTCCAGGGTCTCTATGCGGCGGAGGCCACAGAGGAAACACGCTTCGGCTACAAGCGCAGCACCGCGCCCATGATCGGGGTGGCGATCGCGCACCGCATTGGTGAGAACCACTTTCGGGCGGTGGCGCCGGATGGCGGTCACCACGTTCAACAAGCTGTCCCTATCAGCACGGAAGAAACCATCGGGCAGGCCGAGTTGGTAACGGAACGCCGCACCGAGCACAACGCGCGCTGCTTCGGCCTCCTGCCTGCGGATCTCCGGCGTGCCGCGTGTGCCCAGTTCCCCCGCGGTTAGCTCAACGAGGCCCACGCTATGTCCAAGCGCACGATGGTGCAACACAGTGCCTGCCATGCTGATCTCCACATCGTCGGGATGCGCGGTGATGCAGAGGATGTCGACGGGCTGGCTCATGTGCCTTCCACCCAGCCCATAATGGCCTCATCGGCCGGTTCCACCCCGGAGCCTACGGACTTCACTAGGCGGCCCTCTTCATCGATGAGGAACTTGTGGAAGTTCCATTTCACGGTGGCGTCCATCACACCGTTCTCGCTCTTGTTGGTGAGCCAGTGGTAGAGCGCGTGCTGGCCTTCGCCCTTCACATCCACCTTGGCCATGAGCGGGAAGGTGACGCCATAGTTCTTCTGGCAGAAGGTCTCGATCTCCGCCTCGCTACCGGGCTCCTGCCCACCGAAATCGTTGCAGGGAAAGCCGAGGATCACCAGGCCTTTGTCCTTGTAGAGCGTGTACAGCTCCTGCAACTGCTGGTACTGCGGCGTGTAACCGCATTCGCTGGCGGTGTTCACGACGATCACCTTCTTGCCCTTGTACCGGTCCATCTTCACCAATTCCCCGTGGATGTCCGTGGCGCTGAGGGCGTGGAAGGACATGCTGGGCATCGCTGGGGGTTGGTCGAGGGGAATGGTCACCGGCCCCACCTGCACGGCGTTGAAACACGACAGCAGAAGGACCAGCGGGAGGAGCAACAGGTTCGTTGTGCGCATGGGCGGATAACCGTACGAAGGTCCGGAATGTTCAGCGATGCCATGAGACGGGTCAGTGGTTGGATGTTCGGACCCTCGCAGGGCTGGGAGGGACCGCAGAACGCAGAAGGTGCGGTGGCGCCTACGCGTTCTGAGGCTCCTTGTTCTGCGGTTCATCTGTTCACTTTCCGCCAGCGTCCGTTGGACTCAATGAGCCGGTTCCCGACCGATGCTACCTTTATCGGCCTTCCACGTAAGAAGCCACATGCCCATGCCCCGTACCACTACACTCCTGCTCATTTTCGTCCTCGGTGTAAGCGCCAACGCCCAACAAGTGGTGCGCCTTGCGGATGCCCAGTTGTTCGTGCGGAACGCGGATCTGAGCCTGGACCGCTCGGCCATCGCTGGAATGCAGGCGGCCGGCTTGCAGCAGGAAACGATCGAGGCCGTGTTGCGTGGCAGCGACACGAAGAACTGGCCGGTGGGCTTGCGCACCGACAGCGCGCTGATGGTGAACCGCCTGAACGTGCGCAACTACAACGCCGTGCTTGTATGCGAGTACAACAATGGTGTGGACAACCTGTCCATCGTCTCCATTGCGCCCAACCACAACTACCACATGCCCGACGATATGAGCAGCGCAGAGGACCTCTACTTCGTGGTGCGCGGCGGTGGCGTGGCGAAGGTGGAAGCGGTGATACGCCCGCCCGCCAGCATGGGACCCAACTGGGAACGCATGGTCCCTGCGCGTATCGTGAAGCCGGAGTCGATCTACGCCACCTACGATCTGGGCCGTGACACCACGGCACTTGGCGTTCTGGCGCGAAGGGGCATGAGCCAACCGGAGATCGACGCGGTGGTGTTCCGCAGCACCGAACGCAACTGGCCCGAAGGCATCGACAGTTTTGAGGAGCGCTACCCGCGCCTCTCCGATTTCAAGAAGTACAAAGTCCACCAAGCCGCACGCTGGAACGATCTGGTGCTGGTGGTGATCCCCGCTGCCGAGAACCAGAAGATGGCACCGGCGCTCCGCCCCTTCATCGATATCTACATGGTGTTCGCCTCGGACGCCGTGCAGGTGAAGTCGAAGAAGTAGGCCAAGGTGGTTGTCAGTTTTCTGTTGTCAGTGGACAGCCAAGGCACGGCCAGGCGTGAACGCATCGCTGACAACTGACGACAAGCTCCTGCACAGCCCCGCTACCTTCGCGCCGTGAAACCCACGGAGATCGCGCACTTGCTCCGGTTGGAGGTAGCCCTGGACCTTCGGCAGCGCGCCGCGTGGGGCGGCATGTTGCTGTACGTGGTGAGCGCCGTGTACGTGTGCTACCTGGCGGTGAAAGGCGGCCTCGGCACCGCGACATGGAACGCGCTCTTCTGGATCATCCTGTTGTTCGCCGCCTTCAATGCGCTGGCGCGTTCGTTCCAACGGGAGGATGCAGGGCGACACCTCTACCTCTACACCCTGGTCGATCCGTGCAGCGTGGTGCTGGCGCGTGCGCTCTACAATGCCGCTACGATGGTGTTGCTCAGCATGCTCAGCCTGCTCTTCTATGCGATCTTCCTCGGAAGTGAAGCGCTGGAGGGTGCGAACGTCGGTCAATTCCTCCTCGCTGTGGTGCTGGGTGGCATCGGCTTCGCGGCGGTGCTCACGTTGATCTCGGCGATCGCCGCACGGGCGGGCAATGGGCTCGGCTTGATGGCCATACTCGGTTTCCCGATCGTGCTGCCGATGCTGCTCGCGGTGGTGCGTGCGAGCAAGCTTGCGCTGGACGGTGTGGCGTGGAGCGTGAACAGCACCTACTTCGGCGGATTGGTACTGCTGGATGTGATCACTGTGACATTAGCCTGGTTGCTCTTCCCGTACCTTTGGCGCGACTGATCGATGTCAAGCGGATACTGGTTCTTCAAGCGCCCTTCCCTTCGACTCCGCTCAGGGCGGGGCGCGATAATTTCGACCCGTGCTGAGCGGAGTCGAAGCATGGGTTCAATAGGCCGAAAGGAGTCATGAAACACTGGTGGTGGAAGGTTCTGGCGGTGGGTTTGCTCCTGCTCGCATCCATCGCCGCGCTGCGGATACCACTTGCCCCGGCCCTTGTCCATGTAACGCCGGATCGCATCGCGCCGGGCACCGCTGTTCTTGAGGTGACGGGTTATAATACCCACTTCACCGAACCGGGTGTAATGCAAGCCTGGCTGGAGAACGATGGCGGAAAATGGTGCGCACGTGCCATGGAGGTGATCGATGATACACATCTGCGGATCACCTCACTCCCCGTGCCCGCCGGTCTTCATGAGGACCTGAGCGACCTGGTGCTCTTCTCCGGCACCGATGGCTTGCTGCGCATGCCACAAGCACTTTGGACCGAAGGCACGGCCACCGCACCGGTGACCGAAATGGCGGATTGTGTTCCTGCGAACACGCGCAGCGGCATCTTCTTCGTTTTCCCCAACCGCAGCATCCTCTACGAGACCATCCGTAACCTGCACTTCCACGTGCCGATGTGGTTCGCGATGATCGTGCTCATGGGGATCTCTGTGGTCTTCAGCGTCATGACGCTGTCCACGAACTCGCTCGCGCATGACCGCTCGGCCGAGATGGCGGCGAAGGTCGGCCTGGTGTTCTGCGCGCTCGGCCTGCTTACCGGCGCTGTCTGGGCCCGCGGCACGTGGGGCGCGTTCTGGACGAATGATGTGAAGTTGAACGGCGCCGCGGTTACCGCGCTGATCTATCTGGCTTACCTGGTGCTGCGCGGGTCGGTACAGGACGGGTACAAGCGCGCCCGCCTCGCAGCCGTCTACAACATCTTCGCCTTCGTGCTGCTGGTGCTCTTCCTTTTCGTGATCCCCCGCCTCAATGCGGTGGACAGCCTGCACCCCGGCAACGGTGGCAACAGCGCCTTCAGTGACCTGGATATGGATGATCGGCTCCGGGCCATCTTCTACCCGGCCTGTGCCGGCTGGATCCTGCTGGGTGTGTGGATGTTCAACCTGCGGGTGCGCGCCGCACGCCTCGCCGACCAACTCGACCGATGAGAACACTCGCCCTCCTCCCCCTCTTGCTGCTCGCGATGAGCGCCCACGCCCAGAACGCCGCACCGAACTGGTTGGAGAGCACGCTCTATGGATCGGGCAAGATGAACACGGTCGTCATCGTCGTCGCGGTGATCATCCTCGGTATCGGTGCGTGGATGTTCGCGATGGACCGGCGGATCAAACGGATGGAGGAACGGATTAAGAAATGAGCCTGTGGCCATGTGCCCATTGAAGACAAGGACCTGAACCATGAAACGCAGTCACATCATCGCCGTCGTCATTATCGCCGTCGCCATCGGCATGCTGGTGGGTTCGCTATACGATAGCAGCACATACGCGGACCTCGATCAAGCCATGGCCAATCCTGGAAAGGAGTACCACGTCGTTGGCGTGCTGGACCGATCGCAGGAGATCATTTACGAGCCCAGCCTCAACGCGAGCCTCACCACCTTCACCATGCAGGACCTCGACGGCAAGACCTGCAAAGTGCTTCTCGCGAAAGCAAAACCACAGGACCTGGAGCGCAGCGAGCGCGTGGTGCTGATCGGCGAAGCGAACGAGAACGGCGAGTTCGAAGCGCGGGACATGCTGATGAAGTGCCCGAGCAAGTACAACGAGGAGAACAAGATCGAAGGGTGAGCGCGCGGCAGTGGGCAGTGGGCAGTGGGCAGTTGGCAGTGCGCAGTGGGCAGTTGGCAGTTGGCAGTTGCAAGTTGTTCGTGCCGGCGAGCGCAGCCATCGGTGCACATCATGAAAACCCATTCCTTTTTTAGAACACAATGACCGGCATCGACTACATCGGCGAACATACTTGGGCGGGCACGTTGGGGCATGTGCTCACCGTCGTGTCCTTGGTGGGTGCCGCGCTGGCCACGGTGGCGTTCTTCCTAGGCGCATCGCGCAACAACGTGGAATGGAAGACGCTGGGGCGACTCGCCTTCCGGCTGCACAGTGTCGCGGTACTGGGCATCGTGGTCACCCTGTTCACCATGCTGTTCAACCACTGGTTCGAATTCGACTATGTGTGGAAGCACAGCAACTTGCAGATGCCGCTGCGGTACATCGCGAGCTGCTTCTGGGAGGGCCAGGAGGGATCCTTCCTTCTCTGGACCTTCTGGCACATGGTGATCGGCAACATCCTGATCGCGCGTGCGAAGGAATGGGAGCCGCACGTGATGACCGTGTTCGCGCTGGTGCAGGTCTTCCTCGCGTGCATGCTGCTGGGGATCTATGTAGGCGACGTGCGTGTCGGCAGCAGCCCCTTCCTGTTGATCCGCGAACTCCCCGAGAACCTCGGCCTGCCATGGACGGGCATGGCCGGTTATCTCGCTGCCATACCACAGTTCGCCGATGGCCGCGGCCTGAACCCCTTGTTGCAGAACTACTGGATGGTGATCCATCCGCCCACCTTGTTCCTGGGCTTCTCGGCGACGCTGGCACCGTTCGCGTACGCGATCGCCGGCCTGTGGCGTGGCGACAAGCGCGGCTGGATGACACCGGCCCTCCCCTGGACCTTCTTCGGGGTGATGATCCTGGGCACAGGGATCCTCATGGGCGGTGCCTGGGCCTATGAGGCCTTGAGTTTCGGCGGCTTCTGGGCGTGGGATCCGGTGGAGAACGCCTCCCTTGTGCCGTGGATCACCCTGGTCGGCGCAGGGCACTTGATGATGGTGAACAAGCGCAAGGACAGTTCGCTCTTCAGCGCGTTCATGCTCACGCTGATCACCTTCATCCTCATCCTGTACTCCACCTTCCTCACGCGCAGTGGAGTGCTCGGCGACACCAGTGTACACAGCTTCACCGGCGATGGCATGCTGCCAGGGTTGCTCTTCTTCCTGCTCTTCTTCATCGCGCTCTGCGTAATGCTACTGCTACCCGATAAGGGGCGGCGACGCTTCTACATGCTGATCAGCGCGGTGCTGCTGGTGATCGGCGTGCTGCTGGAGATCCAGGTGCAGGCCATCCTCTTGTTCGCGGTGATCACGATCGGCATGCTCATCACCGCCTACCGCAAAGGCTTCGCGCACGCGGACACCGAAGAGTCCCTGTGGTCGCGCGAGTTCTGGATCTTCATCGGTTCGCTGGTCCTGTTGCTCAGCGCGGTGCAGATCACCTTCAGCACGAGCATCCCGGTCTTCAACCTGTTGCTCGAACCCTTCGGCAGTACGTTCGCATGGCTCGGTGAGAAGACCGGCATCGAATTCTTCGCAGGGCTGGCCGATGCGAAGCTCGCCCCCCCGGGCGAGGCCATCGCGCACTACAACAAGTGGCAGGTGCCCTTCGCCTTCGTGGTCACCATGCTTGTCGCGTTTACGCAATACCTGCGCTGGAAGGACAGCGACATGAAGAAGTTCAGGAAGCAGATCCTGCTCTCCGTGGTGATCGCCGCAGGTGCCACCGCGCTCGCCGTTGTGCTGCTGGAATACAACTGGTCCGAGCTGACACTGATCGCCTTGTTCTTCTCCACGTCCTTCGCTGCGGTAGCCAACACCACCTACATCGGCAAAGTGCTCAAGGGCAGCTTGAAGGGCGCCGGTCCTTCGGTAGCGCATACGGGCTTCGCCTTGGTGTTGCTGGGTGCGCTCATCAGCACGAGCCGGCAGAACGAGGTGAGCCGCAATTCGAAAGGCATGGACCTGCGCTTCCTGAACGAGGAGTTCAGCAACAGTTCCGACATCCTGCTGTACAAGGGTGACACCGTGCGGATGGGTGAGCATTACGTGAACTACCACGCCAAGCGCCAGGAAGGTGTGAACCTTTTCTACGCGATGGACTACTTCGCCGTGGAGCAAATGGAATACAAGACGGGCGACACCGTCCGCGCGGGTGAGATGCTCTTCGCCGCGCGTGATGACCACAGCGCGTCGCAGCTTTTCCTCACCGACCAACCCGATCATTGGCAGCCCCTGGAGGAGTTCTCGCGCCGCGCGCTCTGGCACGCCCGCGATTGGAGTGCGACCCGACCCGGTGAGCACCTCTTCGAACTCGCGCCGTTCGTGCAGCAGAACGAGAAATTCGGTAACGTCGCCGAGCCTAGCACCAAGCACTGGCCAGAACGCGACCTGTACACGCACATCCGCTATGCGGACCTCACCATGGCCAGCGACACCGCCGACGATGCATGGATGCCGGACCGCCTCTACGACAAAGTGGTTGGTGATACGATCGTGACACCCACCAGCGTGGTGATGATCGACAGTGTGTACACCGTGCGCGACAGCGTGACGCGCAAATTGCTCGGTGACGACTACGTGGTGTACGCGGCCAAACTCCGTATCCGCGATCTGTACAGGCCCGACCGTTGGTTCGAAGCGCGTCCGGTGCTGATCTACTCCGGTGGCCAGCCCGTGGCCGGAAAGGCGGCTGAAGTGGAAGCCTTGCGCATCAAGTACAGCCTCGCCACGGTTGACGGCGACAAGGTGGGCATCAATGTGGCCGAAGCTGAGTTCGTAGTGATGCAGGCGATCATCTTCCCCGGCATCAACATCTTGTGGATCGGTTGCGTGCTGATGTTCCTCGGTACGCTCATGGCGGTACGGCAGCGCGTGAAGAGACAGGCGGCGTAGGTGTCGCCCCGGTCCTTCTTTCCCCTCGGGGTTAACTTTACCGCCACAAGACACAACTGCCATGAGCGATCAGGAACAGCGGGCGGGCATCATCCGACTTTTGGACGTTCAACCGGACACTCGGGTGCTCCATGCCATTCATGACCCCTTGGACAAGGCCGCGAAGGATGAGCAGTTGCGTGAGGCCCTGGCGGTCCGTGCTGCGAACGCGGAAAAGGAGATCGTCGCCGGAACGTGGTATAGCGTTCATGACGTGATCAAACACATGCAAGAAGACCTGCGTGGAGAAGGTGGTCATCCTGCCCACGGCGGATAGGCGCCTGCGTGCGATCGTACACTATGCGAAGATGAACCTTGGGATGGAAGCGGCTGAACGGCTCGCAACCCGCATTACAGGGCGCATGCTTGAACTGGAGCAGTTCCCGCGCGGTGGTTCGGTGGAGGAACTCATGGATCACCTTCCCTTCGAATACCGGAGGCTGATCGAAGGATATTACAAGATCATTTATCGGATCAAGGATGATACCGTGTACATCACGACCCAAAAGACATGATCGGTTGACATGAGCGGAAACCAACGCGTCCTCTTGATCGGCACAGGCCGCATGGCCTATCACCTGGGTCATGCCATGGTGAAGGCCGGTGTGAACGTGATCGGCGTCGCCGGCCGCAACAAGGAGCGCCTCACCGATCTCGCGCGCTTCCTGGACCCTCCGGCGTTCAGGCTTGACCGCCCCCTGCCCGATGCCGACCTCGTGTTGTTGGCAACAAGTGACGATTCCATCGCCGAAGTTGCCGGCGCGCTGCCGGTCTCGGGTGCGGTGGTGGCCCATACCGCAGGCGCGATGTCGCTCGATGCCCTAGCTCCCCATGCGCATCGCGGAGCGATCTGGCCGATCCAGACCCTGAGCCATGGCGCCCCGATCGATCTGGCGGATGTACCTATGGTGGTGGACAGCAACAGTGCGGTGGCACGCGATGCGATGCTGCGCCTGGCGCGCGCTATCTCCGGGAGCGTGCTCGAACTATCCCATGAAAAACGCGAACTGTTGCACCTGGCCGCCGTGCTCACCAGCAACTTCCCCGTCTTCCTGGTCGGTGAGGCACAGCGCCTGCTGCGCAAGGAGAAACTCCCTCCCGACCTACTGATGCCGCTCTGGCGCACCACCGCCAACAACGTGAGCACCATTGGTCCCGATCAGGCGCTAACCGGCCCCGCGCGGCGTGGAGATGTAACGACGATCAAGCGACATCTCGATCAGTTAACGGACGAACCCGAACTTCGCCGCGCCTATGCGTTGCTCAGCGAGATGATCCAGCGCGCGCACGGCCACGGGAACGATGAGCGTTAAGACCTACAAAGAGCGGCTCGCTGAACTGGACACCTTCCTCTTCGATGTGGACGGTGTGTTCACGGACAACAAGGTGCTGCTGTTCCCCGGGCTCGATCCGGTACGCTCCTTTCACAGCCGCGATGCCTACGCGGTACAGCACGCGGTGAAAGAAGGCATGCGCCTGGTGATCATCACAGGTGGCAAAAGCGCCGGTGTGGAGGAGTCCTTCGGCCGGTTGGGTGTGAAGGAGTTCTTCTACCACGTCTTCGACAAGAGCGCCAAATTGGACGAGCTGATCGCGAACACCGGCCTTGATCCGGCGCGCACCGCCTACATGGGCGATGACATCCCGGACCTGCGGGTGATGCAACGCGTGGGCTTCCCATGCTGCCCTGCCGACGCGGCCGAAGAGATCAAGGCGATCAGTGCGTTCGTGAGCCGCAACCCCGGAGGTGGCGGTTGCGTGCGCGACCTGCTCGAACAGGTGATGAAGGTGCAGGGGAAGTGGCTCACTGAAGGCGCGTACAGCTGGTGATATGCGCGACCTGATCCGCCTCACACGCCCCGTGAACCTGCTGATCATCGCGGCCACGATGCTGCTGATGCGCTACGGCGTGATCGGTGGCAACCTCGAGCGCGGGCTCAACGAACTGATCGATCAGGTGGAAGTGTCCGTGCAACGCGCTGAACTATCGCTGCCCGAGCACTACGGTCCGCAGATGCCCCTGTACCTGTTCTTGCTCCTGGTGCTGAGCACCGTGCTCATCGCCGCTGCGGGGAACATGATCAACGACTACTTCGACACGCGCATCGACCGCATCAACAAACCGGAACAGGTGATCGTTGGGCGCACGGTGAAACGGCGCGTGGCGATGACCGGGCATTTGTTGCTGAGTGGCCTCGGCCTGCTCATCGGGGCCTTCGTCGCCTGGCGGGCGGGTATGGTCCAATGGGCGCTCATCCCCGCGTTCGCCATCGGCGCGTTGTGGCTATACAGCACCACCTTCAAGCGGCAGCTGATCATCGGCAATGTGATGGTGGCTGTGCTCACCGCGCTCGTGCCGCTGACCGTCGGACTCTATGAGCTTCCGTTGATGAAGCAGGCGTTCACCGCGAACCCCGTGGTGGTCGGCGTTCCCTACGATGCCTTCTACGCGATGGAGGTGCCCTACCGCGAGCTGTGGTACTGGATCTTCGCATTCGCCGGCTTCGCCTTCCTGAGCACCCTGCTGCGCGAATTGCAGAAGGACATGGCCGACGTGAAGGGCGACGAAGCGCACGGCTGTCGGACGATCCCGATCGTGTGGGGCATGAAATGGGCGAAGACCCTCGCCCTGCTCCACACAGGTGTCATCATCGTGCTGCTGCTGGGCCTGCGCAAGTTCATCCTCAACGACGAGCTCTCGTTCTGGTACATCGGCATCGCCATTGTCGCGCCGTTGCTGGTCTCGGCCGGTTTCACCTGGTCAGCCGTTTCGCGGCAGGAGTTCATCCGTGCGGGCACTATCCTCAAGCTGGCGATGGTTTCGGCGGTGGGCTTCGCGGTGCTGATCCGCTACCTGCCATGACCGCCCCACCCCTGTTCCCGTGGCGGCTGGTGCTGGCCTCGGCATCGCCGCGCAGGCGGCAATTATTGCAAGGGCTGGATCTGCCGGTGGAGATCACCAGCGTCGATGTGGACGAGACACCTCCACCCGGCATGCCCGACGAACAGGTGGCCGAACACCTCGCAGGGAAAAAAGCGGATGCGTGGACCGGTGCGCTCGCTTTCGATCAGGTGCTGATCACCGCCGACACCACTGTACTCATTGACGAGCATCTGTTGAACAAGCCGGTTGACGACGCGGACGCGCGACGCATGCTGGCCCTCCTCGCCGGACGTGAGCACAAGGTGATCACGGGAGTCTGCCTTCGAACAGCCACCGCGACGAAGAGCTTCGCGGATATCGCACTCGTGCGTTTCCGCGCGTTGAGCGCGGAGGAGATCGCCTATTATGTGGAGCGCCATAAGCCACTGGACAAGGCGGGCGCCTATGGCGTACAGGATTGGATCGGATACATCGGTGTGGAACGGATCGTGGGCAGCTTCTACACGGTGATGGGCCTGCCGATGCATCGCGTTTACGATGAACTCCGGTCGTTGCAGCCTACCTTTTCCTCTCACTTGTAACAACCGGTCCAGTCCGTCGAACTACAAGGAGAAGCACTGCGAGGACGGTGACAAGGAGGATAAGTTCAATGTGTGGTTCATTGATCGCGCAGAGTCCTTCTTCCAGTCGGTGTTCATCGGATTCCAGGGCCCGGGCAGCAGCATACTTACGATCCGGTACTACCTCACCAACTACCACAACCAGGATCTCACCGAGACGAAGGATGGTGTGACCACCAAGCCCTACGACGGTTTCAACGCGAACGTGCTGGCGATCTCTTTGGGCTACGGACTTTTCGATGTGCGCAAGCGGATGCCTCCGAAGAGCGACAAACCCGCTGAACGCACCGCTTGGGACAGACGATGAACTGACGTGGAGGAAGGATCGAGGAAATTCGCACCTTCATCCTCATTAGCCACCGCATTCTGCTCTCCCTGGTCGCGCTGCTCCTGGTCGGTGCGACACACGCCCAGCTTGAACTGCGTCCGCACATCGGTTTGAACGTTCAGGACATCACCCGAAGCCCTTACGGCACCCAGTGACAAGGAAAAGCAGGGTTCCAGATCGGTGGGCATGTGCTGATCGGTTCCCTTTTCTTTTTCCAACCTGGAATACAATACGTGAAGAGCAGGATCCTACTCTCCAAACCCACAACCGGTTGGAGTCCCACGCAAACCAACACACTCGAGACGACTGCACTGCGTGTGCCTGTGGTCGTGGGCTATCGGTTCTCCGATCCTTCGGACAAGCCTAAGCTCGACTTCCGCCTGTTCGGTGGCATGGCGGCCAACTTTCCGCTTTCCTCCGCCTTTGTCGACTACGGCCGCGAGAACACCCAAGTGGGAAAAGGCAGCTTGGCCATCATAGCCGGTGCCGGTCTTGACATCGGGATCTTCTTCATGGACCTCAGCTACGACTTCGGCATCACCGACGTGTTCGACGAGCAGGAGTTCGATCTGAGCGCCAAGAGCGACCTGATCCAGCTGAACGCGGGGGTGCGATTGAAATTCGCGAAGTAGCGCGGCGCTCAGCGTATCAGTGTTACGTGACCACGCCGATCCTCGTTGCTCCCTTCCGTGGAACGGATCCGCAATAACCAGGCGTAGACACCAGGGGGCACGTCACTACCGCCAGCGGTGCCATCCCACGGCGCGCCCTTCTGGTCGGTGCTGTAGAGCACCTGCCCCCAGCGGTCGAAGATGTTCAACTCGAAATTTTTGGGTGATCCCACTGATGTGAATACGCCCCACACGTCATTGAAGCCATCGCCGTTCGGGGTGAAGGCATTGGGCGCATAGAGCGCGAAGGGATCCTCCACGCAGACCACGTTCCGGGTGCTGTCGGCGCAGCCTAGCTCATTGAACACAAGCAAGCGGACGGTGTAACAATCCACATCGGGGTAGGTGAACTGCGGCGAGTATTCAGTCGACGTGCTGTCATCGGGATCACCGAAATGCCATAGCACGTATTGTGCGTCCTGCGATACGTTGTCGAAGGCGATCGTGGGTTCCTTGATCGTGGTGACCGGCGGTGCGGGGGTGAACGCCGCGACCGGTGAAGGGAGCGCATCCACCGCACCCACGAACGTGAAGCTGCCGCTGCACCCGTCCGCCGCGGTGATCGTGAGCGTCACGTCGAACGCGCCACCGGTCGTATAGCAGTGCACCGCGATCGAGTCATCCGCCGCAGCGCCGCCGTCGCCGAAATCCCAGCTGCGCACACCGTCCACCGTGCTGAGGTCCGTGAACGTGACGCAGTGCGGCGAGCAACCCAGGGTATCATCGAGGATGAAGTCGGGCAGCAAGGCCTGTCCAACACTCACGGTCGTTTCACCGGCAGCGCTCTCGCACCCATTGGCGTCCGTAGCGATCACACTGTACAGTGTCGTCGTGGTTGGCGTTACATCCGGACCTTCCGGCGACCAGGTGAAGGTGTAGTCGGGCGCACCGCCGGACGCGGTCGCGGTGAGCGTCGTAGACTGTCCAGCGCAGATCGGCACATCGGCTTGCGGAACGACGGTGACCGGAAGTGGCTCGCTGATCGTTACGGTGATCACGTCGGAACATTGCTGGCTATCGCTAACCGTGCAGGTATAGGTACCTGCGGCAAGACCGGTCGCCGTGGAAGCGGATCCGCCCGACGGCGACCAGCTGTAATTAAGCGGCGGCTCGCCACCGAACGCGGTGATCTGGGCGGTGCCATCAGCCAGACCGGCGCAACTCACGTCGGTATGCGTCCCGCTCAAGGCAGGTGCTTCGGCGTTCTGGTCCAGGGTGGCCGATGCGGTCGCTGAACAGGCGTTGATCCCGCTCACGGTGACCGTGTAAGTCCCGGCACTGAGTCCGCTGATGCTCGCGATCGTTTCACCTCCGGGCGACCACGAATAGCTCACGGGCCCACTGTTGCCGCTCACTTCCGCGTTCACCCAGCCATCATCCCCCAGGCACGATGGATCGGTGGTGAGCAGGTCGATCTCCAACACAGAAAAGGGGATCACCACAGAGGCCGGTGCGTTGCACGGACCGCTGATCGTGAGCGTGACCGGGTAGGTGCCCGATGCGGGGAAAGTGTGCGTCGGGTTGGGCAGGTTGCTCGTGTTCGCAGCACCGGAGGCGGGATCTCCGAAGTCCCACACGCTGCTCTGGCAGGGCAACGAGGTGTTGGTGAAGGTGGCCGTGTTACCCGCACAGGAGGTGGTGAAGGATGCGACGTTCGGCGGAGCGTTGCCGATGTAGACATCGTCGATAGCGATCCCATCATAACCGTTACAGACCGTGCCAGCGCCGAAGATGAAGCGGAACTTCACGCTGGGTTCGCCGGCCAGATCGTTCATGCAGTGCGAGGCCGTCAACCACGTCTGGCTGCCTTGGCCACCGGCACACGAACCCATGGTAGGGCCGACACGACCGGACCAGCCCGCACTGGGCGTGGCCATGTTCAGCGCGGTGATGTTCCCGGTGTTGAACCAGTTCGCGTTGAGGCAGTCCGTCGGGTCGCCGTAACCGCCGACGTTGTACCAAGTGCCGCCCTGATCCACGGAATACTGGAAACCGAGGCCGTCGTAACTCCGCTCACATTCCCAGAACAGTTTGAACGAAACCCACGGATAAGCCAGCGCACTGAAGTCGAAGCAGGGACTCTCCAGCCAGCTTTGTTCGCCACTGCCGTAGCTGGTGCCCGTAAGCCCGCCCACGCACCACGACTTTGTGCCGCCACCCGCCGTGTTGATGAGCGGATGGGCCGGTGTGCCCCAGGCCCAATCATCGGCCACGCCACCGCTGGTCCATGAAGCGGCGGCTTCGAAGCCCTCCGCATATGGGAAGGTGTTCAGCGTGACCCCGCATTGGGCTTGTGCCACGACCGACACCAACGCCAGGGGCATGGGCATAAGGCCTCGGTACCAACGGGAAAGGGTGGACATCGCTAGCAAGGACGTTCTTGGAGGCGCAAAGGTCGCACGATCAGGGAGAAGGGACCGGGTCGAATGGTCAGGACACTGTCAGACGGCAGCATCGTTCAGGTGGCAACCTCTACTTTCATCACCCCCTGAACAGGACGACGATGGAGATGATGGATATACCGCAGATGCTGATCGGCATTCTCGGGCTTTTGCCGAACGCCTTTATCGCAGGCGTCTGTTTCTACTATCTCTCGCGGCGACGGAGCACGGACAGCGTGATGCTCGCGATCGGAAGCGGCCTCTTCCTGCTCCTGAGCTTGTTCACCTTCATCTACTGGCAGGTCATCATGCCCGCACGCGACTACTCAGATCCGATCATTCCGCACGAACTGATGAGCATGATGATCAGCGCGGGCTACTTCGTCTCCGAATTGATGATCGCGATCGGGCTGCTCTTCCTCATCAACAAGGAACTGCGACGGTCCCAGGAGTCGTCATTCGGTCCGCCGGGCTTCTGAGACCGGCCCTACATTTTGGATTTCTCGCACACTTCGGCTTTCTTGAGCCACCCCTGAACCACCACCGATGGAACGCGCCTACTACCTGCACGACGGCAAGCAGCAATACGGACC
>Ga0105046_10007507_pt1 | contig 17177 bp, 13 predicted proteins | sample MAT03_FD_78385 | JGI IMG/M metagenome (GOLD analysis project Ga0105046, IMG submission 78385) | Freshwater microbial communities from Lake Fryxell liftoff mats and glacier meltwater in Antarctica - MAT-03 (megahit assembly) | ecosystem: Environmental > Aquatic > Freshwater > Ice > Liftoff...
TTCTCCACCCAGTGGCTAGGCATGCCACAGGTAATCATCGCCGATGGGCTCTACCGTTCCCAACAGCGCTTCGGCATGTATCGCTGGCATGTGATGGACCCGATACGCTTCAAATGCGATCTCCGGGTTACGCTCCAGGCGCTTGGTTGGCGTTCGGCAGTCTCAGGACAAAAGCGCTATCTCCCGCGGCAGGACGATATCGCCTCGACCTCCTTCTGGTACCAGGCGGAACCGCACTCCCCATTCCCGATTCTGCCATCAGCCAACGACCTGGAAGTTATTTAGAGTACATCGACTTGCGGAGAAGCATCCAGGTGTGCTGCTGCGAGCAGGTGGGCTACTGGCCCACCGGATTCAGATACACACGTCGCGAAACCTCATTGAACCCCAACTTTTCGGCAACCCGTCGGGAGGGTGCATTATCTTCGCCGGTGCTCCAGGTAGGGGTCAGCCCGGCCGCATGCACATCCGCGCATACCAACGCCGCCGCGGCCGTCGAGTAACTTCGGCCTCTGTAGGGAGCAAGCGTCGATATCCCAACCTCGCCGAACCGGGGAGTTATCGCAGTGGTGAATGCGACCGACACAAGTTTCCCCTCGACCACCGCGCCCGCAGCGAATCCATCTCGCAACATTGCCTCAGCGCTGCCAAAGCGCCAACCAACGAGCCCAAACGCGTCGGTCGCCACTTCCAACAATGCAACGTCCGCCTTGGTCAGCCGACGAACCTGAGTATTGGGAGCATCGTCGTTCGGTTGATCCATTTGATAGTGAATTTCCGGCATTGGCGCCCATTCCCGGCCAGTTTCCGCCATCAATATCCCCTGAAGATCTGACGCTACGGCCTGCGGCGCGTTCACACACTGCCATCCTTCGACAGTGCGTAACACAGTCCAGATATCACCGGCCCGGGCGCCAAACGCGATCGGATCGGTCGAGATGAAACTCGATTGGACGATTACTGCGAGTGGCTTACCCATTTCAGTGAGAACATGTGCACGGGCGAAACCACGGCGCAGCCGATCGCAACTGATCGCACTCTCCGGAGAATCACCTAGTGCGTCCGCGACAGAGAACCGGGAGTCATTATCGGGGTAGATGATTCGTACATACATTTCGCTTCTCACCAAATACTGAACATAGGTCGCGCCGTCGGAAAAACCGGAAGAATTGAGCATAGCAGACCGTTTCCGAGCGTGTCCGCAGCTCTCCTGTTGCCATCCACGTATTCACGGCGGTAGCCTCTAATTTCCTCAAAAAGCGTTCAGATAACGCCGGTAGTTTAGTCCTGTTACAGACCAACAATTATGTAGGCTTATGAGCCCATAGTAATGAGCAGGCCAGCCCCCAATACTAGAGGTAGTTTCGAAATCGGCTGACCACTCCCTTCCGGGTTCACCGGTTCATCCGAGTAAGAACAACACTCCAAAGGGCTCGAATAGAGAAGCGACCCGCTTCCTAAACGAACGACGTCATTCGCGGCGTACGCCCGAACCCAACGCGACCGTCTGAAAGGACTGAACAATGAAACGCATGCGCGAGATTTTGTGTCTCACTGCAACGCTGTGTCTGCTGCTCGCGACTGCCGGAAACGCCGTTGCCTTCGCTGCCGAAGACGACGCTGCCACTCCCGTTATCGTCCTGACAGAAGTCGGACCGCCCGCTCCCGCAACCGTTGACCCGACCGTGGGAACCCTCGAAGGAACGCCCGACATCGTTGACGAGGTCGTCACCGAAATCCCGACGTCGACGCCAACCCAGGGCGCCCCGGCAGCTCTATTTGAAAGCGCAGAATTCGAAGCGGCCGCCTCAGCGGACTGTTCCGTCGCCCTTGAACGTGATCTCGTCGGGGCAGACCTGAGCGGTTGCGATCTCACTGCGGCCACGCTGAACGGGCGAAACCTGACCGGGGCAGACTTGAGCAACGCGAACTTGACCGCGGCTACGCTGAACGGCGCCAACCTGACGAATGTCAACTTCAGTTGCGCCAATTTGACCTCAGCCACCCTCGATGGCGCGAATCTGACCGGAGCCAACTTCACTGGCGCCAATCTCACCAGTGCGACGCTCGGCGGAGTTACCTATTCGGGAACAGTGTGTCCGGATGGTTCGAACAGTGACGTCAACGGCGGAACCTGCACCGACCACCTGACGCCGATCGCCTGTGGCGTCGGTACAGCGACGGCGACCGCGGTAGCAACGGACATCCCGACTGCAACTGAGACACCGATCGCGACGGCCACAAGCACGACCGAACCGACTGCCACCTCCACCACTGAACCTTCGGCGACCGGCACCGCCACAACTGCCCCGGAGCCCACGGGCACCTCGACCACTGCTCCAGGCGAAACCCCAACCGCTTCCGTGACAGACGTGCCAACGGATGTGCCGACCGACGTCCCAACGGTCACCACCGTCCCGACCGATGTCCCATCAGCTACAGCATCCGCGACGATTCCTTCCGAAACACCGGTCGGAACGCTCACTCCTGACGTGACGCTGACCCCGGTTATCACCTTGACGCCTGACGTCACCCTGACACCCGATCTCACGCTGACACCGCTGACCGAAACGCCGAGCAGTACGGTTACGGTAGTTCAGACGGTGACCGGCACTCCGCAAACGTCAACGCCAACTGCCACCCTGACTGCCTCCGCAACGCTGACTCAGACAATCGAAGCGACACTGACCGCGTCGGCGACAGTCACGGCAGTCAACACAGCGACTTCAACTGCAACCCAGACCGCAACGGCCACCGCCACTGTGATCAATACCTTGACACCACAGATCACACCCTCGTCGACAATTGTGGGTGGCGTCACGGAAACCCCGGTTGAAGAGACAGCCACCGTGCCGGCATTGCGATTCGGACCGACCGTCACCGTCACACCGGTTACTCCGCTGAGATTCCCGAACACAGGTAGCGGCTCGGAACCATCGGGCGGGTTCCCATTTGGACTGCTGCTGATCCCGTTCGGACTGATCGCGCTGCTTGCGGTCGGCATCGGTAAACGCCGAACCGTTGCTGGTGACGACACTCGCTAACGAAAACAAAAGGACCGTCCGGGAAACCGGGCGGTCCTTTTCTTGTTGAGACAGATTCCTTGCAGTGCCGCTACCTGTCCGGTGGTTCACTTTCACCGAGTGTCTGCAGGAGACGATTGGCCCAGGCGAAGATCGCCGCACCATTGGTGATATCGAGAATTTCCAGATCGCCGAGTCCAAGCGCTCGCAATGGAGCGAAATCCTCCGCGGTCAATCCGGCCGGATTCTCGGTCAACTTCACCGACAGATCGACGATTGCCCGCTCACGTTCGCGGAGCGGCGTCCCGTTTCCCTCATCGAGAATTCGCTGGATTTGATCGGTGTCGCCGGTGAACGTGTTGTATGCGCTGGCATGGACGGCGGCGCAATAGACACAGCCATTCACCCGTGAGGTTGCGACTGCCGCCAGTTCCCGGTCGGAGAGCGGCGAACTACCCTCCCCCTTCATGATTCCGTTGAAGAGTCCGGTACGTTGGCGCAACGGTTCAGGATCGTGTGCGAGCAGCAGATAATAGGGATTCGATTTCATCCCGGGCACCACGTCGTCGAGCACCTGCCATTGTTCCGGGGTCGACTCAACCTCTGCGATTGTTTCCGACCATGGTTTCCAGTCGAATCGTTTGATCGAGAAGTTGAGTCGCTGCCGCCCGCTCATGATTGCCCCTCCGCGAACGCGCGCGCAACCGCGATCGCCCGAACCTGATAGCCCAGGAATCCGATCAACTGCGCGACCGTCACGATCGCCGTCGGTGTCAGTCCTGCCGCCTTCAATGCATCAACGTCTTCGGGTTCAGCTGAACCGGGTGATGTCGTCACGAGATCGGTGTGGCGGAGAAGCGCACGCAGGCGGGCATCGAGCGTTGCATCTCCAGGGTCGGTCTCGACCGCCGAGATCGTCTCATCGGTCGCCCCCAACTCCTTCAGTCGAGCGCTATGCCATTCGACCAACGTGTCGAAATTCATTAACACACCAACCCGCAGTGCGATCGCGTGGCGTTCGATGAACGACAATCCGGCCGGATCACCCGGTTCGAGCAGCGCGTCATAACTGCCCTGGGCAAACCGGACCAGATCCTGCTTTTGCGCCCGCAACGCCGCTACCGGAGAATCCGCTCCGATCCCGGCCAGGAGATTGATTACATCGATATCAGTTCGACCACCCATAAAACCTCCAACGAATCCCTCGTAACTCGCCTCTCGCCTCTCGTTACTTACTTCACCCCGAGCGCGGCCTTGCCGATCAAAGTCAGCGCGACATCGTCCATCGGCGGGTTCCCCAGACCGGCGCGGACATCGCGGAAATAGCGTTCGAGTGGCGTCCGCTTCAGGAGACCAGCCGCACCGACGACGCGCAGAGCCTGGTCGGTAATCTGAATCGCGTTGTTGGTCACCGTGTATTTCGCGGCCGCAAGTTGCGGTCCCATCGTGCTGTGATAGTCCGGATACTGATCCCAGAGTTCTGCGGTGCCATAAAGTGCGGCGCGTGATTGAAGTAGCAAGATCTCGATCTGCGCGACCCGGTGCTGCACCGTTACGAGGGACGAGATCGTCTTCCCTTCCAACGCGACCGGCTTTCGGTTTTTGGCGAAATCGATGGCGAAGTCGCGAGCTGCAGTCGAGATACCGAGATGCACCGCACTTCCCAACAATCCCCATCCGCCCGGATTCGCCGCCGGGAGTCCCGGTGGTTGTATCAGCCGGTACTCTTCGGGCACACGAACCTGCTCAAAAATGACGTCATGACTGCCACTCGCGCGCATCGCGAGACTATCCCAGGTCTCCTCGATCCGGACCCCCGGCGTATCCATTGGCACAAAGAAGGTTCCACGCGAGAGCGTGCAATCCGCCTCTTCGAGCGAGAGCAGCACCGTCGCATAGGCGAGACCTGGTGAGAGTGTTGACCACGTCTTGCGGCCGTTGATGACCCAGTGATCACCATCGCGTTTCGCTCTGGTGGCATACATCCCACCGCGACTCGGACTTCCGAGTTCGGGTTCACTGGCCAGGTTGTTGATGAGCGTACCGTGCGCAACGACATCTTTTAAAACGCGATCCCGAAGATCCGTCGGCCAGACATCGCCCTTGCCGATCTGCACGACCTGCATCAGATGCATGGTCGAGCCGAGCGCAACCGCACCATCGCCGCGCGCAAGTCTCTCCTGGGCCAGCACGACTTCGAGCGGAGTCGCGTTTCGCCCACCATATTCCTCGGGAGCGGTCAGGGCCAGATACCCGGACTCCCGCAGCGCCTGGAACGAATCAAAGGGAAACGTGTTGTCCCGGTCATGTGCGACCGAATTCGCCGCTGCAATTCGAGCGAGGCGATCACCTAGTTCTATAAACTCGGCCTGGCGGTCGGTTCTTGGATAGGGGCGAAAGGGCGGCGAAAGTAAAAACTCCGAGTCCAAGAAACCATCTCCCGGCATACACAGGTCCGATTCACTCCCCGTAGTTTAGTGGGTGCCGGAGGATCGCGTGGAGGTACTCGGCGCTCCTCTTTCCATCGTGACGAACCCAAAATATCGACTTCAGCTTCTCGCAAAGGTCGGCGTGGCTCAAACGAATTCGATTCGCCGCACTCGATGATTCAACAGCACCCCGTGCTACCCGAGGCTCCGTCTGCGGGTCGTGCCCACAATGCGTTCTCGGTGCTTTCGAGCGATAGCGATCTCTGCGTCGACTCCATGCGTAGCGTCTCCAACTTCGGGTTGCAGAGACCGTCCATCTGCCAAGCACGTCTTGTCCGTATCATGGAGCCATACACCTACCTAATTTAAGCGTGACGTTGCCGTCCGCTTTTTCCGCCTGGACCTTTGGTAGCACGTTGGAGTCGACCTTGGCCGAATCGGTACTGCAGTTGGCGCCGCTCCCGAATCCGGCCACTCAAATCATTGGCCGGGAGAGGGAGCTGGCAAAGATCATTGGTTTGCTCGCGCGGCCAGAAATACGGCTGCTGGTTCTCACAGGCACCGGTGGTGTCGGTAAGACCCGTATTGCGCTTGCCGTTGCTCGTGACTTCCATACGCGAGGGAATCGTTCCGTCTTTGTGCCTCTCGCCGATCTTCGTGACCCCGAGCTGGTTCCGGCAGCGATCATTCGTGCAATCGGGCTGAACCTTGCGGTCGTGGATTCCTCGGGTGGGGCGTTAATCACGGCGCTTCGCGACGAATCGCTGCTGCTCGTCCTCGATAACATGGAGCATTTGATTGGAGCGGGACCGCTCGTCGCCTCGATTCTTGCCCAATGCCCAAAACTTCGATGCCTCGTTACCAGTAGAGCGGTCTTGCGCATTTCCGGTGAATATGCGGTGACGGTTGCGCCACTCGGACTTTCGCACCTTGGTGGCAAAGTCGACTCCGATGCCCCATCCTTCCGGCTTTTCGTAGAACGTGCCACTGCTGCGAGCTCTACGTTTCGGATGACTTCAGGCAACGCAAGCTCGATCGCAGAACTGTGTGCCCGGCTGGATGGTCTCCCGCTGGCAATTGAATTGGCCGCACCTCGTATCGCCATGTTCTCGCCGGCCGCTTTGGTCGAACGAATGAACCGACGTCTTCCCCTCTTAACGGATGGCGCTCCCGACGGACCGACTCGTCAACAGACCATGCGATCTGCCATTGCCTGGAGCTATGAACTCCTCAGCCCGTCCCAGCAGCGGTTGTTACGTCACCTCAGTCTCTTCACAGGCGGTTTCTCACTATCCGCAGTTGAATCGATCATGGCACCGGTAAAACAAGAATCGGAGACTTTTCCTGGATCGATCGAAACCGTTGGTCACCTGACGGAACTCGTGCGAAACAGCCTCATCATTCCCATGACTTCCGCAGATGGACAACCTCAGGTCCCGCCGAGATTCACCATGCTCGAAACGCTGCACGAGTTCGCTCGGGATGAACTCGACCGCAACGACGAGACGCGAGCCGGCATGGCGAGCCATGCCAACTGGACGGTCGAGTTTGCGACTGAAGCGGGAGCGAAGCTCAGCGGTCCCGATCAGGATGCCTGGGTACGCGCCATCGAGCGTGAACTCGGGAATGTTCGAACTGCAATCACCTGGTTCCAGAATGAGGACGATGCGACGCGCGGACTCCGCATCGTCGCGGCGCTCGGATGGTTCTGGTCTGCGCCTGGTCATCTGTCAGAAGGAAAAACGCTGCTTTCGACCTTAATGTCTCGGCTTGGTATCGGTAACGACCAAGAACTTCTGGCCAACGCCCATCGCTCCGCCGGTGATATTGCTGATTGGATGGGATTGTCGGATGAAGCAACCAATCATTATCAATCGGCGCTTGCGATCGATAGGGAGACTGGTCAACTTGGACGGGCTGCAGGAATGTTGCGGGGACTTGGAAGTGTCGCCATCGATAAGGGTGAACTCTCCGAGGCGACGGCACTCCTGACCGAAGCATTGCAAATCGCCACGGCAACGGGTACCCCCTGGGAACTTGCCGCCGCGTCGAACCTGCTTGGCATCGTGGCGCTCATCCGCGGTGATGTCACCTCCGCTGCTCGTCATCATGAGCGAGCAGCTGCGGAATGGTTCGTACTCGGTGATATCGGTCATATGATCACCGCGAGAGCCTCCCAGGCCCTGACTTTCCTCGCGGCACAAGATTCCAAATCCGCGAATGCCGCGTATCGGGATGTGCTCGATCAGGCAATTCTTCAGGACGATCTGTGGCATGTTGCCCGGGCGATCGCCGGGGCAGGTGCACTCGCGTGCCTACAGGGCGAAACCGAAGCGGGCACAGAACTGCTGGCAGCGGGACGTGCGATGAGTCAGGTGCTTGAGGCGTCTCTGCGGCCCCACGTGGCGAAAATGTTCGATGGGTACGCTGCTGAGGCAAGAACTTTGCTTGGTGTAGCGGCGTATACACGTTTTTGGGCACTTGGCGAATCACTCTCGCCTGAAGAAGCCATTGCGCTTGCGATCAGATTCCTACATGACCAGCATGCACGATTGCAACGATCCCCGGAATCAATCCAGCGTCCGATAAAAGGTCTCTCCGCGCGGGAAATCGAAGTTCTCCGCCTCATTGCCGAAGGATTGACCGATCGAGAAATTGCAGTCCGGCTCTTCATTGCCACCCGGACGGTCTCGAAGCACGTTGAGTCAATTCTTTCAAAACTCGACGTCACCTCCCGGAGCGCAGCCGCCGTAGCCGCCGTCCGCTTGCGTCTGGTCTGATCTGATTCAGATTGATTTCTTCGAATACGGAGTCTTCCCCATGTGCGGGACCCTCCTCATCTCTACGATGCCAACGTGACTTTCTGTCGTCGTTCGCAGGGTCGAGGTGGCCGTGGAGTGTTCCTGTTTGACGTTTCGCATTCTTCCGGGAAAGACCGGCGTCGCCAGGCAGTTCCTGCTCGATCTCAACGGAGAGAGTAGATCCCCGTTCTCTCGTGCCTGTTTGCGGCTTGGTCTCTCCAGAGCACTTTGGTTTTTCGGTCAGGGAGCGGGCGATGACCAACTCATCCTCTATGTCGAATCGGCGGACGTATCGGCTGGATTCGACACGCTCGTTCGTTCCCGGGACCCATTTGACCAGTGGCTCAAGTCGCAGTTGGCCGGTGCGACCGGGGTCGACCTGAGCGATCCGCCGGAGGGCATTCGCCCATCCGAACTTCTGGCGGCCTTCCCGGTGCTGTCCGGTGAAGAAGAAATGGTTGGCCAATGCTGACATTCGCCTGCACGGAGGACCGCTATGGATGGTGACCGATTCGACAGCTTTGTACGCCAGCTGGGACACGGCGTAACCCGTCGGCATTTGTTACGGATCACGGGAAGCGGCATGCTCGGCATGCTCATCAGTACGGTCCGACCCTCCGAGGCCGAAGCCAGGTCGTGCCGTTCCGCTGGTTCGACTTGTACGTCAGCGGCTACGTGCTGTAGCGGTCTCTGTGGCGAAAAAGATCGCACCGGTCGACGCCGTTGCGAATGTGCACCGGGACAGGTCACTTGCGGCACCACATGCCTGGAAGCAAGCAGCTTGCAAACAGATCCGAAAAACTGTGGTGCATGCGGTCGAACCTGCAAAGCGCCAGGAGGAGCAACTTCTATCTGCGTGGCTGGCGCGTGCACCTTTACGTGCAAGGCAGGGTTTCACCGGTGCGGTGACGCGTGTCTGAGCGATACGAACGTGAATCACTGCGGAGCGTCTTGTACTTCGTGCCCTGTGCCATCACATGCCGTTGCGACCTGTGATGGCGTCTCGTGCGGTTTTCAATGCGCCAATGGATATCACAAGTGCGGAGACAGCTGCGTCAGTAACAATGCGGTCGAAACATGCGGTTCAGCCTGTACCCCCTGTCCCGCCCCCGTCAACGGAGTTGCGACATGCACGGGAGGTACGTGCGGATTCACCTGCTCGAGCGGATACCAGGCATGTGGCTCCGGGTGCTGTCCTAACGGTCGATCCTGCTGCAACGGTATCTGCTGCACCAATGGAGAGAGCTGTAACGGCGGAGATGGGGCGTGTGGTGGAGCCGCCTGTCTGGCAACGAACGAAGGCTGCGATGAGGGGGATGACCGCTGTTGCGGTGAGGATGGCGAGGTGTGTTCGGCATCAGCCGGCTGCGCAGGTTCGGGCGAAGCTCGCTGCTGTCGCCCACAATCCAGCACCTGTTCATCCGACTGCGACTGTTGTTTGCCGAATCGCTGTGTAGCGGGAATCTGTTGTCCTGGAGCGGGCAGCCAGTGCCAGACCAGCGGGGATTGCTGTTCGGGTCTGGCCTGCGTAGGCAACGTGTGTACCCAGAACTGCCTGCCGACTGATACCCCTTGCAGTAGCAACGTGCAATGCTGCCAGGACGAGCCAACTTTCTGCAGTGCTACCGCGAATTGCACCAATTCTTCGACTCCACAATGCTGCCATCCACTCAACGGGTCATGTTCAGGAGATTGCGATTGCTGCGACGGGCTTTCCTGTAATGCTGGTATCTGCGGACTTTGCGACTACGACCTTGAGCAACAATGCGGTTCGGGCTGCTGCCCGAACTTCCAGTCCTGTTGCAACGATATGTGTTGTGCCCCAACTCAGTTCTGCGACGGGCAGTGCACGAACTGTCTCCCACTGCAAGTGAAATGTGATTCTCTCAACAACCATTGCTGTCAGACGGAGCAGACGCTCTGCATTGAACCAGGTGATCCCCTTGCAGTAAACGGCTGGACCGACGTGTGCTGTCGCCCCGTCGGCGGTTCATGCAGCGCCCATAGAGACTGCTGTACAAATAGCTATGACCCCGCCTCCAATGTGCTCGCCGGACCCTGTGGCGCGGGAGACATCTGCGGAGGTGCCGGAGCAACCTGCGCTGCGGACAGGATGTGCGTCAGTGGTATTTGCGAAGGTATCTGTTTCGACGATGATGTTCAGGAGCTTCGGTACTGCCGTTCCAACTCGGATTGCGCCAATGAGGGATATTGCGCTCAATCACGCTGTCGATAATCGACACGCTGCCCGAATGGAGTCGGCCGGACGTACGCCAAGGGTGTTGCGTCGCCTGCGTTGGGGTCATCCGCAAACGTGACCTATCGGCCGAGATTTGCAAAACGTGTGGCTTCCCCGGCGAGGCGGGCTGCCGGGGAAGCGATCTACAACTTGTTATCGAAGTTGCCCGACGTCGTCTTTTCGGCGTAGGAGTTGAGTCGTCCAAAATGCGAGGAGATGGTGCCTTTGACCGATTCCGGCACCCGCACCATCCCCGCGCGCGAGTCGCTCCTGCACCAGCATGACTTCAGACGGAGTCGAGTTTCGCCCAATGTTTTCTTCGGGATCGGTCAGGGCCGAATACTCAGCGTCTTGCAGCACCTGGAACACGTCATCATAGGGCCACGGCCGAAACTGCCTCCAGATCAACGAGATAGCGGCCTCATCTGGCACAATTCCTGCATGCCACTGAGCTCTATTCTGGAGCGTCGAAACGACGCCCGCGTTCTCTTCACCATCCGCCAAATGACGGGTAAAAAGGAGTGTTGCCGAAATGACGCGAACCCACCTTCCCACGACTTCGCGATCGATCTCTGTCGATCGAAGAACAATTCTTCGCTCGACCGTCGCGGGTGCGGCCCTGGCGACGGTTGCAACGGTCGCCTCACCGGCGCTGAACGTCCTTGCCCAGGACGCTTCGCCGGTTTCTCTTCCCGATGGCGGTGCGACACCAGTCGGCGTACCGGCAGCGCTTCAATATGCTTACGTCGGCGCCGACTCCCGGACCGCGATCGCCAACGGCGCGGACGCTGCTTCCACCGGCATTTCCGTCTTCGCGGTCGATCCAGTATCGGGTGGGTTGACTCTTTTGCAAACCCTCGTGAGCGACAACGCGTTCTACTTCACGTTTCATCCGACCCAACAATTTCTCTATGCCGTGAACGTGATCGGTGATTACGAAGGCACAGAATCAGGTTCGGTGGAGGCGTATGCAATCGACTCTTCCACCGGGATGTTGACCTTTCTTAATCGCCAGTCATCCGGTGGCGCCGTTGCCGCACAGCCGGCTGTCGATCCGACCGGCAGTTTTCTGGTGGTAGCGAATTACAACGGCGAAAACGTGGTGGTGCTGCCAATCAATGCGGATGGGTCACTCGAACCGGTCATCGCTGAAGCCACACGCTCCGGCACCGGACCAGATACTGTGCGGCAGGAGAAGTCGCATCCCCACGCCGCCGTATTCGACCCGGCCGGTAACTTTGTCGTCGTTGCTGATCTGGGAACCGATCAGGTGGCAACGTACCAGCTCAATCTGGAGTCCGGGTCTCTGACCCTGGTCAGTGAAGTCTCGACCGCAGCCGGTGCCGGTCCACGACACGTTGTGTTCAATGCGGACGGCACACTCCTGTACGTCGTCAACGAGTTGAACGCCACGATCACGATCTTCAGCTACGACTCGGCGACCGGCATGATCGGTGAAGAACTCCAGACGATCTCGACCGTGCCCGATCCCTTCGTCGGCACCAGGAGCACCGCAGAAATCTTAATACATCCCTCCGGCACATTCCTGTACAACTCGAATCGCGGTCAACCTGATTCGACCACACCGGAAGGCGATGCAATCGTTGCATTTTCAATCGACCAGCAGACCGGCTTGTTGACGTTGATTGGACACACCACCGAAGGAATCGGGGTGCCCTGGAGCTTCGGATTCGATGCCTCGGGACAATGGTTGTACGCTGCCAACTACGATGATGACATCGTCACCCAGTACGCGATCAACCAGGATACCGGAGAACTTTCAGGTCCCGTGGGGACCTTCGCAACGCCGAAACCCTTCGTGATTGCATTTTCCAACGCCTGACGAACTGACGTGCGCCGCTGCCGATTTCGGACGCGGCGCACAGCAATCGTTCCCTACAGGCTCAAGTCCAGATCCATCCAGACCATATCGATCAGCGGAATCCCGTTCTCTTCCAAACCTTCCAGGTATCCCTTCGCGGGGCTGAAGAAATCCCGCTCGATCTTCCACAATCGAAATCCGGCCTTTTGATAGAAGGCGAGTTGCCCGATTCCGGAATTGCCAGTTCCGACGATGACATGGCGAACACCCTTTGCCTTCAGATCCGCCAGTACCGCCGCCAGCATTTGTTTTCCGACGCCCTGCCCATGCAGTGAGGCATCGACCGCTACCGCCTTGAGTTCGACGGAACCGTCCGGTTCCGGTATGGCGAGGGTGACCGCCAACGGTGTGCCGTCGGCGGCATCGATCACATAGAGATCGCCTGTTTGGTAATACGCGCTCACCTGTTCGATCGAGTCATCGGCCAGATAGAGAAGCGGAAGATACGCATCGCGGTCACTTCCAGATGGCACGACCCGGACATCGAATTCTGACACTCAATTCCCCTCTACGAACGAGTTTGCTCTCTTCTTGTTGATGGCTATTGTGCCAAATCAAACCACTGAGTATGCTCGTTCACCAGGCAGTCGCGGATCAATACGGCATGGAGAAACATCGATGGTGGCGAAAGTTGGTCGACCGGCAGATATCCTCAAGCAAAATGAGGATTCCGCGCATGGCGGTGACGGCTGGGTTCCCCGCGAGGGCACTATGCCCTCCGAGCTAGGGGTGCTCTGGTCCGATTGCGGAGTGAATGCCGAGTACGGCGAGTTGCGCAGCGTCCTGATGCGCTGCCCCGGTCCCGAAATCGACGATGTCTCCGACTACCGCGCTGCACTCTGGCTGGGCGAAATCGATCCGATGCGGGCTCGCGGCCAGCATGACGCCTTCGTCGACTTCTATCGCTCGCACGGCGTTCAGGTGAACTTCATCGAGTCGATGCCGGAGGACAAACCGAACGCCTACTTCTGCCGCGATCACTTTTGCATGACCCAGACCGGTGCCATCATCGCCCGGATGGCATCGCACAGCCGGGCCGGGGAAGAACGCTACTCTGCCGCGGCTCTCGCGATGCATGGTGTCCCGATCATTCACTCAGTACACGGTGACGGACTCTTCGAAGGGGCGGATGTCGTCGTCGCCAACGAAGATCTGGTCTTCGTCGGGCACGGCATGCGCAGCAACAAGTCCGGCGCGGAACAGGTCGCCGCCGCATTCCGCCGGGTGGGCGTGCCACAGGTCGAAATCGTGCAAATCCCATACGGTTGCGGTCACATCGACGGCACGATCAACATCGTCGACCGCGATCTCGCAATGGTCTACCCGACTCAACTCTCGTGGGTTGTCTACGAAACGCTCAAACACCACGGTTTCCGCTTCATCGATCTCCCCGATGCGGATGAAGCACAAACCGGGATGGCGATCAATGTCGTCCCGCTGGCTCCCGGCGTCATCGTCGCTCCGGAAGGCAACACCATCACCAAAGCACTGCTCGAACGCAACGGCGTCGAGGTCTTTGAAGTCGAAGTCGATGAACTCATGAAAGGTGGTGGCTCCGTTCACTGTATGACCGGAGTGATCAAACGCGGCTAGCTACGAGCCATCATCTTTGAGCATCGAGACGAGTGATTTTTCGGGATAAGAAACGTACGGCCGAAGGCTTAAGGCCTGAAGCCAGGAAAGGGCCCCGCTATGGCGAGTTCGACGCCGTTCTGGAGCGTTCGGACGACTCTGGAGCTGCCTGTTTCATTCCCTTCCCGTTCGATCTCAAAGCGACCTATGGCAAAGGCAATCTGGTGCCTGTGCAGGTCATGTATGACAGTCACGCGGCGTATCAGGGGAGCCTCGCGTACATGGGCGGTGCTCACGCGCTTCTGCTGGTTCGCAAAGATGTACTCTCGCAACTCGGCAAGGATGCCGGCGAAACCGTCCATGTCCGTGTGATGCTGGATACAACAACCCGCGTGATCACACTCCCGGATGACGCTCGAGCGGCAATCGACGCCTCCGCTTCCGCCTCCGCATTCTGGAGCACCCTCAGTTACTCGAATCAACGCGAGTACCTGATCTGGATCGAGAGCGCCAAACGACCGGAAACGCGGCAATCCCGAATCGAAAAGAGCGTCCAGTTGCTCGCTGAAGGCAAACGCCTGAAATAGACCGACCCGGCAACCATTCAGCCGGGTCGGATGAACTGAAGAGGAAAGTCGGCGTTCAGGCGATGATGGGTCGCCGGAGATCGATTTCAGCAGTCGCTTCCGGAACTCGCACGTCCGTGGTGCCTGAACCCTCGATCCGGAGATCGGGGAGCCACTGAAGCCACGACGGCAGATACCAGTTTCGGTCTCCGAGAATGGTCATCACCGATGGCACCAGCACTGATCGCACAATGGTTGCATCGAGAAAAACGGCTACCGCGAGACCGAACCCCAACTGCTGCAGCTGAACGAGTCGCCCCGCCGCGACTCCGGCAAAGACAACGACCATGATCGAGGCCGCCCCGGTAATGATCCTGGCGGTGGTCCCCAATCCCATTGCGACCGCCTGATGATTGTCTCCCGTCAGGTCGTAATGCTCTCTAATCCTGGAGAGCAGAAAGACGTGGTAGTCCATCGAAAGTCCAAACAGGATGCAGAAGAGGAAGATCGGAAGCCAGGCCTCCACATTCGGTGTTTGTTGTAACCCGAGAAACTTCGCGCCGTGACCCCTTTGGAAAACCAGCACAAGCGCCCCGTACGCGGCGCCGACCGAGAGAAGATTCATTGCGATCGCGGTCACCGGAACGACCACCGAGCGAAAAACGACCAGCAGGAGAATGAAACTCAATCCGAGCACGAACGTGAAGACCCACGGCGTAACGTCGTCAACCGCGGCGAAGTAGTCGGCAATGATCGCGGTGTTCCCTGTGACGTAGACCTTGGCGTCCAACTCCCGAAATGATTCCGGAATCACAACTGCACGCAGACGTGCAATCGCGTCATACGCCGGTTGCGAGTTCGCATCCATGGAGAGTTGCGCATGAACGAGCGCGAGATCACCCGTGGCATTCCACTCGATCGTCGGTACCTGTCCAAAATCGGAATCGGCGGCGATCTCCGCGGAGAGTTGAGCAATGGCATCCTGCAACACACCGTGATCAAGTTTGGCGTCGATGACAATCTCAACCGGATCGAGTCTGCCGGCCGAGAAATCCGCATCCAATATCTGGAACGCCTGTTTGACATCGCTGGCGGGCAACGAACTGACGGTCGATGTCCCGCGTTCGAGTTGGAACGCCGGGATGCAGAGCGCGCCCAGAACCGCAATCGCAGTTGCGGCACTGATCCACGGTTGCGCCATCACCAGGCGCGTCATCGCAGCCCAGAAGCCAGTGGTAGCGGCGGTTCGATCTCCGGCGGAAGTGGTTACATGGTCGTAACGGCGCTTCCGCGGCCAGTCAATTTTGTCGCCAAGCAATCCGAGCATTGCCGGGATAAGTGTGAGCGTCGCGAGAATCGCCGCGATCACAACCAGGATCGCTCCGGCTCCGATGCTCTTGAACACGGTCAACGGCACAAAGAACATCCCTGCTAGCGCGAACATCACCGTCATGCCGGAGAAGAGCACGGCTTTGCTCGCGGTGCCGCCAGCAATCCCGACTGCCGTGTATCGATCGAACCCATGCAGGCGCTCTTCGCGATAGCGAGCAATCACAAAGAGGGAGTAGTCGATACCGACCGCCAGCCCGAGCATCGTAATGATGTTGGTGACAAAGACGAAGAGATCGAAGGAGTGCCCGACGATTGCGGTCATCCCCAGCGCGACGATGATCGCCACCGCGCCGAGAAGGAGCGGCAATCCCGCCGCGACCACCGCGGCAAAAACGATCAGGAGCACGATCAGTGCAATCGGAATGCCGATCGCCTCGCCCTTCTGCAAGTCCTCTTCCGCCATCGCCCCGTACGTGTGATCGGCGCTGACATCGCCCACTGAAAGAAGCGTGAACCCTTCCTGACGCATGGCTTCGATTGCGCCGATGTACTCTTCGTCATTCCCGGTCGCATCATCGAACGACCCGATCAATGTGACCGGAATCAAGAGCGTCTGTCGATCCGCTGAAACGAGTCCGCCAGCGGTCGAATCACCTCCGTCCATGATCTGATAGGGATCAGTCACGTTGTCGACGATGTCGGCGAGTCCAGTCAGCCCCTGCACGGTTTCAGCGGTATAAGCTCGAAAGGTCGCGTCATCGACCGTGAGGACGGCAGATTGGATGATCACTGTCTCGGAAACCGGATCGTAGGGGCGGAGACGCGCGGCGAGAAGATCACTGCCAACCACCGATTCAGGTTTGTTGGTGATGGTCACTTCCGTCGTCAGAGCGTCTCCAAGACCCTGCGCGAAATAGACGGATAGCCCGACGATGATCAGCCAGATCGTGATAGTGCGCAAGGGATGTTTTGCGCACAACTGGGCAAGTCCGCCGGTAGAAAATCGAGAAGGCCCTGGGATCTGGCCGTCACTGGAATCGGAGGATCGACTCCGGGAACCGGTACTGTTCGATGACATCTGAACCCCCCTGCCCGAAACGAAAGGATCATTGTTTCCGTGGTTCGGGCCGGGAGCATCGGTACGTGAGACGTCAGGGCGCACGGACCAACACACATTCATTGTTGTCGCATACCGGGCATACTTCTCACATTGAACGTCACGAGCAACTCGTCTCAACTTCGTTGCAGTATTCACAATGTGCGGTCCGGCCAATCGCCACTGTCAGGTATTGGCCCACTTTCCTCCGTCATGTTGAGTAGTCCGACCAGCCAA
>Ga0105046_10007511_pt1 | contig 17174 bp, 15 predicted proteins | sample MAT03_FD_78385 | JGI IMG/M metagenome (GOLD analysis project Ga0105046, IMG submission 78385) | Freshwater microbial communities from Lake Fryxell liftoff mats and glacier meltwater in Antarctica - MAT-03 (megahit assembly) | ecosystem: Environmental > Aquatic > Freshwater > Ice > Liftoff...
CCGTCCGACGGCTTTTTTTGCCGTCCGACGGGTAATCGAAGCACAAATCATCCGTATCCACTCAATCCTTTTTCGCCGTCGGACGCGGGTAATCGAAGCACAAATCATCCGCATCCACTCAATCCCTTTTCGCCCTCCGACGCGGGTAAGTACCGCAGGAGACCTTACCGGCCTACAAAAAACCGCATCTTATACTCCGTGCTTACCTTTCCAACCCGGATGTCTTCCATTTTCCGTTGGATAAGCCTTTTTTTCAGCGGCTTCAGCAATTCAGTGAACAGAATACCCTGAATATGATCGTATTCGTGTTGAATGACGCGGGCGTTGACACCTTTGAATGTTTCTTCAAACTCCTGAAAATTTTCGTCTTGCCAGCACAGGCGAATCGTGTCGGGGCGATCGACATCTCCCCAGATATTGGGGATACTCAGGCAACCTTCCTGATACGTCCAGGGTTCTCCAGATTCTTCTGTTTTTTGAGCATTGATAAAAACGCGCTTAAAACCGGGCTCGGCGTCTTCTTTGTCCTTTTTATCCTTGTCGATCTGTAAGGTATCGATGACGAACAGTCGAATAGGCAAGCCGATTTGGGGCGCAGCCAAGCCTACACCGTCGGCAGCATACATCGTTTCCCACATATTGGCGATCAGTTCTGCTACTTCGGGATAATCGGGCCCGATAGGCGCTGAAACTTTTTTTAAAACCGGTTGCCCGTAGGCGTAAATGGGTAGGACCATATCTTTTACCAATAATTTTCCTCCATATATTGTTCGAGGATCAACGCCGCCGCGACTTTATCCACCAGGGCTTTGTCTTGGCGTTTTTGTTTTTTGATACCGCTTTGCAGAATGATGCGTTTCGCATCCCTCGACGTATATCGTTCATCTTGTCGAATAACCGGTTTTTCAGGAAAAAGTTTTAGCAAACGCTCTACAAACGCATCCACCTGGGGCGAAATCTGTGCCGGATTGCCGTCGGGGTACAAGGGCAAGCCTACCACGAAACATTCCACCGTTTCCTCCGAACAGTAGCGCTGCAAAAAATCGAGCGCCTCCGCCGTCGGTACGGTGATAAGCCCGCTGGCAATGATTTTCAACGGGTCGGTCACCGCGATGCCAACGCGCTTCAATCCGAAATCAATGGCAAGAATGCGGCTCATAAGGACATGTATTACTGTTTTATTCCCGGCAATCCCGGCGCCGGAGCGCTCGGTATGTACGGATTGAACAGGTCTTCCAGTTCTTTGACCAATCCTTCGTCTTTCATGTCTTCCGCCATCCGGATCAAGGTTTGGGCGGTCGACATGGAATATTGATAATCAGATTTATAACCTTTCTGGAAATCGGCGTTCAAAGATTGATAAAAGCGCAATTGTTCTTCCATCGCTTTAGCGATATCCCGCATTTTAGCGGCCGCTTTGTCATTGGCGCCGGAACGCGCATAGATATCCGCCATGAAGGCCGAGAATTGATCGTATTGAAAGTTTTCCTGCGGAAACACTGCAAAGTATTTGTCTGTCAGCGCAATGGCTTTATCTTTTTTCCCCTCCACAACCAACTGGCGGGCAATGCGGATCATGGCGACGCGCATGGTTTGCAGGCTGGGCATATAGGAGCGATCGACAAACTGGCGGCCCTTGTCGAAACCGCCCCATTGCCATTTTTCCATGATATTGCGGTAGGCCGTTTCAGTATCCACCCGGCCGCTGCCAATAATGCCGTAGTTCTGCATGCTGCTTACCGTTCGGCTCGGAACAAGTTTCAGACCCAAACCCTCCAGTTGCAGGTAATCTTCGAGGCCGAGCAGTTTTTCTTCCCGGCAGGTAACCGCCCAATAGATCGGGCGTTTCCAGACATTGGAGGAAATGATGTCGAGAATTGCCAGATCGTCTTTGATGATATACTTTTTATCGCCGCCCATGTTGAAGTGCAGGGTATCTACGAGCGTACTGTCGCCGGCCGAAATGATCTTGTTGTCTATGGCTTCCTGACGGTTAACGGGAATGGAAATCTTGCGGGTTGGCAAATAGGTGTCATAATCACGTCCGCCACCCTGCGTCGGCAATTTGTGATCTTCTCCCAGGAATTTTACCAATTGCTGAATGGTCATTTCCTTTTCAGCGCCCTGCGGGAAATATGGTATTTGTACGCGTTTGTAGCCCCGTATCTGGTCTTGAGGGATACTCATGGCGATGGCCGGCGAGTCATTCACGGCACGACGCAATTGCTCGATGTACCAATCCACGGCAATGAGCGAGAGGTTCACAACCCGTATGTCTGTGCGGATTTTTTCTACTTCCTGACAATACCAAAGCGGATAAGTATCGTTGTCGCCGTAGGTAAATATGATGGCATTGGGTTGGCAGGATTCGAGGAAGTTGCGGGCGTAGTCGCGGCTGGCATAATGCTCGTGGCGGCTGTGGTCGTCCCAGTTTTGAGTAACCATCAGCAAAGGCGCCGACAAGCCAATACAGGCTGCAACGGGTACGGCCAGCATACCCGACAGGTTCAATCGCTTCGTGAAGAGTTCGAACAGCCCCAATACGCTCAGGCCAATCCAGATGGCATAAGTAAAGAAGGAACCGGCCAATACGTAATCGCGTTCGCGGGGCTCGTTCGGCGGCTGGTTGGAATACACAATGATTCCGAGGCCGGTAATGATGAACAAAGCCATAATGGCCGCGAAATCGCGGGGCCGGCGTCGGATATGAAAATAAATCCCCAACAAGCCCAGTAGGAAGGGAATCATATAATATTTGTTCCGCGCCTGGTTATCTTTCTGAAAACTAGGCAGTTCTTTCAAATTGCCGATCCACCCTTCATCTATGAAATCAAACCCGGTGATCCAGTTGCCACTGCTAGGGTCCCAGGAATAGTAGCCCTGTTCGCCGTTTTGGCGACCGGAGAAATTCCACATAAAATAACGCCAGTACATCCACTTGATCTGATATTTCCAGAAAAATTCGATGTTGTCGCCAAAAGTTGGTTCTCCCGATGGTTTGTCGATCCATTGCCGGTAAAGCCGCGGGCGGTCCTGGCTGTAATCACCCATCCTTGGAAACAAGGTCTGGCCATTGGGTGAAAACTCGTAATCCATCTTTTCGTCAACGATCTCATAATGCTTGTCTACCCGACCGTAACGTTCTTCCGTTTTAACACCTACCGGTTGCGCTTCAAAACTCGGACCGCGCAACAAGGGCCGTTCTCCGTATTGCTCGCGGTTAAGATAGGGTAATAAACGCATCGGATCAGAAGGGTCGTTCATGTTGATCGGCGGGTTGGAATTGGCGCGAACGATCACCATGCCATAAGAACAATAGGCGATCACGACCAGGCCAAAGGACACCACCAGGCGCTGCAACAAACCGTTTCCGGTACTCCGGGCATAATAAAGGCCAAACCAGATACCTCCGGTGAAAATGAGGATGACCGGGATGATTCCCGTATAAAACGGCATGCCGAAACCGTTGACTAACACCTTGTCGAACCAGGCCCACATGGTAGGGATACCCGCAATAATGACCTTTTGAATGGCTACCAGAAATACCACCCCGATGACAGCGGCGATAAGCGTGCCGGTAACCGTCGGTTTTTTGACCTTTTTAAAATAATAAAACATGGCCAGGGCCGGGAATGTCAGCAAACTCAGCAAATGCACGCCGATGGAGAGGGCCACGGAATAAAACGCAAATGTCAGCCAGCGGTCGGAATCTGCCTCATCCGGCAAATTGTACCATTTGAGCACGGCCCACAAGGTCAAACAGGTAAAAAAAGTGGACATCGCGTACACCTCGCCTTCTACGGCCGAAAACCATACGGAAGAGGTAAATGCCGTGACCAAACCGGCTACCAAACCCGCAGCCGCTACAGCCAGGGCTTGCGCGCCAACCGGCTCGCCACCGCGACCGACTACGATCAGGCGACCCAATATCGTGGTGCTCCAGCAAATAAACATGCCAGCAAATGCCGTACACATCGCCGACAACAGGTTGACGGAATAGGCAATGTTAGCAGGATTATCCGATACCAATGTTCCTATCCAGGCGAATAAACGACCTACGAGCAGAAAGATCGGGGCGCCCGGCGGGTGTACAACCTGTAATTTATATGCGCCGGCGATGAACTCGCCACAGTCCCAAAGGCTGCCGGTGGGTTGCGCCGCAGCCGCCAGGACACAGCCGGTGATTGCGAAAGTGAGCCAACCGGCTATGTTATTAAGCGTCTTGAAGGAATTCATGGTCTCTTATGTTGCGAATGGCTAAGGTAGTTGGCGGAAAAGCCGCAAAAGTAGCGCAAAACTAAAAAAGTCCGGCGACCCGAACCCATCGCGACGCCGATTTTAAGAATAATAACTAAAAGAAAGTGGCTGTCGCATAAGTTGGTTTAGGAGGTTTAGTGGGTTTAGCGGGTTTAGAAAGTATCTCATTTCATTGAAAACCAATGATTTGGAAATGCTACTCTAAACCATTTAAACCATCTAAACCTCCTAAACCAACCTATGTGACAGCCACTCAGGTATTTAGCGTTCTGTATCTTATTGAATCCCCAGTTTCTTTTTCACCGAGGCGGTCACGTCGTCCGCAGTATTGGCGAACAGCGCGACACCGGAACTGGTGTCGAATATCATCAGGTAACCACTCTCTGTAGCCACCGCTTTAACGGCCCCGGTTATTTTTTCCAAAATGGGACTCAGCAGTTCTTCGCGCTTGGCAGACACGGTTTGTTGGGCTTCCTGTTCGAATTGCTGGATGGCCTGTTGCTTTTTCTGGAGTTCTGCTTCCAGTTGCTGGGCCTGGACGGGCGGCAATTTACCTTCCTGATAATCAGCCTGGTATTTATTGACTTCTACCTGAAAAGCTTTGGTGAGCGAGTCGTCTTTGGCAGCCAGTTTTTCGGTGAACGCCTTTAAGTCCTCGGTGGCCTTTAAGGTTTCCGGGAGGGCTTCCAATAGGTTGCCTAGATTCATGTGGCCGTATTTTGGCTGCGTTTGAGCCGAAAGGTTGGCAGCACCCAGCAACAAGGCCAGGATAAAAGAAACATTAATTTTGCGAAACATCGTGTGGTTAGTACTGTTTTTTGAAAAGGAAACGAAAAACGCCGGCAAAGTTAACAAAAATCGGCAGACGGTAGAGAACAAGTGAAGAACGGTTATTTTGTTTTAGACCCGCGTTTCAGCGCTTCTAAACGTTCTATGGTCGAATTTCTTGCAGTAGACCGCCTAATACTGTATGATGCAGGAAGTTAAAGTTCCGTTAAGCCTCGCCCGCCGAGCGGTTCGAATGTCCTTAGCGTAGCGTTTCTTTTGTTTACCTTTGTATAAACTGATACAAACATACTTCGTGAAACAACTCTCAGCAATCTTTTTATTGATGGCAATGTGCGGTGTCGCCAAGGCCCAAACCAACACCGATACCCAGCTGATCCAGTTTTCAGGATTGCTGATTACCGAAGAAGGCGGCCGCTTGGTACCCGTGCCGTATGCGACCGTACACCTGCCGCAAAAAGGACGCGGCACGTATACGGATTACAGAGGCTTTTTTACCGTGGTCGTTGAAAAAGGCGATAAGGTGCGTTTTAACTGCATCGGTTTTACGACGGTTACGATCACCATCCCCGACACGCTGACGCAAGACCGTTACTCCATCGTTCAGATGATTTCCCAGGACACGATCAACCTGCCGGAAACGGTTATCTTCCCCTGGCCTTCAAAAGATCATTTTAAAATCGAGTTCCTGAAAATGGACGTGACGCCCGAACTCCAGCGCCTGGCCACCAAAAATCTGGCCAACGATTACCTCACCGAGGCACGCAAAAATCCCGATATCGTACCCTACGGCGGCCGCGAAAGCGCTAATTTCTACCTGCGCCAGCAATCCCGCGAATACGTTTACCTCGGCCAAACACCGCCAATGAATATTTTCAGCCCGCTGGCCTGGGGACAGTTCTTCAAAGCATGGAAGGATGGAGCGTATAAGAAAAAGAAAGAATAAAGAATCGCTGCGCTATTTCTGTACTCGTATCTGGTACGTTTTCCCCGCTTTATTGGTCAATTTGCTGTCTATTAACCACGGGTTGTACAGTTTCAACATGCGGTAATTGGTGCCATGCTCCCGGGCAAAGTCGCCCCAATTGGCCACAGGACCGCTTACTGCCACCGTTTTGTAATCATCCCGCTGTGGATATAAATGTTCCTTTTCAATGACATATTCGTACTCCTCGGGGTGTTCCATCACTTCTTTGATGGCTACGATCCGGAACGGATAACGCATGGTTTCGTCGGCTGCCAGGTTCAGTTCAAAAAAGTTGTTGGCGCGTTGGGTCGCTTTGTCGGCGGAGATGCGGCCGGGCCCGCCGTTGTAAGCGGCTGCGGCAAATACCCAGGAACCTAATTGGTCTTTTTGTCCTTTCAGGTATTTGCAGGCCGCATGCGTAGCCTTTTCAAGGTCGTACCGCTCGTCTACCTCGTCGTTCACTTCGAGGTTGTATTGGGCCGCCGTACCTTTCATGAATTGCCATACCCCCTTGGCCCCTGCCGGCGATACGGCATTCGACAAAGCGCTTTCCGCCACGGCTAAGTACTTCAGGTCGTTGGGCACGCCTTCCTGCTTTAAAATCGGCTCGATCACAGGAAATATGGAATTGGCCCTTTTAATCGCCAGAATCGTTTGCGAATGAAAATATACGTTGCGCAACAACTCGGCATCCAGGCGCTGGCGCACGTCGAAGTTATCCATCGGAAAAGCCTCTCCGCAAAACGAAAAATCCTTGTCCAGATTCACCGAGCGCACACGTTGTTCCGGCGAACTGCCATCGGCGCCGTGGCCCTTGAAAGAGGAGATAAAAAACAAGCCCAGCCCGAAAGCCATGAAGACATTGATAATCAGGAGGGCGCGGTTATTTTGTATCCAGTTCATGTGGATGAATGTTTGTTATAGGTGGTTTAGAGTGGTTTAGAGTGGTTTAGAGGGTTTAGAGGGGTTTAGAGGGGTTTAGAGTGGTTTAGAGTGGTTTAGAGGGGTTTAGGGTGGTTTAGGGTGGTTTAGGGTGGTTTAGGGTGGTTTAGAGGGCAATTACGCAACCTCCATTCAAAACCACTTTGTGTTGACTATATTCCTGCTGTTTAAACGCTTGTATAAAGATACATCTTTAATAGTTGGAATTGACGAATGTCGATTACATGATTCTTGATGTTTATTGTTTCCATCTGCCCTAAATCTCCTAACGCTTTCTAAACCTCTAAACCTCCTAAACCCTCCCCTTACAACAACACCGCTACGCCAGCCCGCAAATTGACGGCAGGTGAACTTTTTATAGAAAACGCATTCAGCAGGTTATCCGATGCAAAGTAAACCTGCACCGGCCCCGGTTTGAGTGCCAAATGGAAGCCCAGGTTGGCCGCCGAACGTTCATTGAGGCTATACATGCCGCCCAGCGACAGCCAGCGAACCGGCTGCCAGCGTACACTGGCACTGACCGCAGACGTCGCTTGCCGGTCGGCTTTTTTCATGTAAAAATAGCCGACACTTAGCGTCCATTTCTCCGTCAGGGCAAAAGAACCGCTCAGGTAAGCGCGTTCCGGCAAGCGGGTCGAAAATTCCTCAGGCGTCTTCTTGAAGTTAAAAATGTCATTCAGGGTGTCCAATTTGGATTCAAAATCAAGACTATCGCCGGAATTCAGGATATCTCCGCCGGGAAACGATACCCCTTCGTAGTTATATTTTCCCTGGCTTCGGAAATAATTGGCGTTTTCCTTCCACTTGATCGTGCCACCCCAATCCAGCAAACTGGCGCTAAGGCTCAACCTGTCGGTCACCCGCAGCTGTAACCCCAAATCGAAAGCAATGCCGCTGTTGGAAGAAAAAGGCTTGCCTTTTACCTTCGCCAATTGCAGGTCGAAGCCCAGGCCGGAGGTGTCGAAGGCCGACACAATGGCCGAGGAATGGAATCCGTAATCGGTCTCCATTTCAAGCTGATAAATGTCGGGATTGGTATAGATCGTAGCTAAATGGTGGTCGTCATCCGTTTTTAAAGCGCTGGTACCCGACAGATATTTAAGCCTCGCGCCTATGGTAAGCCGTCCGAATTCACGGGAAAGTCCGGCGCTCCATTCATTCCAGTTGAACAATTTGGCCTGAAGCGCCACATCCACCACCTGGCCGATGTATGGCGCGTTGCCGTTCCAGATCAGTTCCGGCAGGCTTTTCGGGTAATTCAGCACACCGGAAAAACGGTTGGCATGCCCGGCCTGCAGGCGCCATTTCCCCAGGGCGAGCCCCAGTGAAACGGTTTCGATGCGCTGTTCGAAAAACACCTCGTTTTGAGGGTCGAGCGCGCCGATCGCTTTGCTGAAATTGAGGAGGGTGCGGTCGCCGTCTTTTATAAAAATGTCATTGTATGTCAGACTACCCGTATGTGCGGCATCGAGCGAATAACCCGGCAACCCGATCACAAAGTGTTTGTCTTTGGGAAAATAAGCCGGGTTTACGGTCGTACTGTGCCAAAGGTCGGGCAAAGAGTTTAACATCATTTCCTGCTGTGCTTCCAGTTTAAGCGCCGTAACCATCAATATCGCAGGGAGAATCCTATATTTCATAGTGCTTGTTTATGATCTTGTTTTAACTTTTAAACCCATCTTCACCGTGACCTGGTTCGTTGCCAGCAGTTTAACGGGAATCGATCCTCCATCGGCCGTGGTGAAGGCGGTTTGCAGAACGGCGCGTTTGGCCAGGCGCACACGGTCAAATTGCTCGACCGACATGGGAATGAGCGTTTCTGTTCGGGTTGAACCGGTTGCCACGCCTTCAGCGTTCACGGGCGCCGATTGCATAATGAAGCGAGGCGCGCCCGCAAAAAGTGAATCGATCGTATTGCCAGCTTCGTCTTCAAAGAAAATTTGCAGGGACGTGGATATGGGCGTACCGTTCTCCGTTACCAGCTTGAATTCAACGTTTTCGATATCAAAGGAGTCGATGCTGGAATAGTCTCCGAAATTGAGATCGAGGGTCTGTTCAGCCCCGAAATTTTGCGCCGAACCCTCCAGGTCTAATTCCACGCGCATGCTCAGTTTGATGATACTGCTATCGGTCATAAAGCCGATGATCGTGGGATCCAGCAGCGCATTGGAAATCCCGTTTACCTCGTAAATAAATTGGGTCGGCTGGGCATTGAAGATTTCGGCTATATTCGAGTTGGTCTCATCCAAATAAACGTCCGTGTATTTGGTTTGCCCGATTTCGTTCGGGAAAGTGGGATAATTAAAATCAACAATAGAATCATTGACAAAGGCCGTTGTTTCCAATTTCAGCTCTTCCCCGTTTTGCCGGATGAAACTCAGGTATTTAATCACACCGCGCGTCGGAAAGCCCCAGGAATTGGATATCCGCATGATGATGCGCGGGTTTTTGATTTTTACGTTTCCGTCCAGATTTGTCTGGTTGATGTCGATATCGATGGTATCGCGGGTAAGTGGGTAATAACTGTAACCCCAGTAGCCTTCCAAATAACTGAATTCCAATTGGTTAAACCCGACATAAATACCGGGAAAAAAGCCGCCGATCAAAAATTTGACCCGTTCGCCGCTTGGTTTGTAGGCCTCGTAGCGAAATTGCAGGATGTTGTCCGTTGATGTCAAAATATAACCGTCGACAGGGATTGCAGGCGACACAAAATTTTCATTGGGCAGGGCTACAAAAGGGAAAGCGAAGGGTACGCCGTCTTTTGCCATTTGCGGAATGTGCAGCACCCCGGTAATCGTGTCATTAAACGTATTGAAGATCGATACCGCGATGTTGCCGCCTTTCAGAACAGCCTTGTAAATGATCACGCCGTCCGGCGCCTGAATCGGCGACATAGAAACGGTATCTGACAAGGGAAACGCGCCGCCCTGAAAAAACTTGAAGATATCGGTAGCCGGCTTTTGAGCCACGTCGCCCGTGTAAAACAGGGTCATCGTTCCATCGTCATTGATCAACAGCGTATCGTTGGACAGACTATCGTTGAGTACGCCGGCCAGTAAATCTTCCAGGGTAAGCGTTGTGGTAAACAGCGGAAAGGCAAATTCCGCAGCATGGTCGGCAAATTCCAGGTTTTCAAAATCACTTTTTTTACAAGCCGCATACAGGCTACATACTATCAGCGCCGGCACAAGCAGGCGTAAAAATCGGTGGTGTCGCATTGGAATAGGCATTTAATTGGTGTATGTGTTCACAAACGAACGCCTTAAGATGAAAAGGGCGCGGGCGAAAATAGGCTTTTATGGCCAAACTGTTTATTAAACGCAAAAAAGGCAACGATCGTTGAACTGATCTTGCCGGTTTTATGCTTGCTGCATACAAACGTGCATCAAAAACTGAACCCAACCGAAGCCTGAATGACAAAATTTCGGTCTTTATCGGCACTCGGCAATGGTGTCTTAAAGTCCTGCGGCGCCACGCCGGCCGGAATGGTGCGGTACGCGTCCACCTTATTATTGGTCACGTCGCCCAGGCCGTACTGGAGTCGTACCGTTGCGTACAAAGACGAGCTCAGGTAATACGAAATACCGCCCACCAAACCGTAATCGGCGGTATTGAACAGGCTGCCTTTATTGTCCGTATCATCAAAGTACGCACCGATGGTTTTCGGAAGTTCAATATTGCGCGCGTCTACCCGAACGACCACTTGTTCTCCGGTTTTGCCCTCGCCGGGATCGTCTTTGCGATAGTTGTAGCTCAGGTTGAACTGAATTTTATCCTCTCCGGTGTCAAATTGGCCGTTGCTGTTCACGTCCTGGTAAACGGCATTCATCAAAGGCGCCGTTTTGCCGTTCGAATACGTCATCGAACCGTCGCCGGTTGATTGTATCAAAAAACCGACGTATCCGCCGCCTGAAATTTCAAAATCGCGCCAGCGGAGATAAGCCATTACCGGAATGTCGATGTAGGAATTGTTGATATTGATCAGGTATTTGACGTTGCCCGTTGTTGTGGTCGTGCCACCGTCGTAGCGAAAAATGCGATACGACGGGCCGTCAAAGGTGTATTTCATACCCTTTTTGGAGTATAAAAATTCTCCGCGAACGCCGAAATTGTCGGTAAACCGGTGACCCAGCGTCATTCCGATGTGAAAACCGGTGGTGTTTTTATACGTCTCCAGTACATTTCCCGAAGCGTCCGTTTCGGCCGGACCGTCAATACGGGCGAAGTTCAGACCGGTCTTGAAGCCGTAGCGCAATTGTGCGTGCAGCGAACAAGTTGCCAACGCCAAAAAAAACGCCAATATGATTCTTAATTTCATGCCTATGCTAAAGTTAAGTTGTTGAATAGTCGCTGTGTGTAATTTTTTTTGAAAAGACAAAAGTACGCTTTTCCGAAACAACACGGGGTTGGGGAAAAGCCTTTACCTTTGCCCTGTTTTGCAGTATGAACGCTTTGGCTGTTCTCCCCGCTGCCTGCATCCATTTCTTCCATCACCATTCATCCTTCACTTGTATATGAAAGACTGGCCACTTTGGGAAGTATTTATTCGGTCCAAACAGGGACTTAGCCACAAACACGCAGGCAGCCTGCATGCGTCTGATGCACAAATGGCGCTAGAAAATGCCCGCGACGTTTATACCCGCCGCAACGAAGGCGTCAGTATCTGGGTCGTCGAGTCCGCCCATATTCACGCCACCACGGAAGACCCCGAAGCTTTTTTCGACCCCGCCAACGACAAAGTTTACCGCCATCCTACTTTTTATGATTTGCCCGATGCGGTGAAGCATATGTGATGTAGCGAGGTTTAGAGGGCTGGAGGTTCCTTCTAAACCGCCTTCACCACTTAAACCATAACTTCTATGGACACACAATCCACTCATTTAGAATATCTATTACAACTCGGCGACAATGCCCTGATCCTGTCCCATCGTTTGGGCGAATGGTGTGGCCATGGGCCGGTGCTGGAACAGGATATTGCGCTCACAAACATAGCCCTCGATTTGCTCGGCCAGACCCGGATGTTTCTTTCCTACGCCGGAGAACTGGAAGGAAAGGGCCGAACGGACGACGATCTCGCTTTTTTCCGCGATCCGCTTCAATTCCGAAACGTCCTGTTGGTCGAACAACCCAATATAGACTGGGCCTACACGATGATGCGGCAGTTCTTCTTCGACACGTTTAATTACCATAATTTACAAGCCCTGCTGCACAGCAAAGACGATCGAATTGCCGCTATTGCTGAAAAATCATTAAAGGAAGCGACTTATCATCTCCGATTTTCCTCTGAATGGGTGGTCCGCCTCGGCGATGGCACCGAACAAAGCCGCCAAAAAATGCAGAAAGCCCTGGATGATTTATGGATGTTCAGCGGCGAACTCACTACCCCGAACGAAACCGATCTGCGGATGGCCGAAATGGGGATTGCGCCTGATATGCAGTCGATCAAAAACTTGTGGGACGCGAAAGTGAAATCCGTTCTGGAAGAAGCCACACTGCAAATTCCGGCCAATACCTGGATGCAAAACGGTGGTAAAAACGGCCAACATTCAGAACAACTGGGGTTCATCCTGGCGGATATGCAGTACATGCAACGCGCCTATCCGGGTTTGGAATGGTGAGGAATTGGTTTAGAAGGGTTTAGAAGGGTTTAGAAGGGTTTAGAAGGGTTAGAGGGTTTAGAGGCTAACGATTACCCACAAAAACAGATTTGATTGAAGAATGTCGATTAGCGATTAGCGATTTTTAAAGGAGCGGTATACTAAATGATTGTGGTTGGGCATGGGGTGCATTTAAAATTGTCGCTTCGTGGTTAGAAGTTGTGTTAAAAGGGTGTATAAGAACTTTGAAGCCGAATTTTATTTTGTATTAAAGATTGTGCTAAAAGGTTGATTATCGTTTTTGTCTGGCCACCCCCTACCCCTAAAGGGGAGTATATTCCGTTGAATTAAAATTTGTGAAATTATTTACCGAAAATTTTAAATTTAGCGGAATATACTCTCCTTTAGGGGTAGGGGGTGGCCAGATAAAAACCACAATCAATCTTTTGACACAACCTTGTACATAAGCGTCGGGCGGCTCTTCCAAGCGACAATTTGAAATATACCCCATGCCCAACTACAATCATTTAGTATACCGCTCCTTTAAAAATCGCTAATCGCTAATCGACATTCTTAAATCAAAAAATCATGGCGGTTTTGTGGGTAATCGTTAGGGTTTAGAGGGGTTTATAGTACTTTGATCAACAAATTGCGTTAATACCCGCCAATCTAGTGCCGGTAGCGCGGCGTTTACGCCGCCGGTAAAAGGCCATTTATGGCCGTTTTTATGGAATTAGCGGCCATAAATGGCCGCCTACCGGCGGCGTAAACGCCACGCTACCGATAAAACCCCAACTCAGGAAGTTTGCAGTAAGTTTATCAAAGAACTTTAGAGCCGTTTAGAGTGGCCAAGAGAAACCCGCCTTAAACCTTCTAAACCTTCTAAACCCGCTAAACTTTTTACGCTACTCCCGCCTCCAGTAACGTCAAGGTTCTCGTATCCGTATTCATTTCGGCCAAAATACCGCATGGGAAGGTCGCCTGATGGGCCACGTGACCGAAAGGCAAGCCATATAAAACGGGCATCCCCAATCCGCCCAGGAGATCGCGCAGCGTGTCGGGCAGGGTCATGGACGGCGCATCCACTTTGGGGGCGCAACCATTGAAAACACCCAACACAATACCGGCCGCCTTAGCCAGGTCGCTAGCTTGTAATAACTGCGTTAACATCCGATCTATGCGGTATGGCAGTTCGCCGACTTCTTCGATAAAGACAAGTTTTTTTTGAAAAGAGGGTAGAAAAGGTGTGCCCGCCAGCGCTGACAAAAGAGACAGATTTCCACCCATCAGGCGACCGGCGGCATGGCCCGGCGTGATGACGAACGGACGATATTCTTCCCCGGTGAAGATCTCCGTTTCAGCTGGCGCTACGATATCATACCTTGACACGGGGTCTGTCAGAGCAGCCCGAAAATATTGCAGGGTATCGTCCGGAAAATCCCCTGCTGCAACCGGGCCGTGAAAGGTAACCAAGCCGGTTCGCTCATGAATGGCAAGGTGCAGCGCGGTTATGTCGCTATACCCGATTAAAGGTTTGGGATGCCTGCGGATCAGGTCATAATCAATGTGCGGCAACAAGCGGCTGCAACCATAGCCCCCGCGTATGCACCACACCGCGTCCACTTCGGGATCGTCGAAAGCCTGGTGCAGATCAGCCAATCTTTGTGCATCCGTGCCTGCCAGATGACCGTTCCGGGCTCGTAGTGATTCACCCGGCTTTACCCGGAAACCTAAGGAAACCAGGTTGGCAAAGGCTTTGTCAAATTTTTCAATCGCCGGAGGGCTGGAAGGCGCAATCAGTCCGATCATAGCCCCTGCGCGCAATCGATTGGGTTTGATCAACTTATGATCGCTGCTTGTGGCGTATTCAGGTGTTTCAGCCATGATCCTGGCAATATCTAAGCTGCCGGCGAGTGTGGCCAGCCCACTGGTGATGAAAAATTCGCGTCGCTGCATGTAGGATGGCTCATGTTTTTTAAATTTTAATATAAATCTTGCGCGCGTACAGGTATCTGCAAATAGCCCAGCATAGCAACATATAGGCCAGCGCGAACAGAAAAGAGCCGAATTCCGCACCCTCTATGCGGGCAAAAATGTTTTGGTACAGCCATTTCTGTACATGCCACTCCGTTCCGTCTGTAGCGGTCCAACTCATAGCATAGAAACTGATCACCAATGCCTCCGATAAAACATAGGCAAACAATGGGTTGACTCCGAAAGAAGTAAAAAAACCGGTTCCAAAGCGCCATTTTCGAACATCGATTACCCAAACGCTCAAGGCAAGCAACACCATCGAAATGCCACCAACGTACAGCACGTAAGAGCTCGTCCAGAGTTTTTTATTTATTGGGAAAAATAAATCCCAGGCCAGGCCCAGGAAGCCGCAAATCAATCCATAGACCAATAAGTCACGTACGGCCAGATCGATTTGTTTAGAGCGGTATGTCAATAAATTACCGCTGAGCCAGCCCAGAACGACCGTTACAATAGCCGGCAAAGTACTCAGCACCCCTTCCGGGTCGAACGCGATGCGAATACCCGGGGCTATGAGTTCATGGTACAAATGGCCCGCTCCGAACAACCAGCGATCAAGGCGCAAAACGGCACTACCTTCCGCCCCATAAGGATCGCTGCCAGGCGTTGCAAACCAGTATAATAAACCCCAATACAGCAACAATAGTCCGGCTGAAACCCATATCAGCGCCTTGCGACTAAGGGTGAGCACGAGTACCGATGCAAGGCCGTAGCCCAGCGCCAGGCGTTGGGGCACACCCATGATCCGCCAGGTGTCCCAGTTCCGCCACAGAAATGGAAAATTATTGAGTATCAATCCAATGAGAAATAAAATGAGGGTGCGCCGCAGTATCTTCCAGCCGGTTTCAGGCGTCCACTGCCGGTCGAATTTGGCAAATGAAAACCACATCGACACGCCGATAATGAACATAAAGGAAGGAAACACCAGATCTGTAGGCGTGCATCCATGCCATATAGCGTGGCGCAGCGGTGCATATACGTAAGCACCGGTTCCTGCTGTGTTTACAATGATCATAAAAGCGATCGTAAGACCCCGGTAAAAATCGACGGACAGGTAGCGATTCATTTGATTTAAACTGTTGGATGTTAGGTGTGGACTTTCTCCTGTGTCAAAAGTAGTTTTTTTGCTTATTCTACCGCACTTTTGGCAACTTAATGGATTCAAATAAGTTTAAAACCCAAACAAACTACGTCTATCTTTGAGGCAAAACGCTTAAAACCGGCGTCAAAAATCCAATATTGCATTTCGCAAATATACCATCACACCTTGCACCATGCTTTTCGCTATCGGCACCCGGGTTCGTTTCCGTTATACAGGAGAAAAGGGCGTAATTACGGCCATGTTGGACGACGGCATGTTAATGGTACGGCTGGATAGCGACTCCTCGCTCGAAATCCCTACTTTTCAGGAAGACTTGCTTCGGAACGAAGACGCAGAACCCGTTTCCGTTGGCGCAAAATTTATGAAAGGCAAACCTGAAAAACCAGTCGAAGCGCCGCCACGCCGGGAAATCAAAAATCAATACCTGATTTTAAAACCCAAAGGTCTGCAACTGGCTTTTGAACCCATGCCCGGCCGCGACGGAACAATCACGCGCTATAAAGCCTGGCTCCTGAACGATACCGCCCAGGAATTCCTGGTGGAATTTGACCTTTTTACCAGCCAACGCGATGTTTTCCTGATAGACGACAAGATCGCGGCGTCTACTGCCCTCGAATTGGGCGACCTGCTGTACGACGACCTGAACGAATCGCCGGAATTATTTATTTCCGTACAACGCATTACCACAGAAGGCCTCGATGCCCCCCTGGAGAAAAGCCTGAAAATCAAGGCCAAACAGTTTTTCAATAACCTTCAGACTGTGCCTATTCTCAATCTGTTGGCGCATCATTTTCTGCTTTTCGATTCCTTCGGGCAAAACCAGGCCGGTTCAGAAAACAAGGAAGAGGACTTGAAAGAGTATGCCAAACAAAATTTCCGGAAATCCCGCGCCGGCCGAAGCACATCATCCGAGCCTTTTAATGCCTTTAACGTAGAGGAATTCGCCAGTTTTGTTCCGGAAATCGACCTGCATATCCAAAATTTAAACAGCGGTTATGCGCGTTTGGACAAAAGTGAAATTCTTCGAATTCAAATGCTTCATTTTCAACGTTTTCTCGACAAAGCCATTCGGCTCGGCGTACCCCGCATTTTTGTCATCCACGGCGTAGGAGAAGGCAAACTCCGCGATTCCATCGCCGACCAACTCCGCTCCAATCCGGACGTAGTGAAATATAAAAACGAATTCCACCACAAATACGGCTACGGCGCCACAGAAGTTATTTTTCTTTGACCTTCCAATTACGATCCGTGTAAATTTTTTTGAGTGCATGCCATTCAGGCTTGAAAAGCCTGAATGGCATGCACTCAAAAAAATTTACACGGATCGTAATTGGAAGGTCAGTTTGGAAGGGTAAACAGGGATTTAATAAGCCTTCGCGACACCAACCCTACTACCACCGATGCGGTCAAGGAGCAAGAATATTAGCTGGAGGCAGCCCAAAAACATGAATAAAGCCCCCAACGGCACCAACCCTGCTATCACCCC
>Ga0105046_10007512_pt1 | contig 17173 bp, 19 predicted proteins | sample MAT03_FD_78385 | JGI IMG/M metagenome (GOLD analysis project Ga0105046, IMG submission 78385) | Freshwater microbial communities from Lake Fryxell liftoff mats and glacier meltwater in Antarctica - MAT-03 (megahit assembly) | ecosystem: Environmental > Aquatic > Freshwater > Ice > Liftoff...
CATGCGCCACCACACGCCAATGTGAAGCGCCCATGAACATCACTGAACGAGCGTGGCGCCCCAGCGAGAGAAGCTCGAACTCAGGGGCGGATCGTGGCAGGCCGTCGGCAGGGCCACCCACCCACCCGAACGACCGACCGACCGACCGACCGACAGTTGTGTACCGCCACGGCCCGCTGTTGTTTCCGGTTCGGCCGCAAATGGTCAGCCATATCTGAACAAAAAAGCCATTGGGCAGCGCTGGTGGGCAACCGGGCCCGTTAGCCGCCGCGCCCCGGCCCTTGGGGTTGCGCATGGGCCGTCGGTTGGCTTCAGGTGGTCCGCAGCATCGCGACTTGGCGCTGTCACGGGCATCTCCTGCAGTGCGAATTGCTTGGTAACCGGTTCGTGGCATCCGCATGCGGGATGTTCAAGGCCTCGGCGGTTCGGCACCGAAATGTGGCCGCGCCGGTAGTTGATCATGTCGGCGCGTTGCAGCTTCACGGCTGCCTCCGTCACACCCTCGGGGCGCACGCCCAAGGCACGCGCGATCGTTTTGTGTGTCATCCAGGCACAGCTCTTGCCATAAAGCGAAACATCAGGAGAACCGCCATGTTGTATTACGCCCTTGTCTTCTTCGTCATTGCGCTTGTCGCAGCGCTATTCGGCTTCGGCGGCATCGCAGCCGGTGCTGTCGGCATCGCTAAGATTCTTTTCTACGTGTTTGTGGTGATGGCCGTCGCCACCTTCATCTTTGGCTTGATCCGCCGCAACTGAGCCGAGTGGGTGCGCCCCTCGCAAGTTGCCAATGACCCCGAGCCGACAGCGCTCAAGGCCGCGCAATCCGCCTGGAGCGGCGATGGCGAGGCTTGGTACGTGACTGTCAGCGGCGATTGGCAGGGGCAGCATGCAGCGATTGCCGATGCGCCGCAAGCGCTGACCCGGCAAGCGCAGGCATCGTTGAAGTTCGACGCCCGCGACCTTGCCACCTGGGACGCGGGCTTGCCTTCTGCGCTCTGGCGCAGCCTTTCAGCGCTGGATCCCGCGCGCGTTCACATCGACACGGGCGGCCTGCCGACCGGACTGGCGCAGATCCTGTCATTGGCGCTGCCCAAGGGCAGCGCAGGCGCGGCGGTGATTGCTGCGCCGCTGAACGCCTGGGCGCGCTGGGGGCTCAAGGCGCAGGCCGTCGGCACGCGGCTGCAGGTGACGCTGGGTTTCGTTGGCAGCGTGTTGATGTCGCTCAGCCGACTGGTGCGCGGGCGCAGCGACATGCGCTTGTCCGATCTGGCCTGGCAGGTCGAACATACCGGCCCACGCAGCCTGCCCATCGTGGCCCTGGTGAGCTTCCTGGTCGGCCTCATCGTGGCGTACATGAGCGCTGCACAACTGGAACGCTTCGGTGCCCAGAGCTTTATCGCCGACTTGGTGACGGTGGGTGTTGTGCGGGAGATCGCGGCCTTGCTGGTGGGCATTGTTCTGGCGGGTCGCGTCGGCGCGGCTTTCGCAGCGCAGATCGGCAGCATGCGCGCCAACGATGAGGTTGACGCGCTGCAGACCATGGGCGTTGACCCGGTGGACCACCTGGTACTGCCGCGTGTGCTGGCGCTGCTCATCGTGGGGCCGCTGCTGACCGTATTCGCGGCGCTGGTGGGCATGCTGGTGGGCTGGGCGGTGGCCGTTCTTCTGTACGGCGTCACGCCCCTGGAGTACGCCTACAAAAGCGTTCAGGCGCTGACGCTGCCGCACGTGCTGATCGGGCTGCTCAAGGGCACCGTGTATGCCTTGCTGGTGGCCCTGGCCGGCTGCCGCCAAGGCCTGGCCGCCGGGCGCAGTGCGCAGGCAGTGGGTGACGCCACCACGGCCGCGGTGGTCCAGGCAATCGTGTGGATTGTCGTGGCGGCGTCCGTGTTGACGGTCATCTTTCAGCGCCTGGACTGGTAGGCCGCCCATGTCCACCTCAGCCGATCAACGCATGCTGCTGGTGCAAGTGGAAGACCTGAGAATGGCGTATGGCGACACCGTGATTCAGCACAATCTGAACTTCGACATCCGCGCCGGCGAGATCTTCGTCATCGTTGGCGGCAGCGGCTGCGGCAAGAGCACTCTGTTGCGCCACCTCATCGGGCTGCAGCCGCCAGCCAAAGGCCGTGTGCTGTACGGTACGCGCAACCTTTATGAGAGCGACGAATCCACGCTGTCCGCCTTGCGGCGTGAGTTCGGCGTGACCTTCCAGGCCGGCGCGTTGTGGAGCAGCATGACCGTGGGCGAGAACGTGATGCTGCCGCTGCAGCTTTTCACCGACCTGGATGCCGATGCGCGCGAAAGCGAAGCACGCTTCAAGCTGGCGCTGGCCGGTCTGCCGGACAGCTTCGACAGCGAACCGTCATCACTGTCGGGCGGCATGAAGAAGCGCGCCGCCATTGCGCGCGCGATGGCGCTGAACCCGGCGCTGTTGTTTCTGGACGAGCCCTCGGCCGGGCTGGACCCGATCAGCTCGGCGCATCTCGACGAACTGCTGGCCCATTTGTGCCGCGACTTGGGCACAACGGTGGTGATGGTCAGCCACGAGCTCGACAGCATCTTCAACGTCGCCGACCGTCTGCTTTTCCTGGATGCTGAAAGCAAGACGATGACGGCGCTGGGGCCGCCGCGCGACCTGCAGCGCACGGCGCCACCTCGGGTGCAGGCGTTCTTGCGCCGGGTGGATACCGGCGGGCCCGACACGCAACCAAGCACCTCGCTTGCAACCGCAGAGGCTCAGCCATGAAGCACAAGGCCAGCCCAGCACTCATCGGCGCTTTCGTGGTCGGCGGCCTGACGCTGTTGCTGGTTGCGCTCATCGTGGTGGCCGGTGGCAAGTTGTTCACGCACAAGGAGCGCACAGTGATGCATTTCAGAGGCTCGGTCTACGGGCTGCAAGTCGGCGCGCCAGTGGTCTTTCGCGGCGTGCGCGTGGGCAGCGTGGTGGCCATCGACGTCTTCTACGACCGCAAGGACGACAGTTTCTCCATTCCCGTGGTCGCCGAGCTGGACGGCGACGCTGTCAGCGGCCTGGACGGCCGCCGCGCTGAGCGCAATATCGGGCTGGCGCTGCCGGCCCTGGTGGAGCGTGGGCTGACGGCGCAGCTCTCGATGCAAAGCCTGCTTACGGGCCTGCTCTACGTCGACCTGGATCTGCGGCCGGATGCCACGCGCAGCGTGCGGGGCAGCTACCGCGATCTGCTGGAGATTCCCACCACGGCCACCGCCATCCAGGCTCTGAAGGACCAGCTCGAGGGCATGGACTTCCGCAAGGTGGCCGAGGACCTGGCCGCCATTGCGGGCTCGGCCCGCGCCGTGGTGTCAGGCCCCGAGCTGAAGCAGGCGTTTGGCGACATGGCCGGCGCGATGGCCAACCTCAAGGGCATGACTTCGCGCCTGAACAGCCGCGTCGATCCGCTGGCCGACGATCTGCACCGGTCGCTGGCCAGCCTGCAAACGGTGCTGCAGCAGATGGGGCAGGCTGCGCAGGCCGTCGGTGGCACGGCCGAGCGGTTGGGCACGGCGTCAGACCGCGCTTCGGCGTTGCTGGCGTCGGATTCCGCATTGGTGCAGAACCTGCGCCAGGCCTCGGCCGAGGTGGCGCTGGCGGCAACTGCGTTGCGACAGGCCACTGGCGATGACTCCACACTGCTGCGCGGCAGCGAACGCGCGTTGACCGATCTGTCACGCGCTGCCCGCGCGCTGCGCGATCTGGCTGAAGCCCTGCAACAGCAACCTGAAGCGCTGTTGCGAGGTCGCGGGGTGGTCAAGTGAACGGGGTCGCGGCAATGCTGCGCCGTCGGCTGGTGCTTGCAGCATTGTGTTTCAGCTTGCTGGCGGCGACCGGCTGCGCCAGGTCGCCGCCGGTGCGCTGGTACGAACTGCGGTCTGAGCCGCCTGAAGTCTTGGCACCGTTTCCGTCGTTTCCGTCGTTGTCGGCTGCGGCGGAAATCGACACCGCTGTCTGGGAACTGTCGCCCAGCATGGCGCTGCCGGGGGCGTTGGACCGCGACACACTGGTTATGCCTCGGGGCGCAGCCGGCTTGCAGCCCCTGGACGGCCACCGCTGGGCCGAGCCGCTGCGCGACGCCGTGCCGCGCCTGCTGCTGCATGACCTGCAGGCCCTGCGCGGCGCTGCCAAGGTGTGGGCAGCGCCCTTGCCCGCGGGCGTGGTGGTCGGCCACCGCCTGCGTGTGGAACTGCTGGTGCTACAGGCCAGCGCCGATGGCCGAACGCTGCGCCTGCAGGCGCGATGGTGGTGGCAGGCGCTGCCGCCCGGGCCGCCTGGCGTACCGCGCCCGGGCGGCACCCGCTTCGAAGTGCCGGTGGCCGACGCCAGCGTTGACGCCCTGGCCGCGGCCCACCGCTTGGCGTTGTGGCGGCTGGCTCAGCAACTGGTGCAGACCGCCGCGGGCACTTGAAGGCACTTGAATCCAGCGGGCTGCACCTACACTGCCGACGTTATTCGGTCGTTCAGGGGGGCCAGGAATAGATGGTGGACGAACCGCAGTCCCACGAGGCGGACGTGTCGGAAAAGCAGTTCGGCACGCCGACCTTCCTGTCCGGTGGCGGCGACATGGGCAGTCGCATCCGCGCCTTGGACTGGGCCAACACTCCGCTCGGCCCCGTCCACGCGTGGCCCGCGGCCCTGCGCACCACGCTGCGCATCCTGCTGTCCACCAAGCACCCGGCGTTCTTGTTCTGGGGCCCCGACAGCCTGTGCCTCTACAACGATGCGTACAGCCTTTCGATCGGTCCCGAGAAGCATCCATCGATGCTGGGCATGCCCGCCCGGCGGGCCTGGAACGAAATCTGGCCGATTGTTGGCCCACAGATCGAACAGGTGATGGCCGGACGCGGTGCCACCTGGCACGAAAACCAGCTGATCCCCATCACCCGCAACGGCCGACTGGAACAGGTCTACTGGACCTATGGCTACAACCCGGTGGACGACGACACGGCACCGGGTGGCATTGGCGGCGTGCTGGTGCTGTGCACCGAGACCTCGCAACAGGTGCACGCCTTGCAGCGTTCGCAGGCCGACCAGGCGCACTGGCTGTCGCTGTTCGACCAAGCGCCGGGTTTCATCTGCGTGCTGGTCGGGCCCGAGCACCGCTACGAATACTGCAACTCGCGCTATCGCGAGCTGGTGGCGCAGCGATCGGTCGTCGGCCGTACGGTCCTGGAGTGTTTGCCCGAGGTCGAAGAGCAGGGCTTCATCGCCTTGCTGAACAGCGTCTACGCCAGCGGCAAGGCCTATATTGCCAACGACCGCGCGCTGTGGATGGATGTGCCGGATCAGCTCAAGCCGGTGCTGCACCACGTCGACTTCGTCTACCAGCCGATCCGCGACAGCAACGACCAGGTCACGGGCATTTTCATTGAAGGCCATGATGTCAGCCAGCGCGCGCAAGCCCTGACGGGCCTGCGCCTGACACTGGAAAGCATGACCGACGCCTTCATGGCCTTGGACAACGAGTGGCGCTACATCTACCTGAACCCCGCCGCCGAGGCGTTGTTCGACCTGCGCCTTGCGGACGTGCTGGGCTGCAGTTATTGGGACCTTCTGAGCCCTGGGGGCAACGTGCCGCTGGGGGACGAGTTCCGCCGTGCCGCTGCCGGCGAGCCAAGCGATTTCGAGTACCTGCAGGTGGCGCGGGGCCGCTGGCTCAGGCTGCGCTGCTACCCGCGTGACGTGGGCGGGCTGGTGGTGTATGGCCAAGACATCACCGAGCGCCGTCAGGCTGAGGACGCGCTGCGTCTGTCCGAGCAGCGCGCACGGGAGCGGGCCGAGGAACTGGAGGCCGTGATGGCCAGCATGCCGGCCATCATCTGGATCGCCCAAGACCGCGAATGCACGCAGATCACGGGCAACCCACGGTCCTACCAGCTGCTGGGCATGCAGGAAGGCGACAACCCCAGCGCAACGCCGACGGACCACACACAGGCCCAGACACGGCCCTTCACTGAGTACATCAACGGCAGGCCTGCCGACCCGCAAGACCTGCCCTTGCAACGCGCCGCTGCGACAGGGCACGCCGTGCCACCGATGGAGTTGACTTTTGTTTTTCGCGACGGCAGCGAGCGCCACCTCTTTGGCGGTGCCGCGCCCTTGCGTGACGACCAGGGCACCGTACGTGGGGCGGTGGGCGCCTTTGTCGAGATCACCGAACTCAAGCGTGCGCAGGCTGGTCTGCAGCAGCGCGAACGCGAGCTTCGCTCACTGGCCGACAACACGCCCGATGTGTTGGTGCGCTTTGATCGCCAGCACCGGCACCTGTTTGTCAATGCAGCCATCGAGCGGGCCAGCGGGCTGCGGCCGCACGACCTCATCGGCCGCAGTGCCGCCGAGTTCGGCATGCCGGCACAACTGGTGGCTCTGCGTGACGAAGCGCTGCGCCAGGTCTTCGCAACCGGGCAGGCGATGCAGATGGAATTTACCGTCAATGGCCCCGGCGACCAACGTGTCTATAGCGCCCGCTTGGTACCGGAGTCGGCCGACGGCATGGGGGTGGAGTCAGTGCTGGCGATTGTTCAGGACGTGACCGATCAGCGCCGTGCTGAACAGGCCATGAACGAAGCCGAGCGCCGCAAGGACGAGTTCTTGGCGACGCTGGCGCACGAGCTGCGAAACCCGCTTGCACCGCTGCGCACAGGGCTGCAGGTGCTGGACCGCGGCGGCGACGGCGCGGCTACCAAGCGCGTACGGGCCATGATGCAAAGGCAACTTTCGCAGATGGTGCGGCTGATCGACGACCTGTTGGACGTTTCACGTATCGCCACCGGGAAGCTGACGCTGAGGTGCGAGATGCTCAGTCTGCAGACCGTGGCCGAGATGGCCGTGGAGGCGAGCCGCCCCGCGCTGGAGGCCGGCCACCATCGCTTGCGCTTGCAACTCGCCGCCGAGCCGGTGTGGATCCACGCCGACCTCACCCGCCTGGCCCAGGTGGCGGGCAACCTGCTGAACAACGCGGCCAAGTACACCGCCCAAGGCGGCGACATCACGCTGAGCGTGGCCCGCGAGGGCGAACAGGCCGTGCTCTGTGTCGTCGACAACGGCATGGGCATCCCGCCGGATCTGCTGGAGGAGGTATTCCAAATGTTCGCGCAAGTCAACAGCACGCTGCAACGCGCGCAGGGCGGGCTGGGCATCGGGCTGGCGCTGGCCCGCAGCATCGTTGTACTGCACGAGGGCCGGATTACCGCCCACAGCGAAGGCCTGGGACGAGGCAGCGTGTTCACCGTGCGCCTGCCGGTGGTGCAGCAGGCCAAGGTGGCTGAGCTTTGCGCCCCCGAACCTGCGGGCGGCGTGCCTGCCACTGATGTCCGCAAGGTGCTGGTAGTGGATGACAACCGCGACGCAGCAGACAGCCTGGCGCTACTGCTGGGCTTGTGGGGCCACGACGTGCGAACCGCCTACGGCGGTGTCGAGGGGCTGCGCGTCGCGCAGGCCTGGTTGCCAGACGTGGCCTTCGTCGACATCGGCATGCCGGGCCTCAATGGCTACGACCTGGCGCGCTCGCTGCGTCAACAGGGTGCCAGCACGGTGCTGGTGGCCCTGACTGGCTGGGGCACGCAGCAGGACGAAGCGCTCAGCCGCGACGCTGGTTTCGACCTGCACCTGACGAAGCCGGCCGCAATCGACGCTGTTGAGGCGGTGCTGAAACAGCTGCCTTAAGGCATCAGACCTCGGGCCTGGGCACGCGTTACGCCATGCACGCCGGTGCCGTGCAATTTGTCGGCCTGCCGCTTGGTCTGCGCAGAATATGGCGAGGCCCCACAACGCCTTCCGGTCTGGTCCGGGTTCGAAGGGCTGTGTCAGGCCGCAGGCTGAAGGCGCTCATTTACGACCCTGACTGGAGAAACTCATGGGCAAGTACATACAGGCTTGGCTACTCTGCGTACCGGCTGTTCTGCTGGTGCCGGTCTACATCTTTTCCCGTTGAGGTATCTCATGGAACCAGCCAATGATCAAGTCAAGCCGACACTGGTGGATGTGGTCTGCGTTGAGCGTCGGGCCGCATGAACGCCGCCATCGGAACGCGTGTCGTGGCCGTGGGCATGGGTGCCTTGCTGATCGTCGCCTGCGGCGACAAGCACGCGACTGCCGCCGAAGGCCGACATCGGCCCGACGCCGCAGTTGCCGCAGTTGCCGCAACCGGTGAAAAGCGTGCTGCCGACCGTGAACATTGCACCGGCCTCACCTTGGCCTGAAGGCCGCACGCCGGCAGCCGCACCCGGCACACAGGTGGCCGAGAGCAACGCGCCTGACCGACCCGATCACGCCAAGGGCATCAAGGGCTGGGTGATGAAGAAGGTGATGGGCCGCGCCGGCGATGGCCGACCTGAACTGCGCACCGTGTTCCTGTCGGACCTGGATTCACCTTTTGGCATGGCCTTGGTGGGCGACCGCTTCTACGTCGCCGTGGGCAGCAACAGCAATGTGGCCGAGAACGGCATGGCCGCCAAAGCTTGGGGGTGCCCCGTAGGCGTCGCGCTGGACCGGGGCAGCGCGCTGCTGGTCGCAGACGACGTGGGCAACGTGGTCTGGCGCGTTACGGCCCGCTGAGCGACGACGCCACCGTCGCGGATGCCAGGCGAGCGATTCAGGTCAGAGCCGCAGATGGCGGTTGCCGTCACGCGCAGCAGGATGTCCTGCTCAAGCTGCAACGCGGGGTCCGGCCTGGTGTCGACGCGAATGTCCCTGGTGCCGTGGTGGGTCAGCAAAGTCGGCAGTGCGGCAGGTGCGACCGCCCTTTTACCGATCCCCGTTGTGGGAGCCGGTCAGGATTGCGGCAAAGCTTGCAAGCCGTCAGGGGTGGGGCTGCATGGCTGGCGCGTCGGTAACGATGCACTCCTGGACGCGCACTGCCAACAGTGTTCACCCGCTCCTGGCGCAGGCCCTGACGGACGCCAGGCCTCGGGATCAAGCCGCACGGCTTGTCGAGTCCGTTGATTAGAACGTTGATGCTTTTTGGCACGCGCCCATGGTGGTGCCGGAACACGAGACGCCCATGCTGACCCTGAATCTGACCCTTGCCGTCTTGTGCTTAGGTGCCGTGCTGTTGGTGCTGGCGCTGTCGCAGAAGGCCGTGGCGCGGCTGCCGCTGACGCCATCCGTCATCTACCTGCTGGTGGGGTGGGCGGTGGGGTGGCTTGTGTTCCCACCGCGGCCGCAGGTGCTGATCGAGCAGGCGGCGCTGGCCACCGTGGTGCTGGAGTTGGCGGTGCTGCTGTCCCTGTTCACCGTCGGGCTGCGGCTGCGCATGCCCGACAGGTTGCGGGTCTGGCGGGCCGCACTGCTGTTGGCCGGGCCTGGCATGGTGGTGACCATCGCACTGGGCACGGGTGCCGCTGCATTGTTGTTGAACATGCCGCTGCCGGCGGCCTTGTTGCTGGCCGCCATCCTGGCGCCTACCGATCCCGTGCTCGCATCCGAGGTGCAGATCCGTTCCGACGAGGACCGCGACGCGGTGCGTTTGTCGCTCACGGCCGAAGGCGGTTTGAATGACGGTGCCGCGCTGCCAGCCGTGATGCTGGCCTTGGGCTTGATGGGCTTGCATGCCCTGGACCCCATGGGCCGCGACTGGTGACTGCAGGACCTGCTGTGGGCCATTGGCGGCGGTGCGCTATTGGGCATGGCGCTGGGGCGGTTGTTGGGCCTGTTGTTGCGCTGGCGTGTGAACCGCGGCGACGCCCTCGCCCGCCACGAACTGCTCTATGTGGGTGCGCTGATGCTGGCCTTCGGGCTGGCGCGCGCCACTGCCACGTCCACGTTTGTAGTGATGTTTGCGGTGGGTGCCATGTTGTTGACGCCGTTCCAAGACCACGCGCAGGCTGGGGGCGGTCAGACGTTGTCGCAGCGCATGGGGGCCTTTGGCGAGCGCATCGAGCGGCTGTTGGAGGCAGCGACCGTGCTGCTGGTGGGATTGGCGCTGCACAGCGTGCCGCCGACAGGTGCGGCAGTGGCCTTTGGCTTGGTTCTGGTGCCGCTGGTGCGCCCGCTGTCGGTGATGGCCGTACTGCGCCACGGCGTCGTCACGCGCCATCAACGTCGCCTGATGGCGTGGTTCGGCATCAGGGGCATTGGCTCCTTGTTCTACATGGCCTTTGCGCTTGAACAGGGGGTGGCTGGCAGTCTGGCGGTCGAACTGATGAGTGCAGTCCTGACGGCCATCGCGCTGTCAATCATTCTGCACGGTATGTCGGCCACGCCACTGATGACGGCTTACCAGCAGCGCCGACGAGCCCTTCCGGGGTTGCCTTCGGGGCCACCCACCACGCCCAAGCCGCAGGAGCCGAAGGAGCCGCCACCGCCGGCGTAAAACCGCGGCTTCAGGCCGCGTCGATATTCAGACCCGGCCGTTGAAGTGAAGACGCTCGGTCGCAAAGCCGCGATCCCGCGCCAGTTGCACCCGCGCCTTCAGCGGTGTCTCGTCCATGGACGGATGGCGTGAGAGCAGCCAGAGCGCGTCGCGCTGCGGGCTGCCCACGAGCGCCGCGACGTAAGTGTCGTCGACGTACAGCACGCACTGGTCTTGCCAAGCCCAGGGCAGCGCACGCAGCAACTCGGGCCAGCGGCTGACCTTCCATCGCGACCCGCCGCTGCCCGGAATCGGCTGCACCAGGGCCGCGTCACTGCTGCCTTCGGTGTCGGCGCGGACGATGTGCAGGTCCATGAGGCCGTCACGCCGCAGGGTGTAGCGCAAGAGCGGAAGTGCCTCGGCAGGCCCAGGCAGGCTGGCCAGCACGTGCCAAGGGCCAAAACAGGCGAGCCGGCCGCAGCGCGTCCTGTACGCGGTGGGTGAAGATGGTGGGCTGGGTCGGCGGCTGTGTAGAAGGACTCAGCGCAAGGTGACGTCGCGTGGCGGGCAGTTTCAACATCGGCAGCAACTGGCGCAGGCGGGCGACAGCGGCGGCACCAGCCAACGCGTTCAACGCCACTGCGAGCAGCAGCGCCAACGTCAAGTGCAGGCCCAGCTCCACCAGCCCGGTCACGACGCCGACCCACAACACCAGCCAACCCGTGGCACCCAGAATGGCAATCACCACCACCAGCATCACGATCTGGACCAGCGCCAAGCCCGCACTGTTCAACTCCAAGGACAGCAACTCGACGCGATCGTTGAAGAGGCCTGGCAGTTCACGCCACAGCGATCGCAGCCTGCCCATCAAAGTGTTGGGTGCGGTGTCCGCCGCGCGGGCCTCAGGCGGTCAGCCGGGCCAGCAGCACGCCAACGGCCAAGGCCGTGACGACAGCAGCCACCGGGTGCTCGCGCACCGTGATGCGCAGGCTGTGGGTCCATTCGTCGCCCAGGTCCCGCATACCGCCGGCACGTTCATGGAGCATTTCACCCGCCTTGTTTACGCCCTGCGACAGGCGCTGCACATGCGGCGCGGCACCTTCAGCCAAGCGGTCTACGGTTTCGTGGGCGCCCTTGACGACGCGGTCCAGCATTTCCTGGCCGCTGGCCACGGGCGTCTTGTCCACGCTGTGGTGTTGGGAACTGACGCTGTCGGCCGTCGCGGAAGAGCTGGCAGAGGTGTTCGGGGTGTCGGGGGTGAAGGCCATGGGATTTATCCTGTGTGAGGGTGGGTACGGCAACTGGCAAACGACATGCCGCCCTTTGCAGGGTTTGGGTTACGGCACCGCTGCCACCACAGACGTTATCGACGTGAACAGCTTCTGCAAGGGCATCGTCTCGGGCAGCACGTAGACCACCCCCTTGCGGCCTATCAGCGTGGGGCGCAGCTTTTCGTCGTAGAAGCCTACGGGCACGTTGATGCAGCCGTAAGAAATCCGGTTGTCGCTTGGCGCGGGAGTGGCCAGACGCTGCAGTCGGCGCTCGGCGGGCACCAAAGCGCGTACGCGGTGCATGGATACCGCGGCGTCGTAGTCCACCCAGAAGATGTCCTCACCACTGGCATTGCGTCCGGCCTCGGCGAAGAAGCGGCCGGCGGGAGTCGTGCGCTCGTGAGGCCGAATGTCTTTGATGGGCCGCTTGCCGATGCCGGGTACCGAAGCGTCACCTTTGGCAAACCCCAGCAGAACCGGTGTGTCACCCAGCGCCTGTCCCTGGGCGTCGAAGAGCCACAAGCGGGCCTGTTGTTTGTCGAGAACGACAAAAGGTTGTCCTGCGTTGTCTTTGGACAGCAACGCCCATTCGCGCAACTGCTGCACCTTGTCGCTCTGAGGTGCTGCGCCGACGGCGTGCTGGCTTCGCGCAAGCAGCAACAGCAACAACGGAACTGCCGCCACCCATGCCTGGCGATTCATGCCAACCCTGTCGGTGCCGTGGCGCTCGCAGACGCCGCTGCCGACATCACCACTCGGTGCACAAGATGCAACTTGGCAACCGCAGGTTCGGACAAGACGAATGGGTAGAAGTCGGCCACGCCGATGCTGCGCGACAACTCATTGAGCACGCCGGTCAGCTCCATCCAGCTGTTGATGAGTGACAGGAAGTCGGCGGGATGTTGACCCATCCCCGGGGTGGCGCTGTCGAAGCGTTCGTAGCTGAGTTCGACGCGTTCGCCATCCAGGCCAAAGCTGCGCGCAGTGTCCAGCGTGTCTCGCATATGCAGGTAATGCGCCCAAGTCTCGGCCCAGTCTTCCCAGGGGTGGCTGCTGGCGTATGCGCTGACATAGCGGCTGTTCCAGTCAGCCGGCGCACCGTTTCGGTAGTGCTGCGCAAGCGCGGCGCTGTAGTTCTGCCGTTCGTCGCCGAAGCTGCTGCGGAAGGGTTCCATCCACGCCGTTCGATCGACCAAGCGCTGCCAGTAATAGTGACCCGTTTCGTGTCTCAGGTGCCCCAGCAGGGTGCGGTAGGGCTCGCGCAGTTGGGTTCGGCGTTGCTCGCGCCAGGCGTCTTCGGCTTCTTCGACGTCCAGTGTCACGACGCCGTCTTCATGGCCGGTGACGACGCCGGGGCCCCCGGGTGTGCCGCGCAACAGGTCGAAGGCCAAGCCACGCATCGGGTCCTCTTCCTTGGACAGCACCGGCAGCGCAAGGCCGATCAACGACGACACCAGGCGGCGCTTGGCCAGTTCGATGCGGTTCCACCACAGCGCGTGATCTGCTACTGACAGATCAGGCAGCGTGCGGGTGAGCCGGCAGCATCGGCACAGCACGCGAGTGGCGTCCTGCACGCCATCGTCGTTGGCCAACAGCCAGTTGCATCCCGCAGGCGTTTTCAGGTTGGCGCAGCGGCGATAGGTGGGCGCTGCATGACCGTCGTCGTCGTCAGTGCTCCCGTCGGCGCGCCATATCCCTTCACCAGCCGCCTCCAACGGCAGCAACATGCCAAGCTCGGTCGCATAACCCAACGGCCTGTGGCAGGCCAGGCATTCGCTGTTGCGGAAAAAAACGGGCCGCCCGCAGCGGCAGGTGAAAGCGCGCGGGTTGATAAGCCGCGGTACCGCTGCGGTGGCACCGCTGCCAGGGGTGGCAGGTCGATTTTCAGCGTTCCCGGCGCTCGCGGTGTTTGTGGCGTTCGCGACGCTGGCAAATGCGCTCATCGGTGAATCCAAGCCCACGGCTGTGCCGGTCGCGCTGCTGGGCGGCGTGGGCTCAAAGGCTGCTGTCGACGTTGCGGTGTTGGCACTGGGCATGGCAATGACCTGGATCCAGTGCGTGAGGCCGCCTGGGTTTCGGATTTCGGGTGTACGGGATGTACTGGGAAGCTTCCACAGCAAACAGCGTGCCCGCACGCTCCACCCACATGCTGGCCATCTGGCCATCTGGCCATCTGGCCATCTGGCACGCCGATCGCCAGAAGTCCGGTCTGGCGCTCGGGGAACGGGTGTGAGCCTGAGCACAGCCATTCGCGTATCGGGCACGCCAACTGCCCTTGCTCGGCATGCACACCACCACCTTGAATGCGGGGAAGGCGCTGACACGGCTCGCGCAGCTCGCAGTGGCCACGCAGACCATCGAGCCGGTGGGTCGGTGCCTGCTGGACGCCGAAACCGGCCAACGTGGCTACTTGATAACGGGACGCGAGGTCTACTTGGTCCCTTATGAGGCCGCTGGAGCAGACGCTTTAAAGGGTTTGGCTGGCTACTCAAAAATTGCGTCGACGACCCAGTCGGCGCTCAGCAGGAGGCGGCGCTGCGGGCGCATTCAGCGTCTCGCCTGGAGGAACTGGCGGTCACTGAGCGCGCCTTCGACGCGGGTCGGCAGCAAGAGGTCAATGAGTCACTTGGCACGCGAATGGGTGCCAACGCGGCGACGGCCATCGGGCTGTTGGCCCTGGTGATGGCGCTGCGCCAGACGGCGGCATTGGACGCCGAACGCCGCCGTCACACCTTCGCACCGGAAGCGGAAAAGGCGCGTCTGAAAGGCGAAGTTTGCCGTCGCACAAGCGACCTCAGCGAGTTGGCTGGACACCTGCAGAAGGTGCGTGAAGATGAAAACCAGCGTTTGGCGCGCCACTTGCACGATGAACTCGGCACCCTGCTCAGTTCCACCAAGCTGGAGCTGCTTCACTTGCGCCACGAGCTGGCCAACGCGTTGCCTGAGGTTCACGCTCGGCCGACGCACCTTGGCAAGAGCATCGAAAGCAGAATTTCGCTGCAGCGGCGCATCACCGAAGACCTGCGGCCGACTTCTCTGTCCAACCTCGGCCTTGTGGCAGCACTGGAGACTCGGGCCAGCGAATTCGACGAAGGCGCGGGCGCTGGCATTCCCGCGTACAGGGATCTGCACACCGTACCCCTGGACGACATGACCGAAACGGCCATCTTTCGACGGGTGAATTCAGCGTCGTTTTCGCGGACGCAGCGCCGCCCAGTTGGCGGCCGACGCGATCGGAAGATATTGCGCATCCGGTCCACACTGTCGCGCGCCAAATTGGTGGTACGGGCGACGAGTTCTTCGACTGCGGGCACTGCCGCACCACGCCAATCGCGTGTTGCCTTGCTGGCTCGTTGCTGGCTCGTCGCTGGCGCGTTGTTGGGCCAGTCAATGATCTCGTCAGCTTGTCCCTGCGCGGTGGACATGTCGGTATTCCTGTGCTTCGGTTGGCTGCGGAGACTGTCTCCGGCAATGTCCCCACTGTGCCCGTCGAGGTCTTTGATGGGCATCGGGCAGTACGCCGTGCGCTTGTCGGACGTCTCGCGCCGAAGGTGTGGGACAGCTCCGACAAGACTCCACCGCGCACATCACTCACATCCGGTACGCGCGCAGGCGCAAGGAGCACGCCATGATCCGTATTGCCATCGTTGATGACCACGCGCTAGTGCGCGCAGGCTTGCGCCAGTTTCTGTCCGAGCACGTGGACCTGCGCATCGTCGCTGAATGCGCTAGCGCACGCGAAGTGATGGACGTTGTGCGCCAGGAACTGGCCGACGTCATCCTTCTCGACATCGCCATGCCAGGCCAGAGTGGCGTCGACGCGCTACAAGCCATCAAGGCACGGGCACCAAAACTGGCGGTCCTGATCCTCAGCAGTTTCCCAGAAGAACACTACGCCACCGCCCTGCTGCGACAGGGCGCCAGTGGCTACCTGGCTAAAGATTGCGAACCCGATGAGATCGTGAAAGCCATCCGCACGGTGGCTCTCGGCCGGCGTTACATCACCGCCGGCGTGGCCGAACAGTTGGCTGCCGCGCTTTCCAGCCGAGCAGACAAGGCACAACATGAACTGTTGTCAGAACGCGAGTTCCAGGTCTTCCTGCGACTGGCCCGCGGAGAAACCATCGGCCACATGGCCGACAGCATGGCCCTGAGCGTGAAAACGGTGTCCACTTACCGCACACGCGTGATGGATAAGATGGGTTTGGCTTCGAATAGCGACCTGACTTACTACGCACTGAAAAACGGGCTCATCCTTTAGCCGTCTGCGCCTGATAGCCACGCTTCTCGGGGCGGTACAAGTCAAGAAGTCATAGGTCAGCTTTCACGTCATGCCGGCCTACATAAAACCTGAACTTCTGACATCCGTTTCCCCTGAACTCAAGTCTCGGATGCAGGGCAAATCCTGCTTTAATTTTTCTGCCGTTGAGCCCGTGCTCATCAACGAACTTGCAGCACTCACTGAAGCAGGCGATGCAAGCTACAAGGAGCCGAGCTGTGGTCGCTGTTTGGTATTGGTGAACGGCCCCTCACTGGACAAGGGCAGCCCCGCGGCCTCGCAAGGATCACAACCGAGACAGTCGACGGCGCGGCGCGAAGGCACTGAGGTCCACGCCGACTGTAAAAGGCAGAAGCCACCCGGCACCACGCCTGCGCGTCGTGCAGCGGCTTTCCCGGCTTTCCCGGCTTTCCCACTGGCTACTTTGGCGATGATTGACGCCAAGCAAGTCCAGCGCCCCTTCGCTGCCGCCCAACTGCGGCTGCCGTTGGCCCGGCTCCCAAGGATCGCGTATCGGGCTGTGCTCCCCGGGCAAGGTGGGTTCGATGATCTCAGGCTGTACGGGGAACGGCGGCATCTCGGGGGGAATGAGCGGCGGCGTGTCGGGGGTCTGCCCGGGAAGACCCGGATGCGGGGTGGGGGGCAAGGGAACGATATCGGGTGCTGGTTGCGGTACGTCCACTTCACCAGCGCGAAGCTGCAGCTGCAGGCGTCCGAGCGGCAGGGTGGGCAAGTTCGCAAGCGGGCGTAAATGCGGGTAGCAAGGGTTCATGTCGGGCTCCTTTTCTCCACCTTCAGCAAACGGCGTTCCCGGACAACGCAGCGCGGGGCCTGCTGATTGCCGAGCGCGATGAGCCGAGCGCGATGAGCCCAGCGCGGTGCGGGCCAATGTGGATGGCCAGTTGCTGCCCATGCCCATGCCCATAACAGCTTCTTCAACCGTCGCCCTGACCAGCTACGAGCACTGCGACATGGATCAGGCCGGTGCACAGGCGCTGGTTGCCTTCAAGCGCATGGGTTGCCATGCCTGAACGCGGCCCGCGGCCCGCGGCGACCTGGCCACCTGGCCACCTGGCGATTGCTGCACATTCGGTACGCGGTTCGCCATGGCGTGGTCTCCCGCCAACGCACGTCAACCAGGAGTTCCGATGACCCCTCCCCATCCCGCAGACGACCGTGACATCGACGACGAGCAAGACCCTGACGCCACGAATGCCATCGAGCTGCTGATCGCCGAGATCGAAGCCGCCTCCGGCACCGACGGGGGCTATGACGACCGTGTGCTCAGGTTGAACGAGGCCATCCGCCAGCACGTC
>Ga0105046_10007513_pt1 | contig 17173 bp, 13 predicted proteins | sample MAT03_FD_78385 | JGI IMG/M metagenome (GOLD analysis project Ga0105046, IMG submission 78385) | Freshwater microbial communities from Lake Fryxell liftoff mats and glacier meltwater in Antarctica - MAT-03 (megahit assembly) | ecosystem: Environmental > Aquatic > Freshwater > Ice > Liftoff...
CGCAACAACCTCAAGTAAGTTTGTCTTTATAGAATGGCTTTTATTATGCAACTATCCGTTCATTTGATGCGCTTGGCTTCCGCTCTACTACGTCTGCGCCAATTGTGCTTTCACCAAACCTATGCTCCGATAAACAGGAGCCGTTTGCAAATGGTGGCAATGCAGAAAAAACAGCGATCATTTTTAAACCTCTGAAGATTGATGCATCAAAATCTTTTGATACTTTTGGAAAAGTGACCGCGTATTTCATCGATACAGATTTGAAAAAAGACGATGACGGCGACGGTAATATGACGAATGACAAAAATGCGGGCCGAGATATCAATCCTTTTATTGACAGTGACGGCGATGGCTTGCCATTCAATGATTTAGATGATCCAATGATTCAACTTGGGCCCTATAAAAATTTGCAAATGCGTGAGGTGATGTTGAATGTAGTTGATGAATCTTTGAATGTGGGCCAACAGAAAATTACGGTGAAAGTGGTGGCACCAAAGATTGCTTTAGACCAGAGCAGTGCGGATACCGGAGTGGTGAGCGGGGCAATTGATTTGGCGGAAGTAAATGTTCCAATTGCGATTGTGCGAGTTCGTGATGGTGTGACGTCGATTTTGAAAACTTTGTCTGCAAATAGTAAAGGCAAGTACTTTACTGATGCAGAAGGTAAATTTTTGGTGAATGATTTAAAATTGGATGACAGCGTGATAATTACCGATAAGGATGGAAATATTGTGGCGGAAATTGATCCAAAAACTGGCAAAATTATTTTAAAAAATGCTTCGTATAGTGTAGAAGTTTGGCCTGCTGAGATTGCTTTCTTGCCGACACGGTTGGTGATTAAGGAATTGACTGGAAAAATTGTCTCGACGGTGTTCCTTGTTCCTGATGTGAATACAGATGTGTCCCTGGATGAACCAAATGTTGAATACACGGCTGAGAGTGTTGCACTTTTCAAAGGAGTGCACATAAAAGATGTGGCGGATCAAGATGACTATGATTTTTTGAAGCTTCCAGCTGATGATGCCAATTTCCCTGGAGGCGTGAAAATTATGCAGAAATCGACTGGCTTTACTTTGGCGACTATGGATACTGGCGGGAATTTGTTTGCTTTGGATGCGGGCATAAAACTTAAACTTCGTGATTTTGCTGATTTGGCTGCGCCACTTATCTTCCAAATTACTTACCCTGACGCGGGTGGTGTTCAAGTTTTGGGTGAATTTTATATTGCGATTCAGAGCCAGGCGAACGGCAAAAAGAAGGTTACAATTTTGCCATCCGATACGTTTACGAATTATTTTCAACAAAGTTTTCCGGAGGATTCTTTCTTTGATACCGATGAAGATGGCATTGCGGATATTTGGGAATTAAAGTACGGAATGGATCCGCAAAATCCTTCGGATGCTGCTTTGGATGCAGATAAAGACGGGCTTACGAACTACCAAGAATATTTGGCGAAAACCAATCCTTTGAATGCGGATGCGGATGGTGATGGTTTTGGAGATGCTTCCGAGTTGGCAAATGGGCAAGATCCGAATGCGAAAGCTTCGTCGCCGTTTGCTGATGTAACTGCGGATAATCCTTATTACCAGGTGATTATTAATTTTTTACAGCGTGGGATTTTGCAGGGTATTCCGTCTGGAAACCAAACTATTTTGGGAATTAATGAAGTGATTCCGCGTTCTGAATATGCGAAAATCATGTTGGATATTTTCTGTATTGCGCCTCGGCCTGAGGCTTATATGGCGCCTTCCGTGTTTACGGATATTCCGTTTATTCCCGGCCAAGTTCCTTGGTATTTTGCGGCTGTGAAGGAAGCGTATTTCCAAGGTTTTGTGACGGGTTATTTGGGCGAAATTATTAAGGAAACTGGGCGAACGCCGTTTGAACCGGAGGCGAGTATTTCACGGGTGGAAGCGGTGAAAGTGATTTTGGAAGCTTTGGAACGTGAGGGAGTTATTCGTTTGGATAACTTGCAAGTTTCGGAGCCTTGGTATGATGCTTATGTGGCTGTTGGGCTTGATTTGAAGCCGTATTTAATAGATTCATCGAAAGTAAAAGTTCCGTATATTGTAACTGCTGATGAAGCAGCAAATCCTACGAAAGCGCTGACGCGTGGGGAATTTTTGGCTATGGCTGATCGCGTTTTGACGAATTTAGATTGTAGTGTCATTGACTTAGATGGCGACGGTTTGCCGGATTTTTGGGAGAAAAAGCAGGGAATGAATTCGAAAAATGCTGGTGATGAGAATTTGGATCCGGATGGTGATGGTTTAACCAATTTGGAGGAATATCATTTTGGTACGAATCCGAACGTGGCTGATACTGATAAAGGCGGTATGAATGACGGTGATGAGCTTAATAATGGAACGAATCCTTTAAATGGAAAAGATGATGATGAACAGACGGAAAAATTGAAAAATATTTTGGCTGCGAAGAATAAAGGGAATGATGGCAGTGTTAAAAAAGGCGTCAAGATAAAGAAGGATCTGGGTGATTCCAGCTTATATCCTCTTGGGTATCCCCAAAACACCATTGATCCACGCCGCGATTTGGCTGAGGGCATTTATGTGGTTCTTCCGCCTTGTACTAGCTGTCCTTGCCCGTACCAAGCTGGCCATAGTGCGGACATTATTCCCGGTGATGAGCTTTCTGCGATTATTTCCAATGAGGATAATTCGGAGGTGTTCGGTTTGAGTAATGTGGTGGAGGTGAAGTCGGTGCCGGAGGGTGGAGTTTAGCGAAGCCGCCCTTTGTGGGCCCGCACTTGTGCTGGAAAGTGTGCGTGCACATAGATTGAATTTATTGATGATTATCAATCTTGGGGGTGGTGAGATTGCCGATTTCATCAAAAACTCCTAGGGTCCTGAACTGCTTTTTGATGCGAAAATACCAGATACCACTCCCCTTTGGATTGCGTTCTTTAAATTTTACTTGCAAGTTATTTCCCACAAGGAGAAACTGCTTGGCTTTTTTATATTGCTTTAAGAGATTTCTGGATTGAAGAAATGGGGGCCGTCCGGGGACACCACATTGTTGCTTGCAGTCTCATCATTACTTTATAATTGCATTCATTCACCCCGATGTTACAGCACTGGCTTGATTATTAGTATTTGGTTATGAATGAATAAATTCATCCCTACAGCTTTTATGGCTTTGGCTCTTCAGGGGTGAAGCCAGATGGATGAGAAAAAGAAGTGTTCGAAAATTGTGTCTTCTGCTCAAATTATTAAGGAACTTCGCGCAGAACTTGTGAAGAATAAGCTCGATGCTTGTGTCAGTGGTAATTTAGTGATTTCTGCCCATAATGTTGTTTTGGCAGAAGATAAAGTGAAAATGGAACAAGGATAATTGCGAAAATGTAAAGGTTGTTCTATTTGTTGCGTTAGTTTATTTACATGTTCTGTTTTTCGTACTCAGTTTATAACTTTTACCAATGAATAAGTTGATTTCGTCGGCGTTAGTGGCTCTCAGTCTTCAAAGCTGCGCCCCGTCAGGCGAACAAAAAGTATCTGCTGAAAAAATACCGGCGCCTCCGAATGATAAATCAGCAGAAATTATTGGGGGTCTTCGGGAACAACTTCTTGAGTCGAGATTAGAAGCTTGTATCGTTGGTAATTTAATGGTCGCAAGTTCTCATCAATTGTTCATTGAAGATGTGGATAGAATTGAGAAATCATTGCCTCAGAAAAGAAAAATTTGTAAGTTTCGAAGTGTAGTTGAAAGCAATGTAAAAATGACCGAAGATCTGTGTAAGTCTTATCATACTTTTGTGAGAGAGTTGGGTTTAACACCTCGACCGTCGGCGACAGACCCTGTACTTTCTGAAACTAAATCTACGATTGTTAAGACGCAAAAGTATTGTCCGAAAAATAGATAGGCAAACTTCTAAGTTTCTTTATGGTAAAAGAACGTAAAAGTTATCCTTACTTTCTTGCAATTGCACTCTTATTTTTTGAGGTTATTTGTGCTATAATATGAGGATTTATGCATAAATTTGCTATGAAAAAGCCTAGCGGAAAATCAGGCAGCCTTCGATTCCAAGTTTTTACCATTGTGTTCCATGTGATCCTTTTAGCGACTTTTGGCGTACAGATGACGTTTTCGGCGACTGAGCCTGGGTCTGGGGATGCAGCAAATCCTAATCCTACTTCTGCTGTTACTGCTGATACTTCAGAATTGGAAACTCAATGTATTACAGAAATGAATAGTTTTATTGAGGTGCAATTTGCGGATTATAAGATTTTTATGGAAGAGAATTTTAGGAATAAAAGTTCAACGACTTCCCTGCTCCCAAATGGGATTGCGCGTTACGAGCAGTACAAAGCGGATTTACTGAAGAAGTTTGATGAATTTAAGGATAGTCACAACGAAGGAGGTGTTCAGTTGGATCAACTCAGCAGGTTGGTGCAGTGCCGGACGAATGCTTTTGAGTCGATTCGTGGGGCTCGCAGCCTTTTGGAATTACAGGCGGAAGCAACTTCAAATGTTAAAAAAGCGACAGCGATTTTAGATAAATACCAGCAACTCAATGCGAAACTTCGAAATTTGAATTTGGAGTTTATGCGTTTGAAAGTGAATTTGGATACTTTTTCAGAGAAACTTCCTTGTTATCTTCATACTAATTGTGTCAAAGGCTAAATGAAAACTCGACTTCTCACATTTTTGGCGATTACGCTCAGTACCCTTTCTTTGGTGGCTTTTTATCAGGTTTTTTCTTTGCAGGCGCAAGGTGGCGTGAATTCTGAACCGGTTGATTACACCAATAATTCGGCGCAATATTTAGCTCAGTACTGCGGCTTTTCTAATTTAGAAACCCGTGGAATTAGTAAAAAATATCTTCAAGCGACGAATGATTTTTTTAATCTCAATATTCGGAAACTGATGGTGAGCGAGAAAAAAGTAAATCCTGCAGCGGCTGATGTAAGTATTCCCACAAATTTTCCGCCGAATATTACAGAATTTGATCAAAGTCCAAATAAAGCCTTGTGTAAGAAAGGAAGTGATAATTACACTTGTAAAATGCTGGCGCTTTGTAAAGATAACAATAGCACGTATTGCGTTGGAATGAATGCTTTGGGCTTTTCTCCGCGTTATGCTGGTAGTTTTGATGCAGACCAAGTTTCCAAAAACTTTTCGTATTTGAAGAGTGGGTATTTTTGTTATCGCACCGCTTTACTGGTGCAAAGAGATAATATTCTGGAACTTACAGGTGATTCTATTTTGCAGAAATGTAAGGACAATGACCCAAATTATCAGGATGATGATATTTGTATTACGTTGAATAATTTAACCAAGGAGAGTGATGCGACAAAAAGAGCGGCGATTCAGACTTCGCTCGATCAGTTAATGGCTGCTCGTGGTTATAGTTCGGATATTTTTAATATTTCAGCGTCAAGTAATGAGCGGATTCAAAATATTGATGCTGAGCTTGTGAAGTCAAAGCAAGCTTTGGACGCTACGGTTGAGGCTTACAGCCAACTTCAGGGTTCTTGGAGGTTGCATAAACGTTACATCAAACTTTTTGAGGATTTGGTGAAGTATCGAGACTATTTGGCAGACGTACGGCGTCAAACAGATGCCTTTCCTTTCAAGTTTGTAGATGCTACTACTACCCGTTGTTTATAATAATGAAAAAACTTTTTCACAATTTGGGGGTGGTGGGAATGCTGGCTTTAAGCTTTATGATTTGTGGTGGAGTAACTTTGGCAGCAGAAACAGTGGCTGATCCGAGTTACTCTTTTGAGAGAATTTTTGCCGCGGCCGGGCTGAGTAAACAAGGCTTAGACTGGGGTGAAAGTTTTGGCGTCACAAAAGAAGAAGATGTTGGCCAGAATTTATATGCGATAATTTATAAAAAAACAGTCATTCAACCGCGTCGAGATGCCATTAATGCTACGGCAAAAGCTTATGGCGTCCAACCTGAACGAATGGCGTTGATGCTCAATGGCAATATTGTTCCAGTCATAGAAGAAAAGCCCGGTTTAACCCAAGAGCAAGCCCAAGTTATTGTGGCGGAAATGCAGGAAAATTTTCAGGCTCGACTCGATACGACTTCTTTGGCTGCAGATGTTCGAGCGCAGGTAGAACCCAATGAAATGTTTGCCAATGGCGATGTGAGTGATTCGGGTTTTGATCTTATTCACGATCTTAATCTTATTGATAAAATTCTTTTTGAAAAAATTCAATTGATTGATGTTGGTGGTGCATATGTGGCAAATTCACCTTCTCAAAGTGGGGCTGGTGTTGATAAAGGGCAAAATGCAGGTTCAGGAGAAGGTGTTGGAGGGAATACAGGATCTGGAAATGCCGGAGAGCCAATTGGTGACAGCCAAAATCCGAAAAATGGAACAACGAATGAACCAGAAAGTGGAAATGCGGTGAGTGGGACAGGAAATTCCATTGTTCCAGGTTCGAGTGTGAATCCACAATTCTGCGCTACTCCAAATGGCCTGGCTTCAGCTATTCAAGGTTTTCAGAAAGAAAACGGCAATTTGCCCTCTTCAGATGCAAAAGTTGATAATAATGGTACTGGGGATGATCTTAGTAATTTAGATGTTGGCACGAGCAAAAATACTTCGTCTGGAACTTTTGGAAGCGGAGCTACTGGCGATAAAAGCAATGTTCCGAGTATTGATAACCCCGTGTTTCCTCCTATTCCTCAGCTAACTCCAGCGAAAGCTGATAATTGGAAAAAAGATCCTTTATGTAATGACCTTCTGTGTTTATCTGTTGATTTTGTAAAAAAGCCGGTTCAGGCAACTTACACAGAAACAGATAATTGTATTGCCTGTCATGTGGAATATATTAACCGGCAGTTGCAAAAAACTGTTGCTTATAGTCTTATTCCTAATAAGGCTACTGGAAATTTTGGGGAATTAGCAAAATGTAAAAATGCCGTGGCAGCAGCGATTGGTATCATTGGTTTAAATATTTCAGTTTCCACGTTCCCTGTTGTTACGCCAGCCAAAGATGATTTAGTCAATGTGGCCAATATTGCAGACCAATGGGATGCTTTTTCTCAAGTGAATAGTTTTTGGAATTATTCTGAAGACCAACGTAAAATTTTGGCGGCAAAAAAATCCAATACGCCAAAAGAAGTTTCTCCGTCCCTTTTAATTCAGGATAAAGAAGCGCTTTCAGCGATAAACAATGCTCCTGATGAAGTTGTTCAGGGGTCAATTACTGAGCGCATTGACTCTGCTGTAACAAAACAAAAAGTTGCAGAAGTAAAAGCTCAAACTGTCGGCCGATTGAGTCAGGAAAGCTATGGAAAAGTGGCTGCCGGAGAAGTTTTGCGGCAAGAAATGCTGCAGATGAATACCTTTTTTGAAAATTATCGGTTGATTTTACGAAGTTTAAATGTTCAAGTTCCCGGAATTACCGGATCCCAAGCTTGTCAGCAGCTCGCAGATAAAAAAGCCTGTACTTAAAAATTTATGAAATCAAATCTTTATCATTGGAAAAATTTTTATCGCAGCATTGCGGTGACTTTGTTTTTTCTCTTGGTCTTTCAGCCTTTTGCTTTTGCACAGAATACGAAAAATAATACTCCTTCCCAGCCAGTTAGTGAGGAGAATCCGGCAAAAGTAAGCGGCCAACAGCTTTTTTGTAACCGCGATTTTAGTAATTTTTTGGCAAACGGCCTTGAAATTCGACTCTTGGACAAGGATTACTGGCTGGATATTCTAACTATACCTGGGTATTCAACCAGCCGGTATTCAGCAAATATATGTCGTTACAATGATATTGCCAGTATTCTCAATCGGATTAATAGTGCTCGCCAACGTTTGCGACAAGCTTTTTATGTTTGTGATATTACGACCACTGATGTTGTTACCCAGCAATATTACCAATTGGAAGCAGAGCTTTATTATCTGCGCCACTATGCGGATAATCAACTGGTTGAAGACCGTAATTTCCAGAAAAAATTTATGGATCTTTTTATCAATCAGGAAAAATATTTTAGCCAAGAAAAAGGAGTGCAACTCTATCAAAGCTTTAAGGCCAAATATGATGCGAAGCGAAAAACTTATGAACAATGTGAAGATCCAGGTCTGGCGACCTTGAAAAATAAGCTTAATGAATTGGCATCACTGCTGGATACATTGGATAAAATTGGCCAACAATTCAGCAGAAATCTTGATCAGAAAACGAAAAAGTCCGAAGAGCGGATTGAAAAAAATTCGATGTTTTCGGCGAAAAGCTTTGGGGATTTCATCAATAGAGCCGTTGATTTCCGTGTCAATGGAGACGATATTACGGATCCTACGTACTGGGAACAGTTAACAAGTGGAGATACGGGGGCGCTTAATGCACTGAATGTTAATTTGCCTTTCACGGGAAATTACAGCCAGTCCCAAGCTCTCAGCGATATTAATTTTGCCCAAACTCGCAATGATACAAGGGATTTGGAAATTGATTATACTACTGAATATGAAGCCAAATATTTGATAAATGATGACCAATTTACCGCTGAAGCGGTGACGAATTTAAATACATTGTTGGGAATTGTTGAGAGTACCTATCCGGAGCTAACCAAGGTGGCTTCATGTACTAAAATGATTGTAGATAAACAATGTTCGTAGTTTGGGACAAACAAAAACTCCAGCTTGCGCGGAGTTTAGGTGCTTTTCTAGGGCGATTGTTTTTTGACTTACCGGAGAACCATTGAGAGAATACTACCTTTGATTTTGTCTATCCAGACCTTTTGTTCTACTTTCTTCGTTTTGCTGCTCAACATCATTATTGATTCAAGATTGTTTGATTTACAGTGAGGACAAGCTTCTCGCTTGCTGGAGACGGAAATTCCGCAGTTGAGGCAGTTGAAGATCATGAAATAGGTTAATGGTTAAAGGATATAATAGTGATCCTCCGAACTCTGATTTTCTGGTGGCTTTTCAACTGGAGTACTTCGATCGATGGGAGGCTCAGACTCTTGAACTGGCTCAGTTGTGAAACTTTCAGGAGAAGAAATTTCAGGGGGTTTGGTTTTTGTTTTAGTTTTTTTTAGTTTAGCGGAAAGGTTTTTTGGTTGGGGTGAAGCTTGCTTTGCTTCTGGTACTTCTCGAGGTTCAACTGGTTGAGACTCTTGGTTTGGTGGAAGCTCTTCTTTCAAAGATTTTTTTTCTGAATGTTTTTCGGTGTTTTGGTCAAGGAACTGCATTACATCACTTTCTTTGATGCGATATACCCTTCCGATTTTACTAGCCTTAAGTCTTCCTTGTTTAATAAACTTTAAGACGGTAAAGGGGTGTATTTGTAAAATCTTAGCAACTTGATCTGACGTAAGGATATTTTCCTGCATTTCTTCTTAATTAATTAATGCTTCTTAATGTATTGGCATTCTAACATTAATTAATTAAATTTTAGCATTTTTTTGTTAAATCTTCAATTGTGTAAACCTATGTTTATCTACTTCTATCTATCTGCGCTAACTTTTACCATAGTGAATTTTAATAATCAACACTATTTTTAAGTTTCTTTAACTTAATTAAACTTTAGACAACTTTTAGACAACTTTTGCACATTCTTTGAACTCTAACTGAATGTCCTTAATATTATTAACTCCGTACAAAGACCAGCCCATCTCCACAAAATCAATAAAGTTTATTAAATTTTACTAAATCTGATTAAACTTTACTAAACTTTATCAACATATTCACTGACGGATGTACTACTGAGTATTATTTACATTTTAGCAAATCTGGCTTTTGCCTTAATATTTGGTGACACAGAAAAGTTTGATTTGCAAAAATAACATATTTGTTTCTTTTTCACTTTAGAAAAATATGACTAACAAAAAAAAATAGCCTCACATGGAGACTATTTAATTATTTCATTGATATATTTATTTCTTTAGAAGTTCTTTGAGCCAAATAGCAGTATAGGATTTCTTTACTTTTGCTACTTGCTCAGGTGTACCAGTTGCAATTATCTGCCCCCCGCCATCTCCACCGTCCGGACCCATGTCTACAATGTAGTCTACAGATTTAATAACATCCAAGTTGTGTTCAATTGTAATAACTGTATTTCCTTTGTCTACTAGTTTCTGAAGTACTTCCAAGAGTTTTTTCACATCGTCGAAGTGTAGGCCAGTTGTTGGTTCATCTAAAACGTACAATGTTTGCCCTGTTGATTTTTTTGAGAGCTCGGTAGCCAGCTTAATGCGCTGGGCTTCACCTCCGGAAAGTGTAGTTGCTGATTGGCCAATTTTCAAATAAGAAAGTCCAACTTGATGGAGAGTGTCCATTTTTACCTTAATATTTGGAATGGCATCAAAGAATACCAGCGCCTCTTCTACTGTCATTTCTAAGACATCAGCAATGTTCTTGCCACGATAAGTAACTTCTAAAGCTTCGGCGTTATAACGCTTACCTTTACAAACTTCACAGGGGACGTAAATGTCTGGAAGGAAATGCATTTCGATTTTCTTTATACCGTCACCGGCACAAGTTTCGCAACGACCGCCTTTGACATTAAAGCTGAAACGTCCGGCTTTGTAACCACGGAGCTTGGCTTCTGAAGTTGAGGCAAAAAGGTCACGGATGTCGGTGAAAACTCCAGTATATGTTGCAGGATTTGAACGCGGAGTGCGGCCGATTGGCGACTGATCAATATTAATAATTTTGTCGAGGTGATGAATTCCCTCAATCTTCTTATGTTCGCCTGAGTCGACTTTTGAACCGTAAATGGCTTTTGACACCTCTTTTACTAAAATATCGTTAATAAGCGTTGATTTTCCTGAACCAGAAACGCCAGAGATGGCAATAAAGGTACCAAGAGGAAATTCTACATCAATATCACGCAAATTGTGCTCTGTAGCGCCAATAATACTAAGTGTCTTGCCATTTCCTTTTCGGCGAATTTTTGGCACTTCGATTTTCATTTCTCCGCTCAAATATTTCCCAGTGAGGGAATTAGGGTTTTTCATAATTTCTTGCGGCGTTCCTGCAGCTACGACTCTTCCACCGCCTTTTCCGGCCTGCGGACCTATATCTAAAATATAATCGGAGGCCATCATGGTATCTACGTCGTGCTCTACTACGATTACCGTGTTTCCTAAATCACGAAGATGGACAAGAGTTTTAATGAGCTTAGCATTGTCATTTTGATGGAGACCGATAGAAGGCTCATCCAAAACATAAATTACGCCTGACAGTTTGGAACCAATTTGAGTTGCCAAACGGATACGCTGAGCTTCACCTCCGGAAAGGGTGTTGGCGGCGCGGTCAAGTGTCAAATACGTCAATCCTACGTCTTCTAAAAACTGGAGTCGATTTTGGATTTCTTTGAGAATCATGGAGGCAATTTGGGTCTCCATATCAGAAAGAACCATGGTGTTGAAAAATTTCTTGGCCGTACTGACGGAAAGTTTGGTTGTCTCAATAATTGATTTTCCATCTACTTTTACTGCTAATACCTCTGGCTTTAAGCGATTTCCTTTACAGGTGGGGCACAGGAGGATGCGCATGTATTTTTCAATTTTCTTTCGAATGTAATCAGAGTCGGTTTCGTGATAGCGACGTTCGAGATTTGGGATAACGCCTTCGAAAGATGTAGAATAGGTATTTTTGTTGGCACCTTCAAAGTATTTTACTTCGTATTTCTTTTCTCCAGTTCCGTACAAAACGATTTGAAGTGACTCTGGGCTGAGTTTTTTCATTGCAGAATTCATGGAAAAGCCGTGTTTTTCGGCAACTTGTTCTAAAATACGATTATACCACGTGAGATGGGAAGTTGTTGCTGACCAAGGCATGATTGCGCCTTCAGCGAGGGTTAATTCGTTGTTTGGAATGACAAGTTTCGGATCGATTTCGAGTTTTGTTCCCAGACCATGGCAGTTTTCACAGGCTCCGTGGGGGCTGTTAAATGAAAAACTGCGAGGTGAAATCTCAGGAATACTGATTTCACATTTGGCACAGGCAAAATGTTCAGAATAGTTTTCTTCTTTTCCAGTTTCATTTTCTTGTATGCTCATTAATCCGTTACCGTGCTTTAAAGCTGTTTCAATTGAATCAGCTAAACGACTTCGATCTGGATTTGGCATTTCAATTTCGTCGCCGTTTGACATTTTCTGGAAGGTTCTTTGGAAATTTTTGACCACCAAACGATCCACTACTATGTCAATGGTATGCTTTTTGTTTTCATCGAGCTCTGATACATCCAAAATACTGACTACTTCGCCGTCAACGCGTACTCTTACGAAGCCATCTTTTTTAATTTTTTCGAAAACTTTTACTTGGCCTCCTTTTTTATCGCGGACAACTGGAGCAAGAAGCAATAAACGTTTCCCATCAGTCATTTTTGCAACAATATCAACAATTTGACTTACGGTTTGGCGTGAAATAGGGTCGCCGCATTTTGGACAATGTGGGTGACCTATTTTAGCGTACATAAGCCTTAAATAGTCGTAGATTTCTGTCACCGTGCCCACTGTTGAACGTGGATTACGGCTGGCAGTTTTTTGATCGATGGAAATTGATGGTGAAAGCCCTTCAATTGAGTCTACATCTGGTTTCTCCATCAATTGAAGAAATTGTCGAGCGTACGTTGAAAGACTCTCCACGTAACGGCGTTGACCTTCGGCATAAATTGTATCAAAAGCCAAAGATGACTTGCCGGATCCCGAAAGTCCTGTCATAACAGTGATTTTGTTGCGCGGAATCTCAACACTGATATTTTTCAGATTATGGATTCTAGCGCCTTTCACAATGATCTTATCCACTCCCATATAAAAAAAGATTATTAAATTCACCTTCGAATTCAAGCATCACATACCTTAGCATACCTTGACCAGATATGACAAGACTCTGACAAAAGAAAACTTTTGTGATATTGTTTGGCTATGAAAAAAACTCCTTTCAAATTTTCAAAAAGAGACACTTACAAACTGATTCAAGTTGTGGTTTTTGGTGGATTGATGTTGGCAATGGCATTTTATCCGCAAGTTTTTAATATTGAACCGGACGAAAAGAATTCAGTGCCGCAGTTTCAACAAGCTTCCTGGGGAGAAGAAATAGGAATGGTAACAAAAATTGTAGATGGAGATACGATTGATGTAGATGTGAATGGAGAAATCAAGAAATTACGACTTATTGGTATTAACACACCGGAAACAGTAGATCCACGGAGGCCGGTTGAGTGTTTTGGGAAAGAAGCTTCGGCGAGAGCGAGAGAAGTTTTAACTGGTAAGAAAATACGGTTACAAGCGGATCCGACCCAACAAAATGTTGATAAGTATGGTAGGTATTTACGTTTTGTGTTTTTAGAAGATGGAACGCATTTTAATTTAAAAATGGTGCAGGAAGGGTATGCGTACGAATATACTTATGACGTGCCATATCAATTTCAAAGTGAATTCAAAAAAGCCCAAGCGTTCGCAGCAGCAGAGGGGCTTGGTCTTTGGTCAAAAGATACCTGTGGAGGCCAGAAATAAGCTTTTGGCAAGGTTGCTAGGCTGTGGCGCCATCCTCCAGGACGTACTCTTTATCCACCAATTTGTTTTCAAAAAGGCTGGAAAGGAGAATAAAGCCCAAAGCAAGAAATGGCACTAAAAGGAAGGTCCAGTTCATTTCCAAAAGAATATTGAAGAAAGCATGAAGAATTGAGGCAATGACGATTCCTTGGATAAGTTTTTCCTGTGAAATGAGCAGTGGTTTTTTGTAGCCGAACAATTTACCGATCCAGCCAATAATTGACCATCGGACGAGGTTGCTTTTTTCTTCCAGGAGTGGACCGGCAAAATGAGCAAGGCCATAATAATAACCACAAATACCGGAAAACATAACATGGGCAAAAGTTGAGAAAAGGGAGCGGAAAATGAACGGCATAAGGAGATTCTCCGTACCACGTGACATCATTATATTATAAAAATAAATGCTGTTTTCCGTGAAGGCGAAGCCGAGTGCGGCGATAATGAAAAATTCAATACAATCCGTAATGCTGCTTAATTGCTTCTCATGAATAATGGTAACAGCAAAAAACTTCGTGACTTCTTCAATAATGCCCACCAACATAAACGTGATCACAATATCTAACGGGATTAGCATAAAGTTGGAAAAACCTATTATGTCATCTTTGAACGAATTTGCGTAAAGAAAAGCGTTAATCCAAGGGAAAAACTGCCACAAATATTTATAAAGCAAGATTGTGCCTACAGAAAGCGAACCGCTTAAGAATACTTTGGCTGCCACGGACTTTTTTTCTGGTTGTTTCATGTAAAAAATGTATCCCCAAAAAAATGCGGGAACTACGGAAAGAAGGCTTGCTATCAAAATTTTTATTAAGGTTTCATTCATATTATCGGTAAGTGGATTCATCCATCTACTCATCTTACCACATTTTTAGAATTTGTACATACCTCATAGAGATTCTCTTGTCCAAGTGACACTTTGTGATTAGCATGGATTTATGTTTCAAAAGTTAATCCTTCATCACTATAGGAATTACGCCTCAACAACACTCAATTTCCATCCGGAACTGGGTGTAACTTACATTGTTGGCGATAATGCGCAGGGTAAAACCAATATTTTGGAAGCCATATATTTGTTGGCTTTGGGAAAAAGTTTTCGAGCGCCGAAAAAAGAAGATTTGGTGACTTGGGGCGCTGAATATGCTAGAGTACAAGGGGTTTTTGAAGATTTGGGTTTGAATGAAGATGAAAGGGGAATTGTAAAAAAACGTTATGAACTTGAAGTATTTTTGGGGCTTCCACCTCAGCCGCGGCTAGTTTTGAAGAAAAATGATATTAAAGTTGGGGCGATTGATTTTATTGGGAATTGCCAGGTGGTATTTTTTCATCCTGAAGACCTCAATATGCTGTATTTGGGGCCGGATTTGCGACGTGCTTATTTGGATGTGATGAATATTCAGTTGAGTAAGGCGTATTTTTTGGCTTTTAAGAGATATAAGAAGGTTTTGGAGCAGCGGAATGCGCTTTTGCGGGCGGTGAAAGAAGGGCGGACGTCGGGGGAGGATTTGAAGATTTGGGATAAATTGTTGATTGATGAGGGCGTGATTTTGTATCAGCAACGGGCGAAAACGCTGGATTTTATTAATAAGCATATTAGTACTTATTATCAAAAAATCTCTGAGGGTAGTGAGGAAATTGTGGTGCGTTATGTGAATAGTTTGGGAATCAGCGCGGATGAGATTTTGGCGCAGAGCTATCATCTTTCTTCTCGCTACCATGAAACGCTGGAAATGGCGAAAACCAAGGATTTTCAGGCGGAATTTACGACGGTTGGGCCGCACCGCGACGATTTTGAGGTGTATTTGAATGGGCGGAAAATTGAAAAACATGCATCGCGGGGCGAATATCGCTCGATCATGCTGGCTTTGAAATTGATTGAATTGGAATTTTTTAAACACAATGGCGTTGCGACTCCCCTTTTGCTTTTAGATGACGTCTTTTCTGAACTTGATGAAAAACGACAAAAACATCTTATTGCGGCGATGGAAGGCGTGCAGACGATTATTACCACCACGAAAGACCATATGAATGATGAGCTTACGGCCGTGGGTGGGGAAACTTTTGAGGTGAGAGGTGGGAAGGTGATTTAGTGGCTTTTGAGGAGCTGTTTCTTTTTGGTGATTTTAGAAACTGATTTCACTGTTTTTAGCGGTTTTCTTGAGAAAATGTCGATTTTGTCTTCTTTAACACACTCAGTGAAGGCAATAAGCCCATCAAATAATTCTTTGAAGTTTTCCCCCATAACAATAGAGTTGTTGAATTCAACAATCGTTGCTAATAAGCCTTTTTCCTTCCCTGCCCCTATGTCTTCAATGATGATGGTCAGTTTTTTATTCATTTTTTTTCTCTCAATAATTGAGTAAGAGTGTTTTTAATATTTTTTAAATAGACCCGCTGTACCTTCTGAGTATGAACCGGAAACATGATGAAAGCAAAATTATTTAAGGTGAATTTGTGGTGACTGCCTTTGATATTTGTTAATTCATAACCAAAGTATTCCAGAACGTTTTTCACTTCATTATAGTGCATTTCTGTTGGTTCCTTCCAAAGTTTTCTGAGATTTTTCTTTGTGCCCATAGTTTTTTGCTTGAACGACTTTATTCAAGCAGATAGACGTGAACGAATCTTAAATTTCTCCTTAAATTTTCTTAAATTCTGCTGGTGGGTGGTTTTCCTGTCGCAGCCTCACAATTGCACTTTTTCCCCCTTTGATTTATAGTGGATTGGCTTTGAAATTTTATCTTTTTATATGGCTGATTCACAACAAACACCTGAGCTTTCCCTTGAGCATATGCGGCATACGTTGGCGCATGTTTTGGCGCAAGCGGTTTTAGAAATGTTTCCAGAAGCCAAACTTGGCGTGGGCCCGGCGATTGATAATGGGTTTTATTATGATTTTGAATTGCCAAGGACGTTGATTCCTGAGGATTTGGCAATTTTGGAGAAAAAGATGAAGCAGATTGTGAAGCAACGGCAGACATTTCATCGTGTAGAGGAACCGGTTGATAAAGCGATTGAGTTTTTGAAGGCGAAAAATCAACCTTATAAAGCGGAATTGGCGGGGGATTTTAAAGCGAACGGGAGCGACGTTGTGTCATTTTATGAAAATAAATTGCAGAATGATGGGCGCTTGATGTTTTGGGATTTGTGCCGTGGTGGCCATGTGGAAACAACTGGAAATGTTGGTGCGTTTAAGTTAGATAAAATTGCGGGGGCTTATTGGAAGGGATCGGAGGATCGGCCTATGCTTCAGCGGATTTATGGGTTGGCTTTTGAGACGAAAGAGGAATTGGATGCTTTTGTGAAAATGCAGGAGGAGGCGAAGAAGCGGGATCACCGTAAATTAGGCCAGGATTTGGAAATTTTTACTTTTTCTGAAAAAGTTGGCTCTGGTTTGCCTTTGTGGCTGCCGAATGGTGCTGTTATGATTGAAGAAATTGAAAAACTGGCAAAGGAAAATGAGTTTAAGGCTGGTTATAAACGAGTGAGAACTCCGATAATTACTAAGGGCGAGCTCTTTCATCAGTCCGGGCATTTACCTTACTATAAAGAATCTATGTATTCGCCAATGGAAATTGATGGCGAGGAATATTATCTTAAGCCGATGAATTGCCCGCTGCATCATTTGTGTTACGCAGCAACGCCGAAGAGTTATCGGGATTTGCCTGTGCGTTTGGCGGAATATGGGACTTGCCATCGTTA
>Ga0105046_10007515_pt1 | contig 17169 bp, 11 predicted proteins | sample MAT03_FD_78385 | JGI IMG/M metagenome (GOLD analysis project Ga0105046, IMG submission 78385) | Freshwater microbial communities from Lake Fryxell liftoff mats and glacier meltwater in Antarctica - MAT-03 (megahit assembly) | ecosystem: Environmental > Aquatic > Freshwater > Ice > Liftoff...
CTCGGCAACCGGTTCGTGGCTGTGGCGCAGATTCCAACCGGCTGTGGCTGCAAAATCACGGCGGGCCCCGGCGAGGGCGGCTTCAATCCGTTCACGGTTCGTATCGTGACGATCCGGGCCAAGTGGATCAATCTCGCCCGCTATCGGCAGCACTCCCCAGGCGCGGCCGAAGTCGGACTTGCGGTCGGTAAAGTTGGGCAGGAACTCAATGGGGTGCCGCGTGTTGTTCCCTACAAGCACCCCGTAGCGCGACCAAACCGCCTCACGGAAGGGGTCGTCGAAAATCCGGGGCGTCAGTTCGTGGATTTCCGCCTGGGAGTAAACGCGCTCTCCGATCTGCAGTTTATCTACAAAGACAAAGTGATTGTTGCCCGCAAGCTCGACGCGAATGGCCGGGGCATTCGTGCGCCACTCGACGTTCCACGGCAGATGCCGGGGAATCAAGTCCAGTGCACGCGCAATGTTGTGTTCCGTGTCGTGATAGCCATGGCAAAAACCGAACACGCGGATTCCCGGCATTTGATCCATGCAGGCGGTGAGGGCATTGAGAGGATTGGTGAGTTGCAGGAGAAGGGCATCTCGTTGCCCGACCTCCGCCAGGGTCCGGGCGATGCGGAGCATGGCGGGGGCATGTCGCAGAGCCCTGATCGCGCCGCCCGGCCCCGTCGTGTCACCCACCGGCTGAAAAATGCCGTCAAGCTGAGGGTGCATGGAATCGTAGCGCCAGAGACGGTCGCCACCCACGGAGATCGCGGTGAGACAGGCCGTGACCCCGCGCAAGCCTTCCCTGAGATCGGTGTGGGCCGTGATCCGCTGGGAGCCGGTCAGGCTCCGGCAGGCAAACTCGCACCACTCGTGAACCATGGCGAGGCGCTCGGGCAGCACGTCAATGAGGCGGATTTCCGCATCCTGAAGATCGGGATTGAGAAGGAGATCCACCACGATGTGACAGCCCCAGTTCAGCGAGCCGGCTCCGACGATGGCGATGACGGGGGAATTGTTTGCAGCGCGACTCTGGGAGTTTTCCAAGTTGCTGTGTGAGTTCATGGATACACTTTGACAGACACCGCGCATCTTGCATCTTGCCAAAACCAGTCTTTGTCTTGAATAGTCACCTTCGATGAGGACTGATCGAATTACCCACGCACCGGCACACGGGCTTCGCGTGTGGTGGATGCGGGATGCTTTTTCAATGCCTTGTCCGCACACGCACTCCGACATCGAGATCAATGTGCCGCTTCAGGGAGAAGAGTTGCGCTACCTTCACGCGGGGAAAATTTACGAGGTGCCTTCGGGCCGTCTCGCTGTCTTCTGGGGCGGCATCCCTCACCAGTTGCTATCGGGAAAAAAGCGGAGCGAAGGCGTCTGGCTGACTCTGCCATTGCCTTGGGTTCTGCAATGGGATTTGCCGGGAAACCTGGCCCGGCGACTGCTCGCCGGAGAACTCGTTGTCGAAAAAACGGCACAGGACAACGCGAGCACCGCTCCCCGATGGGTTGAGGATTTCGAAAGTGGCGAGACAGCACGCCGAAGGGTTTTTCTTATTGAATTGGAGGCCCGATTGCACCGCCTCGGGCTATGCCATTCCGCAGCGACCGGAACATCGCAAAAGAATCCCGGCAGCGGCGGTGAATCAAGGCTGGTGGAAATCACCAGCCTCATTGCCGCACGATATTGCGAAGAGGTGACGGTCGAGGAGATCGCGTCCAGACTCAGTCTCAATCCGCGATACATGATGAGGCTCTTTCGCAGGCTCACCGGAATATCCGTTTGGGAATATGTGCTGCGCCTGCGCGTCGCTCACGCCCAAAGGCTTTTAATCACCACCAACAAAAAAATTGCCGACCTCGCGATCGAAAGCGGTTTCGGCTCGGTTGCGCCGTTCTATGCCGCATTTAAGAAATGGGGTGGAGGCGGATCGCCGGTCGATTATCGACGCAAAGTCGGGAAGTCCACTTATGCCTCGCTCAACGAAGCAATCGCGGAAAATTCATCGTCACGGCGTGGGGTTCATCGTTGCTTTCGTTAATCGCGGGTTATACCATTTAAACGGTCGCATAGGTAAAACTGCAAATCGGGAGGCGTGCCTCAGTCCGAGAGTTATAGCGGCGGTCTGGCATGGCGCCATCCCCAGTCATCGGCAAGGAGGACAAGGATGTTTGGACGCTGTGCTGTATCTGCGGCTAACACCCGGTGGCGGGATGACCGTAAGCATTGCAAGACTACCTAAGGTTTTTAGTAACGTTTTGAGGAGCGCGGTCTCATGATTGTTGGGGAAGGTTAACCTAGAAATGAAAATGAAATGATGGCGAGAAACGCGTAACTAAGCTGAAATCAGCGGCATGGAGAAGCTTGCTGAGGTGATTTCTGTTAACCCTGCGGGTGAGAGTCAAAAGGCGGTGAATGGCGCTGCGGGATCGTGGGCAGTGGACACTCCGGGAGAACGATTTTACGCGGAGTGGGATCAGACCTCTCTTTTATGGCTTCGAAGGCGCTGTTTGATGCGCAGATCCAGATGCATGGGAATAGGCCTGCGCGGGCGGGGCCGTTCCCTGCGACCACGAAAACCCGCAGTTCAAACTGATGCTCGCCCACCTGCACAATATCGGCGTCACGCTGATGAAGCTGCAGGAGGTTTTTGGTATCGATCCACGGACCATTCTCAATTGGAGCCGGGCGCTCAAGAGCGGCAGCGCTGAAAAGCTCTCTCAGGCACTGGCCGGGCGGAGTGCGCAGCGCAAGCTCACCCAGCCGGCGTAAGAATATGTGCGCATCCGCTTTCCCTATGTTTATGCCGATGATAAGCGCAGCTACAGCCGCACGATCCGCGCAGAGCTTGCGCGGATTTTCAACGTGGTAACTGAGCGCAGAGACGCTGCGTCCACTTTTCGCCCAACTGCGGGCGCGTCAGGAGGGGGCGGCCAGCCTGGAGAAGGACACCGAGTTAAGCGAAACGCAGGCGTGCGCCCCGGTTGAGGCGGAGACATCCGAGGCGCAAAGCGACGATGAAGAGCCGCCCCCGGACTCCGGAACGTTCCCCGGGGACGGGAACTCTCTGGAGGAGCAGAAGGAGCAGGGGGAAGCCCTCGAAGCCATGGGAGAGCCCTTGGAAGCCCTTGAGAAGAGCACGCTTTGCGCGTCGACAGATCGTAACTCATATGCCGGATCTCAATGGTGCTCCCACCTTGGCCTCACACTTTTTTCCGAGCCGATTGAGTCGCTGTGCCAAGCCCTAACAAGCGAGGGCAGCTACGTTGGCCAGTGGCTTGCGCAGGTGTTGCTAGGAGCGGCCAATCTTGAACAAACCAAACTTCTCAGCACTCTTCGCAGCGGAGCACGAGATCAATCGTCAGGGGATCAACCCAATGATGGAAAGCGGAAAGCCAGTAGCCCGGATTCCGGTTGGATCATTCCGATGCGGTGATCTTTCCCAGAAAGCCGCCCCTGTAAACGAAGATACTCAGCCAATCCACTCCCTTTTTGAGGGAGTTCGTTGGGACAGGCAGGAAGTAGGGCTCCAAATCGGGACCAATAATCGGCTCCCCATCGATGAAAAAACTCACGCCGGGGTTGTCGCTCGTCCAATCCCACGCCACGCGCAGCAGATGCGGCTCGTCGATAGCAACTGGCGGGGGCAGGTTGATTCGTTGGATATCCTCACCCTTACCAAGGATGAGCGTAGAAACGCCGCCTCCACGAAGGATCAGGCTGTAGAGGTCTTTTCCATCGTATTGCGCATTCACGCCGGGGCTCTTGGAGGATGAGGAATCCACGCCGAGAGAGGTAGCGATCAGGCTCGAGTCGGAGAGGGCAAATTCCAGCTCCACCCATCCTTTGGGGGGGGGGCCCTTATAGAAAAATGGGTTGATGGCAATGGCAACGACTGCATCAGTATTGGTCGGGCCATCGACAAACAGAGCCCGGCCAGCCTTGGCAAATGGGGAGCGCGGGTCGGTTTGGTCTCCTGCGACTATGGGTTTGGCCTCGTGACGCACGGAAAAGTAGATGTCGGGCGATGGGGACGTGACATCCAATCCGGGAGTTTGTTCGGACCAATCTGCGACCGTGCGGCCTTCCTCCGCCGCTGTCCGCGGCAATACCGAAAAGGTGAGGAATGCGGCGAGCAGGAATCCTGAAACTGGATTGGCCTGAAGCAGGCGGGATGCTGGATTGGGGGCGTCCTCTTGATGGATGGTTGAGGGAGCGGTTTTCATGGTTGGAGGTCCTTGAGTGGTTATTGGATTCGGGCTTTTTCGCGGCTTAATGACGGATCTGCCGCGTGGATGAAGAGCGGACGGGAAATGCCTCCTCCTGCAACGGTGTTTCGTACGCGCACGGCGAGCACGTTTTCTCCGCCGAAAATGACGTCTGCGGCCGGTGCCACTGCCTCGAAGGCGCTATCGTAAAGTTCCGCCGCCTTTCGGCCCTCGGATTCTTCCGTGTGTTCACGCAAAAGGCGTCCGTTGAAATAGACCCACGCTTCTTTGTCCACAGCGGCGAAGAGGATGCGCAGGTCGCGACCTTTCCAGTCTTCGGGAACCCGGAACCGCATCCGATACCATGCGATCCCGTTATAAGGGCCAATATCCGTTTCGGCATACCACGCGGGCACGCGGATTTTATCCCATTTGCTGTCATCATGCTGCGACGACTGCCAGGACTGGCGCAACCCCTGGTCCGCGGGATCCAACTGGATGCGCCAGGCCTCCCGGGCCTCCGCGGGAAGAGGATCGGGAAGACTCGCCCATTCTGCAGGAATTTTGTCGTATCCCCCTGTTTCACGCAGGACGTGAGCTTTGTCCTGTTCAGACAATGGGGCAAAATCAATGACTCCCAAAGCAGCCGGGTCTTCGACGCTCGTCGCTCCCGACCAGAGCCACTGCCGCCCGGCATCCTTGCTGCCCGGAACGTGCACGAAACGTCGGAAATTCGCGCGCCAATGCATAGCGCCCGGCACTGGAGCGTCAACGCCGAGCGTCGCGTAGGGAATCGTTAACAGTGCCAGCCAGCGCCCCGTCTTCGCATCAACATGGACTTCGGAATTCCAAAGCCCGGACCACTCCTCGTCCTCCCTGTCAAGGAGAAGATTCATTTTGTCCGTGATCAGGCCTGTTGCCGCCTCGGATCGCCCGCCATTCGCCCCGACGCGGAAACGATGGAAAATCTTCTTTCCGGGTTGGGCCGCAAGGACGACTTCCACAGAGTCTTCGCCCTGTGCCACAGGGCACTCGAAAAGCAAATAGAGCGCTTCCTGACCATAGGCAGAGCGAACCTTGGGTGCTGGAGCGCCAGGTTCTGATGCGGCGGACGGAACGGAGCCGAGCGAGACCGGTTCAATATCGTGCCAAACCGGATCGTTGATTGTAGGAGGGGCCGCTATTCTGCGCGGCACCGTCCGCGGGATACTTGCTGGCGGCAACGCGCGCATCGCCGCCGTGTTCCAAGTCAAGGCACTGGTATTGAAATTCGACAGGTAACCCGGGAGCGCCAGGGTGAGTGCGTCAGCAAGCGCGCCTTCAGGAGGAAATAAAATCGTGTTCCAATCGGGATGAGGTTTGGTGGCCCAGTCTCGTTCGTTTCGCTTCTCATACAGTGAGGCGATCCCCGCATTGCGTTTGTCGATGGCGTCCAGCAGGCGCGTGCGGATGCCCTCATCGTCCGGTGCCGTAGCATGGACGTGATACAGATGGATCACGTCCACCGTCGAGCGCAGCCAATCGAATTGCCTCCGCACCAGGGCAAGCCGCGCCTTCACCTTGTCCATTTGCGCGAGCTTTTCCGCCTGCGTCAGGTGCTCATCGAGCTCTGTTAATAACCGGGGAGGATACAGAAATCCGAGCACTTGAAAGCCATCCCGCATCTGACCGAAGCCTCCCATGCGTGTGGCAAGATAATCCGCATAAACCGCAATTCCTCTGTAAAGAGAATCATAAAAACGGCTCATGGGCACCGCAGCCTCGCGGAAAGCCGCCTCAATGAATTCAGTGACCAGAGAATCGGCGTTCAAGTTGGCTGGATCATCCCACATCCTACCGTAAACGTAGATGCATGGCCCCTCGAGGCCGGTATCTATGGGATAACCGGAGCCGTCGCAGAAAATACCCCTGACATTGTGGCTATGCAGACGCCTCACTTGCTTCTCAATGGAGGCTGGCGTGGTCATGGGGGCGAAGGGGGAGCAATAGTTCGGCACCCAATTGTAGAGATAGGTGGTGAATCCTTTCGGAATTTCGAAGTCTTTCCATAGTTCAAAGTCTTTTTCGTTGGTACCGGTGGTCATCAACATCGTGTTGGGTGGAAAGCGGTGGAAGGATTTTGGCGGTGTCTCGGTTAGGCCATAAGCCACCAGCACGATGGTTTTATCGGGGTGCGACTTGTAAAGCCGCTCTGCCATGTTCCGGTTGAAGATCCAGAGTTTTTCCGACCAGTCATTTCCCGTGCCGTAAAGATCGTAAGACTCTTTCGATTCAGAAGGACGGAAGGCGTCGGGGTGCCCGAGGTAGGCGCGTTCGAACCCACTGTCGAAGGTGGAGGCCAGCCATTCATAGACCATCTCCTGAAACCGAGGATTGCCAATGTCGTATTGTGCATCCTGAGGGCTTTTCGCGCGATAGCGCTGCCCGTTGATCAAAGCAAATAGTTCAGGATTCGTATCGAAATATTTTTCCTGGGGAACAATCGAATGGTAGGTGTGGGCGTTCCATAATTCGTTGAAAGTTGGGTAAAAATTATTTGCCAAGTGGAAAATCGAGGTGCGGTTGCGGCTAAAACCAAGATTGTAATACAGAGAAGCCTTCCAGTGTTTGTCTAAATTCGAGGGTGCGGCAATCGGCGCTGTGGGGAGGAACTCAATGCCTGGAGATTTGAGAAAATCTATGGCGGTCGAAGATGTAAGGTGAGGGCCAAATTCGGCAAACAAGAAGCGGGTGCCGACGTAATCCCGGGCGAAGTCCGCCACAGCCTTGACCGTGGCCACCCGATCAAGATTCATCGGCCCCAGCCAGTGGACACCTTCCTCCTTGACCTTGGAAACTGCGTCATTGCCAGCCAGGATAATGTCGGCTCCGACGGCCTTGTGGATGTAATCGTAACCTTTGAGCGAAGAAAGATCCACGCCCGACTTCGCGGCGAACCCAGTGGCGCCGAGGAAGATGCCCGGCCGCTGCGGATCGCGCTCGTTTTCCATTACCACAGGAATCTCCACCCGGTTGGCGGCAAAGGCAGCCTGCAGCAGCCTCGCCGCCTCACGCAGCCCGGTTCCGATTTGTTCGGACGCGAAACGCGAAGGCAGCACGATCTGGTAGTCCGTCCGGCCCAGCCGCCCAAGGATCAACTCCGGTGCGAGAGCGGCGTCAGTGGGCTCCGAAGGGAGTGGATTCGGTGCCGGTGCATCGCTGGACAAGCATGTGCGTAGCGGAAACAAAACACACACCAGCGTGGCAAGCAGAAAGCAACAACGAGGAGTTATTACGGCATTGGCAATTTGCAGCAGCAGCGGTTGCGAGCATGCACGGCGGATTCGAACGGATTGTTGCATTTGTTTCATTGGGTTCTGGAGATTCATTTGTCACCTTTTATTTATACCAAAGTTGAAATTATCAGCCATGACCGTTGGCTGGGTTACGATTCTCTTCCGGCACATTCCGGCGCACTGAGAATCCCTTCCGCAAACGACTCCAAGTCATACACGAAGCCAAAGCCAGTGGAGACCCGCCAGAGGGCATTTTCTTTGGCCAGTTCTCCGCGGGCGGTTTCCTTGTTTTCAGTCGCGGTCACCACCTCGCGAATGGTTGAACACATCAGCCCCTTCCGGGCCATGTCCAACATCCCTCCTCCGACCTGATGGAGACACACATTGAGGGCAAACCCGGCATAGACGAGATGATTGATCCCATCACGTTGGCAGAGGGCAAAGAGCTGCGGCGAATCGACGACCACATCTTCCTCCGGCGGCGGGAAGGCCTCCTTGGGAAAGGCCAACCGTTGGAAGCCGGCCTCAATATCGCTCCGGTTGTGGGTTCCAAGATATCCCTCGGCTTCGCGGAAAGCCTGCAACTGCCGGTGCACGAGATCCGTCGCAATCTGCTCTCCGCCCGGTTCAGGCGCTCCGGCAAAATCCAGGGTGCGTTGGTAACCGGGCAGGTGCCGGCAGGAAATTTCTCCGGCCGAAACATGATAGATCTTCAAGGATGCGGACCGGGCCGCCTGGAGCAATTTCGGGAGCGGACCCTGGAGGATTTTTTCCGCCCGGGGGAAATATTCCACGACCCGATGCCAGCCGGGAAATTCCTCTCTCGTCCCGACATCCCAGGCGTGCATGACGACAAGGGCGGAATGATCGAGGGAAAAGGGCAAGTCCTTCATCTTCCAGCCCCCGATCCCCTCGGCCGGGATCTCCCGGGTGAAATCCAGATCGAAGACCTGATAATAGTGACTGGGAATCTGAACTGTTCTCATAACTTCACTCTCTTCCATTCCAAAAATCCGGTGGCTGCAAATGGTAAAAGTCCATTTCTACCACAAAATAAAACGAGCGCCCATCGGCGGTGACCACTGTCCCCGAAGCTCCGGTTTCGAGCGGTTCTTCCCCGATGACGGTGCCCTGACGCGCATCCACCCAAACCAGGCGCTGACCACACACCGCCGCCAAAATTCCGGCATCCAGCTTCACCAGAGTTCCACACCCACCCCCAAGGACGATTTCCTCTTGGAATTCTTTCCTCACCGGATCGAAGACCGCCAGACGGTCGCTCTGCATGATGAAGACCAGTCCTGACTGAACGACCAGCCCTGCGGTGGCTTCTCCCGGAGCCATTTCATATTTGGCTACCATTCCCTTCTGGGGCGACCAGACCACAAACCACCCCGGAGGATCATGGCGCATGGGGACACCTTCGCCGCTGGGATTGGTCGTGAAGTAAAGGTACCGTTCATCGGCCGCCACCCCCATGACCGTTTGTTCTGGAATGGGGTCTTCCCAAACCTGGAGTTCATAGGTCTCGGGATCCACGCGGGAAATGGCGCCTCCGTAGGTTCCGTACTTCGAGCGCCATCCTGACCAGACCGCACCGTCCGGTCCGATCGTGGATCCCCCCTGCGGACGACAAATACGTTCACTCACCTTCTTGAGAGTGTGAGGATTGATATTGTTGCGCTGATCCCAAGGTCGTTTGGGATCAAAAATGACGTGATCCCCACCCACATAAGAGGCCATGAAAAGTCGCCCGTTGAGGGCCACCATACCCAGGACCTCCCCCATCTTGTCGCAAACCGCGAGGGAGTTCCAATGCGTGCCCTCCGAAACGGAATACCGAAAAATCGTCTGCCCGAAGGAACTCGGTCCCCAGATGTCTCCATTGGCGTCCCGCACGAGCGAACGTTGAATGGCGGTCGGAGGCGGATCAAAAGGAATCCGGTGATAGACATTTTCGCCTTCAGCATTCTCAATAAAATATTCCTGTCCGGCCACTCCGGCCAGACGGCCATTGCGCAGACGAGTGGAATGTTTCCATGCCGCCTTGGAGGATGAATCCTGCTTGTCATTGGCCGCAACGTTCACCTTCACGATCGGTCGGAAATCCGGAAAGGCATAATATTCCGGCACTCCATCGCGTTCGACCTCCAGGACGTCCCCCTCCGCTTTTCTTGGAAGAGAGAAATGCTCCGAAGGGTCTCCGGTGACCACCGGTTCCCAGGTTTCGGTGGCCAGATTCCACGCACTGACAAAGCTCTCGGCATGCCCGCCGGTCACAACGATCCAGCCCGGATAGGCTCCGGAAATCTCCCTGCTGTAAAAATTCTCGGGCTGGCCGGTCGGTCTCCCGATGCTGTGCAGTTCATGCTTCTCGACATCGTAGCGAAGAACCTCGGCCGTGGGATAGGTCGTAAAGTAAAAGTATCCGTCTGATCCCTTCGCCACATTCCAATGGTGGGTCGTTTTGTCGTTGTGGAGAGGTTTCGCCCAGGTCCGGGTGGTCAAATCCAGCCGACAAACCAGTCCCTCCGTCATGTTGGTTCCGGCCACCACATACTTCCCGCCGTCAAATGCGACCGCCCAGGCTCCTGCGTCACCGGGTAACGGAATTTCCTCCGCCTCCCGCGTTTCCACATCAATCAGGATCAAAGTTCCCCGCCCGCCGCCGATATAATTTGAAAGCACCAGTTTTTCCCGACCATCAGCGGGGTCCACGAGGCTTAACACGGAGAGGAAATTGAAGTTTCGGCAGGGTTGGCCGAGCTTCGTTACGGTGGATGCGATTTCCATTATTTTCAGTTTTTGGCTGGCTGTTCCGGTGACTTACTGGGGAATATCGAACCGTTGGCGGCGCCAGAGAATTGCCGCCTTGCGTTTTTCCAATGCGTCCGACAGTTCGCGTGGCAATTCGAGCGACGATGGTCCCGGGGAAAATACGTAACGCCGGACCTCGGCGGGTGATTCTAACAAAACCGGCAGTCTGGTGTCTTTGTCAATGAAGGCGGTCTGGACGGACTTCATGGCATTGAGAACGGTGGGAGGGGTGGTTTTTGTGTCAGGTTGCCGCCCATCGGTCCCATCCAAAGGCAGGCTCCCGATGGGGTCGGAGAGGGATTTCGCCGGCCACGGGCCGATGAAGACATCACAGAGCCTCCCATCGATTTTTTGTTGTCCTTGATGCCACCGCTTCTCAACCCAGACAAACTCGTCGAACGCGTCCGTTCGAAGAGCACCACCGTAGGCACTCTCATCAGACCCTTGAATTGCCGGTTCTCCGGTTCGCGAATCGATATACAGGATGAGGCCTTCCGAGGCGTAGCGGACCAGTGTGTTGCCATCGTTCATGACTTTCGTTTCCCGGCGGAGGTTGCGGCCCATCACGTTTTCCTCCTCCCGGTCAGGCTCGGTCGAGAGCTCGTTTTTCGTCTGGCCCGTCTTTGACTTCTCGTTCCGCGAGTCCTGAGGCTGAATTTTCACCGTCCATTTCATCCCGGCCTGCGGCCGCGCCACCAGATCATCCGCCGTGGCGGCGGGCAATGACCACAGGCCCACAATGAACGCTATCCAAAAAATACGGTTGTTATTCATCGACTACTTCCACTTGACGTTCCAGAACCTCACCGGTCAGACGGTCGATGGCTAAATGAACCCAGACCCGGCGTTCGGCGTTGACGCTGAAATCGCTCCCGTTTTGGGATGTGGGCGTGAAGTTTCCCCCCTGCACAACCAGATCGACCATCAAATTCCATGTTCGCGTCGTGCCCATTTCCGAAAGTGTGCGGATGGGGGCCTCGCGGTTCGCCTTGATGATGGGTTTCCATATCTGCCCGACGGCGATGGCAGGCGAGGTTGCGGAAGCGGGGGCGAGCACGCGCCGGATCAAGTCCCCGCGATTCCTGAAGGGGGCCTTCGCGCTTTCCGCCACGATGGCGTCGGCCAGTTCTTTCGCTTCCCCGGCCGACAAGACGCCGGGATCGGGCAGGCCGGGCACGGCGATACCCTTCGCGGTTCCGGTGAGCATCGCGGCGAGGACCTCGGGGTGTGGTGTGTTGAGATTGACCTTCCCGGCGACCAGAGGTGGGAAGGCCTCCGTTTCATCGATGGAAAAAACATCCAATAACCCGAGATCGCCGGACTGTTTGCTGAGGAAGTCCAGCGTTTTCCACGGAAGGTCCCGGAAGACATAGCCCAATTCGCCGACGGAACGGAACGGACGGTTCAAAATGACCGGTCGGTCCAAAGCGAGATTTCTGCCCGCCGTGCCGCTTTGACTGACCGGCACGGTTGGCAAAGCCCCCAGATACCCGTCCGCCGGACGGATGACACCATCCCGATCGTGATACCGGGCCGGGTTGGCATTGCTCAACGTCCCTTCGGGAGTATTTGTGATGAGTCCAAAAGGGAAGCCCCTCTGGAACATACCGGTCAAGCGTTCGAAGATGGTCTTACTTCGCCCGTAGGACCGGTCGGACCACGTGACCCGCCAATTGTCCTGGGTGATATCAGAAGTGCCGGAATAGGGTTGTGGAGACATGCGGATCGTTGTTCCCAAATTGTCATTTCCGCTGTTTCCAAAGTGGCCGAGACGAATGGTCCGCGGGTCCCCTTTGTGCAGCGTGGTCCTGGAACCGGGCCTACGCCACCCATAGAATCGGGAATCCAAATCCGCTCCGGGGCGCGAATGGTAAGTGTCGGTCAGAAAATCGCCCGGAGCATGATCCGGGGATTGGGTCGTCCGCTCCGAACCCACGCCGATCCCAGATTGATCTCCCCAGGCAGTCGTTGTGGGCATGAATCCGTCTACCACTTGGTAGGTGATCCAGGTTCCATCGACCAGAGCCTGAAGTTCGAGGACGATTTCATTTCCAGTGCTGGGAAAAATCCGGACGGAGTTGTGGGCTTTGACCCCATATTTCGCATTGCCGGCCGCATCCCAATGCGTCAAATCTGTCTTGTCCGGATAAAATTTCTGCACCAGATCATTGAGCGTCCCTTGGACGGCGGGAGAACGGTTAGGCGTATTGGGAATCGCCGGCGGCACATTTGCATCATCGGTGAACAGGATGCCCGGAAATTCCGATGCGTTGGACGGTGCGATCGCCACGCCCAGGCCCGCGACGGTCGGTGTGCAATAATCCAGAACCGTTGGTTTGGAATAGTCCCGGTTCGCATCGAACCGAAGTTCGTGCCCCTGATTCAGTGTAACAATGGATTTAACTGAACCTCCGTAACTCACATTGCCAGGATTCTGGAAGAAAGGAAGATAGTTGTCCCACGGTTTCTGGCCGGTGACGGGATCGGAAACCCCGAAAAGCGAATAAAAAAGCGTCACGGAACACGCCCCTTGCTTGGGATGGATCCGGAACGCTTCGATGCCTTTGGGCGGGGTCCAGGCGTTCTGATGAGGGTTCCAGACGTCGAACAAGCCCCACATTTGAAAGCGGTTGCGGTCATATTGCGGGCGGTGGGCCACGAGGGAGATGTTGTTGATATAGGGCAGGTTTTCCACCCCGTAGAATTCCTCCCATCCCCCCGGATTGCCCGAAGGATAACGCAGCGTGGTGGGAATATCATCGGCATCCCATTGATCGATGATGCTGGCGGCAATCTGAACGATCTGCAAATTACGTTTCTCATCACGGGCGTTATCAAAAGTGTAGGTGTCCCCTCCGTTCCGTCCCAGAGAACCGGTCAGGATCGTCGCCTGAAGCAATTCAAAAAAGTTCGGTTCCCGACCTTTCCCACCCGTCACCATCGCCGCAACTTCATCGAGTTTCGCGATGCGCCCGCCGATATCTGCGACGTAGTCGAACCCTCGTCCGTTTTTTTTCAGTCCAAAATAATAATTCAGCTCGTCCGCATCCGGACTGGCTTCTGACAGCAAATTCAGTTTGGCGAGGGGGAAACGCCGGACGATGACGGGTGTCCCGGCTGGAACGGTGATCGATCCCTCCGGACGATTCAATTGCGTGTTCCCGGCAAATTGAACCGAGAAAAGGACCGGATTGAACGCTGCGGCCTCCAAGTCTGCGGGTGTGGTTGCGGGAATGTCCGGTTCGTACGAAGGCGCATTGTTGTCGCGGCTGAAGGTGGTCAGATACGGAAGCGATTTCAACGGGATCGGACTGTCTTTTCGGGTGGCATAGGCAATCAGATCCTGCCGGTTGACAAACGCTTGGGAATCCCGGGGAACCTGAAGGAAGGTGCGACGGGGATCGTTTAAACCGCCCTCCGAGGCCGGATCGGACGGCTCGCCTTGATTTCGCCAAGCCACGAAGTTGCTGAAGTCCGACGCGCTGATCCCTCCGACGCCTTTCAGGGAAACCTGATGCAAGCGTCCTTTGCGCGCGTTCTCTGCGGCAGGAAGACCGTTCCCCACGATATTGACGTCCAGCAACCCTCCAACGTCGTAAATGACGTACGCAAAGCGGCCCGTCACGAAATCCAGATTGGACGGTGATTTGTCACCATAGCGCTTGATGTCGTCCGCAGAAAAATTCACGGGGCTCCCGCCTTTTCGGTCGAGATAGATCCAATCGGGAGCGACGAACGAAGGCTCTTCGGTTGCGGTCAGCAGGCGAGGCCGGAGCCATCGTGCCGGGTCAATATGGCGTCCATTGCGCGAGGGCTGGGTCGTGGAGACAGCCGAAGCCCGGCTGCTCCCGTTTGCGTCGAAACCGGAAACCTGGCGGTATCCCGCCTGGAGCGCGAAAAAAGGCGTGCGGCTCCTGCTGATCTTCAGGATATTGTCGGTCGAACTGTTACCCGCTTTTTGAAGCCGGAACGAAGGAGCGACGAGGCCATCGACCCCCGGATCGGTCGTCAACAGGGGGCGGAAAATCGGCTTGCTGGTATCCGAGCCCGCTTGGATTTCATGCCGGATATCGAAAAGCAGAACATCAATGGCGGTCCGCGTGAGCGCCTTCGCCCGTGCGTTCTCCGCGCTGGACGAAACAATCTGGCGCTGCAGTGTGGCACGGGAAAAATAGGCCATCACCAGACCAAGGATGAGCACCAGCATGGCCAGCACGATGATCAAAGCGACCCCCCGCGAAGAATTCGTACCGAACGAGCCGTCTCCCGGAGAATAACGGCGGAGTGTTCTTTGTCTTTGCATGGAGGTCAGTGCCTTTTTTAAGGCTTGCGTGTGATTTATTATTAAATCACCCTAAACACGTCAAGGTCAAATTCCCAGAGCCGAAATGTTCACCCACCCTCTAGAAACCATGTCCGATCAGTGGAAAGGCGGCGCAACCGGAATCCGTGCGACTTACGGACGACCGCAGGTGCCGGCTTCGGCGGGGCCCTCTTCATCTCCGGTCGGGCGGCGTGAGAATTTGACCGGGGAGGAAGGCAGGGATTACCTTGAAGCTGTGCGCTTCTCCTTGATGAATCCCGCAGGTCGGAAACCCTCGTCTCTTTCGGGGGGATTCTCCCTCATCGAGTTGTTGACCGTCATCACCATCATTGCGGCGCTCGCCGTCTTGACCATGTCCGCGTTCACTTCCGTCGGTCGGGCGGGAAATCTGACTAAGACTGGTAACGATATCGCAGGTCTGCTCGAACAGGCCCGCTCCCTTGCGATGGCCCGAAACACATATGTGTGGGTCGGATTCCATGAGGGACCCGAGGACACCCTGATGGTCGCCGGGGTCTCCTCGCGGAATGGTACCATGCATCCACAAGCCGTCGATCTCTTGCCCCTGGGGCCGATCAAGCGGTTCCAGCGGATCGAATTGGTGGCCCTCCCCGAAAATGCCCCCCATCGCGGGGCGGGGGAGGGAAGCGTGGCTCAATTGGAGTCGGTCGGGAACGCGGTATTTTCGTTCGTGTTCAAGTCGGGATCGGAGGATACGACGTTCAACCAGAGAGTCATCCAATTCAACAACCGAGGGGAATCCCGCATCGACGCGGATGAACTTTACAAAGTCGTGGAGATCGGCTTGCAGAGCGCCATCGACGGCAATGTCCATAAGCCGAACAACTACGTTGCGGTACACGTGGGCGGGTTGACCGGTTCCGTTTCCGTACACCGCCCATGAAGACCCTCCCGTCGCATTCGCGCGCGTTTTCGCTGATCGAAGTCACCATGGCACTGGGCATCGCGGTTTTCGGCATCATCACCATTTTCGCGCTGTTGCCCACCGGTCTGAATTTGACGCGTGAAAGCTCGGCCCAGTGCCTGGCCGTCAATATTTTGACCGGACTGGCTTCCGACATCAGGAACTCCGACGGGGCCGCATCGACCAAGGTCTTTAAGATTCCCCTCGGAAGCGTCGGAAGCGGTGTGATCTATTTTGACGAAAGCGGCCTTTCGCTCGATGCCATACCATCGGCAGCGGCGATTTACAAAGCCGAGTGGTCGGTTCAGCCCCTTGATGCGGCGAATGCCATCCCTCCCTACGTCTATGCCCAGGTCGGATGGCCAGCCCAAGCGAAAAATCCGATCGGATTCGAGGAAGTTTTGGTTATTTTGCGCAACAGCCCCGCATCGGCTCCATGAAACTTTCCGTCCATCGCCACAGGGGATTCACGCTCATTGAGATGCTGGTGGCTTCTGCGGTTCTCGCTTTGATGCTGGTTCTCTTCCTGAGCATGATCGACAGCACGGCGAAACTCACCTCTTCCTCGCATCAGCGCATCGGTGCGGACTCCGGAGGCCGGCAGGCCCTGGACCGGATCGGAACGGATTGGGCTCGGGCGGTTTTCCGACCCGATTTGCCGGACCTCATCGAAAAGATTAATGGAAACGACCGAATAACATTTTACGTCTATGCCGACGGGTATTTTGATCCGCCATTGGGAACCCATGACGACGCCCGCCGCGTTTCCAAGATTTCCTATCAAGCGCCGACGAGCATACTGCTCCGCGGTGCCGAAGGAACACGCTGGAAAGGACCGGCGGGCACATTACCTTTCAGTCCCGTAAACACCGAACCCACCGCAGATACGAACTCCGAGGTCGCTTCCCAAAATGTCTTCCGGTTTGAAACGGCGTTTTTACTCAAAAATGGCGATATCAAGGCGGCTGCGCCCGGGCTCAACCCGCAAAACGCAACGAATTCCGTCAGCGCGCTCATCGTCGGAGTGGCCGCGTTGGACAGCCAAGCGCGAACCTCGCTGGATGCAACCGAACTAAACGAACTCGTCCAAAGTTTTCCCGACGCCAACGATGGCAAGGATATTTTGAGTGCTTGGAGAAATGCTCTCGATGATCCAGGTATTTCCCGACCGGTGGCGAAAGCAGTGCGCGTCTATCAGCGTTATTATTTTCTTGAGCAATAACTTCTTGGTATCATCGCACCCGACGCCATCCTCGCGGCACGGGACGCGGCCGACAGCCGGACCGGCGAGAGGGTTCGCGTTGCCTTCTCGTGAGCCGCCAACCCCAATCGAAAATATATTGACCGGCGGATAATGATTTATTAATAAATCTCGTCGTGAAACGCAGAGGGCAGAAAATGTTTGCCATTTATGACCGAAAGTTTGTTAAGGATTCCACACTCCGCCCCTTTTCTAACTCGAAACCCAAGTCCATCTATGAAAATTGCCTATATTGGAGCAGGAAGCCTGTTCTTTGAAGGTGTCACTGCGGAAATTGCGCGCTCTCTGGAATTACACCGTGCCAACATCTCCCTCTATGACCTCGATACGGGCCGTCTTGCCCTGATCGAAGCCGTATCGAAACGGATCTC
>Ga0105046_10007516_pt1 | contig 17169 bp, 19 predicted proteins | sample MAT03_FD_78385 | JGI IMG/M metagenome (GOLD analysis project Ga0105046, IMG submission 78385) | Freshwater microbial communities from Lake Fryxell liftoff mats and glacier meltwater in Antarctica - MAT-03 (megahit assembly) | ecosystem: Environmental > Aquatic > Freshwater > Ice > Liftoff...
GCAGGACTGGCTGTGCGAGCCCTTCGACTGGGACGACAGCCGCCGGATGGACAGGGGCAAGGTGATGACGACCGCCGACCTTGAAAGCGGCCGCGACTTCGGCCGCTATCTCGACGTCGACGGCGATGGCATTCCGTTTCGAACCTATCCCGGCACCCACGCCACGCGCGGCAGCTACTTCACGCGCGGCACCACCAAGGACCGCTATGCGCGGTACACGGAGGAGGGCGTGGCCTACGTCGACAACATGCAGCGTCTGCAGCGGAAGTTCGAGACCGCGAAGTCGATCGTGCCGGCGCCAGTCATCGAGCAGGCGAGCAAGCCGACGCGTACCGGCGTGATCTGGTTCGGCTCCACCGGCGCGGCGATGGCGGAGTCACTGGCCGCGCTGGAACTCGACGGCATCCACCTCGATCGCCTGCGGTTGCGCGCGTTTCCGTTCGCCGATTCGGTGCACGACTTCATCGCCGCGCACGAACGCGTGTTCGTCGTCGAGCAGAACCGCGATGCGCAAATGAAGTCCTTGCTGGTCAACGAATGCGGCGTGGATCCCGCGCGGCTCATTTCGATCCTGCACTACGACGGCACGCCGATCACCGCGCGCTTCGTCACCCGCGAGATCGCCGAACAGGCGCGTCTCTTCAACGTTACACCGCTGCGCAAGGTGGCCCCATGACCTATCTCGCCAAGCCGAAGATCCATCACCCGTCACTGCCGCGCAATGCGCTCGGCTACACGCATCGCGACTACGAGGGGGCCATCTCCACGTTGTGCGCGGGCTGCGGCCACGACTCGATCTCGTCTGCGATCATCCAGGCCTTCTTTGAGCTGGACGTGCCGCCGCATCGCGTGGCCAAGCTTTCCGGCATCGGCTGCTCGTCGAAGACGCCCACGTACTTCCTCGGCAATTCGCATGGCTTCAACAGCGTGCACGGCCGGATGCCCTCGGTCCTGACAGGCGCGGCGCTGGCCAATCGCGACCTCATCTACCTCGGTGTGTCGGGCGACGGCGATTCCGCATCAATCGGTCTCGGTCAGTTCGCCCACGTGCTGCGGCGTGGCGTCAACATGGTCTATGTCGTCGAGAACAACGGCGTCTACGGCCTCACCAAGGGCCAGTTCTCCGCCACGGCGGACAAGGGCAGCAAGAGCAAGCGCGGCGTGGTCAACAGCGATGAGCCGATCGACCTCGCCATGCTGGCACTTTCGCTCGGCGCCACCTTCGTCGCGCGCGGCTTTTCCGGCGACAAGACGCAACTGGTGCCGTTACTGAAGGCGGCAGTCGAGCATCGCGGTGCGGCGTTCATCGACGTGATCAGCCCGTGCGTGGCCTTCAACAACCATCCCGGTTCCACCAAGAGCTACGACTACGTGCGCGAACACAACGACGCGGTGAACCGCCTCGACTTCGTTCCGTCGCGCGAAGCGATGACTGCCGACTATCCGCCGGGAGCAACGCAGGTACTGCACCTGCACGACGGTCGCATGGTCAACCTGCGCAAGCTCGACGGTACGTACGACCCCACCGACCGCGTCGCGTCCATCGGCTTTCTCGAAGCACGCCGGGCCGCCGGCGAAGTGGTCACGGGGCTGCTCTACATCAACGAGCACAGTACGGATTTGCACGATGCGATCGGTACCGTGTCGACGCCGCTCAATGCGCTGAATGATGCCGACCTGGTGCCGGGCAGTGTGGCGTTGGCGGGCGTGAACGCCGGGTTGCGCTAGCGGTCGCGTCGTGACATGAACCTCTGGTGGCGGCTTGCGGACCGCCGCCGATCCGCCAGTGGCGTGGGCGCGGCGTAAGATTCCCCCATGTCCACCACCTCGAAGATCCTCGCCGGTGCGGCGGCACTGGTCGTGATCGTGCTGATCGGCATCGTCGTCACGCTCGCGACGGTGGACGTCAACACGCTGATCGGACCGGTCAAGGATCGCGTGCAGGCGGCGACGGGCCGCGAACTCAAGGTGGCCGGCGGCGCCAGCCTCAAGTATTCGTTCGAGCCGAAACTGGTGCTGAACGACGTGTCGCTGGCGAATGCGCCGTGGGGTAGGGCGCCTGCACTGCTGTCGGCCAAGCGTCTCGAATTGCAGGTGGCGCTGTTGCCGCTGCTGTCGCGCCGCTTCGAGGTGATCGAGCTGGCATTGGTCGATCCGGTGATCGCGCTCGAGACGGATGCCGATGGGCGGGGCAACTGGCATTTCGCGAAGCGCGACGCTGCGACCGGTGCACCGGCGTCGGGCGATGCTGCGGGCGCGCCCTCCGTCGCGAATTTTTCGATCACGGGCGGCAAGCTCACGTTTCGCGATGCAAAGTCAGGTCACCTGACGCGGGTTGCGATCACCAAACTGGCGTTGCGCGCGCGCGATCCGCGCTCGCCGATTGCCGCGCAGTTCGACGGCACCGTGGACGACGTGGCCATCGCGGTCGAGGGTACGCTCGGTCCGCTCGAATCGCTGGTCCAGCAGCGCTGGCCGTTCCCGGTTGCGCTCAAGGGCAAGTTCCAGGGGCGCGAAACCGTCGTATCGACGACGATCGGAAAGGAGGCCGACACCTACGTCCTCAACGATCTGGACCTGCGCGTAGGCCCCAACACGGTGGCGGGGCAGTTCTCGATCGTCACCGGCGGTGCCCGTCCCAAGCTCGTCTTCGTGCTTGCGGCCACGACTTTCTCCATCGCCGACCTGCCGCTGCCGGCGGCTGCGCCTACCGCCACGAAGGCCGCTCCGGCGCGGAGCGGGAAGATATTTGCCGAGACGCATGTCGACTTTTCGATCCTGCGCGCTGTCGATGCCGATGGCCGGATCGCGATCGGCAAGCTGGTGCTGGCGAATGGCCGCACCGTCGACAACGTGAAGATGCAAGTCGCGCTGGCGGCTGGGCGGCTCATGGTCAGCGAATTCTCGGCATCGGCTTGGGGCGGCGCGCTGTCGGGCACAGCCACAATCGACGCCGCTAAGGCGGACGCGCCGGCGCTGAACGTGCGAGTCAATGGCAATGGCTTCGACCTCGGCACCGTGCTGGCGGAACTGGGACTTCCGCGCGAGGTCAGCGGCGGCAAGCTCGACGTGGCGGTCGATCTCGCCATGCGCGGCACGTCGCCGCACGCGTGGGCGAGTTCGGCGACGGGCACAGTGCGCGCGGATGTCGGGCGCGCCACGCTCACCAACGCGAAGATCGACATGACGGTTCCGATGAACCGCCTCCTGTCCGTGATCAATCCCTTCCGCGACCGCGATCCGTCCACGAACCTGCTGTGCGCGGTCGTGCGCTTGCCATTTCGTGGTGGCGTGGCGCGTGTCGACCGCAGCATCGGGATGGAAACCAACAAGCTCGGCGTGCTGGCCAGCGGCACGCTGGACCTGCGCCACGAAACGCTCGACTTCGCGCTTCAACCGAAGGTCAACAGCGGCATTCCCGTCGACCTCCCCAACCTGGCGGATCTGGTCCGCTTCGCCGGCCCGATCCGGTCACCGGAGGTGCAGGTGGATGCGAAAGCATCGATCGCCGCCATCGCCAGCGTTGGCGCGGCGGTAGGCACGGGTGGCCTGTCCGTGCTCGGCCAGGTGCTGTGGGCCAAGGTGGTGGATGGTGGTGGCACCGCGTGCCAGATCGCAGCGGGACAGTCGGCGCCGGCCGCAAGCAACACGTCGGCGACGGCCGGAACAGCCGCGAACGCGCTGGAAGATGTCGGCAAGGCCATCGGGCGCCTCTTCGGGAAGTAGTGTTAACAGGCCCTAGCTGCGCGCGCGGCTTTGGTGCGTGTGGTCAGGGGCCGGCGCCTGGTAAGGATGCGTGGCCAGCCAATGGTTCGCGATGTCGATGCGGCGGGTCACCCAGACATCCTGGTGCTGCTGCACGTAGTCGAGGAAGCGCGCCAGCGCAGCGGCGCGCGCCGGCCGGCCGACGATGCGGCAATGCAGCCCCACCGACAGCATCTTCGGCGCATCGAGGCCCCGCGGATCGCCTTCCGCGTACAGAACGTCGAAGGCATCCTTCAGGTACGCGAAGAACTGCTCACCGCTGTTGAAGCCCTGCGGCGCGGCGAAGCGCATGTCGTTGGTGTCAAGCGTGTAGGGCACGATCAGCAGTGGCGTCACGCCGTGCGGCGTGCGCACCGGCGCGTACCACGGCAGATCATCCGAATAATCGTCTGCGGAGTACTTGAAGTGTCCCTTTTCGACCACCAGCCGCCGCGTGTTGGGACTGTCGCGGCCGGTGTACCAGCCGTCGGGCGGCGCTCCGGTCAGCCGCGTGATCGTTTCCACCGCCAGCGCCATGTGCGCGCGTTCGACGTCTTCGTCGATGTTCTGGTACGAGATCCAGCGCCAACCGTGGCTCGCGATCTCGTGGCCGTCGGCCATGAACGCATCGACGACGGCCGGGTTGCGCGCCAGCGCCATCCCCACGCCGAAGACAGTGAGCGGCATCGAACGCTCGCGAAACAAGCGCAGGATGCGCCAGACGCCGGCACGCGAACCGTATTCGTAGAGCGACTCCATCGACAGGTGACGCGCGGGGAACGCCTGCGCACCGATGATCTCGGACAGGAACGTTTCCGACGCCGGATCGCCATGCAGCACGCTGTTTTCCGCGCCCTCTTCGTAGTTGAGGACGAATTGCACGGCAACGCGCGCCCCGCCGGGCCAATGCGGATGCGGCGGCATGGCCCCATGGCCCGCCAGGTTGCGCGGATAGCCGGGTTCGAAGGGGGAACGGGGGTCGGTCATCGTATCGGGCTCGCTGGAATTGCAGCTTCCTTTATACAATAGAGCCTCGACAAGCCAATGCAGTACCGGAGAACCTTCGATGGGACGCCTGACCACGCACGTGCTCGACACCGCCCACGGCCGTCCGGGCGCAGGGATCCGCATCACGCTGTACCGCAACCTGGGCGAACGCTACGCGCTGATCAAGGACGCGCTCACCAACGCCGACGGCCGTTGCGACGAGCCGCTGCTGGAAGGCGCCGCGTTCTCTGCGGGTCGTTATCGCCTCGTCTTCGCCGCCGGCGAGTACTTCGCGACAACGGACGCCACGTTGCCCGATCCGCCCTTCGTCGATGCAGTGGTGCTCGATTTTGGCGTGGCCGACGGCAATGCGCACTATCACGTGCCGCTGCTGGTTTCGCCGTGGAGCTGGTCCACGTATCGCGGCAGCTAGCGCGTCCCGGCCATGGAAGCCTACGCGCTGGAATGGGTGCAACTGCTGATCCGCTGGGTGCATCTCATCACCGGCATCGCGTGGATCGGTTCGTCGTTCTACTTCGTGATGCTGGACAACAGCCTGCTGCCGCCTAAGCGCCAGCAGGACGCAGACGAGGGCATCGGCGGCGAGCTGTGGGCGATCCATGGCGGCGGCTTCTATCACGTGCAGAAATTCCGCGTCGCGCCGGCCGAGCTGCCGTCGCCGCTGCACTGGTTCAAGTGGGAGGCGTACTGGACGTGGATCAGCGGCTTTGCGCTCTTCATCATCATGTACTACGCGCACGCCGACCTCTACATGATCGACCGCAGTGTCGCGGACTTGCAACCCTGGCAGGCAATCGCGATCTCGCTGGCGCTGATGGTCGGCGGCTGGCTCTTCTATGACCAGCTATGCAAGCGCGCGGGACTCGACCACGAGAAGGTGATCGCCGTGGTGATGGTGCTGTTCCTCACTGTCAGTGCGTGGGGCGTGTCGCAGCTCTTCAGCGGTCGCGCGATGTTCATGCAGGTGGGCGCGATGATGGGCACGATGATGGCGTGGAACGTGTTCTTCGTGATCATGCCCTCGCAGCGCAAGCTGGTGGAGGCGAAGGAACGCAACGAGCCGCCTGACCCCATCTACGGCCAGTGGGGCAAGCAGCGCAGCGTCCACAACAACTACTTCACATTGCCGGTGCTGTTCATCATGATCAGCAACCACTATCCGCATACGTTCGGACACAAGCACGCGTGGCTGGTGCTGATCGCCGTACTGCTGCTTTCAGCGCTGGTACGTCACTTCTTCAACCTGCGGCACAAGGGGCGCACGGTGTGGGCGATTCCGGCGGTTGCGGCCGTCGGCACGCTGGTGCTGGCGATCGTGATCGCGCCCGTGGCGCCCAAGGCTGCGGCCTACACGTTCGCGGACGTACAGCGGATCGTGGCGGAACGCTGCAGCACCTGCCACGCGGACAAGCCCACGCAGCCCGGCTTCCTCGTCGCGCCGAAGGGCTTCGTGATCGAGACGCCCGCGCAAATCGTGGCCAGCGCGCAGAAGATCAAGGAGCAGGCGGTGCTGACCAAGGCCATGCCTATCGGCAACTTGACCAACATGACCGATGCCGAACGCGCCACGCTCGGCGCGTGGCTGGCGGCCGGCGCCCCGCCGCCCAAACCGTAACCGGCGCAAACCCGGCGCCTGCGCAGGTGCGCGCCTGACGGTAGAGCGTGCCGGGCAGGGGGCGGCGCGGCGCTTTTGGGAGCGCGCCCGTTCAGGGCGCCAATCGAGCAAAAGCAGAGGGCCGCACCGTGCGCGGCATGCGGGCGGCGCAAAACAATCGCGCTCAGTTCAGAACAACTGCGATTGCGCAGGCTTGACCGCCTTGGGAAGCTCGGCTGCAACGGGTTCCTCCGCAGCCGCGGCACCCTCGACCACGCGCTCGAGCAGCGATGCATCGTCGTTGCGCACGGCGTTCACGCGCGTGGACACGGGGTAGTACGTCATCAAGGCCGCGGGAAACGGCGCGAAGAGATCGCTGACATCGACGTAGGCCACATCCAGCCAGCGCTCGTAGTCGGGCGACGCCACGATCACCGGCATCCGGTCGTGCAGCGGCGAGAGCAGCGCGTTGGCCTGCGTCGTGACGATCGTGCAAGTGTCGAGAACCTCGCCCTCCGGCGACAGCCAGCGCTCCGCCAGCCCGGCGAACGCGAAGAGGCCGCCGTCCTTCATGCCGATGTGGATCGGCTGCTTGGTACTACCTGCGCCCACCTTCCATTCGTAGAAGCCACTCGCCGGCAGCAGGCAGCGGTGCCGCCGGTAGGCCGTGCGGAACGACGGCTTCTCGGCAATCGTTTCGGATCGCGCATTGATCATCTTCGCACCGATTCCCGCATCCTTGGCCCAGCGGGGAACGAGGCCCCAGCGCATGTCGACGAGTTCGCGCGGACCTGCCTGCGAGCGTCGCACCACCGGCACCTGCTGCATCGGCGCGATGTTGTAACGCGGCGAAAGCGGCGGGATCGTGCCGATGCCGAAGGCCAGCGCGATGGCCGCCGGATGCGTGTGCAGTTCGTAGCGTCCGCACATGATGGGAGGCCGTGCCCTCGGCGGTCAGGACGGCACGTGGGCGGTGGACTCGGCGAGCAGCTTGCGCGCGGTGCGCGCGACCTGCAGCGTGTCCCAATACGCATAGGCGCCGACCGCGGCCGCGCCTGCGAGCGGCACCCACCGGGAGGCCGCAGTGCCGGCCACGCGCCGGGTGACGCCGACACCGATGCGGTTCACGAGCGTCCGCAGCGCGCCACTGCTGACTTGCTGGACGATCACGCGCTGGCCGGTGCGCACCACGACGTCGCGCAGCACCTGGCTGGCGGCATGCCGGAACAGGCAGTACAACATGTGCACGCGCGTGAGTTCCGCCGTGCGGCCGTAGAGCGCGAAAATGTCCGCCACCATCTGCCGCTGCGTCTTCCAGATGAGAAAGAGATCGGGCAGCACGGTCAGCATGCCGAGCGGCCCGGGCGGCAACGCCAGTGCGCCCGAGAGCAGCGCCGCCTGCTTGGCGGCACGCTTCGCGATGGCTTCAGCCGCTTCGTCGGGGTTGGACACTGCGTGTGTGCGCGGCGCGGGCACGACGGCAATGGCGCGTTCGATCGCACCTTCTACATCGCGCACCGGCGTGTCGCGCGTCACCGGAACGGTCGGGTCAGCCTCTGTCATCGCATTCGCCTCGCGCAAGGGACGGGGGTTGCCCAGGGTGGCAACCCCACCGGGAACCGGATCACTATAGGCCGTCGCTGCGGCCACCGGCAACCGGTACAGGGGTGCACCATCGCGGACGCTACAATGGACCTCGTTCCATCATTCGGGTTCCCATGCAAATTGCCCGCTGGATTCACCTGATCTACGGCCACATCGTCGCGGGTCCGTTCCGGCGCCTGCGCGCCGCGGTTGCCGCAGCGCAATGGGAACGCGCCGGCGCCGCCATGGCGCAGGTCCGCCGTTGGGTGGGCGTCAACCTCGTGCTGGCGCCCGTGACGATTACCGTCGCCGTGCTCGGCTGCGGACCTTTATTCGTGCCATGAAGATCTTCGGATTCGCCGGCTGGTCCGGCAGCGGCAAGACCACGCTGATCGAACGGCTGATCCCGGTGCTGGTGCGGCGTGGCGCGCGGGTCTCGCTCGTCAAGCATGCACACCATGAGTTCGACATCGACCAGCCGGGCAAGGATTCGTGGCGGCACCGGCAGGCCGGATGCACGGAAGTGCTGGTCAGCTCCGGCGTGCGCTGGGCGCTGATGCACGAATTGCGCGGGTCGGCGGAGCTGACGCTGCCGCAGGCGCTCGAAGCGCTGGCGCCGTGCGACCTGGTGCTGGTCGAGGGTTACAAGACCTTCCCGCTGCCCAAGCTCGAAGTCTGGCGGCCGGATGTCGGTAAGGCGCTGCTGCATCCTGGCGACACGTATATCACCGGGCTGGCCACGGACGACCTCCAAGCGGCGCAGACGGTGACCGCGCTGCCGGTGTTCGCGCTGGATGATGCGGACGCAATCGCAACATTCGTCGTCGAAAACGCGGTCGAATGGCCGTGTGAATTGACGAACAGGGGCGGGCGGGAGTAGGTTGAACCTTGTCCCGTCGGCATTGACCAATTCGTTCCGGCCCGGGCGTCCGTGAGTAATCAGGCATGGAAGCTTCATCAGTCGTCGGTATTTGAATAAAAATCATGTTGAATCAAATACTTGCACCCGTTGCTGCCGCCATCCTGATGGTGGCTGCACCGCTTGCGGGTGCGCAGGTCGCGCCGGTTGTGAAGGACGTCGGCGGGTTCTATGGCGGCGTCTCCCAGCGCAATGCAGGGACGGATGCTTCCGGCCTGTCCGTCGGCCACCTCACGTCCACGTGGAACAAGTTCGCGTTGCCGGTGGCCGACGACTACGGTGCCCGCACCCTCGCCTTCGGCGGCTACCGCTGGGGCAACGACGTGGCGGTGGAGGCGGCCGTGGCGTCGGTCGATCACCTGGCGCTGATGCCGTTGGCGGGCAGTGCAAGGGGCGTCGGCCTGTCCCTGGCTGGCGTCAACGACCTCGGCAGCCGTAGTTACAGCGCCGATGTCTACACGACGTGGGCATTCCGCAAGAGCTTCTCGCTGTATGGCCGGTTGGGCTATGCGGTAACGGAAACGGCGCCGGCCTTCCTCATCAATTCCGGCGTCGACGTCCGGCGCAACCGCGACGGCGTCAACTATGGTGTCGGCCTGCGCTACGACATGACGCGCGCGCTGGGCCTGCGTCTCGAGTACGCGCGCTTTGGCCGCAACCTGAGCGACACCACCACCGGCGTTCTGCCAGAGAACGACCTGCTGCAGTTCGGCGTCCAGTTCCGTTTCTAGGTCGGGCCAGCAGGGCGGGCCGACGGCCTATAATCCGGGTTGGTTTCATTCAAGCCCGCCATGCTCGATCCGCGCACCGCCGTTCCTGCCGTCACTACCATCCGGCTTGTCTATCTCGCCCGCTTGCGCGAGGCCTTCGGCCGCAGCGATGAAGATATGGCGCTGACGGCCGGCACGCCAAGTGTGGGTGCGGTGCTGGCGTTGCTGCGCGCCCGGGGCGGCGTGTGGGCCGATGAACTGGCGCCGGGGCGCGCCGTGCGCGTGGCGGTGAATCACACCGTCGCGGCCGCCGATGCCGCGCTGCGCAATGGCGACGAGATGGCACTGTTGCCGCCGGTCACCGGCGGCTGAACCGCGCCGGCGCTCCCATGCCCGTACGCGTCCAGACGATCGACTTCGACGCCGGCCACGAGGTGTCCGCATTGCGCGGCGCCGATGCGCGCGTGGGTGCGGTCGCCACGTTCATCGGCACCGTCCGCGACGTCAACGATGCGTCGCCCGTTTCGGCGATGACGCTCGAACACTACCCCGGCATGACCGAAAAGGCGTTGACGGATATTGTCGCGGAGGCACGCGGACGCTTTTCGATCATCGATGCGCTGGTGATCCATCGCGTCGGCGAACTACGGCCCACCGACCAGATCGTGCTGGTCGCGGTTACCAGCGCGCATCGCGGCGAGGCCTTCGATGCCTGCCGCTTCATCATGGACATCCTCAAGACGCGCGCGCCGTTCTGGAAAAAGGAAGCCACGCCCGCGGGTTCGCGGTGGGTCGATGCGCGCGTCACGGACGAAGTGGCAGAATTGCGCTGGAACGCCGGGACCTCGTCAGGAAAACCGGACTGAAAGCAGTACAACTGGTCAGACCACTTGACCAGTAGCGGGTCTCTGCCTACCATCCTGCCAGCCTTGCGACCACCGCCGCCACGATTCTCGCGACGGTGGCGCAGCATTCGACGCGCCGGCGTCGCCCGGAGGAATCTTGCAACGCATCATCGACGGCTTCTTCCGCGCTTTGGAACACCTGCTGGTCGCGTGCCTCACCCTGATGGTCTTCATGGTGCTGGGCAACGTCGTTCTGCGCTACACGATGAACTCGGGGATCGACATCTCGGAGGAGCTGTCGCGCTATCTCTTCGTCTGGCTGACCTTTATCGGCGCCGTGGTGGCGTTCCGTGAAGGCGCACATCTCGGTGTCGATTCACTCGTGGCCAAGCTGTCGCGCACGGGCAAGATGGTGTGCCTCGTGCTGTCGGACCTGCTGATGCTGGTGTGCTGCGCGGTGTTCTTCTGGGGCACCTGGCAGCAGGCGGGCATCAATCTCACCAACCGGGCAACCATCTCCGGCATCTCGATGCTGTGGGTTTATGGCGTCGGGTTCTTCACCAGCACCGCCATTGCCGTGATGATTGTCGCGAAGCTGGTGCGCGCCGCTACCGGCCGTTTGAACGACGCCGAACTGGTCGAGGTGGTCGAGAACGAGGGTCTGAAGGAAGCCGAGGCCATCGCCAACACCGCGGCGCTGAAGCGATGACCGTCGTCGTCTTCCTGTTCTCGCTGCTGGGCGCGATGGCGCTGGGGATGCCGATCGCCTTCGCGCTGATCGTCTGCGGCCTCGCGCTGATGCTGTGGATGGGTATTTTCGACTCGCAGATCGTCGCGCAGAACCTCATCATCGGCGCCGACAATTTCCCGCTGCTGGCAGTGCCGTTCTTCCTGCTGGCGGGTGAATTCATGAACGCCGGCGGCCTGTCGAAGCGGATCGTCAACTTCGCGCTGGCCTGGGTGGGCCACCTGCGCGGCGGTCTTGGCTATGTCGCCGTGTTCGCCGCGCTGATCATGGCGAGCCTCTCGGGTTCGGCGGCGGCCGATACCGCGGCACTGGCCTCGCTGCTGATCCCGATGATGCGGGAGGCCGGCTACAACATCCCGCGCTCGGCCGGCCTCATCGCCGCCGGCGGCATCATCGCGCCGGTAATCCCGCCGTCGATCGGCTTCATCATCTTCGGCGTGGCCGGCGGAGTATCGATCACCAAGCTGTTCCTGGCCGGCATCTTCCCCGGCTTCCTGATGGGGGTGTCGCTGCTGATCGCGTGGTGGTTCGTGATGCGCAAGGAAACGATGGTGAAGACCTTCGCGCTGCCGCCGATGAAGGACCGCCTGCGCGCCACCGTCGACAGCTTCTGGGCGCTGCTGATGCCACTGGCGATCATCGGCGGCCTCAAGTTCGGCATCTTCACGCCGACCGAGGCCGCGGTCTGCGCGGTGGCCTATTCGTTCATCGTCGGCATGTTCGTTTACCGCGAGCTGAAGTGGTCGGCCCTCTACGGCCTCATGCTGTCGGCCGCCAAGACCACGGCCGTCGTGATGTTCCTGGTGGCCGCCGCGCTCGTTTCGGCGTGGCTCATGACCAGCGCCAACATTCCGGGTGAACTGGGCAAGCTGCTCGAGCCCTTCATGGACAACAAGCTGCTGCTGATGATGATGATGATGGTGCTGGTGCTGGTCGTGGGCACCGCGCTCGACTTCGCGCCGACCGTGCTGATCCTGACGCCCGTGCTGATGCCGATCGTCAAGCAGGCCGGCATCGACCCCGTCTATTTCGGCGTATTGTTCATCATGAACAATGCAATCGGCCTGATCACGCCCCCCGTGGGCATCGTGCTGAATGTCGTAAGCGGCGTGGCCAAGGTGCCGATGGGCGATGTGATCAAGGGCGTGTGGCCCTTCCTGCTCGCGCAGTCCATTGTCCTGTTCGCGCTCGTGTTGTTCCCGGACCTCGTCATGGTGCCGTTGAAGTGGTTGACCCAATGAACGTTTCGCATCCGCGGACGCGCCAAACGCGCCGCTTTTTCGTCAGGAGGAGTTCCATGAAAGTGCAACGCAACGCAATTGCCGCCGCCATCGCGCTGGCAGGTCTCGCCGCCGCCATCCCGGCCTCGGCGCAGTTCCAGGATCGCACCATCCGCATGTCCAACGGCGTCAACCAGGACCACCCGGTAGGCAATGGCGTGGCCAGGATGACCGAGTGCCTGACCCAGAGATCCGGCGGCAAGATGAAGCTGCAGGCCTTCTGGGGCGGCGCGCTGGGCGGCGACCTGCAGGCAACGCAGGCGCTGCGCTCGGGCACGCAGGAGGCGGTCGTCACCTCGACGTCGCCGCTGGTGGGCATCTCGAAGGAACTGGGTGTGTTCGACCTGCCGTTCCTGTTCGCCAACGAGAAGGAAGCCGACGCCATCCTCGACGGCTCGTTCGGCAAGCACATTTCCGACAAGATGCCGCAGTATGGCCTGGTCAACCTTGCCTACTGGGAGAACGGCTTCCGCAACCTCACCAACAGCAAGAAGGCCATCACCAAATGGGAGGACATAGGTGGCCTCAAGGTGCGCGTGATGCAGAACAACATCTTCCTCGACACCTTCAAGACGATGGGCGCCAACGCGGTGCCGATGGCCTTCGGCGAGGTCTTCACCGCGCTCGAGACCAAGGCCATCGACGGCCAGGAAAACCCCTTCGTCACGATCGACACGTCCAAGTTCTACGAAGTGCAGAAGTACGTATCGGCGACCAACCACGCGTACACGCCGTTCATGGTGCTGTACTCGAAGAAGATCTTCGACACGTACTCGCCGCAGGAACAGGCAGCGCTGGTCGCGTGCGCGATCGTCGGCCGCGATGAGCAGCGCAAGGTCTCGCGCGCGCTGTCGGGCAAGTCGCTCGACAACCTCAAGTCCAAGGGCATGAACGTCAACGAGATTGCGCCAGCCGAACAGGTGCGGATGCGTGAACGCGTCAAGCCGGTCTACGAAAGGAACGCCAGCGTGATCGGCGAGGACACCGTCAAGCTGATGATGGTCGAGCTCGAGAAGATCCGGAAGTAAATCCCGCGCACGTGCACCACCCGCCGGCCCGAACCGTCCCGCCACGGGGCGCCGGGCTGGCGGGCCCATGGTTGTCCCGCCCGAGACGCTGTCCATGAAAATCACCGCTGTCGAAACGATCCGCCTCCAGGAGTTCGCGAACCTGATCTGGTTGCGGGTCCACACCGACGAAGGCCTGGTCGGCCTGGGCGAGACATTCATGGGTGCGCCCGCGGTCGAGACCTACGTGCATGACTGGATTGCGCCCAAGGTGCTGGGGCAGGATCCGCTGCAGATCGAGGCGCGCAACACGGACGTCACCGGCTACCTGGGCTGGCGCAGCGCCGGGGTGGAGACGCGCGGCAACTCCGCGCTCGACATCGCGCTGTGGGATCTCTTCGGCAAGGCCTGCAACCAGCCCGTATGGCAGATGCTGGGTGGCCGGAGCCGCGATCGCATCCGCATCTACAACACCTGCGCGGGCTACAAGTACATCCGCGATGCGCGCGCGCAGGCGGTGGCCAACTGGGGCACGGGCGCTGCCGCAGGACCCTACGAGGACCTCGAGGGTTTTCTGCATCGCGCCGACGAGGTGGCACTGTCCCTGCTGGAGCAGGGCATCACGGGCATGAAGATCTGGCCGTTCGACATCGCCGCCGAGCGCACCCATGGCCTCGACATCAGCGCCGCCGAGCTCGACACGGCGCTCGAACCCTTCCGCAGGATCCGCAAGGCGGTGGGCGACAAGATGGACATCATGGTCGAGTTCCATTCGCTATGGCGGCTGCCCGCGGCCCAGCGCATCGCGCGCGCGCTGGCCGAGTTCGACACGTTCTGGCATGAGGACCCGATCCGCCTCGATTCGCTCGACCTGCTGAAGCAATACGCGCCGCACTCCAAGGCGCCCATCTGCGTATCCGAGACATTGTCGTACAAGGCCGGGTTCAAGGATTACCTGCAGACCGGCGTGGCCGGCATCGTGATGCTCGACATCGCGTGGTGCGGTGGTCTCACCGAGGCCCGCAAGATCGCGGCCATGGCGGATGCCTGGCAGCTGCCGGTTGCGCCGCATGATTGCACCGGGCCCGTGGTCCTGACCGCATCGACGCATCTTTCGCTTCATGCGCCGAACGCGCTGATCCAGGAAACGGTGCGTGCGTTCTATACCGGTTGGTACAAGGAACTCGTGACCGCGTTGCCCGACATCCGCGACGGCACCATCGACGCGCCGGCGGGCGCTGGCCTCGGCATCGAACTGCTGCCAGGCATCGAGAAGCGCGCCGACGCCGTCGTACGGATTTCGAAGGCCTCCTGACATGGCCGCCGATACCGCGCTGATCGCCATCGACTGGGGAACCACGTCGATGCGGGCCTACTGGATGGACGGGACTGGCACCATCACCGACACGCGCAGCGCGCCGCACGGCATCCAGCACATCCGCGATGGCGGTTTCGCCGCCGCGCTGACGGCGCTGGTCGGCACGGCGGAGGATGCCACGGTGCCGCGACTTGCGAGCGGCATGATCGGCAGCCGGCAGGGTTGGGTCGAAGCCCCGTATGTCGCGTGCCCGGCCTTGCTCACGGCACTGGTGGAAGGCATCGTCACCGTGCCGGACGCGCGGCTGCGCATCGTTCCCGGCGTGTCCACGCGCGATCCGCACGATATCCCCGACGTGATGCGCGGTGAGGAAACGCAGTTGGCCGGTGCCGTCGACGCGCGCGAGGCGCGTGTGCTGGCCGTATTGCCCGGAACGCACAGCAAATGGGCATGCGTCGAAGCCGGCCGCATCGTCGATTTCATGTCGTTCATGACCGGTGAACTATGGAGCGTGCTGCTGGCCCACAGCATCCTCGGCCGGCTGGCAACACCGTTGGCGAGGGATGCGCCGCCCGGTGCCGGGTTCATTCGCGGCGTGCGGTGCGGCCTCGGGCCCGGGGGGCTCGGTCACGACATCTTCGGCGCCCGTACACTCGCGCTGATGGGCGAACTCGCGGATCATGAGGTGGCTGACTGGCTTTCCGGACTGCTGATCGGCCGCGAAACACGTGATGCACGCACGTGGGCGCAGCGACATGGCTATGACGCGTCGAAGGTGCGCATCATCGGCGACGATGCGCTGGTCGCCCGCTACGTGGCCGCGTTTGCAGAAGCCGATATCGCCGTCGATCGCGCCGCTGCGCACGCGGCCGCCATCGGACTCTGGCGTCTTGCGCTGCTGGCGGGGCTCGTTCAACCGCTCAACTGAAAAATTCCATGCCGCCACCTCCACTTTCGTCCTTCCTCGAGCCGTTGCCGCTCATCGCGGTACTGCGTGGCATCACGCCGGAGGAAGTCGACGCTGTCGGCATCGCGCTGGCCGATGCCGGTTTCCGCGTGCTTGAAGTGCCGCTCAATTCGCCGCGCGCGTTCGACTCCATCGGCAAGCTCGCGACGCGACACGGGGCGCGCTGCCTGATCGGTGCCGGAACGGTAATCGACGTCGCCGACGTGGCGCGCGTGAAGGCGGTGGGCGGGCAGGTGGTCGTCATGCCGCACGCGGACACCGCGGTGATCCGTGCGGCGAAAGCGCAGGGCATGCTGTGCGTGCCTGGCGTGGCCACGCCGACCGAAGCATTCGCCGCGCTGGCCGCCGGTGCCGACGGTCTCAAGATGTTCCCCGCCGAGGGCATCCCGCCCGGTGCGCTCAAGGCGTGGCGCGCGGTGCTGCCAAAGGGCACGCTGGTATTTGCCGTCGGCGGCATGCGGCCGGACAATCTCGATGCGTACTGGGACGCGGGTGCGTCGGGCTTTGGTACCGGCTCCAACCTCTACCAGCCGGGGGCCGATCCGGCGGAGGTGGCGAAGGTGGCCACCGCATTCGCGGCCGGCATTCGCGCGCTGCCTGCGCGCTGACTTCAATCAAACCGGAGTTTCTGACCCATGATTCGCTCTTTGCTTATTGCCACCATTGCGCTGTCGATGGCCGTGCCACCGGTGTTTGCCGCTACCGGCCGCATCACCTGTTCGTCCAACGGTTATCGCTACACGGCGTGCAGCGTCGATACGGATAATCGTGTGCGGATGGTGCGCGAAATCTCCACCGGCAACCTGTGCCGCGAAGGCCGCTCGTGGGGCTACGACAACAACCGCATCTGGGTCGACAAGGGCTGCCGCGCGGAATTCGAGTTCGGCCGGGGCGGTGGCAATCGCTCCAGCAACGACGTTGCGGTTGCCGCCGGCATCATCGGCGCGCTGGCGCTGGGGGCCGCCATCGCCGGCTCGCAAAACCAGCAACCCATCGCGCCCCCGCCCCCGCCTCCGCAGTACTACGCGGCACCGCCGCCGGTTGGATTGCCACCACCGCCCACCGGCGCGATTCCGCCGCCGAACTGGGCCGTCGGGTCGTTCCAGGCGTGGGACGCCGATCACGGCGAGACGGTGCAACTGTTGATCGGGCCGCGCGGCAGCATCGTACTGCGCGACGAGATGGGCGTCATGGCCAGCGAAGGCTACTACCGCGATGGCTTCGTGCACTGGAACAACGGCCGCCGCTGGTGGCTGGGTCGCGAGGGCCCGGGCGTGATGCTGGGCGACATCGATTCCAGCAAACGCTATTTCTTCACGCGGACATGAGCGCGCCAGGCCGCCCTAAGCGCGAATACCGGAGCGCGCAGCGCGAAGGTGCAAGCCACATGAGCGCGCCAGGCCGCCCTAAGCGCGAATACCGGAGCGCGCAGCGCGAAGGTGCAA
>Ga0105046_10007518_pt1 | contig 17167 bp, 13 predicted proteins | sample MAT03_FD_78385 | JGI IMG/M metagenome (GOLD analysis project Ga0105046, IMG submission 78385) | Freshwater microbial communities from Lake Fryxell liftoff mats and glacier meltwater in Antarctica - MAT-03 (megahit assembly) | ecosystem: Environmental > Aquatic > Freshwater > Ice > Liftoff...
CCGCACGCGCATGCCAATCTCAATAATTTCGGGCTGTTTCAATCCCAGATCGGCCGCTTCCTGAAAGATACGCCGCACCCCGCTGCCCCACTGTTCGATCAATTTCAGCTCCCGAAACACCCGCGCGATCACCGGATTGCGGATCTTGGAGACGCCATCCTTCATGTCCTGCACCGTCATTCCTGGCAATAGAATCCCAGGATTTTCGACTTCAATACGATCATCGAAAAAGGCGACGCGCGTCGGCCCTCCACGCTGTGAGTAGTCGGCGTGTACCAAGGCATTGATGACAACTTCTCGCAAGATCCCAAGCGGAATGCTCCACACGTCCCGGCGCCGCACGCCAGTCAGGTCCGCCCCGCGCATGGCATGCTTCTTGAGGAACAACAAGATGTTGTCTACCGATTCGGGAAGCGGGCCATGCAACTCCGTGTGGTCGAAGATCCTCCCCTTGTCTCGACCAACGAACCGCCCGCACTGTATCCAAGCATCTGGAAAATGCTGCGTGCGATTCTTGCTAAAAAGCAGTACCCCACCCCTTGTGGGTACCAATTTTCCTTGCTCCCGCCTGAGAATTCGAAGCGTTAGAAGTTCGCTTTCACGGCGTGCTTTTGGCGCTGTTGATAAGGCCTCCAGCGAACTAAGATCTAAGTCATCTACCGATGCATCCATGCTCGGCATCTCGTCAAAGGCCACGCCTTCAGCTGACCGCCGCAGCTCCGCAATCAGTTCACGATCCGCTTTCCGATTCGTCGAGCCGAGTCTTACGTAAACACCTTGGTCCGCACCTTCGCTGTTGATAAAGTGCGGCCGGGAACCGCTCAGATGCACTTGGACCACAAGCAATGTTTTGCCTCCCACGGTGGCCATTTTCACATCGGGAACCAACCGCGGGCTGATGGAATCAGCGATGAGGTTGCAAATTCGTTCCTCCTCGTCGAGAGGATGCTCGACCCCAACGGGCTTCCGCGCCCCGTCCTCCACGCCAATCAAAACTTTTCCGCCCGCGGTGTTGGCAAACGCCACCGGGGTCTTTAGAAAATTCTTCGGCGAAGTCAGGCTGCGCTTGAACTCTAGCGTTTTGTCCTCGGGCTGCGAGAGAAGCTCGTCAATCGTCATGCGGCCCATCCGATCGTCGCGAATTCGCCCCTTTCAAAACCCATCGGATTGTCAACACCTCTTCACGTTCCGCTTTGGCACAGCTCGCCCAATATTTGGGATGATAGGGCGTTGTCACAGGAGGGTCTTTGACGGCTTGCGTCCTCGACACCCTATCAGAGGCCCTTTTGCGGTTCAATCCCCCCCAACATTTCCCCCAAAAGTTACCCGACCGGAAACACAAACTCCGCTAAGGTGCCTGCCGCATGAGCACCATTCACTTTATTGGCGGCGAAAAAGGGGGCGTAGGCAAGTCCGTTGTCGCGCGCCTTGTGGCCCAACGTTGTATCGATCAAAACCTTCCCTTCGTCGCGTTTGATGCCGACGGATCGCACGGCGCCCTCTTGCGGCACTATGCCAACTTTGCTTCGCCCATTGATCTCGCGCAGTTTGAAAGCGCCGATCAAATCATGGGTGCAGCCACAGACGCCCAACAGCGCGTGGTGGTGGATATGCCCGCCCAAAGCGAACGATTCTTGTCTTCGTGGATCAACGAAGCCCAGATCCTAGATCTTGCTGCCGAATGTGGCGTTGGCGTGTTGTTTTGGCACGTCATTGATGATGGCAAAGATTCGCTTACAACCCTTGCCCGCTTGCTTGAAAACTTCGGCCCCAAAGCCCGCTTCGTGATCGTAAAAAACCACGGAAGAGGCCGCGATTTCAGCCTTTTTGATCATTCCGAAGTCCGCCGCAAAGCGGAATCGCTTGGCGCCACCATTCTTGAACTGCCTGCGTTGTACGCACCAGTTATGCAGAAGATCGACCAGTTCGATGCCAGCTATTGGGCCGCGGCTCACAACCCAGAATTTGCGCCACAAGCGTTCAGCCGAATGGATCGACAACGCCTTAAAGTGTGGTTGAAAGCCGCTTCAGATCAAATCGATCGCCTTGCAGACTCGTTCTAAAGTCTGCACAAAACTTACTGTCCCGAAATCTTACGGCTGCGCGTGACTTCAGTTTGGCTTGGAGCCTGAACCGCAGCCGGTTTCTTCTTTGCCGTTTCAGCGGCATCAGAGGGTGAAGGAGCCCCAGCCCCTGCCCTGACCCGCGTAGGACTGCCAGCCTTCGGAAGTTCTGGAACTTCACGGGGCTTGTTTGGCGCGATGGTCGCAGAAGGATCGGAAACCGTCCTAGGTCGCGCCGCAGCCGCCGCTGCCGGCGTAGCTTCCGGTTGCGGAGCAGCCACAGGCACAGCCGCTGGGGCTCGTTGCACAACCGGGGGTGCAACGACTGGCGGCGAACGAGTTGCAGCGGGCGCCGGAGCCGCAACAACAGGTGCACTTGGACCCGCGCGGTGTTGTTCGCGGGCCGGAGCCGGCGCAACAATGACAGGTGCCGATTGCCCCCCCGAAGACGTTGCAGGCGTCCTGACAGGCGCAGGGCTCACCGCATTGCCAGTTGAGGTGGACGACGAGTAACGGACCGTACACCCAGGCACGCAGGCAAAAACCACGGACATTCCTGCAATAGCCAAAAGACCACGAACGTTTTTCATGATGCTTGCCATCATACGAGAGCCTTCTCCTGCTGCCTAGGACGGCGCTGCATAAGGGTTTATGCGACCCGAAACATGCACGATACGAAATAAACGAAAAGGATTAACAGAACACGGCTGGTTTGCGAAACCACCCACGCGCTACAACTAAAACATCGAGATTGGCTGATGGGGAGGTGGCGATTGCACAGACGATTGAACGTGGTCTGGTGAATTGAAAGGTACGGTGAACGAGAAACGAGGGCTTGTTCACCAGCCCGGACAGGGGTCGGCCCGTACGAGGACCGAGCTGACCCCTGCTCCGGGAGCCTGCTTTTCGAACGCACGAGATCTATTCTCAATAGTGTGATCCGGCTTACGCAAAATCAGCCAACAGAGCGAACTTCCGTGAAGTTCCCAAGGCAGGCCCAAAACAGCGGGAAAAACCCGTGTAAAAGTGGTTCAACGCCATGGGAAGCGCCGGGCCCCCCAGGAATCCATCGGTTACTCTCGGCGCCACTGCCTGCGCACCACCATGATTGACACTACTTTAAAGCCTCTGAGGCTCCTCGCTCGAAGCCTTGGGTTGGCAGCCTTTGCCGCAATGGCAATGAGCCAAACATCCGCGGCCGCGGATGCCCCTGCCCCAGCCGCGGTTGAGGCCCCGTTGACCATTGAGGCCGCCATCCAAATGGCCATGCAGCGGGATGAGCGCATCGAGCAATCTCGCAGCGACGCCGAAATGGCCGCCGCTCATCAGGACCGTGCCCGATCTTTCTTTTTCCCCGAGCTTAACGCGACGGGAACGTACATCCGGCGCCCTCGTGAAACGTTTCGCCAAATTGATGGCAAACAGGTTGTTGCCCAACGCTTCAACGCCTTCCAGAGCAACGCACAGATCAACGTGCCCCTGTTTTGGGCCGCAGCCATTCCCCTTTACCGCCAAGCCAGATTAGAGCACGAAGCTGCCGAGCTATCAGGCGCCGAGCAACGACGCATCGTTGGGTATGAAACCGCTGATGCGTTTGTAAACGTTTTAACCGCACAAGAGATCGAAAACGCAGCCAAGCGACGTCTTGCGTTCGCGCAAGAACGCTTCCTTGACGCCAGTGAACGTGCTGAGGCAGGCCTAGTGAGCTCGAACGATGTCACCCGCGGCGATCTTGAAGTTGCCAATGCTCAACATGAGTATTCACTGGCACAAGGCCAATCACTTCTTGCCCGCACCGAACTGGGCCATTTGCTGATTGCCGAAATCACAGGCGAACTGGTGTCACCAATCGAGCTGCTGCAAGCCGCCAGCGCCCAAGCCATAGACGAACACAGCCAACAGATTGCACAAGGCCAACGCAATCGATTGGACGTGCAAGCCGGCGATAAGCTGGTGCTTGCAAGTTTGCAAGCCGCGAAAGAGCCCCGTTTGCGCTTTATTCCGCGGCTCACTGGCAACGTGTTGGGTCGCTATACCAATGAGCCCGGATTCACTGGGTTGTTGTTTGATTGGCAAGCCGGAGCCACTTTGTCGTGGCCGATCTGGGATGGCGGCATTCGCGCGGCTGAAGCACATGAACGCGATGCATACGCAAAGTCGCAGGGATTGCAACAAGCAGCCTTGCGGCGCACGGTGACGCTGGATGTTCGTCGCGCGCGGTTGGCTTTGCACAACGCAAGGGCCACGCAAGCAGCCGCTTTGCACGCCCGCGAAGTTGCCGAACGACACACAAAAGAAACCGCTGAACTTTATCGTCAAGGGCTGGTTCGATCACTTGAAGTGGCAGATGCCAATCTCAAATTGTTCGAAGCCGAAGTGACATGGTCACGCGACAGGTACGCGCTGATCTTAGCGTTCCTTGATTTGAAGATGGCCGTGGGTGAACGCCCACCGGGAGTTAAATAAATATGTTCCGTATGCGCCCCTTGCTGACTTTGGCCTGCCTTGTTTTGCTCTCCGCCTGCCAGAAGAACGCCGGACCCAAACCCATCGATACTAAAACCAAAGGTCCAGCCGCGTTTCCCGTTGAAGTGGAAGCCGTTACCACCCGCAGCGTTGATTACGTTTCGCACGCCGTGGGCACCATTGAGGCTTTTGAAACCGTTCAAGTGACTTCACGCGTGGCGGGGGTGGTTGAGCGCGTTCGCTTTGCAGAAGGTGATGTCGCCGACGTCAATCAAGTTTTGGTTGAGATCGAACCGCGACGGTTCAAGTTGGCGCTGCAAGCACAAGAGGCCGCCTTGCAAAAAGGCAAAGCCGCAAAAGACGACGCGCTTGCCGGTTTCGGACGGCGACAAGCCGCCATTGAAAAGACCCCTGGTTTGATTCCAGGCGAAGAAGTAGCCACGTGGAAAACACGCGTCGCCACGGCTGAAGCTGAAGTTGCTGCGGCAGAGGCAGCGTTGGCCTCTGCCGATCTCAACTTGCGCGACGCTATTGTCCGCGCTCCTGTCAAAGGCATTATCGAAACCCGCACGGTTCAAACCGGGCAATACGTTCAACCCGGCGCGATCTTGGCCACGTTGGTGCGTCGCGATCCCTTGCTGCTGCGGTTTTCTCTTCCCACCGAAGCCGCATTGTCTGTGCGCAGAGGCGATACAGTTGAATTTAAGGTGGGAGATGCAAACACCGTTCACACAGCGAAAGTAATGCACATCGCCCAATCAGCAGACGCGGCAACGCGCCAGGTGCCTATTTCCGCGAATGTCGCCGACCCCGACAGCCCTGATCTACGCCCTGGCAGCTTTGCCCGCGTGACGGCCCGGTTGGATACACACAAACCTGCAAAAAAAGACAAAGGTCCTGCAGCTGCCGCCACAAGCGCACGTCCTGCAATTCCTGAATCATCTATTCGCCCAAGCGAACGCGGCTTTGTGGCTTTTGTTGTGAAGAACGGAAAAGCTGAAGAACGACACCTGACCTTGGGCCTACGCACCGCTGATGGCAGGGTTGAAGTTATATCGGGACTTTCACCCGGCGAAGATCTTGTCATTCGGGGTGGTGAAGCGCTGCGAGACGGAGCCGAAGTCAAAGTGTCGATGCCAACGCCCACAGGCAAAGGTTCGTAAATGTCGTTGACTGAGCTTTGTGTTCGCCGGCCCGTGTTGGCCTGGATGATCATGGCTGCCACCATTGTGTTCGGCGCCGTGGCTTTAGGCCGTATAGGCATCAGTGAATACCCGGACGTCGATCACCCTGTTATCAGCGTTGGGCTGGCATGGGAAGGTGCCGCCCCAGAAGCCATGGAAAGCGATGTCGTTGAACAGGTGGAAGAAGCCCTTTCCCAAGTTGAAGGCATCAGGACGATCTCATCTGAATCCCGGTTGGGAAGCGCCAACATTACGATTGAATTGGATCTGTCGCGCAACGTTGATCTTGCGATGCAAGACGTTCAAGCGCGCGTGGCGCAAGCCGCTCGCCGTTTGCCGCGCGAAATGGATCCACCGGTGGTCTCGAAAACGAACCCGGAAGACCAACCCATCATGTTCGTTGGCTTGTCTGGCCCTTTTTCGCCTCAGGTCTTGGCCGACACCAGCCGGTATTTGATCAAGGAAAAACTGCAGACGATCCTCGGCGTGGGCGAAGTGTTCATGGGTGGCTTTCCCGAACGCAACGTGCGCGTTTGGATTGATGCAGAACGCTTGGAAGGACGCGGGCTGACCGTTCAGGATGTGCTCGGAGCTTTGCAGCGGCAGCACGTTGAACTTCCCGCGGGACGTATTGAAGCGGAGGGCAGAGAGATCACGGTGCGCGTCTTGGGCGAAGCACTTGATCTAGCGACGCTCCGAAACATGGTTATCAAAGAAGTTAACGGCGTTGCCATTCAATTGGCGGACGTAGCGTTGGTTGAAGATGGATTCGAAGACGTAAGGCGATATACCCGCGTCAACGGCCAGCCCGCGCAGGGATTGGGCATCAAAAAGCAACGAGGCTCGAACGCCGTTGCGGTGGCAAAAGCGGTTCGCGTTGCCATTGATGATCTTCGCCCGAATTTGCGTCCGGGAATGGAGCTTGGCATTAACTTTGATTCCACTGTTTTCGTTGAAGAATCGGTCAAGGAACTGCAATTTGAAGTTGGCCTTTCGATCTTTCTTACGGCCTTGGTCTGCTGGCTGTTCTTAGGCTCTTTTTCGGCCACGTTGAACGTAATCTTGGCCATTCCAATGTCGTTGATGGGAACCATCGCGGCTGTCTACTTCCTTGGCTTTACTTTGAACACTTTCACCCTGCTGGCCTTGGCACTGGCGGTGGGAATCGTGGTGGATGACGCCATCATGATTCTTGAGAACATTCACCGGCACCGCGACATGGGCAAGGATGCGATACGGGCTGCCATTGATGGCACCAACGAGATCAAATTCGCCGCCTTGGCAGCAACGATGGCCGTGGTGGCTATTTTCCTTCCTGTTGTATTCATGAAGGGCGTTGTTGGGCGTTTCTTCTTAGAGTTCGGCATCACGTTCTGCATAGCCGTGGTGCTTTCGTATCTTGAAGCCATAACCCTGGCACCTGCCCGGGCCGCGCGTCTGATGGCGCAACCTAATGAACACGCACGAGCGGGGCTTGGGCGTTTTGCTGAGGGCGCCTTTGATCTTGTAACAAAGGCGTACGGACGCGCACTTGGCCCCACCCTTCGCCGTCGAGGCGCGGTGTTGCTGGCCAGCGTGGTGGTGCTGGGAGGAGCGTACTGGGTGTTTGGCGGACTCAAGAGAGAGTTCGTTCCTTCACAAGATCAAGGTCGCATCATGCTTAAACTGCAGACGGCGGTGGGTGCTGATCTGAAGGAAACCGATCGCGTGCTTCGGCAAGCAGAAGAATTCGCACTTAGCCGCCCCGAAGTGCAGCGTTTGTTCATGGTGATAGGAAGCTTCCGCGACGGTGCTGTGAACAGCGGCATGATGTTCATTACACTTAAGCCTCCAAACCAACGCATGAATGCAAACGCTTTCGCCGCGTTGCTTCGAAACCAATTCAACGGATACCCAGGCCTCAAAGCCATTGTGCAGGACATGTCTCAACGCGGTTTTTCGGCCAGCCGCGGCTTTCCCGTAGAGTTTTCGCTGCGTGGCCCCGAATGGGACATGTTAACGGAGCAAAGCCGGATTCTTGCCGATAAGCTAACAGCCTCAGGCAAGGTGGTTGACGTAGACACCGATTACCGCCTGGGGATGCCTGAACTTCGCATTGAACCCGATCGTGCTCGTACCGCCGACGTGGGCGTTTCCATGGAAGACGTTGCGGCTTCGATCAACACGTTGGTTGGCGGCGTTCGCGCCGGGAAGTACACATCCCGTGGGCGCCGCATCGATCTGCGCTTGCGATTGTTGGCAGAACAACGTTCGCGTCCTGAGGACATTAACCGCCTTAAGGTACGTACAAACAACGGAACGTTGATACCGTTGTCTTCACTGGTAAAGCTAAAAGAGCGTCCGGCTTTGCAGGGCATCACGCGGAAGGATCGAGAAAGAGCCGTGAGTGTGTTTGGAAACGTGGCGCCTGGATCTTCGCAAAGTGAAGCGCTGGCCGAAGTTGCGAAGTACGCAAAAGACTTGCCTCCTGGATACCGCCTGGTTGCCGGCGGACAAACGCAAACCTTCCAGGATTCGATGGGCGGGTTGGTGTTCGCGTTGCTGCTTGGGGTGGTGGTGGCCTATATGATTTTGGCAGCCCAATTCAACAGCCTTTTGCACCCGGTGACTGTGCTTACCATCCTGCCCCTATCTGTGGCAGGCGCCGTTTTTGCCCTCGTAATTGGTGGCATTACAATCAACTTGTTCAGCATGATTGGCCTTTTGCTGTTGATGGGCATCGTGAAGAAGAACTCGATCATCTTGGTAGATTATGCCAACCAAGTGCGTGATGAAGCTCCTCCGGACAAGCCCATGGGACCCGTAGAGGCCATGCGAACGGCGGCACCTGTGCGCTTGCGACCCATCTTGATGACAAGCATGGCCACGATTATGGCCGCGGTACCCGCAACGTTGGCGCTTGGGCCGGGATCGGAAACGCGGCTTCCTATGGCCGTGGCTGTCATCGGCGGTATCGTGTTATCCACGCCGCTGAGTTTGTTCGTGGTGCCCGCGTTTTATGCAGCTGTCACGCGCAAACACAAACACTCTGTGCACGCTGAACAAGCAAACACCTAAGCAGACAACGAGCCTTCAATCGCTGTTCGCAGATCGTCGATGCCACAAGGCTTTTGCAGAAACGTGCACCCGGGGGGTGGGCCACCCACTGTGCCTGCCACGCCGTGTCCGGACATGAAAATAACCTTTACGGAAGGATCCATGACGAGCAAAGCTTCATACGCCTTGCGGCCTCCCAGCACAGGCATATCAAGATCCATTAAAACAAGATCCGGGCGAATTGTAGGGTAAACATCAATAGCAAGCTGCCCATTGGCCGCCTGTTCAACCTCGTGGCCTTGCATAGACAGCAGCCGCGAAAGACTGCGACGAACACCTGGATCGTCGTCAACCAACAAGATGCGGGCCGTGCCTTTGGCCCGGTTCAAGCTGTGCGTAGGGATGTCCATCAAAGTGTCTGCGCCTACACGTCCACGTTCAATTTTGGGCGCCGCTGGAAACAACAAACGCAAAGTTGTGCCGCGGCCAAGTTGGCTTGCCAAATCAATATTTCCGCCATGAACCTTTACGGTTTCAAGTACGGTGGCCAGCCCAAGGCCGGTACCCTTGTCGCCTTCCTTGGTGGTGAAGAATGATTCAAAGGCACGCCTTCGCGTTTCTTCGTCCATGCCGATGCCCGTATCTGATACGGAAATCACCACCACATCTCCCACCGCAACGCCGAGTGCAGGAGGCGAGGCTTCTCGGGTCACGCTGATCGTCAAGGCACCACCACTAGGCATCGCGTCGCGCGCATTGATGCACAAGTTCATCAGCGCCTGATGGATCTGACCTTGATCACCTATCACCTGCGCATCAGGAACCACCTTGCAATCTATGTGAACACTTTGGTTGGTGACGCGGCGAACAAGTTCCGCAACCTCTGTGGCCAGAACGCCAACTTCGATCCGCCCCATCATGTAGCCACCACGACGGGCGACGCCCAGCAGCCGCATGGTTAAATCTGCGGCTCGTTTCAAAGCGGCGCGAACATCCTCGTGGCACTCACGCACGTCAGCGTCGCCCATCGTGCGACCTGCGGGCAGCGTCGCCAGATAATCCATGCTTGCGACTGCAACACCCAGAAGGTTGTTGAAATCGTGGGCAATGCCAGCGCCGATGCGTCCCAGCACTTCCATCTTCTGAACCTGGGCGAGCTGTTCATCGTGCGGGTTGTCGTGCGTGAACAACAACGACACAGATCCCACTTGGATCTTGTCGCCGTACACCAACCCTTGCGAGGTGATCCGACGGCCATTGACGAAAGTGCCATTGAGACTTTGCAGGTCTTCAATTCCGTATTGCCCCACAGCGCCTTGAAAAATCCGGGCATGCACGCGTGACAAGCGCTTGTCATCCAGAAACAATGTGGCCTGCGAGCCACGGCCCAGGGTCATCTCGGCGCCGACAGGAAACTTGCGGCCAGCTTGCGGACCTGAAAGCAAGATTAAACGAGGCACGCCCACAAGCGCTGGAGTTTGAACAGCGCTGCGTGAAACCTCCGTAACCTCTTCAAGACCGGTCACCGGACTTCGATGAGCCATTGAAAGATTCTAACGCCCATTGCATATGCCGCGCCAATCCAAGGGCCAAGAAAACCCTTCTACTACCGCAATCACGTGTCGCTCTGTGCGCGCGCTGCCGACATTGGATGCCCGAAATCCACATTATCGTATGATTGGAGAAGGGCGTGATTGAAAAGAATTGGCAGGCTTGCGATTCTATCGGACGCCAACATGCCAAACCAACAAGAGAACCCGCGCGCCTTTCCCCGCTTTGAGGTCGAGGCCAGCGTGGATTACACCGGTACCGAGATTCTCTTGAACCACAGGATTCAGAACCTGTCCTTAGGCGGGCTGTGCATTTTGACCGACGCGCTAGAAGACATCGGAACAGTTGTGGATCTAGTGATCACGTTCCGCGAACTTGATACATCCATCACAGCGCGCGGTGAAGTTGTGTGGGCCAACAAGGAAGATCCCATGGATATGGGCATCCGCTTTGTTGAACTGGACACCGAGCGCAAAGAAACGCTTCGGAAGTACCTTACGTTGAGCCGAGATTCGTAGCTATTCCAGCGACAGAATCGAACCTGTGGGTCGCCACGTTTGGCTCACGCACTTTAAACGAGCAAGATAACGATTGAAGTCTTTGCCTGCAGGAGCGCCTTGCCCTCGGCGCATATGTACATCCGTGATACGCGTAACAGCGAAACGGCAGGCCGCGAACTCTAGTTCCGCGCCGAAGGCATTGCGTTCCAACTCGCTGGGTTTGCGAACAGCGCAATACGCTTCAAGCAAAGCGCGCGTGACTTCAGGTCGAAAGTCATCGTTTCCAAATCCGAACGCGAGCACGGTCACAGCAACATCGTAGGCCAAACATCCCCACGAGGCTTGCTCGAAATCAAGCAAGGCCGTTAGGCGCCCGGCATCTGAAAACAAGACGTTGTCGATAAAAAGATCACCGTGAATAAGCCCCAGGGGAAGTTGCGGTGCGCGGGTGGCTGCAAGCCTCGTGAGTTGTGGGCCGAGAATGCGTTTGGCTTCGGCCAAATTGGGGTCCGCTACGTCTTGAATAATGGCGAAGCGCCGTGCAATTTCGTCAGGCTCATAAAGACCTGGACGGTGGTCGGCAAAATCAGCGCCAGCGTTGTGCAGCTTTGCCAAGGCATCACCGGCGTCGCGGGCCGCCACGGCACCAATTTGACCCCGGTGCAATGTGCGGCCAGGCACCCAAGGAAACACCGATCCCCAAGCATCGCCATACCGGGTGTAACGCAGGCCGTCGGATCCTGCCAAAGGCAAAGGCAAGGGCGTGGGGACACCCCGTGCGGCGAGATGCGCCACAATTGCAGCTTCACGAGCCACGTCGTTTTCGGTTTTGCCTTCGTTTATTCGAACGAAAAGCGTTCCGGAGTCGGTCCGAACACGCAAATTCGTGTTTACGGTTCCCGCTACTATGGGATCGTGGCCCTGGTATCCAGTGACACCAAAAGCGGAAAGAACCCCAGTGACATCCTGTGGCGAAAGTTCGCGAAAGCTTCCCATGACTAGATAAGCATTTATACACCTTGACGGAAGCAACCGGGGTTGATGTAGTCACAAAACAGACAAACACATGGCAATGGGGCAGGACACGCGGCGGCTGGTTGAGCAGCACATGAATCTGGTGAACGGTTTGGCCGTTCAATTACACAGAGGCGTAGCCAAAGGCTTGGAACTGGATGACTTGGTGGCTTATGGAACCAAGGGTCTCATTGAAGCCGCAGAGCGTTTTGATGCCCGACATGGTGCCACTTTCTCCACTTTCGCGTATTACAGGGTCAAAGGCGCCATGATGGACGGCGTGCGCACGATGGGTTGGTACTCGCGCGCCGACTACGCTCGTTACCGCGCAGAAGAGCGGGTAAACCAGTATTTGCGAGTGGAATCCGAACGCACCCCAGAATCTGCGTTTGAATCCGAAGACAGCGAAGACTTGATGGCGGGATTGGCCCACGTTTTGGATGCCGTTGCATCGATACACATTGTTTCCATTGATGCAGCATCCACGGTTTCGGACGACAATTTACCTTCGGTAGAAGAAACCCTAGGTGAGCAACAATCGGATGCCCGCGTGCGGACCGCTGTGCGCAGCCTGCCCGAAAAGGAACGGCAACTCATGGAGCTTTATTACTTCGGAGGCAAAACGTTGGAAGAAGCTGGCCTTAGCATCGGACTTTCGAAATCGTGGGCCAGCCGGCTTCATGCGCGTGCGGTAGATCTGTTGCGCAAGGAGTTGGTACGGCAAGACTTAGCCGTTGGTTGAATCAACTGGCAAGCCAGGGCCCCTGGTTCTGTTTGCCAAATTCGGATATGAACGGGGCATGAACCGGTTCGGCTTGTTAGCGATATTCTTGGTTGCGGGGTGCAACGTTTCTGTACAACACGGGTTGGACGAAGCGGCCGCAAATGAAGTTGTTTCTGCGCTGGACAAAGGCGGGCTTGCCTCAAAGAAGCAGGCAGAAGGTGACGACAGCAGCCAGCCACAACGTTTCTCGGTATCGGTGGCTCAAGGCGATGCCCCAGCGGCGATCGAACTGCTAAACGCACATGGACTTCCCAAATCGGAACAAGGTGGATTTGCCCAACTTTATGGCGAACCGAGCCTCATCCCGACCGCCACAGAAGAACGTGCACGCTTCATCCAGGCGTTGACCGGCGAAATAGAGAAGACCTTAACATCCGTTGAAGGCGTGGTCTCTGCCAGAGTTCACGTTGTGCCTGAGGAACGAGACGTTTTTGCAAACCAAGACGCGCCTCGCAGCCCTTCTCGGGCCGCCGTACTGTTAAGAATCGATGACAAAAAGACAGGGCTTACCGACGACCAAGTCCGATCTTTGGTGGCTGGCAGCGTTCCCGGCCTGGTGCCGACAGCGGTGGCGGTTGTGCGAACAAAGCTAGAACACCGCTCGGCCAGCACAGTAGAGGCACTGGTGGCAGTGGGCCCCCTTCGCGTGGCCGCGGGTTCACGGTTACCCATCATTGTTGGAATTGCCCTGGCAACGGGCGCCTTGGCGGCGATGGCGGTGTTGTTGCTGGTGGCTGCCCGCAAATTGGCAGTGCGGGAGCCTCAATAGACTAACCCTGCAGTTTTTTCTTTAACGCCGCCAACGCATCGTCAAGCTTTACCGATTCACTCATCTCGCCCAACTTTCGTTCGGCGGCGTGGGATTCGGCGGTCCGCCCTGTTAACTCATCGCTCAACTGGTTCTCGGCTTCCATGGCGTCAACCTTGCTCGACATGCGCTCGAAATCAGCAAACGCGCCGCCTTCGCTGGAAACGACGCCTTGCCCTTTGGCTGCCCGGGCGGATTCTCGCAAGGTGCCCTGACGCAGCTTCACCTCTTTAACCCGGGTCTCAAGCGCTTTGAGACCGGCTGTGAGCTGATCCACTTGAACCTCTTGCTCCTGCAGGGCCTTCGCAACTTCGAGCTTTTCGCGCTCTTTTTCGGCACTACGGGCCAGAGCCTCGCGCGCCAGCTCGTCGTTCTGGGCCTTCACTGCCAACGCCGCTTTGTCTTGCCAGGCTTGAACCTGCTCGCTTAGCTCTTCAAGTTGCTTTTTAAATCGCTTTTCAGAAGCGAGGCAGCTGGCAACTTCCTGGCGAGCGCTGCGGGCGGAATCCTCCATATCGAGGACCAGTTGATCGAACTCTTTGGCGGGATCCTGCATGGAATCCACCAAGTCGTTCAAATTCGATTTAACCAAGGTTGCCAGACGCTTAAGTACGCTCATTCAAGTCTCCATGGCGAAGAATAGCATGGGCGGCCGCAACCTCTCGACGGTGGTGCCTTCCTTCTGGTAGCGTGCGCCCCTATGCGCCTTGTAGACGTGATCGGACAAAACGCGGCTGTGGCCCGTTTGGATCGCGCGCTTGCTCAAAATCGGGTACCACACGCCTATTTGTTCGAGGGGCCCGATGGTGTTGGGAAGCGAACTTGTGCGCAGGCCCTGGGGCTGGCCCTTATCTGCCCAGAACAGCCCGGCAGAGGCTGTGGCAAATGCAACACATGTTTGCGCGCCGAAGCAGGCTTGCACCCCGACATCCGCTTCTTCCAGCCAGAGGGGCGCGACATCAAAAAAGAGGTCGCCGACGAAATCGTGGCCCTGGCCTCCGAGCGCCCCCACGAGGCCCCGGCTCGTCTGTTGATCATCGACGATGCCGATAAATTGAACCTCAGCGCCGCCAACTGCTTGCTCAAAACGCTGGAAGAGCCTGCACCTGCCAACCATTTGGTTTTGGTCACAAGCGCTCCCGCACGCCTCATAAGCACGATCCAGTCGCGCACCCAACGCGTTCGGTTCTCGGCGCTGCCAACCACGACTGTGGCGCACCACTTGGAGACGCTAGGAATCGACCCCGCACGGGCGAATCTGGCGGCCACTTTGGCCAACGGCTCTTTAGGCCGTGCCATTGCGCTGGCCGCGGGCGATGAAGATCAATCCGCATGGGAATCAGTGGCCCGGGTTCGCGAGGCCGCGGCGGGGCGAACCGTTGGAAACATCATGGACACGGCTGGCAGTTTTGCAGGAAAAGAAGGACGCGAACCCATGGTCGCGGTGCTTGATCTGCTTGCCCGTTTGTACCGAGATGCCTTGGTCAGTGCTGGTGGAGCTCCAGAACTTGTGTTGCTTTCCAGCAAGCGCAGCGAAATTGATGACATTATCGACCGCGCCGGAGCAAACCCTTTACCCCGCATCCGCAAAGCCTTAGACGCACTTACTGAAACCGACGCAGCACTGGCAGGCAACGTCAACGCCGTTACTGCCATTGAAGCGTTGATTTTTTCACTACGTTCACTCGAATTCCGGCGTACGCCGTAGGACCACAATGACCATTCCGTTTGATTCCCAAGAAGACAACCAAAGCCGTCGTGGACGAAGTTCACGGCCCGAAGTCTCACAGGTACGAAACACCGTCGTGGTTGTTTTTGGTCCTGTGGGTCGGCCCTTGCAATGCGACGCAGGCGATTTTCGCCTGACCGAAGGGCAGCTTGTTTTGGTGGATGATCGCCGCGGTGGGGCGTTTGCCCGGGTGGTTGTGCAAAGCGGTCGCCGCGCTTGTGAAGGGAACTTGGCGTGGGTGCTTCGCGTCGCAACCGACAGCGACCAACACGCTCATCAAAAGCGCGTGAACGATGAACGAGAAGCCCTTACGTTTGCGCGGCAACGCGGGCGCGAACTCAAACTTGACCTCAAAATGTTTCGGGTTGAATTGTCAGCACGCGGCGACAGAGCCACCGTGTTCTTTGCATCGGAACAGCGAATCGATTTTCGAGATCTTCTGCGCGATCTTGGCGCGTTCTTGCAGGTTCGGGTGGAACTTCGGCAAGTGGGCGTGCGCGACGAAGCGAAGATCGTGGGCGGCATCGGATCCTGCGGACGGGAGCTTTGCTGTTCAACGTTCCTGCCTAAATTCGAGCCGATCTCGATACGCATGGCGAAAAGCCAGAATTTGGCGCTGACACCTTCAAAAATCACCGGCCAATGTGGTCGACTCAAGTGCTGCTTGGTTTATGAAGAAGCGCAATACATTGAAGCGGCCAAAGGGTTGCCAAAGATCGGAAAAAACGTGGAGACGCCCGAAGGCGTTGGCCGCGTTCAAGATCTCGACATCCTCCGTCGGCGCGTTCGCGTGTTCTTTCCTGACAGGCCTCCGCAAGTGTTCACGGCCGAACAAGTTAGCCTTGCGCAAGCGCCAGCCCAGGAGCCTCGCAGGGATGCCCCCCGCGAAAACCGGGGGCAGAGCCCGCAAGCCGCAACTTCAAACGAATCTTCGGCGCCTCGTGGGACAAACATGGAAAACTTGCCAACCGAGGTGACGCCCTCGCCCGAAACCGAGCCAAACGACGCTTGATTTCGCGGCCCACATTGCCCTTTTCAGATCACGCCAATCCACTAAACTCCGCCCCAACAACGCCATGTCCAAAACGCCAACAATCATCTACACCAAGACCGACGAAGCCCCTGCTTTGGCCACTTATTCTCTGCTGCCAATTGTTCAAGCCTTCACGAAGGCCGCGGGCATCCAGATTGAAACGCGAGACATATCCTTGGCGGGACGGATCATCGCAGCCTTCCCTCTAGAACTGGCGCCATCGCAACGGATTGCGGATGATCTTGCAGAGCTGGGCGCGCTGACGTTGCAGCCCGAGGCGAACATCATCAAACTGCCAAACATCAGCGCCTCTGTGCCTCAGCTCAAGGCAGCCATCGTAGAGTTGCAAAGCAAGGGCTACAAGCTGCCGGACTATCCTGAAGTGGGCAAAACCGACGCTGAAAAGGAAGCCAAGTCGCGCTACGATAAGCTCAAGGGCAGTGCCGTTAATCCAGTGTTGAGAGAAGGAAACTCTGATCGCCGCGCACCCAAGGCCGTTAAGGAATACGCACGCAAGAACCCACACTCGATGGGCAAATGGTCGGCAGATTCCAAAACCCGCGTTGCCACCATGGGGAAGAATGATTTTTTCTCCAACGAGAAGTCCCTCACGGTGCCTGAGGCCACCAACGTAAAGATTGAACTTGTTGGCGCCAACGGCAGCACAAAAGTTCTCAAAGAAAAAACCGAACTGAAGGCCGGCGAAATTCTGGACGCGACTGTGCTGAGCAAGCGCGCCTTGGTTGACTTCCTGGGCGAACAGATGGCCACGGCAAAGCAAGAGGGCCTGCTGCTTTCGCTTCACTTGAAGGCCACGATGATGAAGGTCTCAGATCCAATCATCTTCGGTTGCGCCGTACAGGTGTTCTTCGAGGACTTGATTGCAAAACATGCGGGCGTCCTCAAAGAACTTGGTGTTGATTTCAACAACGGGTTTGGCGATCTCGTTGGCAAGATCCAGAGCCTTCCCGCCGACAAAAAAGCCGAAATCGAAGCGGA
>Ga0105046_10007521_pt1 | contig 17164 bp, 17 predicted proteins | sample MAT03_FD_78385 | JGI IMG/M metagenome (GOLD analysis project Ga0105046, IMG submission 78385) | Freshwater microbial communities from Lake Fryxell liftoff mats and glacier meltwater in Antarctica - MAT-03 (megahit assembly) | ecosystem: Environmental > Aquatic > Freshwater > Ice > Liftoff...
CTTGACTTTTGTCAATTCGCTGGCCTGCGGAATCGAGCGCAGCGATGTGACGGTTGGATTGAACATGGAGAGCAAGATCAGCATGCAGTACTGGTCGTAGTGCAGATCTCGGTTTCCTGCTTTGTCACGTTCGCATTTGTCCCTGTGCAACCTTTGGAGCAAAGGCGCGATCATATCGAGATACTTCAGTCCCTGAAGATCTTTACTTTTGACCGCTGGGTTGCCTTTAGCTTTCGTGGGCACGGTTTCATCGCCATCTTCGGTTTGGTCAAAATCGGAACCATCACCGTCCGGTTTGGCGACAAGCTTGCGTCTTTTTGGCAGCTTGCTGCGTTTATTTGATTGGCTGGGCACGTTTGCACGTCGCATGAACGACAACTTGGCAGAAAGAAAAGTTGCCTAATGCGTGGCGCAAAAACCGTGCCAATGCCAATGCCAACCGTGTTTGAAAGAAACTTCACTAAATTATCCGGTGCAACGATTGGCAGATGTTGTGCCGAACAGTATTGCCCCCTTCTCGTTTTTTTCCCCGCGCCCCGCGTTTTTTTCCCCGCGTTTTTTTCCCCGTCCCGTTTTTTTCCCCAACCGGTTAGTGAACTCGACCACGGAAACATGAATGGAATCGAAGTACGAGAGTACTGATTTGGAAACCAACCCCAACCCATTGCCAATCTGCGGGACAGCGGCCACTAAACTGGCACTGGGCCCGAGGGACGAACGCAACGATGTCGCCAAGACTGCAGCTTGTCGTTCCAGTGGCCCCGCCTGGCAAACGAATACCCATGAAATATTGTTGTTCTTCGACGCAAATGTTGGCATCGTGAAAACCAGTTTCAATACGCGTCCGCTTCGATCAACTCACGACCGCGTCTTGAACCGATCGCTAGGCGAATTCGGTTATCGAGACTTTCGGTAAGAAACCGGACTGCTCCGTCGCACATCGCGACGTGGACGCCGCCAAAGTGATAACTGCCAATCGATTTCTCTTTGACGTCGTTCGAACCGTGCTCGATGTTGATGCCGTACAAAAGCGTAGCGAGCGCCTCCGAGAAGTCACTGCCGTTCATGTCATCGAACTCAGTGTGATAAAGCGAAAAGTGATCGCAGACGTCACAGAATTCATTGACCAAGAATTTGGTCTCCGCAACGGCAACCGTTGAAGAGAGACCATCGGGGATATCCGAAAATCGGATTGGCGTCTGACCGGGATGATTGTTGCAGCGATCAACAATCGTAACCTGATTGCAAAAGTTGGCGACCCTGAGAACGCCGTTGCCGGCTTCCATACCAAGCGTTGCACCAGCGGAATAGTTGTCGGTAACCACATCGCTTCCCGCGTTGCCGAGATAGTTATTAACGCCACGATTTTGAAGCAAGCCACTGTTCTCCACGTGAACAGGCGGACCAGGTTGGCTTGGACAGCGATAGGTTGGAACGGGCGTTCCTGCGAGAGTACGAAAGTTTTGGCTCTCGATACTTGTTCCCGTCGCGTAACCGGGTTCACCATAAGGCACCAACTCTGCCAGGCCCGGCTGTTCGATCTGATGCAGGATGTCAGTTGTCCAACTGTGACCCCAGCCACCCTTCACACCCCAAGGAAGGGCTCGCCATTGGCTCTCGTAGTTATGGAGCGCAAGACCGATCTGACGAAGGTTATTTTGACATTGCATACGCCTCGCGGCTTCCCGGGCCGACTGGACCGCAGGGAGGAGCAAGGCGACCAGAAGGCCGATAATCGCGACCACGACAAGGAGTTCAACCAACGTGAATCCGCGTCGATTCAGACTTCGAATTGGCTGAAAATCGGACATGACGCTACCAATGCGGTGCGCCTACCATCTTCGCAGTCAACGTGACCACATTGATTCAAATTCAGGGGAGGCGTCATCAACACCCCTAGTTTTACCATGCTATGCCGACAATTCGACGACTAGCAGGGTAAAAATCCCGAAAAATTAGTGACTGATGGCTTACAGGTGTCATCGGCTAGCGACCGATCACCGCGCGGCTGGCATTGGCGGGAAGAATCTGCTCCATCATGTTCCCGAAAGCCGTTCGAGAGTCTTTCCTGATTCGAATGCGATCGCCGCTTTGTAACGCGTAGTCAGTTTCGGGTCGAATCGCGTCCCCATCTTCCTCGAATCGGACATCCATCTTGGCGCCCTCGTAGTCGACGGGCGAGCTACGATGCACAGTAACGAGCATCCGGTTCATTTTTTCTTGAACGCCGGTCTGACGAAGCAAATCGCTGACGAAAACTGGCCGTCCGTCCGGAGGAAGAGGCAACACGCGAATCGGTTCAGAATCGCCTTCCACCTGCAAAACGATCGCGTTCTGAGACTTCGCTTGCCGCATCCGCTGAAAAGCGTCTGCCGATTCGGAACCCTGTAGGGCCATCGTCGCGTCGAGCCCTTTGTTACCGCCAGACTTTTGGAGCAGGCTGCAACCGCCGCAGCAAACAATCGCAATGGCAACTACCCAAAGCGTTGAGATCGGGAGTCGGTGGAAATAAGGATTCACTTGAGCGATTCCGAGAAGCGAGTTATCCGCAATTACAAATTTCATGGAAAGCATGCGGATTAGGCAATCTGTAACGTCATTCGGCTCATCCAGCTTGAATCTTGAGAAAATCATTTCGTTCTGGCTCAAGCGTGCATCACCTGGCCACCATCGATGTTGATGGTCTGACCCGTAATGCTTCGACCGTAATCGGATGCAAGGTAGACCGCCATGGCAGCGAACTCTGACACTGATTGCCAGCGGCCAAGCGGCGAGATTCGACAAATCTTTTCGCTCGCCCATTGGTCGTAGCTAAGCCTTTCGGACTCGGGCACGGAGCGTTGCCACGCGTCCCAAACCGACTGATTCAGCTCGGTTCGAACCATGCCCGGCGAAAGGGCATTCACTCGAACTGAGTAAGGGGCGAGATCCTTCGCGGCACATTGCACGAAGTTAATCAGCGCCGCTTTCGTAGCACTGTACGGCGGATCGGTCTGGGAACCGATTTGGCCAGCGACGGAAACAAGAAAAAGGAAGCTTCCGCATTGACGTTTAGCAATTGCCGGGGCAAACGCATGCGCCACGTTGACTGCCCCCATCAAATTGACCTCAAGCACGCTGGACCAATCTCCCGGGTCGAGATTCCAAAACGGGAAGCCTGACTTCCCTGAACCAACTCCAACCGAAAACACAATGTGCTCGGCGTCGTCATACTTGGCCGCGAGCGACTGCAGGCTTGTATACGAGGTTACATCGGCTTGGATAAATTCTTCAAAGCCCAGAACCACCGACTCTGCGGGCCGTATGCGATCAACGCCGATTACACGGGCATTGGCGGTCGCGAACTGTTCCGCGATCGCCAAGCCGATGCCACGCGCTGCACCGAACACGACGACACGCTTTTGCTCCAGCCCCATTTCCATCGCTCACTCGATTCGCAATCTATTATGTAGATCAACCAACTAAAATCACCGCAGAGACGGCGTACTCTCGTGAAGATACCTGCGTACCAATCGCGTTTAAGGATTCTATCAGGTTCACGACATCGACTATCCGGTCATGTCAGACATCGTAAAAGGTGGCGAAACCTCCGCAAACGAGCGAAATGGCTTCGAGGCTGCGACGTTTCGGGCAAGAAAATAGTCAGTTTTGGCCAAAGACGGGATTGAAGAGGGAGTTTGCTTTGCAGTTGCACAGATTGGCAAAACCGGTATATTTCCGGGTCCTCAAAGGTTCCTAGAATCAGATTCGTTCCTATTTAGTCGATAAAAAGAGCGTTACGATGGCTCGGCAGTGCGAAGTTTGCAGCAAAGCGGTACAGATTGGTAACAGCGTCGAGACTCGCGGTAAAGCGAAGTATCTTGGCGGTGTGGGTACAAAGGTCACCGGGATCACCCGCCGCAAGTTCATTCCTAACCTCCAGAAAGTGCACGTCACGCTTCCCAACGGAACGAATACGACGCTTCGCGTTTGCACGCAGTGCATCCGTAGCGGTGCGGTTCGCAAAACCGTTAAGGTGAAGCCTTTTGATTTGCAGGTTAAGAAGCCCAAGAAAGTGGCTTCCTAGCGAGTTCTTGTTTCGTCGGTAATTTGACAACTTCCATCACTACTGATCACGCCGGTTGTCCATGGCAATGAACGATGCGGAAATTCAGAATCTTGCCCTGCTTGCGAGACTGCAACTTTCTGCCGACGAGGTCCAAGCCATGGGACCGAAACTTCAGAGCATTCTCGGGTTCGTAGAACAGCTCTCCGAATTGGATACGGAAAACGTCGAACCGATGACGACGGCTTTGGATGTCATCAACCGTTGGGTTGAGGATACGCCGGTACGAAGTCTCGACCGCGTTGATGCACTTCGCAATGCTCCGCAAAGCGATGGAGAATTCTTTTTGGTCCCTCCCGTGCTCGGCGTCGCCAATTCGTCGTCGAAATAGTGGCGTAACGATGAAAGAACATCGTTGAACATGGACTACGGACTGCTTAGTCTGCTACCGCCGTTGGTCGCCGTCGTTCTTGCCATTGCGCTTCGCCAAGTCGTTATTCCGCTAATGCTGGCGATCCTTTGTGGATCGCTTATTTTGGCAAACTCAACGGCCGGCCCTGCCAATCTGTTCGTGGAGACCGTCACCGGTTTCGTTGGCGAAATCTACACGTCCGTGATGGACCGTGATCATCGACGAGCTCTCGTGTTCAGTCTTCTTCTAGGTGCAATGGTTGGCGTGCTTGAGGCTGGAGGCGGGATGGTCGCGCTCGTCAATCGTTTAGCTGCGAAAATTCGCTCGCGACGAGGCGCTCAAACGATGATTACAGCCCTTGGTTTGGGAATCTTCTTTGATGACTACGCGAACACATTGCTGGTCGGCGGAACGATGAGAACCACTGCGGATCGCTTTGGTATCTCGCGTGCAAAACTGGCGTATCTTGTTGATACGACCTCCGCACCTGTCGCAGGGTTATCGCCGATCAGCACGTGGGTCGTGACTGAAATCAGCTACGTAGCTGCAGGACTCGCTACCGCGTCAATCCTTGATGTCTCTGCATTTGCATTGCTAATCGCGTCGCTTCCGTTTCGGTTCTATCCGATTCTTGCTTTAGTGATGGCATTCACCATTGCGATCACGGATCGCGATTTTGGACCGATGCGACACGAACGTGCGAAACCGATTGCGACATTGGATTCCCCCGAACCAGAAAGCCATCCCTCCAGTCAATGGCCGCTTTTGGGCTGGGCGGCAATCATCCCCATTTTTGGATGTGTAACAGCGGTGATCGGCAACCTTTGCTGGACTGGATGGAGTGATGAGGTGATGAATCAACCAAGTCTCGTCCGACGCTTTGGGGAAATCCTCAGCAATGGCGATAGCTACGGCTCACTGCTTTATGGTGGAGCGTTTGGCTTGACACTCGCGATTGCCCTGCATCGAATCATGGGAGGTGTCGCCTGGACGATCCTTGCCAAAGGTGCGATGGCGGGTGCGATCCACATGCTTCCGGCGATGGTAATTCTGTGGTTGGCATGGGCATTGTCGGCCCAAACCGGAAGTGACCAGTTGAACACGGGCGGCTTCATTGCGAGTTGGCTTGGTCAAAGCGTGCCACCAGTTCTGCTGCCCACGGCTGTTTTTCTGGTCTCTGGCGTCGTGGCATTTTCAACGGGAACCAGTTGGGGAACGATGGCGATACTCACGCCGATTTCGATGCAACTTGCCATCGGCGTTTCTGGTGGGCAACCGTACGACCCAATCGCGATTGCGACGCTTGGAAGCGTCCTTGCAGGATCGATTTTTGGCGACCACTGTTCACCGATTTCCGATACGACGGTACTGTCAAGTCGCGCGAGCGGATGCGATCACATGACGCACGTTCGAACGCAGCTTCCCTATGCGTTAAGCGTCGGCCTGATCAGCATTATTTCAGGCACGCTTCCCGCTGCCTGTGGTGTGTCTCCCTACATTTGTCTCTTCGTTGGCTCAATCACCACGATCGGTATCGTGTTGTTGATGGGAACGAGAAACCCCGCGTCAAACTAGCCGGCTGTCATTTGTTCGTCGAGTCGTCCTGTTCGCTATCGACATCGAGTGTTTCTTCCGGGTCAAAGGGTTCCTGCAACGCTGAACCATCGTCCGACAAAAACATAGGTTCGGTGTTTTCGTCATCGATTGCGTCATCAGGAATCAAATAAGTCTCTTCGAGCGTTTCCGAAGAACTGTCATCGATTGAAGACGTGGGCATTGTAAGCTCACCGGTTATCGGGTCTGCAAACATGCCTGCGTCGTTGTCTTCTTCAATGGAAAGCAGGTCATCGGCAAGATCCGCATCGTCCATTTCGTCTGCACGAAAGTAACGAATGTCAGCCGGTGCCGAAGACTCATCGGCTTCGTCCGAATCGCTGAAATAGTCTTGTTCTGTCTCTACGTCATTCTCGTCATCAAACCCATTGTTTAGCTGGATTGTTGCGTACGGATCGAGCGAGTCCTCCCAATCAGCGGCTGGGGCAAGCGTTTCATGGTTCGCCTTGACGTCTTCCATCAACTCGGGTTCATCGATCAACAAGGTATCCTCAAGGGATGAGATCGTCTTTGCTGGGTAATCGATGACGTCATTAGCAATATCGACGATGGTCGAATCGCTAATATTTCGCTCGCCAACGGATTCGCTCGATAGCATCGGATCGATCTCGAGCTCATCCATCTCCACCAATTCGACGTCGTCTACCGACACCATTTCGGCATCCCTTTCCATGGCGATTGCCGAACCAAAACCCATCGCAGGCACGACCACTTGTGAGGCGATATTACCGAATGATGTATGCTCTTTCTTGGTTGTTGTCCCTGTTAAAGCTGAGCGATCAGGAAACAGCACATCGACGTTCCCACGCAGAATCTGCCTGCCCAGCTCGATCGCTTTGTCTTCCGACCATCCACGCTCAACGCAAAAATCGTCGAACAAAATTCCCGCAAGAATGCGGCGGTACATGTCAAATTTTGGAGCGATAAACTCGAGCTTGTATGCGTCACTGTAGTAACCGATCTGTTTGTTTCGTGGCACGGCTTCAAGTCGTGCCGCAGCGTCCCGGCGAATGAAGGAAGGTGTATTGCTGTACCACCAGTGACCATTGGTGATCACGTTGGGGAAGATCCACGCGTAGCTGACCAGCTCTTGGTTGGTAACGCTCGCGAGAACTGAGATTGGAAACTTTACATCAGGAAACGCGTTGAACAAATCTCGATACTGAATCAATGAAACCCGACTGTCATAAAGATCACGACCTTGATAAACCCCGTCAACATAGACTCCGCGGTTGACGCCGATCATCAGATCCATTGGCAAACGAAACTCATCGCACAGCTCAACGATCGTCCAAAAAACTCGACGTGCAATGGCGGCCTTATGCGAGTCATCGGCCGATGGGCCTGAGCGAAGAATTGCGTCCAATGCCGTTGCGGCGCGTCCGTCCGAGACCGGGGCAGGGGAGAAGTCCGGGGGCAGCGAGATCGCGCATGCTCGTGCGCCGTTAGCGACAAAGTGCTCAAAACGCTGTTCGATCGCATCCCGTAGCGATTTCAATGACCCGTCAATGTCGATGCCCGAACAGATCGCAAGGCGATCGCGCACTTCGGACTTACTGAGATGGAAGACCAAATCGTCCGTGCGCAAACAAGGGATGTACTTCTTCGTATCGAAGCCCGACAGTTTATCGTCAAAGTCATTGGTAAGAAAAACACCTTGGACATTCGATTTTTCCAGAACCGAATCAGCCCAGTCTGCCGCCTGCATCGCGGACTCTGCCTTATCGTACAGTGCCTCCCAATTCGAATTGTCGATGACGTCGTCTTCGAAACCAAAGAATCGGCTGCAGATATCCATCAGCCAAGCGTGCTGCGCGGTGTTGGAAAGGTGATGCAAACCTTTGACCAGTCGCCCGACAAGCTCGCGCGGCGGCAGACTCGCAGACTCGATTCGGCCCTTGGGCATGCCAGCGGAGTGAACCAATTCGGTGTAGTAGTGATACCCGAGTATGTCAGCGAGCGTTTTCGACGCCGGTTGGTGAGGATTGATGTGCGAGTGCGGATCAATCAGTTGCACTTCTCGCAGTGACTGCAGGATATTGTGACGCGTACTGGACATGGCGAAAGCTTGCTTGGAGTGATGATGTTCCGGTCGTTCTTGGCGAATTCAACATCGCGAAAAACGGTCACCCGAAAGGATAGTCTCTTTTGCGTTATTGAGGAGCGACGAGCGGAACTTCGAACCCGTCAAGATCCGGGCGTGGGATCCATTCTCGGGCCGATCCGCAGGTCGAGGGGTAGGGTATTTTCCTTTGGAAACAAAAATTTCCGTCAAAAGTTCGGTGAGAAATTTGCTTTTCCTGAATCCCTAGGCGCTACAATGTGAACTTCGAAGAACATGCGGATGCTCGACCGGGAGTTTGTTTGAATGTCACTGGCGAATGATCTACCTGAGACAAACCATGGCAACATGCACCCTAACATGCTGGAGCTCACGCGATTCGAGGACGGCCAATTCGAAAACAACGTGGCTTCAGATTCTCGAACCGCGATCGATCTTCAGGAGTCTAATTCGGGCGAATCACGGTCAAGGATTGCTCCTGACTCGGCTCGATCGGAATCCGCTAGTGCGTTCGGACAAGCTACTTTTTTCCTGCTTGCGATGGGCACCATGCTCGCGGCCGCTCGTTACGCGATGCCAGTCATTGTTGAGGAAATCCGCTATTCTTGGCATCGAGGAGAATTGCGGGCTCAGTACGAAGCCAGTGGAGACGGACTGAAGAACATTTCCCTCGTGGCGCTGAGCGACGCTTACCAAATGGTGACCGACCATGTCGGGCCCAGCGTGGTTCATATTGACGTCCGCCGTGCAGGTGGCGAGGAAAATTCGGACGTCGCAAAATTTTTATCCGCGCATGGCAATGAGCTCGCAATCCCGCTTGAAGACCAGGGCAGTGGGGTGGTGGTTGATGATGAGGGCTATGTTCTGACCAATCGACACGTGATTGCCGATGGTAGCTCCGTAACAGTATCTCTTAGCGATGGTCGCCGAGTCCCTGCTCGGGTTGTGGGGACAGATGCGTTGACGGATATCGCCGTTCTGAAAGTCGAAGCCAACGGACTGATGCCCATTCAGTGGGGCGATAGCGATAAGTGCAACGTGGGTACGCCCGTTTGGGCTGTAGGAAGTCCTTTCGGCCTCGATCGAACCGTGACCTTTGGCATCCTCAGCGGCAAACACCGATTGGTCAAAGCGAGCAACCGTTATCAAGACTTCATGCAAAGTGACGTCGCGGTGAACCCGGGAAACAGCGGCGGTCCACTCGTCAACGCGCAGGGTCAACTTGTAGGAATCAATACCGCCATAGTCGGCGACACCTATCGAGGCGTTAGCTTTTCAATTCCAAGTAACATTGTGAAGGAAGTCTACAAGCGGCTGAAAGAAACGGGACGATTCGATCGTGGCTGGATGGGTATCGCGCTGTCTGAAGTACCCGACGAAATGCTCTCGGGCGAGAATCATCGCCTAAGAGGCGCCCTTGTGACATCTCTCGCGGGCTCTCAGACGCCGGCAGCCGCAGCGGGCATACAAGCGGGCGATATCATCGCAAGCGTTGATAAGCAGCTCATTTCAGATATGGGACATTTGATGCGGCTTGTCGGTGATATGCCCGCTGGAACTAAAATTCAGGTCGATGTCCGCCGCGAAGCGCAGCTCATTACGCTACCCGTGGTTGTCGGCGCACACCCCAATTCGATCGGGGGATAAATATAATTGCTTCGGGCCTGGTGAGTATCAGGATGTTGTTGATGCGATGGCCCGAAGCACAAGACTGCCGAAAAGCCAGCCAACTGGCTGCTGTGAATCACCGACCCAGGATGTTTTTCCGAAGCCAAGCATTCTTTCGTCGTTCAAGTTCAATCAGCTCCGAGAAAAGACCGCCGCTTTGTTTTCGCGAGGGTCGGACAGTGCGATAAACCGGAGCAGATTCGGAAGTGACCATCGGTGTTGACTCGACCGCATGCATCGGAGCTGCGTCAACGATCTTACCCTCTTCGGAAATCGGCTCCGTTGCGGCTTTGTCTCCCGCGATCGAAGCCGATTCGTGAGCCACTGCCGACTTCTCAGACGCGATGGGAGCAGGAGGTGCAACGTCTGCTTTTACCAGTACCGAAGGAGCATCCGAGAAGGCTTTCGCATCAAAAGGGCTGGCAGCCAAAGAAACCGACGCAAAACCGAAGATCGTTGAAAACGCAAAGGCGAAATGTTTAATCATTTATGTGGAACCCGTGGAGAGTGGAGGGCGGACATGGTGAGGGTAAGAATCGCATCGGTGAGCGATGTCTGCGTGCGATTGACTGACATTTACATCATGCGCCACGTCGCGAAAGTAGCAAAAAAAACGGTCGAATTTCTTGCATTTTTGCCCTTTCCGATTGCTGAAGCCATCGTTTAGTTGGACCTGAATAGCCCGAGAAAATGAACTCAAGTTCATCCATTATCCTGTCGGGCGGCTTCATTCTCGCATCGACCTCATTCGCGCATGGTCTACAGGGGTTCGTTAAACTATACTTGTGCATAGTTTTACCTCAGAGATTGCCGCTTGCCTTGCTGCACCGACGTTCTGGCCGGCTAACCCAGTGAACTCCCAACCCTTCGTTCAAACTCATGCGACTTAGATACCTGTCAAGCATCCTTGCCTTGATGACGATGGATGGTCTTTTTTTCCACTCCAATGCGAACTGGGTGCTTGCTGATGCCACCCAAAGCTTAATACCATCGACTGGAATCACGCAGCCCGGCATCAGTGACCAACAACCTGCGGACGGACCCTTCGTCGCCATTGATGGGAAATTCATGGTTCCGTACACCGTAACGATTTCAGGTAGCGATATTCAGTTCGAGATGGTACCGGTTCCTGGCGGTTCATTTTTGTTTGGCGGAAGCGAGGACGATCCAGAGCACCGCGAGGACGAAGGGCAGCAGGTCAAAGTGAATGTCCCGCCGATGTGGGTTGCCAAGACCGAAACGAATTGGGCTCAATACAGTGAGTACATGAAACTGTACGCAATTTTTAAGGAGTTTGAATCTCGTGGCGAACGACTGGTCAGCAATTCGAACCTGACAGACGCGATCACTGCACCAACAGAACTCTATGAGCCAACTTTTACCTACGAGTACGGCGACGCCCCTGAGCAACCAGCGGTCACGATGACGCAGTATGCAGCCCAGCAGTACACGAAATGGCTCAGCCTGTTGTTGGGCGAACAGTACCGACTCCCGACGGAATCGGAATGGGAGTATGCCTGCCGAGCCGGTTCAACCAGCGTCTACAGTTGGGGTGATGATGCGGATGGAATTGACGACTACGCATGGTACGTCGAGAACGCCGATTCGGGCCCACAACCGGTCGGAACCAAAACGCCGAACGCATTCGGGCTACACGATATGCATGGTAATGTCGCCGAATGGACTGTCAATGAATTCACCGAAGATGGCAACGCTTGGCTAGAGGGGAAAGACAGCCTCGGGCCGCTCGATACAGTGAAATGGCCTCAGCAATCCTCCCCTTGCGTCGTGAGAGGTGGAAGCTGGGAGATGGAGCCCGAAGAACTGCGAACCGCCGTTCGATTGGCTTCGGACGATGAGGCATGGAAAGAGTCAGACCCGAATTTCCCGCGCAGCCCCTGGTGGTTTACGTCGGACCCTGCTCGCGGAGTTGGCTTTCGTGTTTTTCGGTCTTACCAGCCGCTCGACAAAGAAACGATCAAAAAGTTCTGGGAAACATCTGCGGAAAACACCATCAACGAAGTAGAAACGCGAGTCAGTACGGGGCGCGGCGGGTATGGCCTTGTCGACAAAGACTTGGCCGAATCAATTAAGAAGCTAGACAAGTAGGCGATGATCGGGAGCATCATGCTCCCGATTAAAGACCGATCCTTTTTCAATCATCAATTCCTGAAAAGACTTCTCAGCCGTGTTCGAATCGATCGTATTAGTGGGTGCCACCGGCGCCGTCGGACGAATTGCATTACAACAGATTTTGGAAAGGGGCTTTCCCTATCAGGAAATTCGCTTACTCGCATCCGCCCGATCAGCGGGCACGACGGTAATGGTTAACGGCAAGCCGATCAAGGTTGAATTGCTTGAGCCATCGGCTTTCCGACCGGGAGAATTGGTGATTGCCAGTACCCCTGACGAGGTCGCAAAGGAGTTTGTACCGTGGGCTGTCGCAGCAGGTGCGGTCGTCGTTGACGAAAGCGGTTATTGGCGCATGGACCCAAAGGTTCCGCTGGTCATCCCCGAGGTGAATCCGGAAGCGATTGAGAACCATCAAGGAATCATTGCCAGTCCCAATTGCAGCACGACCCAGATGGTCGTCGCGCTAGCTCCGCTGCACCGGGCCGCTCGCGTTCGGCGAGTGGTCGTCAGCACCTATCAAGCGACCAGCGGAGCAGGGCTGAGCGGTAGTGATGAACTGGTTGCGAGCACGCGCAGTGCCTTGGAAGGCAACACCTTTCCGCCATCGGTTTTTGCTCATCCGATTGCGTTCAATCTCGTTCCGCAAATCGGTGGCGAAAAGTATCAAGGATACACCTCTGAAGAAATGAAGATGGTGTACGAGACTCGCAAAATCATGGGCGACGACTCCATCCAGGTTTGTCCGACTTGCGTCCGCGTCCCCGTTGCGTTTGGCCATAGCGAATCGATCCTGGTTGAAACCGAACGGCCATTATCGGTTGACGAAGCGCGAGAACTTTTTGCCGCCGCTCCGGGCATCACACTGGTTGATGATTTAGCCAACAAGCTTTATCCGATGCCTCGGGACTGCGAAGGGAAAGATGATGTCTTCGTCGGACGTATTCGCAAGGACATCAGCGGCGGAAACGGAATCGCGTTCTGGTGCGTCAGCGACAACCTTCGCAAAGGTGCAGCAACGAATGCGATTCAGATTGCTGAACTGCTTATCAAGAACGTACCTGTCGCGTGAGCGATCAAGTCTCCGCGAAAGCAACCATAGCTGCAGAAACGTCGCGGCGATGGTTCAAGATGACCGTTGCTTACGATGGAACAAACTATTGCGGTTGGCAGGTCCAACCGAATGGTGTCAGCATCCAGTCGACGATCGAACATGCGATCGCCCAGATTTGTCACCAACAGATTCGAGTCACAGGAAGCGGTCGAACTGATGCCGGCGTCCATGCGATCGCGCAGGTTGCGAGTTTTTCGCTCCAATCATGGCGGGCGAGCGCAAACGATCTGTGCCGAGCGCTAAATAGCAAGCTTCCTTCAGACATCGCGATCAGCGAAGTTCTCGATGCACCGGAGGACTTTCACGCGATCCGCGACGCGATCGGAAAACGCTATCGATACCAGATTCGAATCGGCGGCGTTCGCGATGCGTTCGAATACAAGTATCGCTGGCAGGTCCAAGGACCGATCGATGTTGAGGCGATGCGACAAGCCACAACGTATCTTCTCGGAAAACACGACTTTGCCAGCTTTCAAGCCGCTGGCGCCGATCGAAAGACGACCGTTCGCGAGGTTCGCGATCTTGTCATCATTGACCAAGAGGGCAGGGCAGGGGCCCCATCGCAAAGTCGCTACATTGCCTTTGAAATCGAAGCCGACGGATTCCTGTATAACATGGTCCGTAACATCGTTGGGACGCTCATCGAAGTCGGACGAAGAAAACAGCCACCATCGTGGGTTAAGCACGTTCTCGAAACGGCAGACCGCACGCAAGCAGGCCCAACAGCACCGCCCAACGGCCTGTTCATGGTACGTGTTGACTACACGGCGTGGTCGTGACCGCTGTGAAAAGCCAGCAATGAGCGTACGAGTAATGCTACAGTTAGTAGAAGGCCCTGGATTGAGACGAGACATGCTCCATGCGAACCACGTTATCATCGATCATGAAGCACCAAACGATAAAGCAGCCAGCAATGCTGGCTTTGTGGATTGCTGCGATTTTTGGGTGCAGCCGAATGCAGGGGCCAACAAGTGAGCCCGTCGATCAACCGACCGCAGGAACGATCGAAGCCACTCAAAGCTTATTCGCAGCAGGGAAATACCAGCAGGCTTTACAAGCCGCTCAACAGGTGCTCATCACCGAACCAGATGATCTCGAAGCCATGCAAGTTGTTTCCCGCGTTTATGCGGCGGAGTCTCGCTTCGCAGAAGCGGCGGAGGTCGCAACCCAGATGGCGTCGGTCGATTCGGTCGACCCCGTGATGCAGTGGCTGCTTGCATTCGAATGGCATATGCGAGCGGGAGATGACGTCGCCTGCGAACACGACCTGCGAGCCGCCATCAAGGCTCGCCCCAATGACACGCGTGCGCATCGTACTCTCGCACAATGGTTGAACGCCCAAGGACGACGGTTCGAATCGCAAGAACACGTCATCGCACTTGAAGAACGAGGTGGCATGACGTTTAGCGAAATGCTTAGCCTCATCGACCTTGGCGGACCATTTCAACTGATCGATTTTGGCGACTTGACCAAACGCAGCTCGATTAGTTTGTTTGACCTAAGCAAAGCGAGATTGATTTATGACCGAGGCAAGAAGATTGAACAGACTTGTCAACAACTCGATCGCTTGGCTGCATCCTTCCCCAACTCGCCCGCCATCGCCGCTTTTCGCGGACGTGTGCTTAGCCAATTTGGAGACATCGACAAGCTGACGGCTTGGCTCACCGATTTGCCACGTGGTGTCGGCGACCATCCTGAATACTGGTTTGCGGTCGGGACCTCGTTGGCACTTCAGCAACGAAGCCCCGAGGCTGTTCGTGCCTTCGCAGAAGCCGTTCGGCTCGACCCGACGGATCGTCGGTCATTGGCTTCGCTCGCGGAGCAACTCGATCGCCTAGGAGAAAGCGAACTCGCGCGCCAAGTTCAAAATAGTCGTGGAATCCTTGATCGAATCATGCGGCTTGCAAACATCGCCGATGCTAAAGAATCGATGTGGATCGCGGAGCAACTTCAGTTGTTTTTACGCCCTTGGGAATCGCTTGCCTGGTATCGCCACGCTTTCGAAATTCAAGGCCAACTCGAAGTTCGACGGGATGAACTTGACCGCCGTCGTGCGAAAATTCTCGCTTGGCAGAAACAAGGGAATGTCGAGCTTATTCGTGACCTTCGATTGCAGGCGATACTTGGGTTCGATTGCAAGTCTTTCCCGTTACCAGATTTTAAACAAATCAACTCAGTGGCTTCCTCAAATTCTGTCGAAGTACCCGAACGGAATTCTGCGCCGCTTCACTTTAGCGACGTCGCTCAATCAATCGGCATCACAACAAGCTTTGTGAGTGGTTATCCTAAAGATGGAGTCAAGTTCTACCTTCACCAAGCCAATGGAGGCGGAATCGCCGCGCTAGACTACGACCTGGATGGGAACTGCGATCTTTACTTTGTACAGTCCGGCGGTGATCCGAAAAAGGGTGATGACTCTGCTCCCAATCAACTTTACCGAAACCTGTTTCGAGATAGATTTGTGGATGTCTCCGGCGCAACAAATTGTCACGATCGCGGATTCGGCCAAGGAGCCTGCGCCACGGATATCAATCAAGATGGTTTTCCCGATCTGCTAGTCGCAAACATTGGCAAAAATTCAGTCTATCTCAATCAAGGTGACGGAACGTTTCTCGCATCGCATGGACTCATTGACGATAACTCCGATCGCTGGACAAGTAGCATTGCGGCTGGCGATTTCGACGGTGACTCGTTGCCAGATGTAGTGGAAGTTAATTACCTCGACGACGCGGCCATTTTCGAATCGCCGTGCAATGGTGATCAACATGATTGCACGCCACAACGATTTCGCGCTGCCCGAGATCGAATTCTCGTTAACAATGGCGACGGTTCTTTGCGAGTATGGGAGCAAACCCCTGATTCCGAAATGCGACCGAATTTCGGACTCGGCGCACTGGTCGCCGATATCGATGGATTTGCCGGAAATGACATCTTCATTTCCAACGATGGCGACTTGAACCACTACTGGAAAAGCGAACAAACGGACTCGGCAGCTTCGTCTCGTGACAAACTTGTCGAGTGCGCTTCCGTGTCCGGCTGCAGCGTTGGTCGGCTTGGGTACAGCCAAGCTTGCATGGGCATCGCCTCCGGAGATTTCGATCACAATGGTTGCCTGGATTTGTTTGTGACAAATTTCTATGACGAACCAGTGAATCTCTATTTGCAAAATCCTTCCGGTTTCTTCATTGACGAGGCGGCGAACTACGGATTGGTCGAACACTCGATGCCTATGCTCGGTTTCGGTACTCAAGCGTCCGATTTCGACAATGATGGCTGGCTAGATTTGGCGGTCCTGAATGGGCATCTCTACGACGCCAGCGCCTCAGGCGTACCCTATCGAATGGTAAGTCAACTTTTCCACGGCTATCGAGGTGGGTTCGAGCTCCAAGATGCAAAAGAAGCGGGTGAGTATTGGCAGCGTGAACAGCTCGGACGGACGCTTGCTACGCTCGATTTCAATCGCGATGGTCGAATGGATCTGGTCGCCAATCATTTGGATCAACCATTCGCAGTCTTGAAGAACGAATGCCAAGCGTCGAACTGGTTGCAACTTGAATTGGTCGGTGTCACGAGCGAGCGATCTGCGATCGGTGCCCGCGTGACGGTCTATACCGGCGACAAGCATTGGACTGGTTGGCGAACGGGCGGCGACGGCTATATGTGTACCAACGAGTCGATACTTCATTTCGGCATAGGCGAAGAAATCCAAATCGATAAAGTGGAAGTACAGTGGCCCTCCGGCTACAGGCAGGTCATCACCGATATCGAAAACAATCACCGGCTCCTGATCGTTGAAGGCGACGCTGCGATCACAATCAGACCTGTCGTGCTCGATTGACAAGGCATGCTTGATTGTTAAGTTAATCGCGATACTGTCCTTCAGACGTGCTAACTCAAACACTCGGAAACGACCATGAATACGCATCCTGCCTTCGTTCGACTTCTTCCCGTGATATTTTTCTGCCTTAGTTTAGTCGGATGTGGCGACGCCCCGAAAACTGCCGTCGTTGAACAACCTGTGGTGAGCGCAGAAGAAAAAGCGGCGGCGGACGAAGCATACAACAAGTCGATGGACAATTAGGCTGCATTGAGCCTAAACGGTGAACCGAACTCGCCAGC
>Ga0105046_10007525_pt1 | contig 17153 bp, 10 predicted proteins | sample MAT03_FD_78385 | JGI IMG/M metagenome (GOLD analysis project Ga0105046, IMG submission 78385) | Freshwater microbial communities from Lake Fryxell liftoff mats and glacier meltwater in Antarctica - MAT-03 (megahit assembly) | ecosystem: Environmental > Aquatic > Freshwater > Ice > Liftoff...
CCGGATTTGGCCATCATGCGATAAACTTTCGCGGCAGGACGCCGCGACTGCGATTCGACACGATGTCCTCACGCGCCACAACTAAAATCCATCGGTCTGAGGCGAGCGGCGAAGCCGCGATGCCGCGATAGATTGGTGATAGACGTGAAGCGAAGGAACCACGAAGGGGATCTTCTGCTGGAGACTTTAGTGTATTGCAACTGGATTCGGCCTGATTGGCTCGGCACAGGAGCCTTGCCCTCCGGGAAGTTCATCATTGCCAGTCCTGGTTTCCCGACGTATCCTGACGCAGCATGTCGCTTCACCTATTTCATCCTGTTGTGGTTCGATGGTTTCAGTCCCGGTTTGCCGGGCCGACGGAGCCACAGGTTGAGGGCTGGCCGCATATTCATGCAGGCCGGGATATTCTTATCGCGGCCCCGACGGGCAGCGGAAAGACTCTGACCGCGTTTTTGTCGGCCATTGACCAGTTGTTGCGACGGGCGGAAGCCGGCGAACTGTCGGACGAGATTCGCGTCGTCTATGTTTCGCCACTGCGTGCCTTGTCGAATGACATGCAACGAAATCTGCAGCAACCGCTGGATGAGATTCTGGCGCTCGCTGCAGAGTCCGGCCTGCAGATACCACCGATTCGAGTCGGGCTGCGGACGGGTGATACGACAGCCGCGAAACGGGCGGCGATTGTCAAGCGCCCTCCGCATATTCTGGTGACCACTCCCGAATCGTTGTACCTGATGCTGACGAGCACGCGCAGCCGTGACGTGCTCAGGACCGTCGAAACGGTCATCGTCGATGAGATCCATGCACTGGTTCGCGACAAACGCGGATCTCATCTGGCGCTGTCACTCGAACGTTTGGCGAAAATCTGCCCATCCAGGCTGCAACGAATCGGATTGTCGGCGACCCAGCGTCCAATTGATCAGATCGCACAGTTTCTGGTGGGTGTACCAGATGATCGGTCGTCTGCCCCAATGCCGGTGATCATTGACATCGGTCATCAGCGGCAAATGGATCTTGGCATTGAAACGCCGTCGAGCGACCTCGGTGCCGTCTGTATGCACGAACAATGGGCGGAAATCAATACGCGGATTGTGGAGTTGATCAATTCGCATCGGGCGACACTCATCTTCGTGAACACTCGGCGGCTGGCAGAACGATTGACTCACCAACTCAGCGAAATCCTGGGCGAGGACGCCATCAGCAGTCATCATGGTTCGCTGGCATACAAGCATCGGCAGGACACAGAGCAACGTCTGAAATCGGGGCAACTCAAAGCGGTGGTCGCCACGGCGTCGCTCGAAATGGGCATTGATGTCGGCTACATCGATCTCGTGTTGCAGATCGGTTCGCCGCGCAACATCTCGACATTTCTGCAACGGATCGGACGTTCAGGCCATGCCCTCGGGCTAACCCCCAAAGGCAGGCTGTTCGCATTGACTCGTGATGAACTGATGGAATGTATGGCGATGATCCGGGCAATCCGACAGGGGAATCTCGATGTGATTCCGATACCCGTCGCGCCAATCGATGTCCTGGCTCAGCAGATCGTCGCGGAAGTCGCGTGTCAGGAATGGAGTTCCGACGAACTCTTCACGTTGTGTCGGCGGGCTGCACCCTACAGGAATCTGGAGCGTTCGACATTTGACCGTGTCGTGGGATTTCTGAGCGAAGGACTGACACCCTCCGCTGGCCGGGGCCGAGTCTTTCTGCATCACGATCAGGTGCAACGACGACTGAGAGCCCGTCCCGGTGCAAGAATGGCGGCCATTGCCAATGCTGGTGCCATTCCCGAAGTGTTTTCGATCCGCGTCATTACGGAGGAAGACCATATTACCGTCGGAACGGTGGATGAACATTTCGGAAGTGAAACGCAGGCAGGCGACATTTTCGTGCTGGGAAACACGTCGTGGCGTGTGCGATACCTGCGCGGCGGCGATATGTTCGTCTCTGATGCTGGCGGTGCACCTCCATCGATTCCATTCTGGCATGGAGAAGCGCCAGGCCGGACGGCTGAACTTTCCGAAGCAGTTTCGCAGCTCCGTGAAGAACTCGAACGGCGCGTGGTTGACCGGACTGCCGCGCAGGACTGGCTGATTGCTGAGACCAGTGCCACGCCGGACGCAGCGCGGCAGACTGTCGAGTACTCTGCCGCACAGAAAGCGGCGATCGGATTGCTGCCGACCTGCCGTCGAGTCGTCTTCGAACGATTCTTTGACGAGAGTGGCGGAATGCAACTGGTCATCCATGCCCCTTTTGGCACGCGCATCACGCGAGCCTGGGGGCTGGCAATGCGAAAGCGGTTCTGTCGTTCGTTCGATTTTGAGCTGCAGGCAAATGCTGACGACGACGGCATTGTGCTGTCACTCGGACCGCAGCACAGCTTTCCGCTGGAAAGCATGTTTCCGATGCTCAACTGTCGCAACGTGCAGGCCCTGTTTGAGCAGGCGATACTGATCGTCCCGATTTTCCTGAATCGCTGGCGCTGGAACGCCACCCGCGCGCTGCAGATACCGCGATCACGCAATGGAAAAAAAGTTCCGCCCGCGCTCCAGCGGTTTCGCAGTGAAGATCTGCTGACGGCCGTATTCCCGAAGTTGACGGGGTGTCAGGAAAATGTCGTGGGGGATATCGAAATTCCCGATGATCCGCTGGTTCAGCAAACGATGGATGACTGTCTGCACGAAGCTCACGACATGGAAGCACTCAAAGAGGTATTTGCCGCCGTCGAGCGTGGAGAAATCGAATTCATCGCGCGCGACACGCGCGAACCGTCGCCATTCAGTTATGAATTGCTGAACGCGAATCAGTACGCGTTTCTGGACGGCGGGGAGGCCGCAGAACGCCGGGCGCGCGCGGTCACGACGCGACGGTCTCTGTCGGTCGATGACGTGCGAGACCTTGGCCGACTCGACGCCGGTGCCATTGCTCAGGTCATTGCCGACGCTCAGCCGCTGGTACGGAATGCGGATGAACTGCACGACACGTTGCTCAGCAGGATTCTGTTGCCGGTCGGCGAAGGAGTTGAATGGACGAGCTGGTTTCATGAACTTGCCAAGCATGGTCGAGCTACGCTCGTGACTTTTTACCCTCGGGTTGCGAACCAAAACGCAGAGTGCGTCGTCCACGCATGGGCGGCAACGGAGCGCGTTCCCGCCGTCGTGGCGGCATTCGCGGATGCAGTGCTCGCGCCCGCTGTCACTGTGCCGCATGGCGTGAAAACCGACTGGGAATGCACAGACGCCCGAGTCGCGATGGTCCGCGGGCTGTTGGAAATCTGCGGACCGGTGACGACGGAAGCCGCTGCAGCGCGAATTGGCATCACGGTGAGTCAGACAGACGCCGCCCTCGAAGCCCTGGAAGGCGAAGGCATTTTACTCCGCGGCAGATTCACGCCACATGCTGCGACACTGTCGGATGCCAGTGCTGTGGATGAATCCGGTAGCGTCTGCGAAACCGAAAACTGCTCGAACGCCGCTCACGGTTCCGACGCCATTCCTCGCACAACGGAATGGTGTCATCGCCGTTTGCTGTCACGCATTCATCGGCTGACGATGGACGGACTGCGGCGGCAGATTGAGCCAGTTTCCGTTGATGTATTCATGCGGTTTCTGTTTCGACATCATGGTGTAATCGAGTCTCATCGCCGCGAAGGATCGAATGGTCTGTTTGAAGTGATTGGTCAACTGCAGGGCCTGGACATTCCATCCGTTGCCTGGGAACGCGATATCCTTCCGCTGCGAGTCACGGAGTATCAAATCGAATGGCTGGATGAGTTGTGTCTGACGGGCGAAGTCGGCTGGGCACGAGTTTTTCCGCCGCTACGGAATCCGGACAAGTCACGGCCGATGGCGAGTTTGACACGAGTCGCCCCCGTTTCAATTTTTCTTCGCGAAGATCTGCCATGGATTGCCTCCCGCGCGCCGGCACTTGAGGTCGAAGGACTGAGCAGTCCGGCCACGCAGATCCTGGAAATCCTGACATCGAGTGGAGCAATGTTCGGAACGGACCTGCTGGCGGAAACCCGCATGTTGCGTGATCATCTGGATGACGCGCTTGGCGAACTTGTTTCGCGTGGCTTGATCACAGCCGATGGATTTTCCGGCTTGCGCGGGCTGGTCGCTGAAAAGCCCACGACATCGCGTCGATCAAATCGCGGTCGTGCTGAAAGAATTCGAATCACACGGGCAGCCGTCGGACGGTGGTCGATCACGCGACAGCCGACTCACTCCGATGATGCCGTCGATTCCGCGATTCCCACGCTTGATGTCCACGCAGAATGGGCGTGGCAGCTTCTCCGTCGGTGGGGTATCGTGTTCCGCGATTTGTTGTCCAACGAAGACGGAGCGCCTGCGTGGTTTGAACTGCTGCAGGTGTTTCGCAGACTGGAAGCACGCGGTGAGATTCGTGGCGGTCGGTTCATTGCAGGCGTTGCCGGGGAACAGTTTGCTCTGGCCGACACGGTTCAAAAGATGCGACAGCTTCGAGAGGATGGGCCACAGGCGGAACTGCTTCTCATCACGGCAGCTGACCCGCTGAATCTGGTTGGCGTGCTGTCCAGGCACGACCGAGTCCCGAGGATTGCGAGCAATCGTGTGGCTTATCTCGACGGGGTCCCGATCGCAGTCCTGCGCGGCGGCAACATAGAGATTCTGGAAGCAGCCCGGGAAGAACAGCTCGCGACCGCGTTGAATCGCCTTCGCCAGGTCTCATTGCTCTCGGCGGAAACATCATCCGTATTGATCGCGACCGCAGAGGCGTGAACTCGGTCGCGACAGAATCTCACTGGGTGCGGGCTTCGACCGAGACTCACGCCTTGCAGACATTTCTCGGTGCTCACGATAGAATCCTTCACGTGCGCCGAACGTCACTTGCGACGGAGAAGATTCCGGAGCCAACGGTGTCAATTGAAGAGGTTTGCTATGAGCCGCTTCCCGATGAATCGAACCCTGCTGCCCTGCGCATCGTTGCTATCGCGACGTGACGTCCTTCGCGTCGGCCCACTGAGCATCGCTGGGTCACTGCTGCCGCACGCATGGGCGAGTGCAGCGGAGACATCGACAAACGCAAAAACATCTCCGCAGAGCAAAGCCGACTCCGTGATTTTTCTCTGGATGGGCGGCGGAGTGACGCACATTGATTCGTTTGACCCCAAGCCGCATGCGCCGGAAAAAATTCGCGGAACGCTGGGGACAATTTCGACATCTCTCCCGGGAGCTCATTTCGGTGAGCCGATGTCACAACTTGCCAGGATTGCTGACGAATTGTGTCTGGTCCGAAGTTTTTCACACGACAGTAATAATCATTTACTGAGCCAGGCGTATACGCTACCGGTCAGAACTTTCCTCACATCTCAGAAATGTGTCGTCGCGGCTATCACCTCGCAGGCACCGACCGAGCGTGTGCCGCTCTGATTTGTGACTTGAAGGAAAGAGGTTTGCTTGAAAGAACTTTAGTTGTGTTCCTGACCGAATTCGGCCGCACTCCGAAAATCAATTCTGCAGGTGGCCGCGATCATTGGGGCATGTGCGGATCAATTTTCTTTGCGGGAGGAGGCACCAATGCCGGTCATGTCATCGGTGTGTCCGACGAGCAGGCTGCATGGCCAACCACTCAGCCCTGGGGACCTGCCGACATTGCGGCGACCGTCTATGAAGCACTTGGAATCCCACAGGATCTTCGCCTTCCCGAGCAGTTTGGCCGACCATTGCCGATCCTGGATCATGGTCAGACAATCGCCGGCGTGTTTTAGGCGAGGAGTGCAGCAGATTACACCAGCTTCAGATCAGCTCCCAGCAGGCCAACCTTGATTCCGTTTTGCTTCAGGACACATTGTAGCTCAGTGAAAAACTTCTTGCTCAAGGTGTCCAGTACTCGGGCTCATGTCATGATCTGGCCGAGATTCTTGCACTACTAAATTTGATTTCTTGTTCTCCCTCGAAGATTCGTAGGCTGCCGTTTGTCGAGGTTGTTCTCTTGCATTAATTTCGTCCTCAACGGGATTCGAACTCGGTGACGGGCAAATCGCAAAGTAGCCGTCTCGCTCCGTCGTGACGAGCCGTAAACTGGGCCACATGAATGGAGCCCCCGCGCTGATTGTCCTTCAGCCCCCATACCGCGGCGCTGATCATGGAACTCTGTCTCGGTTGATGAATATCGATTGACAAATGCTCATCACGGCGGAGCGTGATGGCTACTTTGGGTAGCGGGCGAAGCCCGCGCTGGGTGATTGATGGCAAATGTCAACCTGCGGAACATGCCAAGCGCAGGCACATGATGACGCCTGGCCAACGGACGACGAATGGCTCGCGCGTGCCGCCTTCGTACAGGCTGCCTTCAAGGCAGGTCGGATTCCGCATCAATGGAACTCTGACCAAGCGTCGGCGCGAATCGAATGTCAGCTGCGGTTGCGACCGTCACTTTTGTTTCGTCTCATAGATGATTTTTGTTTCAGGGAGCGACTGGCGAATTGCCTCGAGGCCGCTCGGAGTGACGTTCGTACCTGAGAGATCCAGAATCTTGAGGAAGTTGTACGCCTTGAGAGGTTCCAGCTCAGCATCACCAATTGGAGTTCCGTTCAGCTTCAATTCCTGCAACTTCCGAAGTGGCGCAATGGCTTTGAGATGCGTTTCAGTTATTTGGCAATCAGTGAAATTCAAGCTGACGAGCGGAGCCCACTTTTCAGTTTCTGGATTATCTGTTTCAACATGAATCTCCAGAAAACTCGTCAGCTCCTCGAGTATTATTTCCGGACTGTCTTTTGGCAACGCTCGCATGTAGATTCCGCATTCTTTGGGCTCTCCGAGGATTTCGCGATACACATTCAATAGTTTCAGCCGAGCATCGTCGCTGATCGAGCCTCCGCCATTTGAGTGCAGCCACTCGCTTTCATCAAGCAGATGATTCCGGGGAGTGTTCAAACCCACCTGATCACACAGGAGACAGACCAGCACATCGCAGGTCTTCTGGTCTTTTTTGAACCGCAGTCCGAGGCCCGGCACAAAGCAGCCGGCTCCTCCATTCATATTGTAAGTTTCCGGATCGACCAAAATTGCTCGCACTCTCTCTGCCAGCGCGCCAGTTACTGGTTTCGCTCTTTCCAGGATGAGACGATTATGGAAATGAGTCTCGTCGCTGAATTTCGTAGGACCGGAATAGAGATATCGCTCTTCGACAATTCGAAATGGTTCAATCGTGGCACCCTGGAATTCGTCGAGCGGGTTTTTAGTCGGGCCATAAAAAACGAGCCTGACTTTGGGCAACAACTTTCGAAACTCCTCCATCTTGTCAGGCGAATTGTTTCCGAATCTGCACTCGATCAACTCAAGTGTCGAAATGCGAGATAACGATTTCACTCGATCAACACTCAGCTCCGCTCCAAAATCGAAAACCAATCTCCGCAAGGCAGGGAAAGTCGAAAGTGCTTCAAAACCTGAATCATCCAGTGCACGGCCGATCTTCAATGTGGTCAGGCGCGGTAGTTGATTCAAGGCTTCAAGATGACTGGATTGGAAGTCTGCGTGCTCAAAAATCAGAGTCCGGAGTGTCTTGATCTTCGTAATGTGTTCCAAGCCGTTTACCCCAGGAACGTTCGTTGTGCGTAACGTTTCCAATGGTACGCCTTTTAACCAAACCAGGTCTTTGTCTTTGACGCCGTACGTGGCATCCGCCCCTGACCCATAGATTGTGAGATGACGCAAACGCGAAAGTCGAGAGACACTCTCCATCAAAGGTCCAACATCAGTACCGAACGGCGAAATCTCCAGATATTCAAGATTCGGCAGGAGTGGCAATGTTGTTTCCACTTTGTCATCCGTACTACGCATGCAAATTCGAAGGCGACGCAGTTGCGGAAGCTCGAGAAGCCGTGCGGCTTCATCGGAATCAATTGACGCGTCCAATTCTGTGACGGGCGGAGGTTGCTTGAATAGCTGAAGACTGCCGTTCGCGGCAAATGAGCCCATTTGTACCTGCGAAACGAGTCCATCTCCGGTCGCAGCCTTTCGCAGCCATACCTGGCCTTCAATTCGTTCCTCAATGGAGGCGACAAGTTCACCGTTCTGCGACAACTCCTGGGCTGTAACCGGCCAATTCAGAAGTCCGGCGATCACGATTGCAGGCATGATGTTTCGAATCGAATTCCTCATGCCGCACCTCTCACAAGCGTGAAGCTGAGAATCTCGGTTGATACCAGAAGGAATAACACACTTTGCAATGACATTGTGCAATTCAATCGAGCGAATTCATTACTGTTCGCAGTGCCACTGCATGTTGCTCACTGAGATCGTGCCGGATGGCATCATTCATCATCCAGAATTCGTACCATCGTTATGGATTTCACAACGTCGTGAGCGACGTACTTCCACACGACCTTCTTTGACGCGTCGTGTGTGACCTCAAATGCATGCGCGCCTTTGCCTTCGTGCCCACGCAGGAAATTCGCAATCACCAGGTTTCCATTCTTCAGGATTTGCAGGCTTGTGATCCATGACAGGTTCAGTTCCGGAACATCGGTGGCAGTCAATTCGCAGACGATCTTCTTCTCCGGTGTGACTTCGATGATTCGTTTATCCGTACCGCAGCCGATCAGCGTATTGCCGCTCGGCAAACGCAAGGCTTCAAACACATTTGTCACATTGGGAAACTCCCACACGGTCATGCCGTCTGAGTCGTACTCGTGAACGACCGCTTCCGCTTCGTGACATGCAAGCAAGTGCCCATTCGGTGATTTGTGCAGGCAGCGCAGCTGGAGGTGGGCAGCCTTCTCGGTGGTGCTCAACCTCACTGTCGATACAACGTCGCCATCCGTGTTGATTTCGACCGCTTGACACGGACCTTGCTCCGCCAGGAGAAAATTGCCGTTGGGCAGGACATCGCAGGTCAGTAACTGTTCGCACTTGGCGAGATATTCGAAAGTGACGTTGTGTTGTCGATCGATCTCCTGAATGCCGGTAGGATTGCCACCATCGGCGACTACCACTTTGCCGTCGCCGGTCATGCGGAAACAAACCGCGACTGACGGAAACCTGTGTTCCCATGTCAGTTTGCCCTCGGTCGAAATCTCGACCAAACGATGTGCTGCATCGCTGTACTCGAAAACCATAATCCGGTGACTCAGCACTTTTGGTTCGTCCGCGTTCCCTGAAAGTGCCAGCGAGGAGGGTTGTGCGTGCCGCCCCGATCGGGAAAGACCGGACGGTTCTGAACAGAACCGTCGTACGATTGCTGCGGGCGTCGAATCGTGATCAATTCTCCTTCGCAGCTGGCAGTCGGTCCTGCACATCGGCGCGTCGCGCAATTGACCGTTCGCCAGTGGCACACTTGTCGTTCGCGGATGCCAGTCGGAGAAGTTTGGCTTCACAGTGACGGACGTTGTGCATCGCCAATTGTTTCCGTTCGCGACGCTGGGTCTTGTTCTATAGGTCCGGGGGGGGCCAAAGATGAAACAATGGTATCAATGAACGCGGAAATCAGCCTTTAGTGCTGTGCGAAGCGTTCGTACAGCCCGGCGTAGATACCGTCGTGAGTGATCAATTCGTCGTGCGTTCCACTTTCGACGATTCGACCGTGGTCCAGCACGATGACCTGATCGGCGTTGCGGATGGTGCTGAGGCGATGTGCGACCACGAACGCCGTGCGACCGTGGAGCAGTACGTCCAGAGCGTTTTGCAGACGCGATTCGGTGGCACTGTCGATACTGCTGGTCGCTTCGTCCAGTACCAGAATTGCGGGGTCCGCCAACATGGCACGCGCAAAACAGATGAGTTGCCGTTGCCCGGAACTCACGGCGGCGCCACCTTCTCCGACCCGAGTCTGCAGACCCTCCGGCAGTGCGGTCAGCAGATCTTCGCAATCCAGTTTCCGCAGCACGTCGATGATATCAGTGTCGGAAGCTTCAGGTCTTGCGAAACGGATGTTTTCAGCGACCGTACCGCTGAACAGAAAATTCTGCTGCTGCACAATCCCCATGCGGCGATGCAGCGCATGACCGGCGATGTTCCGGATCTCGTGCCCATCGATCAGCACCTGCCCCGAATCGGCCAGATAGAATCGACACACCAGATTGATGATCGATGATTTGCCACTCCCGGTGTGTCCGACCAAAGCGATCACTTCGCCGGGTTTCGCCTTAAACGAAATATGATGCAGCACCGGACGATCGGCATCGTATCCAAACGTGACATCTCTGAATTCGACATGGCCGCGAATGGTGTTCAACTGCAATGCATCCGGTGGATCAACCCACTCCGGTTCCGTATCCAGCAGGCGGTAAAGTCGTTCAGCTCCGGCCATCGCCGTCATGGCCTGGTTGTATTGATTGCCAAGAATTGAGATCGGTGAAAAGAACAGATTGGCCATAAAAAAGAAGCCGACCAGATCGCCGATTTCGGTCGTGTGTCCGGGTGTGAGGACTCGATAACCGCCCACGAGCAGCAGCACAGCCATGAAGACCTGACTGTTGAGTTCCAGCAGCGGCAAGAACTTGCCATGCGTCTTCAACACCTTGCTGTTATAGCGAGAATGATCGAGCGAAAGTTCTTCAAAAATGCGGGCATTTTCCTGCTCACGGACGAAGCCCTGCGTGACGCGAATGCCCACAACAGATTCGACAAGCGTCGCTGTAACCCGACTGAATGACTCCCGCATATTCCGCAGCGCGTTGCTCAATCGTCGATGGAAGTGCCTGTTGATCGCCCAGATCACGGGTGCCAGTCCCAGCACGATCAGGAACAGCGACCAGTCGTACCAGATCATTGCTGCCGCTGCGATCCCCATCTGAATAAACTGCACGAGTGTGACATAAAAGACTTCCTGCACACCGATGCGAATGTCTTCAATGTCTGAAGTCATGCGACTGATGACGCGACCGATCCGATTCGTGTGAAACCACCGCATGGGCATGCGTTGCATGTGTCGAAACAATTGATTTCGCAAATCGGTGACAACAGCCTCCCCCAGTTCGAGCGCAAGTCGCTGGCGGTAGTGCATTACGAACTGTGTCGAAAGTGCCAGGAGAGCGAAACCGATTGCGCCCTGAAGCACTCCAGCCGAATCCTTTTCGGCGATCGGGCCGCGAATCAATGCGGCAATGAACCATGTGAGAGCCGGCAACTGGACCGCCCGGATCACGACTGAAACCAGCAGCCAGAAACGTTGGCTTTCGTAGGGGCGCGTCGCATCCATCAGTCGCGCGATCAGTCTGAAGTCGAGCGGATTTTGACGTGGCTCGTCTTCGCGCTCAATGTGGCGTGTGATGGATTGTCGAAAAGTGGCGACGCGGGACATGGTTTGAATGGACTTCTGCGATGTGAACTAGTGTTTCCTCATGGCTTCGTGATTGCCGCAATCTACGACTGCTTTGGTGACCCGTCCTGTTGTAAGGCCCTGGAGTTCCGCAAGTTCCCGGTACCAGTCGCACGACTCAAGTAACTCTTCGTGAGTTCCCATGGCGCTGATTGTGCCGTCCTGAAGAACGACGATGCGATCGGTCTGGCTGAGTGTGCTCAGTCGGTTGGACACCACAATCGTGGTTCGATCATGCATGGCCGCAACGATCGCTTCGCGGATTTCGAATTCGGTTTCCGGATCGACAGATGCGGTGGCATCGTCGAGCAGCAGAATGGAGGGATTTGTCACGATGGCCCGCGCGAGTGCCAGTCGTTGGCGTTGGCCACCGGACAGATTCGACCCATGTTCACCGACCATGGATTCATACTGGTCCGGCAGTTCACAAATGAACTCATCCGCCGCCGCAATCTTCGCCGCCGCAGTGATCTGCTCGAGCGTTGCGTCAGGAATCCCAAATGCAATGTTTGCCGCAACGGTGTTACTGAACAGAAAGCTGTCCTGAAACACGATGCCCATCGCACGTCGTACGTCGTCAAGATTCAGTTCCCGCAGATCCATACCATCAAGGCAGATGCTCCCTGAACGCACATCGTAGAATCGTTTCAGCAGACTTAACAAAGTTGTCTTGCCCGATCCTGTGGGGCCGGTGATGCCGATGCACTCCCCCGCTTGAATTCTCAGCGAAACGTCGTGCAGAACCATGCGATCCGGATGATATCCAAACGAAACTTCGTCCAGTTCAATGGATTCAGAGACACGCTCCAGACGTTGTGCGTTGGCTGCCGTCGCAATCTGAATCGGTTCGTCCAGCACCTCGAACACGCGTTGCGCGCTGGCAAGACTGGTCTGAATACTGTTGGCAATGTTTGTAATCTGCGAGACCTGATTTGCAAATTCGTGGAGCAGATTCGCGAACACAAATAAGCCGGTCCCGAGTGCCAGTTCGCCGCGAATCACGAGCGTTCCGCCGTAGCCGATCAGCACGAGCATGTTGATCTGAGTCAGTAATCCCATGCCGGGCTGAAATGTTGAAATCCGGAAGAATATTGTTTCCTTGAGATCCCGAATGTTTTGATTGGCTTCCTGAAAGCGTGCGGCCTGTTCGGATTCGCGGGCAAACCCCTTCACAACCTGAATCCCCTGCAGATTCTCAACCAGTATCCGGATCATCACGTCGCTGAGTTCGCTGGCCTGACGGTACGCGGGCTGCACGAGCTTTGAAAACACGATTGCTCCGACCCATAGCAGCGGCGTACTTGCCAGGCAGACCAAAGTCAGTCCGACATGCATTTTCAGCATATACACCAGATAGACAGTCAGTGTCAGCACAACCGTCAGGACTTTGATGATGACGCCATCGACAAAATTGCGAACATTGCTGGCGTCGCCGGCCGCTCGATTGATAATGGAACTGCTCTCACCTGCGTCGTAAAAGTTGAAGCTTAGTTGTTGCAGTTTCGAATACACGTCGGTGCGAATGCGAATGAGAACCTCCTGCGACAACGCACTGGACGCAATCGCTGCAAGGTATTTCAATGCGGCCGTAAATATTGCCACGACCAGGATGAGTCCGGACAGCGCGGTGATCACCTGCAGGGGAGTCCAGGCGGCAGGCGGCAGCAATCCCAGTGGCCATTGTGGCGGAGCGGAATCTTGAAGAACCTGTGAAGACAGGTAATCGATTCCAAGGCCCGTGATTCCCAGGGTCGATAGACTCAGCACGACCAGCAGAATCTGCATGAACACCACCGCGGTGCAGGGACCTCGATATTCCAATGCCAGCCTCAGCAACCGGCGCAGGAGTTTTTTTGAGGACAGCTTGCGGCGTGCCTTTGGGCTGGATTGACTTCCTTGCGAGACCCCTGAAACCCCGGACAACTTGGTAACCTTGCTTCACTATTCAGACGCGGCGATCGGCGAACATGGATATTGTTATGTCTGATCGGGGTTTCAGAACAGATGGAAATCCTCCCGAAGAATGAGTTTCCGAAGCCTGTGAACGAGAAAATCCTCTGGAAAGTGGCCGTTTTGAAAACTATCCCCGCATTTTGAGGCACATTCGCGTATGGACCTGTGGGTTCTAAAAGGGGTCGGGAATTAATAGTGCGGAGCACCCTCCGGGCCATTTGGCTATTTGTCCGTGACCCCTTTTTAAAGCCCATCCCCCTTATCAATCCACTGACCCCAATTCGATGCTGTGCCATTCAATGCCGACAACCGGTCGCACGAAACCTCTGATTCGGACGGCACTGACCTGCGCAATTGCCTGTTTTGCGTGGATTGGCGTCGGCAATTTCGCAATTGGGCAGAGCAACCCGACGGAAGCGAAGGCGATCGGCAGTGGCGTGAACGTTTCGCTGCTCCGCTTGGGACTCGGCGGACTGGGCCGTGTTGGGTGCTGGATTCCAATCCGCCTTGAAGCGAGCGGTTTGCCAGGCGGTTCTGACATCAGCGTCGTCGTCGTTGCAAGTGATGCACGCGGCAATCAGTGTGAGGACACTGTGGTCACGACCACGGCTGACAGTTTGGGAAGTATCGCGGTCGCCTCCGTCTTCATGAGCGGACGCCTCGACGGAACCATTATCGTTCGTTTGCTTGGCGACAATGACAGCGTGCTGTGGGAACACGTGGTCCGCTGTCAAAAAGTTCCTGACCTTCAACGGAAACGGAAACTGGATTTCTCCATCCCGGACACCCCGGAGGGCACCGAACCAGTACAGTCGAATCTGAAACTGATGCGGCATGGCCCGATCAGTCTGGCTACGATTGGCATCCCGGAAGGTCTGGCATCTCTGGCGAACGAACTCGCTGTCAACGAATCAACGAGAGATACTTTGGCGGTGATGTCAGTGGAATCGATCTTCGATCTGCCCACGTCTCGTCGCGGACTGGACTGCGTCGATTTTCTGTATCTGGTGGACGACTATGAACTGTCAGAATTGCAACGGCAGGCGGTTGAGGAATGGGTGACTTCCGGCGGACACTTGATTGTCAGTTGTGGAGTAAACCTGCCGCAGCTGATGCAGTACACAGTTGGAAAATGGTTACAGCCGATTTTTCAGATTGAACAGACACCGATGTTCAGTCAGGATCTGTCGGCGTTACAGAATTTTGTATCAGGTTCCAGCCAGCTTCAGACATATCGCAACCCGGTGCCGATCATGAAGCTGCGGTCAAATCAGGCATGGTCTGTTGTCGATTCGATCAAAGGGCCGCTGATACAGCGTGTGAGTTATGGCGCGGGAATGATCACGGTGGCGGCTGTCGATTTTGATGAGAAACCGATCAGCCAATGGTTATCGCTGCCGCAGTTGTATGAAATGCTGATCTTCGGCCGGCATCTGGACCTGGCAGAAAATCGAGCTTCCCGAAGCGGGCGAATTTCCAGTTCAGGTGTTTCCGATCTGGCAACGCAACTCGCTTCGGTGTCCGACGCGGTTCCTGCTGCGGATCGCTGGTCAACATGGAGTGTCATGCTGTTGATTGTGGTGTTCCTGCTCGTGATCGGGCCAGTGGACTATCTGCTTGTCGTGCGCCTGGTGAAGAAACCACATCTGACCTGGCTGACATTTCCGATTCTGATCGTCGCGACCTGTGCGCTGGCAGTCTCATGGGTTGGAACGCGAGAAGCAGCTCTGGTTGTGCGGCAGGTCCACCTGCTGGACGTCGCTCAGCCCGGTTTCAGGCAAACGATCCGCCTGCGTTCCTGGGACAGTCTTTCCGCCGCCGAATCAGGCCATGTCTCTGTCACCGCGAAACCGCTGTCGATCGCGACATTGGTCGGCCAACAGGCGATTGACGTCGCCAGCACGACGGTTTCGTGGCATGGACGAGCAGAAGACGTTTATGGCGGATTGTATCGTGAAGGCGGCGTCGCACTGGGACGACAGTCGAGCCATCGCAGCGATCAACTCAACGGACAGAATTCCGGGTTTTCCTCCGTCCCAATGCTGGCTGATGGATCTTCTGCATTCCTGGCAGAATCATTCGCGGATGTTTCTGCCGCACTGGTGGTGGAGTCGCATCTGCGAGTGCCGCCGAGCGGTCTGTTGGAGGGTGAATTCACCCATCATCTTTCATCGCCGATTCGCGACTGGGCGGTGGTGTTTGGGAACCGCGTGTATCGACCGTCGAACAAAGCCAGTGCCGATGCGTATGTGATTGAACCGGGCAAACCATGGTCGCGCGAAAACAACTCGGTGGCAGTCTCTGATCTGCGTGAGTTCCTGAAGGGGTTCCGAATGCCTGAACCTGCTGCGCAAGCGAAATCGGTGACGTCGGCGAATCAGATTCAGATCAAGTCAACTTACAACACACAGGGAACGAATCCTCTTGAGATTCTGACGATGGTTTCTCTGTACGAAGTTCCTGGCGGCGAAACGTTTGTAAAACTACAGAACAACGCTTTGCGGCACGATGACGTGAGCGACGTTATTCACCTGAATACGGTCCTTGTCCTCGGCACACTGGATGTGCCGATGTCCGAAGTGATTGTCAACGGAACCACTGTGAAACCGACCGAATCGCAGACGGTTGTCCGATTGCTGCTGCCCGTGATTCGCATCGGCAGTGGTGCTGATTCTCGTATGGCCGAACCGCTGGCCAGCGTTCAACCGAACTGAAACAGATCCATGATCGAAACCAGAAACCTCACCAAGCGGTACGGCAATCTGATCGCCGCCAACGACATCACGCTGAAACTGGAAGACGGCGATGTGTTCGGGTTTATCGGGCCGAACGGTTCCGGAAAGACCACGACCATGCGGATGATCGCAACGCTCCTGAATCCGGACCACGGCGAGGCGTACGTGTGCGGAAAGTCCATCTATACAGATCAGGAAGAAATTCGTCGTCTGGTGGGGTTTATGCCTGACTTCTTCGGCGTATACGACGACATGACAGTTGTTGAATACCTCGAATTTTTTGCCGCAGCCTATCGCATCAAAGGCCCCGCCCGCCGCAAGGTCTGTGAAGAGAAACTGGAACTCGTGGACATGTCGTTCAAGCGGGACGCTATGGTCAATGAGCTTTCCCGGGGTCAGACGCAACGCATCGGACTGGCGCGAACTCTCCTGCATGATCCACAGGTTCTGCTGTTGGACGAACCTGCCAGTGGCCTTGACCCGAGGGCGAGGATTGAGATCCGTAATCTGCTCAAACGCCTTGGCGAAATGAAAAAAACAATCATTGTCAGCAGTCATATTCTGCCGGAACTTGCGGACGTCTGTACCCGCGTCGGCATGATCGAAAAGGGTCACATGATCGTTGACGGCAACGTGGCGGACGTCATGCGTAAGGCGCGACAGAGAATCCTGCTCAATATTCGCGTCAGAGAACGTCACGAAGATGCCGCAAAGTTGCTCGAACAACTGGACTGTACCGAACTCGTCACGATTAAGAAGGACAACATGCTGGAACTGACGCTGAAGCCGACCGTGGAAGATTACAGTGTCATTCCCACAGAACTCGTCAACGCGAGGTTTTCTGTCACGTTGTTTCGTGAAGAAGAAGTCAACCTTGAGACCGCGTTTCTGCAACTCACAAAAGGTCTGGTCCAGTAAGGCAGCAGGCAGCACCTGCCCGTTTGTGAATCTGCGATTCCTGTAGGGTGCCTGAAGCGGAGCACAACGCACCCTAAACATCGCTCGATAAGCACCCATTGGTAAGTTTTGGGGCATAACAACCGATTGCGCAAACAGTATCCGGAGACTGACGTCTCGCGGCTCGCCGAGTTCCAGGCGAGCGGGGGACGTTAGTCCCCTGATTGTGATTCCTGCGATTATGCCATTTAACTTGTGCATGGGTGC
>Ga0105046_10007526_pt1 | contig 17153 bp, 7 predicted proteins | sample MAT03_FD_78385 | JGI IMG/M metagenome (GOLD analysis project Ga0105046, IMG submission 78385) | Freshwater microbial communities from Lake Fryxell liftoff mats and glacier meltwater in Antarctica - MAT-03 (megahit assembly) | ecosystem: Environmental > Aquatic > Freshwater > Ice > Liftoff...
CCAAAACGTGCGGAATTCCGGCGAATCCCACTACACAAAATCATTCTGCCCCAGCAACGAAGCGGGGAATTGCGGACATTACGCTCTGACAAAGCGTTAATAATGATAATGGTGATGGTGGTGGTGGCCGAAGCCACCTATTTGTCTCCCGATATACGCGGGCCTGCCGCCGTAGAAACCTCCACCATAACCTCGACCAATACCGATACTGATCCCGCTGTTATGACGGTACAGCGGTTGAACATAGACTGGCCGCACATGCACTGGCCGCGCGAACGCTGATCGATAGACGGGAGCACGCGAATATATCGGCGCTGCGTATGCGATTCTGCCACGGTGCCCAACGTGCCGGTGAAAATGCTGCGCTGAAGCAGTTTCACACGAAACAAACATGGCCATTGCAGGAACGGCAATCGCCATTAACAAAAATCTGGTCATGATTTCACCTTTCGAATTCAATACAAACAATGTGTGTCTACAGAATGAGGGCGTCGTTGCCCACGCATGTAAAAGTACGCAGTTCATGTGCTGAGGCAATCCTCAGAATTTTTTGATCATGCGTATTTGCAGAAATGGTGACGCCTGCAAGTTTATCTGGGGGTAATTCGCAAAATAGGAAGCCTGCCAGTGTGTTGTCATAATCGCGTCACTTGTCGTCGGATTGACGTGCTGAGTAGCCGGAAAACCCCCGCCCGCAAGTGCGGTGTCGTTCGACTGCGTTTTACGATCCCGAATCACCAGTTTTGAAGTTGCCCGTTTTGATTCTTCACAACCCGAAACGTAAGTGAGGGATTGCGTTTTGCCGGTTTGGCTGCGTGCCGACGAATCCCTCGCTGACGCGTCGGGTTGCGATAATTCCCCTTCTTTTTCACCAATTGATCACCCAGGATGTCGAATAGCATAACTTCAAAACTACCGTTTCGGGTTGGCAATGTATCGACACCGCGCAAGTGAGTCAGCGTCTGCGTTCAACGCAAAACTTGCCGATGATACAAATGTTGCCAGTGTTTGTGAGCTGACTCGGCTCGCAGGTTTTCGACAGCGTACGACAACTCAATTAAAAAATCGAATGCATTATTTCAATGGATTGCGTCGAAACAAGAGATTGCATTCATCACTCACGTTTTCTAAAACCTCGTTGGTCGAATACTTGCACAGGGAAAATCGTTGAATGTTCAAGAGGCTTGTTGTGTTAGTAACATTGCTGCCGATGCTGGTGCACAGCATCTTTGGCTGTTGCTGGCATCATGCGCACTTCGATCATGTTGACGTTTGCGAAACTCCGAGTGTTGCGGCTGACATTCATCGACATCAATGCACTCACGACCATTCTTGGGGAAGTGCCAACGCTGAAACCCCGACATCGAATGTTCCTGCTCCTTGCAAGCATCAAACACCATGCGACGAAGTGCGTTGCGTGTTTCTTGCAGCAACACCGCATCGATTCGCGTTTGCATTTGAATTGACCGCGAAGTTCGTCGTTCCGGAAGCAAACTGTTCCGTGACGCTTCGCAATTCGCTTGTATCACTGAGAACGGTCACTGCTTCTCGTGAGTTGCCAACGTCGCAGGAGCACTGCGCGCTGATCCAGGTTTGGATAGTCTAGAGCTGTCGTTTCACTCTTCACGCGGCTGGCGATGAAGAGTTCCATTGGCGAGTGGGGATGTCAATCCCCTGATATGCCTTTTGGTTTCCGCAGAGATCAGTGGACTCAAGTGCCCACGAACCCAATTGACTTAAGCCTGAGGCGCTAGCCGATTTGTTCGTGTCGAATCGGCTAGCGCCTCAGGCTCAACGAGTACTCTTCATTCTGCCTTGCTGTTTGAGAGATAGAGACATGACAAACGTTAAGACATCGCTGAATTTCAGATTGATCTGGGGCATTGGATTGTTTGCGATTGCTCTCATCGCCGTCACGACACGGTCGATGTGGTGGGAACAAAGTCAGGCGTGGGTTCGCACAACGATCTCCGGAAATCGCAAACCTTCATTGGTTGATAGTCACGATCACGGAGGAGGAGGAGCGCAAAGCGAAGACCCTCACAGCCATGCAGGGCATGATCACGGCCATGATGATGGAACATCGCTGGAATTGTCAGCTCAGGCCCAGGGAAACATTGGCCTGACGGCCGAGTTTCTGAAGCCAGTCGCCTTGGAAACATTCCGGCGTTCTATTACTGTTCCGGGGATCATTGTTGGCCGCCCCGGACGCACGCGTCTGGAAGTTTCAACACCGATGGCTGGCGTGATCACTCACGTTCATGCGGTTCAGGGCGAAGCTGTGGCTCCTGGCACATTGCTGTTCGAATTGCGAATCACGGCCGAAGAGCTCGTATCGACTCAAACGAATCTGCTGCGAACCGTCGGCGAACTGGACGTTGAAAATCGCGAAATCGCGAGACTTTCCAAAGCCAACGAAGCCGGTGCGATTTCGCAGAAGACTCTGCTCGAACGTCAATACGCCAAAGAAAAACTGGAAGTGCTCATGAGTACTCAACGTGAAGCATTGCGGTTGCACGGTCTTTCAGAACGCCAAATCGACGACATCTCCAAAAACAAAAAACTCCTGCGTGACCTGCAGATTGTCGCACCCGGACGTGATCATCACGGTGCCGAAGAATTGAAACTGTCACGCACGGACGCGACACCAGTGTCGCTTTCAGCATTACCGATACCGCAAACGACCGACGAGAATCATGAGCATGATTTGTCTCATTCAGAACCAGAATCAAAAGTGCCGCTGATCCTGCAGGAAGTACTCGTTCACAAAGGCGAAACGGTCACCGCCGGCACAACGCTGGGGGCGCTTGCGGATTACTCCGAACTGTACATCGAAGGCCGGGCATTTGAGCAGGATCTGGAATTGTTGTCCGAGAACGCTCGACGAAATTGGACAATCACTGCCGTGTTCGAAGGTGCGGCGAACGCGATCAAACGCGTCGAGAATCTCGATCTTGTCTATTCAGCCAGCGAAATTGATCCGGAAGCACGTTCGCTGTCATTTTTTGTCCGTCTGCCCAACGAAGTTGCTCGAGAGGTTCCATCGCCGAATGGTCAGCGATTTTTGGACTGGAAATATCGTCCTGGCCAGCGGTTGCAGTTGCTGGTTCCTGTGGAAGAATGGCAGAATCAGATTGTGCTGCCTGTCGAAGCGATCGTTCGGGAAGGCGCGGAATCGTTTGTCTTTCAGCAGAACGGCAGTCATTTCGATCGCGTTCCGATTCGTGTCGCTTATCGAGATTCGTCACATGTTGTGGTAGCGAATGATGGTTCTATCTTTCCCGGCGATGTCATCGCGTGGCGCGGCGCGCATCAGATGCAGATGGCACTCAAGAACAAGTCAGGTGGTGGCGTCGATCCTCATGCCGGACACAACCATTGAAATGGCGAGTTTTCTCGGACAGTTGTTATCCGCGTCCCGTGTTGAGTCGCTTCTTCAAGAAGCCAATGAACTCACAGCTATCATGGTCGCCTCCCGAAAAACCGCTAGCACTGATCAATAGCCAATTCATCACTCGAAAATCGAAAATCAAAAATGTTAAACGCAATCATTCGATTTGCACTTCGCCAGAGAATGATCATTCTGGCACTCGCCGTGCTACTTACCGGGTACGGAAGTTATGTGGCATTGCATACTCCGATCGACGTCTTTCCTGACCTGAATCGACCGCGAGTCGTCGTAATGACGGAAGCGCCTGGGTTGTCGCCGGAAGAAGTGGAATCACTGATTACGTTTCCAATTGAAACAGCACTGAACGGTGCCAATGGCGTTGAAGCTGTGCGGAGTTCTTCCGGGGTCGGCATTTCCGTGATCTATGTTGAATTCGATTTCAACACCAATATTTTCAATGATCGTCAGATTGTCAACGAGCGTCTGCAGTTAACGCAGGGACGTTTGCCTGAAGGTGTCACGCCGCAGCTGGCACCGATTTCATCGATCATGGGCCAGATCCTGATGCTGGGCATGTTCAGTGAGGACAACGCTACGGAACCGCTGGAGTTGCGAACACTGGCAGACTGGGTCGTTCGACAGCGACTGCTCACAATTCCCGGCGTTGCTCAGGTATTTACGATGGGAGGCGGGCGGAAGCAGTTTCAGATTCTGGCAGATCCCGAAAAACTACTGCGGTTTGGCGTTTCGTTACAGCAGGTGAAGGATGCCGTTGTCAGCAGCAATGAAAATGCAACTGGCGGATATCTTGATCAACAAGGCCCCAATGAATTGCTCGTCCGGGCTTTGGGGCGAGTTCAAACAATTGAAGATATCGAACAGATTGTCGTCACGATTCGTGATGGTCGTCCCGTGACTCTGGCACAGATTGCGAATGTTGTTGCCGGAGCTCAAACAAAACGCGGCGACAGTTCGGCTTTCGAGAGAGTGCAAAATGACAGCGGGGATAAACCATGGTCGGGCGGAGCGAGCGTGGTATTGACCATCAATAAGCAGCCGGGAGCCGATACCCGCAAAGTGACCGACAACGTGTTTAAAGCGATTAAGGAACTTAGCGCGTCTTTGCCGAAGGACATTCGTGTCATCCCATTGTATTCGCAGAAATCGTTCATCGACCGCGCTATCGAGAATGTTGTAATCGCACTGCGAGATGGCGTAATACTGGTAGTCATCATTCTCATCCTGTTTTTGATGAACGTGCGAACGACCTTCATTACGCTGACGGCCATACCATTGTCGCTTGTCATCACCGCTCTGGTGTTTGCAATCTCCGGCATGTCCATCAACACCATGACGCTTGGCGGCCTGGCAGTTGCGCTGGGCGAACTGGTTGATGATGCGATCGTGGACGTCGAAAATATTTTTCGCCGCCTGAATGAAAATCGCATGATGGAAAAACCAAAGCACCCGATGTTGGTTGTCTATCAGGCCAGCACTGAAGTGCGAAACTCAATCGTGTTCAGCACGATCATTGTTTGTATCGTCTTCGTACCGCTGTTTGCTCTTACGGGCATGGAAGGCCGTTTATTTGCTCCGCTGGGAATTGCTTACATCGTCTCGATCGGAGCGTCGCTGTTGGTGTCGCTCACCGTGACTCCGGCTTTGTCCTATCTGTTGTTGGGCCACGCGAAATTTTCCGAGCACGGAGCAGATGGATTTGTTCTGCGAGTTCTGAAGAATCTGGCGAGCCAGATCATACGCTTCAGCCTCGCATTTCCCCGCTTGAATCTGGCCGTCGTCGTGGTCAGCGTTGTGATCTCATTGATGTTCGTCATGAATCTGGAACGCGACTTTCTGCCGCCGTTCAACGAAGGTTCGATTCAGCTGAATGTCGTGCTGCCACCGGGAACTTCGCTGGCTGTTTCCAACAGTATCGCAGGTCGTTGCGAGCAGCGACTGATGAAGATTGACGACGTAATTCGTGTGGGCCGTCGTACCGGACGCGCAGAACTGGATGAACATGCCGAAGGTGTGAATACCAGCGAATTGATCATTGATCTGGACCCCGGTTCGCATCGTACACGTGAAGAACAAATCAATGAAATCCGCGAAGCGATGGCTGATATTCCAGGGGTTGTTTCGGCGGTGGAGCAGCCAATTTCGCATTTGATTTCTCACATGCTGTCTGGCGTGAAGGCGCAGATTGGAATCAAAATTTATGGCGACGATCTGGATTTGCTTCGCCGAAAAGCTCAGGAAATGGAACAGGCGGTGAAGTCTGTGCCTGGTGTTGCCGACCTGATGCTGGAGCCGCAGGTGCTGATTCCACAATTGCGAATCGAACTCCGCCGCGACAAACTGGCGTTGAATGGTCTTACCGCGCGCGACGTCAATCAGGTGATCGAAACTGCACTCAACGGCGTCGTTGTTTCAGAAGTCCTTGACGGCCAGAGAACATTCGATCTTGTTGTTCGATTCGACACGCCGGATCGCGAAAATCTGGACGTCTTGCGCAGGTTGTCGATTGAACTTCCGGAAGGCGGAACTGTGCCACTGGAATCCGTTGCGAATATCTATGAAGCCGGCGGTCCGAACACGATCAATCGAGAAAATGTGCGTCGTAGAATCGTGCTGCAATGTAACGTCAGCGAACGCGGCGTTGTAGACGTTGTCACTGACATCCAAAAGAAGCTCGCTCCGATTACCGCGACGCTGCCACCAGGCTACTTCGTGGAATACGGTGGACAGTTTCAAAGCCAGAAAGAAGCGAGCAGGATTCTTGGCTTGTTGTTTATTGTCTCGCTGATCGGCGTCTTCATGACGCTGTTTGTGATGTTCCGTTCAGTCAATCTCAGTTTACAAGTCATGGCCGCGCTGCCGATGGCCTTTATCGGAAGCGTTGCGGCTCTTGTTATCACCGGTCAGACCCTCACGATCGCGGCAATGGTCGGATTTATTTCGCTGGCGGGGATTGCGTCTCGCAACGGCATTCTGCTGCTGAATCATTATCTGCATCTGGTGAAGTACGAAGGCGAGACATGGACACATTCCATGATCATTCGTGCGGGACAGGAACGCCTGGCACCGGTCCTGATGACAGCTTTGACCGCTGGTATCGGACTTGTGCCGCTGGTTCTGGCGGCTGGCGAACCAGGCAAAGAGATTCTGTACCCTGTCGCGACTGTAATACTAGGTGGTGTCATAAGTTCGACACTTCTGGACTTCTTCGTTCATCCCGCGCTGTTCTGGTTGTTTGGCTTGAAGGCAGCTCAGAGAGTCGTCAACGAATCAAAAGAAGCGGTTGAGTTGGTTGAACCGCATGAAGAACTCTCGCAGACCGCGTAGTTCAATGCCGTCGGTCATTTTTACAGACGGATACGGCAACGAGTCCTTTTGATTGACAACGGAGAATTGTAAACGGCAAACAACGGCACATGATGTGCGATAGCTCTGAAAGTCGCTCGTTCAATGTGAACGAATAAGATCTGTCGAATCCACATCTGCGGCATTCGCAATGTTTGCCGTCGCTGCCAATTGAGAAAGTCGCCGTTATGTTGCTGCGTATTACAATATCTGCCATTACAGTTTTTTCAATCGCTTGTACTCCTGTAGCAGCGGCAGAAGTCTGTGAGTCCGTTGCTTATCGCGCGAAGGAATGGAAAAGCCTGCATGTTGAAAATCCGGCGAGTACTCAACGAACAATCGACATACTGAAGAAGCTGGGGTGTGAAACGAAATTGGATCAGCATGGAGATCACACTGATATCGCCTTCCGTTCTGTGGAATGGAAAGAGATCACGCTTGAGACTCACGAGAACGCTGATCGTTGGGAACATTGGTTTGTAAAGAACGGTTTTGAAAGTGTGCATGAACACGATCACGCGGCAAACGGTGACGCAATCGTCGTTGGATTTCATCAGACCGAGTGGCAATCACAGCACTTCGACGATGAAGGCCGAGCTGCTGAATTTACTGCAATCTGCAAAGGCCTTGGCTGCGAAACTCGCCACGATGCTCACGCCGGACACATTGATGTAAGCTACCGCTGTGTTTCTCCACGAAATCTTGTCTGCATCGACGATGAAGACGCTCACACAATGCAGGCATTGCTGGAAAAGAAAGGTTTGAAGACTGAACATGCACACTAAAGGTGAATGTAGGACGGGACTCCAGTCCCGTCCTGATCTGACATGAATAGGCCTGGACGGGTCTGGAGACCCGTCCTACGAAGTAGTAATTTTCGCAAAGAGAGTTCTGATGATTCGTTTTCAAATGAAGATTAATTCACTGCGAAGTTTAAGCCTGCCATTGGCGGGACTGGCCGTGTTCGCCGTGGTTGGTTGCGCCGAACCAGATGCAGGAACCGCGTCGAGCAGCAGCGGTTCAACAGTCATGACTGAAGGACCGCCGGAAACAACGGCACATGCTGAGCACGCTCATCCAGGCGCAGGTCCTCACCAGGGCGATCTGGTAGAACTTGGAAACGAAGAGTATCACGCGGAAGTCGTTCACGGCGAAGGCGGGAGCATCTCTGTTTACATCCTCGACAGCGCGGCGAAATCGGCAGTGCCGATTGATGCCACTGAATTGACGATCAATATCACTCACGATGGCAACGCGGAACAGTTCAAACTCCCGGCTGATCGCGATGCCTCAGACCCGGACGGCAAATCGTCACGATTTACTTTGAAAGATGAAGAGCTTTCAACAGATCTTGACAGTCATGACGCCGCCGCAAGGCTGGCTGTCACTATCGAAGGCAAGGCGTTCTCGGGTAAGATTGTTCACGATCACGAAGGGCACGTTCACTAAGGCGAGAGGTAGGAACAACAATTGAGGTGAGCCTGAGGCGCTAGCCGATAGCTTCCGGTCAATTCGGCTAGCGCCTCAGGCTCAAAGGGTGCTTTCATTCAGCCACAGAAATGACCCTTGCCGGCGTCGCTTTGTTGTTATGGCTGACTGACGGGTTTCGGAAAATGCACGACCGCGCCGGGGTTCTTCAGACGTTTTGCGATTTGGACCAGATCAAACTGTTCTCCATCTCGCAGCAGTTCTCCCGGTGCGATCGGAAGCACTCCCAGACTTACTTGAGATCGACGACTGAAGCCTTCCGTTACCGACTTCGGCGCGCCTTTTGGAGCATCTTTAAACGGCAAAACTTTGTATGTTTCTTTGTCCGACCAGATCGTCAGAGTGAATCGCTGCTCTGGCGGAATCGGATGACTTGCTGTTTGTTCCAGCAGAATTCCTCCAGGGCCGGGGGCGAGAAATGTTTCTTCGAGCGTCCCGCCTGATTCCCGCGCCAGTGAGATTTGTAAATCGCTGCCGGCCGCAATAGTTTCCTCTGGCGGCTGACGCGGATCGAAGAGATCCACAATTTGCACAACCAGTGGGTCCGTGCCTGAATTCATCAAAGTGACATTCGCTGGCGGCAACGGCGGATTGGCAACAAATTCACGCCGAATCAGTTTCGGAGTATAATCCAGCGTGGGTATGGCATAGCCAGTTGACCATGCCCCACCGGTCCAGTTGGCACAGACCAGTCGCCCCAATGGATCAATCGTGAAGAAAGTTCCGACCGCCGGAGCAAACGCAATGGGAGCACCGACGAAAAATCCAGGCCCCATCGAATAATCGCCCCAGCCGCCCATGGGATCGTGGATCCATACATTCCAATTGCCACCAGCATTGATCGTTGAAACCATCGGGCCAAATGCAGACGCACCAAGCTTCAGTGGAGCGCCAGGCGATTGACCTGTTGCGATGACGGTTGGAGGTAACCATGGCAATCCGGCGGGCTTGCTCCACAGAACCAGATTACCAGCGGGGTCGATGGCCGACACATTCAGTTTTGGGCCGGGCGGAAGTCCAATCGGAAATACATTGGCCGCCACCGGTGTCCCTGGAATCAATCCACCGGCAATCGCTACTGATGACCACGCCCCGCCATTGCCAAAGTAATAGTGCATCGTTCCGAAATGATCGACGGCAAAGACGTGATACAGACCACCAGCAGCCACTGCTGTGACAGATGTCCCAAACGGAAATGCTTCCATCGGGCTGTTGATTTGATGACCAATATGTGTGGTCGGGTCAACGCTCCATAAATCACCCATTCCCGAGACGCCTATGACGAGACTATGCGGGCCGTTTTGCACAAGTTCAAGAATTGCTCCAATAGGAAAACTCTGAGACGGCAACAAAACCTGCGGAGGGCCAGCGTTGACGATTCTAAGCAACTTGTTTGCTGGCGACACTGTCACCAAAGTCGGCCACGCGTCGCCGACGGATTCCGGCATCAACACGATGGGACCTCCGGGAACCAAGGCATGTGGAAAAACTCCGGGCCGCAAAGTCCACCCGGTCGCTCCGCCATCAAACAGAATGAGATGACCATCGGGGGCAACATATCCGGCTGTCGTTTCGGCCCCGTGTGGAGTCCAGCCGATGCCGACGGGACCTGCGTTGAGAACCACACAGCTGGAAATCAACCATAACGCGGGGACGACTCGTACCCAGTTGGCCAGCAGTCGATCGCAAGAAGTTGTTTGCATTTGACGTCTCCATCTCATTAGATATCGCAACCACCACCGCCTTGCAGGCGTTCAATTTAATCCCAACCCGTTGCGTCAGCGAGGGATGCTTGGCGAAAAACGCAGGTAATGCTATCCCTCACTGACGGGTCGGGTTGTGAAAATCGATTCAATCGACAGCCGGCGTGGTGTGTTACTGCCGGCTGCCAATCGTACAACTTCCCGGGACGTAGTGAAGCGACTTGGGGAAAAACGCTCCGCAGAAGGGTGCCGTCTCGGCCTGTCGAAGGCACATTCTTGAGGCCAATTCGAAAAAATCTTTGATCGAATCGCGCAATGTTTTTACAGCATTCCCGGCAAGTAGCAGTTGTCCGGAATCTGCGATCAGCGAACTGTGAAAAGTATCGTCATCAAGCTGGCTATTTGGTTTCCTGACGAGAAGACTGTGTTAGAATAGACAAGCTGGGACGTCGGTTCCTGACGCCGGACTTTTTCCCACTAGGCATGTGACACAAACTAGGGCAAAGAAATGCTGATCCGAAATTTCCTCAAGACACTCACAAATCGTCGTAAGTCAAATGCACGCCGCAGTTTGGCTCGCCCGCACGATTTATTGGAGCAGTTGGAATCACGAACATTGCTGACGGGGAATGTACAAGTCTCACTGTCTGGTGTAAATGCACATATCACAGGAGATGCGGGCAATAATTAGATTGAGGGCGTTATCAACAACGGCTCCGTGGTCGTTCGCGGGCTGAATGGAACCACGATCAATCAGGGCACAACCGCCTTCACTCTGGCCAATGCGTCTACGACTTTTCAAGGCAGTTTGACAGCTTCACTTGGAGCTGGTGACGACATCGCAACGATTGGCCCTGGGATCACGTTTATTGGCAACGTTTCAGTTTCAGGGAACGGCGGAACGGATTCGTTGCGGGCTCGGACTGGCACTTACAATGGCAACCTGTCTTTGATGGGTGGCGATGGAGCAGGTTCGATCGTTGTTGATGGCGCGACCGTGAGTGCCAATCTCAACGTGAGTGGACAGGGCGGGATGGTCGTAAGTATCACGAATTCAACAGTTCGTGGTCAATTGGATGTGGCTACGGGCCTTGAGAACAGCCCAGACAGCGTCGTGATCAAGGGCACAACGGTTAATAAAAAAACGTCAATCGTTACTGGTAAAGGTGATGACAATGTTGTGCTTCAGAATTCTCATTTCAACGGTCAGCTCATCATGCACACCGGCGCCGGCAACGATGTCGTTTACATCGATTCCAGCAGCGTTGGCAAGTTGGCGCTGATTGCCACGCAACGCGGAAATGACACGTTGCAGGTTCTGAACAGCAGCAGCTTCTCGCGGTTATTGTTGTTTGCGGGCGGTGTTGGTCATGATGCTGCAAATATAGCGTCCGACACATCGACTCATGGCGTCATCAAAGGCAGCCAGAAATCAAAGTACTTCAACGCGGCAACAGTTGCTTCTCGAATTACGGATCCCACAACCGGTGCGATCGCAATTGCCAACAACCTGCTGACGGCTGCTGTGCCAAAACTCACGGTAACAACAAGTGCTGCATCATTCGCTGAAAACGCTGGTGCCGCTGCGGCTACCCTGACGGTCATAAGAACCGGACCGACAACTGCATCGCAGGTCGTAACGTTGACGTCTTCTGACACGACCAAAGCCACAGTGCCAGCGACAATCACAATTCCTGCAGGTAGCGCATCAGCCACGGCGACCATCGCAGCTGTAGACAATACGACAACAGATGGTGCCTTGGCAGTTACGTTGACTGCTGCTGCAACAGGATTTGCAAATGCGACCGCAGTCGTCACTGTTACCGACAATGAAACGGCTTTAAGTATTTCTGCCAGTCCAGGGTCATTTTCTGAGTCTGCTGGTGCTGCTGCATCCACATTGACTGTTACTCGAACCGGACCGACAACGAGCGCTCAGGTCGTGAACCTGACATCCTCGAATACATCAAAAGCAACGGTTCCGACAACGGTCACAATTCCTGCAGGCAGCACGACAGCAACCGTCGCTGTTGCAGCAGTCGATAATACAAATGCTGACGGCAATTTCACTGTCACAATTACGGCCGCAGCGACGGGGTTTGCTAACGCCACAACTGATGTGACTGTAACTGACAGCGAAGCGACATTGTCCGTGAGTGCAAGTCCGGTAGCCTTCTCCGAGAATGCGGGAGCGAATGCGTCAACATTGACGGTAACTCGTACAGGACCAACGACGACAGCGCAGACCGTGACACTAACCTCATCGAACAACCTGAAAGCGACTGTTCCCGCCACGGTGACCATTCCAATCGGCAGTACAACAGCGACCGCGCTTGTGACGGCAGTGGACAACACGGCAGTTGATGGCGCAGCCACGGTGACCATTACTGCGGCCGCCACAGGCTTTACTCCCGGCACGGCCACGCTGACTGTCAATGACAATGAAACCGCACTGACACTCAGCCCGAGTCCAATCACCGTATCAGAATCGGCTGGGACCAGTGCATCAACATTGACGGTAACGCGAACTGGCCCTAACACTGCGGCTCAAGTTGTTACGTTGTCTTCGTCAAACACTTCTGCCGCGACTGTTCCCGCTTCAGTCACCATTCCAGCAGGAAGTAATTCTGCGACCGTGAGCATCGCTGCCGTGAATAATCCAGCAACGACTGGTCCTGTGGTGGTGACCATCACCGCCGTTGCCACAGGCTTTTCTAACGCAACAACAACCCTCACGGTGACTGATATTCAGACCGTTCTGACACTGAGTGCAACTCCTGCAACGTTTGCGGAGAATGCTGGAGCCTCTGCGTCAACCCTGACTGTTACACGAACTGGCCCAACAACTGCACCACTGGTGGTCAGTGTGTCGTCGTCCAACGAGGCCCATGCCAAGATGTCTTTCCCGACGGTTACAATCCCCATAGGTCAAACGTCGGCAAATATCACGATTGAAGCAATCGATGATCTCACTGTGAACGGTGATGCAACAGTCACGATCACCGCATCAGCGACCGGATTTGCTGACGTCACTCAGATTGTTACCGTCACCAATACCGATGTTGCGACGCTGACAGTCACATCAACCGCAACCGAGGGAGCAGTTTCGGAGGGTGCCGCTGCGGGTACTCTAAGATACACAGTGAAACGCAATACATTCGACAATTCTCTGCCTCTGGTTGTCACCCTCGCATCGGCTTCATCCGATCCAACGGCACGACTGACTGTGCCGACCACAGTGACGATCGCGGCAGGAGCAGACTCCGTGACGTTCGACGTCAATCCGGTTGATGACGCTGTACTCAACGGCGACACAGCAACCATCGTGACGGCGTCGGCGACTGGGTTTGTCGCTGGCACTTTGTCCGTCACAGTCAGAGACAACGATGCTGGAAGCCTGGCGTTAACATCGGCAGCGACTGTTGCTGAAAACGCTGGTACCGACTCTGTGGAATTCACGATCACTCGTAATTCCAGCAATATCACTCAGCCCCTTGTTTTGACTTTGTCATCCAGCGATACGTCGCGGCTGACCGTTGGCACCACTGTGACAATTCCAGCGAACCAACCATCAGCGACGTTCAAAGGGACGCCGGTTGGGAACATGCTTGTTGATACAGGTCGCTCCGTTGATGTGACGGCTGTCGGTGTCGGGTTCAATGATGCTAAGACCACTCTGACGATTAACAACACCGATGTGGCGACATTGAAGATCACGTCAAACTCACCGACTGTCCCGGAAAACGGGGCTGTCGATGCGCTGGTTTTGATGGTTTCGCGTAACACGTCAGATAATTCAGTGCCTTTGACGTTCACTCTGGCGTCAAGCTTGCCAGGTCGTCTGGCCAACGTTGGCACGTACGTCATTCTCGCAGGCCAGTCGTCCATGACTATTCCGGGTGCGCCTGTTAACAATGGTATTGCCGATGGGAATGCCGATGTGACGTTGACCGTATCCGCAGCAGGATACGTACCTGGCACAGTATTGGTGACAGTTGTTGATGATGAACCAGCAGTCCTCACTGTCACGGCCAACAAACCTGATGTATTCGAAACTGTCGGTGCCGGCGCGGTGACTTATACTGTTGCACGAAACACCACAAACAACACTCAGCCACTGATCGTGAATCTTGTTTCCGGTACGCCAGGTCGATTGACAGTGCCCGGTACGGTCACAATTCCGGCAGGTGAAGCGTCTGTAACGTTCGACGGTGCCACGATTGACACACCAGCTGCGGACGGCAACGTTCCGGTTGTTGTAAGGGCGACTGCGACAGGCTTTACCGAGGGAACGGCTTCAGTCACGGTGAAAGACAACGATGCCGGGACATTGACGATCACACCAAACATAACTCCCGTCACAGAAGGAGCTGCCGCTGGCACGCTGAAGTATACGGTCGTTCGAACCGTGGCAGATACGACGCAGCCGTTGACGGTCAGTCTTGTTTCGAGCAACCAGAATCGCCTGACCGTCATCGGCACTTTGATTTTCGCTGCCGGTGAGACAACGAAAACCATTGATGGTTCAGTGATTGATAATAGTCTGGTTGACGGAAACGTCGCTGTAACCGTCACGGCATCGGCGAGTGGCTTCGCGGACAGCACGGCGAGTGTCACAGTCAACGACAACGACGCTCTGACTCTCAGTGTCACTCCGGCGGCGGCATCCATCGCGGAGAACGCAACTCCGGGGACATTCATTTACACGGTGTCTCGCAACAACGCCGATTTAACACAGCCACTGATTGTAAATCTGACATCCAACAACACAAGATTGGGTGTGCCGACGACGGTGACAATTCCCGTGGGAGTTGCATCGCACTTCTTTGAAGTCGTGCCCGATAACAATGCTGCTATCGACGGTAATGTTAACGTGACTCTCACCGCGAGCAGTGCTGGATTCGCCAATGCGATATGGAACGTCACAGTTCTTGACGACGAAGCGACCACGCCAGCTCCAACTTTGACGGCCACACTTTCAGTGGGCACATTGACTGAGGGAGCGGCCGTGGGAGCCACGTTACTCACGGTCACTCGCAACGGCGGTGATCCTACGCAGGAACTTGTGGTCGATCTGTCGTATTCACATCCATCCCGAGTCTCTGGTCCGGCGACGATTACGATTCCAGCAAATGCACCATCGGGATCTGCGTCGGTTTCAGTGGCAACGATCAACAATACCGTCGTGGATGGAGACATCGCGGAAGATATCTCAGCCACCGCTGCCGGATTTAGATCAAGTCAAATCACGCTTCAGATCAAAGACGACGACATCGCCACGCTGTCTCTAACAACGACCACTTCCACAGTGCCGGAGACCGTGGGAACTCTGCAAGGCACGATCACCACGAGCCTGGCTTCAAGTGCTCCGATTATTGTCAGAATGTCCTATCAAGTCAGTTCGGTGCTGACAGGTCCGGCAGTCGTCGTGATTCCGGCCGGAGCGACGAGCGTGCCGATCACATTTACGGTCAATAACGGAAGCGTGACCGATCAGAACGTGATCGCTGGACTTGCAGCAGATGCCTACGGCGCTGTGGCTGCCGAGGCATTTATTACCATCACCGATGCGGACTCAATGGCATTGACGGCGACACCATCCACGTCGGATGCAGTTCAGTCCAATGGCACAATTATTACTCGCAGCTCAGTGGCGCAGGTCACTGGCACCACGGCTCCTGGTTCTACGATTACGATCGACAGCGACGGCGATGGAGTCTTCGATAACGGAACCGCGACTGCTGGCAATGATGGAACGTATTCGGTTGATGTGAACGTGACAAACACGGCCACGAATCACGGGAAAAATCATATCGTGGTTCGAGCCGTTGATGGACCGAATTTGGCGGATGCCGCTGTCAATGTTCATCGGGCGGTTGGAACCGTGGTTCACTTCACCACAAATGTGGGTGCGTACGATGTGGAGTTGCTCGATAGTGAAGCTGGTGCCACAGTGACAAACTTCCTGAGCTACCTGGCTTCAGGTGCCTATCAAAACATATTCGTGCATCGAGCCAACGCTGGAAGTCAGGAGTTCATTCAAAGCGGAAGTTTCAAAGTTACGAACAGCCAGATCACTTCTGTTGTTACGACCGGGACTATTGATGGTCAATTTAATCCTGCGAATGGCAATGTGGCAGGCACATTGGCTATGGCACTCACTGCAGCCGGTCCAAACAGCGGCACGAGCGGCTGGTTTGTCAATGCCATCGACAACAGTGCTGCGTTCGACGGCGGCCAGTACACAGTCTTTGGCCGCGTGATCGGTGACGGTCTGACCGTCGTGAAGCAGATTAGTGATCTCTCACAAGCAAGCCTCAACACGCTTTACAATTCCTCCGCTTTAGCATCGGTACCGCTGACTTCATTCAACGCAACGAATACGCCGCTCACAGGCCAGATCGAGACCGTTGCAAATAGTGCGGTGCTCACCGGGACCGGAACGCTCTTCATGACCGAGTTGTCGGTTGGCCAGTCCGTCGCAGTCAACGGTCGCGCCTACTTCGTTGCGTCAATCGCATCAGACACCTCGGTCACCCTGACAACTACTGTGCCATTCACTTCCAGCGGCGGCACGGTCACTAAGAATGTCGTTCCAACAGACGCTGAATTCGTTGTCTTCAGCAGCATCGGAAAGATTCTGGATACGCTGTAGACCGAGTTACGGACGTTCAAAAACTCCACACGCAACATGGCCGCCAAAGCCCAACGAAAGCTTGGCGGCCTGTTGTATTTGTGGAATTGCTTGAGCGTGTGGCTTCAGCGGAATCTCACAACGTTCGTCAATCGTTGAAAGATTTGCTGTCCCCGGAATTTTCTGGTGCTGCAGCGCGAGAACGGTCAGCACGGTTTCCACGCTGCCAGCAGCTCCCAGTAGATGCCCCATCGCTCCTTTGACACCGAAGCAGTCAGGCATTCGCTGCGAAGTACCAAACGCAGTCTGAATGCCACGTGCTTCCGCAAGATCATTTGATTCTGTTCCAGTGCCATGCACACTCAGGATGTCCGGGCTGCGGTGTTTGGAAGTCAGCGTACGTTTCAGAACTTCACTCACAACGCTTCCGCTTTCGTCGATCTGAGTCATGCCGGTTGGATCACTCAGCCATCCGCCGGCAACAACTTTGGCGATCAGGTTCGCTCGGCGAGATTCCGTATGAGCCCTTGATTCCAGAATCATGACACCCGCACCTTCGCCGACAAGAAAGCCA
>Ga0105046_10007528_pt1 | contig 17149 bp, 13 predicted proteins | sample MAT03_FD_78385 | JGI IMG/M metagenome (GOLD analysis project Ga0105046, IMG submission 78385) | Freshwater microbial communities from Lake Fryxell liftoff mats and glacier meltwater in Antarctica - MAT-03 (megahit assembly) | ecosystem: Environmental > Aquatic > Freshwater > Ice > Liftoff...
AACCAGTAGCCGGCCTTCTGGATTTCACACTGAACTCGACGAAAGGTGCGGCCCTCATCGTGATTTCGAAAGTGTTGGACATTTTCAAGAAGAAGGATCTTCGGCTTTGCTCGACCAAACTCACTGATAAGCCGAATGATGTGAAGGAACATCAACCCTCGCTCATCCTGGAATCCCTTCTTCTCTCCAGCGATTGAAAAGGGTTGACATGGAAAGCCACCCGTCAGAATGTCGACAGCCGGCAAACCATCGCCGGCAACCGTCAAGTCCTCAATTGGTTTATGAAAATGTGTTACGTCAGGGAAATTGGCGACGAATGTTTCGCGGGCAAATCGGTCTTTTTCGTTGGCCCAAAGGACCTTGGCGCCCGCCTGTTCGAACGCTCTACAGAATCCGCCGATAGCGGCGAACAGGCATCCCACTTTCACTTTGGTTTTCACTTGCGCCATGCCGATTCAGAATCCCTTCTTGGTTCGGTGGTTTTGGCAGCGAGCGCCGAACAGAGGCTCGCTCTTAATCGCTCCGTGTCAGTTGTTTGGCAATCCCAGATAACGATACATCGCCAGCCAAGTGCGGCAAGAGCGCGGCAGTGTTTCGCATCCCGCTCGATATTCCCTTCGATCTTCGAATTCCAGTACTCGGAATTGCTCTTCGGCCGCCGTTTCTTGCTGCCGCGCTTGCAGCCGCGGCCATGCCAAGTGCACTCGATCATCTTGCCGACGGCAGCCAATTGCGGGTTGCGTTCGTTCCGCTCTTCTGCGGCCAACCTCACGGCCAGCCCACCGACCGACATTTCCGGATCGGGCTGGTGATCGGCCGCCTCGAGGAACCAATCGCTTGCCTTGTTCGTGGTACTCATACGCCTTGTCCTCCCGCCGATACTGGTTGCGCCAACCGCCGATCGAACAGCGTCGTCGGCAGGCTGCTCATGACACTATTCCTTGGTCCTTCTCGCGGGAAGTCTTCCCAGACATTATAAGCGGCCACGCACGACGGGAAAGATGATCTTGCGGACTGCTCGGACTCTTTGCCCGCCTGAACTGCCGAGGCGGAACCGAGGGCGGCACGCGCACCGGCGACGTGGCCGGCACCTGGGAATTTATGCCGCGTGACTTCCCCGAAGGCCGTGACCCGTGGCTGGTGGTGTTGGAAGACGATCCGGTGCCGATCCGGGAACGAGCGCCGAATCTACCGCGACCGCTGGCGGAATTGATCGACCACGCCTTGCGCGAGGAGCCGGCGATGCCGTTCCAATCGGCGGCGGAGTTCAGGAAGGCGTTGGAGGGGGTGGCGTGAACAGGCCGAAGGCCTGGAGGAAAAAGCGGCGGCGCTGCCGTGGCGGACTTCGCGATCGGCGTCGAGGTAGTTCTCTCCTTTGGGGAGTTCGATGCGGACCAGGGCGCAGAGGGTCAGCAGCAGCAGGGTGAAGGTGCTCCTGAAACTTGCGCTGCCGATGTCGATCGCGGGCGAGCCAGCGTCCATGGCGCCTCGTCAGTTTGAATCTCGTGAAGACTATCTGTCCCCGCCTGGGCGCGGTACGATAAACGTCATGAAACATCGCATCGTTCTCGTGCTGCTCACCTGGATGTTCACCTCCTCCGTTCAGGCCGGTCTCCATTATTCCGGCGAGCAGATGGCGGTGCTGCCATCGCAGTGGCGTGGTTACCTGGTTGATCAACGCTCCCTGCGGATGATTGGCGTCGCGCCGAGGAACGTGGCGCCGACCTACTTGCGGGAGCAGTATGAGGAAGCCGCCGCCAAGCTGACGAAGACGGCCCAGCAACGACGTTTAACGGCCGACGAAGCCGCCGACTTGGGGGCGTTGCATGTACGTCTTGGCGAGACGGGTAAGGCGATCGAAGTCCTTCGGGCCGCCCAGCGCCTGGAGCCTGAGCACTTTCGCATTGCCGCCAATTTGGGCACGGCCTGGCAAGCGCAGGGCGATCTCGAAGACGCGGCCCGCCAGTTGCGCGAGGCGGTCAAGTTTGCCCCGCCTGCCTGGAAGGAGGCCGAGAGTTTGCATCTGAAACTGGTACAATCCCGTTTGCGCGAAGGGAAGAACGCATCAACATATGACGATTTGTTTGGAATCGCTTACGATGGTGAGTCGGGGAAACCCGAAGCGGGCAAGCTCGCCCCGGCGGAAAAGAAGAAGCTGCCGGCCAACGCGGCGGCCCTCGTCCAGCAACTGGGTTTGTGGCTGCCTGCCGACGGCCGCTTGCTCGGCCAACTCGGCGAGATCGCCAACGCCCATGGCGACGTCCGGACGGCGGCAGCCATTCTCGACGGCTGCATCACCGAGTTCGCGCTGGCTTCGCCGGACATTCGCCGCCGGCGTCAGATCTACCGCGAGGCCTCTGATGTCATTGATGCCCTACCCGACCGCGAACATGAGAAGTACCGTGGCGACCTGCAGACGAAATCGCCTCGCCCGCTGCTGCGGGCACTCGACCCGGCCTTCTTGCCCGCGATCCGACCGGAGGGCGTCAATGTGCTGCCGTGGATCGTGGTGGCCGAGACCTCGATCGGCCGCGGCTTCAAACCGCGCTTCAACCCTTATCTGGAAGATCTCGACGGCAAACGCGTTGCGATCACGGGCTTCATGTACCCGACCGGCACGGAGATGACCGACCTCGGCAGTTTCATGCTCGTCGAATACCCCATCGGCTGCTGGTTCTGCGAAACACCCGACCCGACGGGAATCATCTTCGTAACGCTGGCCAAGGACAAAAGCACCCCGTTGAAAAAAGGGATCGTCAAAATTGCAGGTACATTGAAATTGAACCGAACCGACCCCGAGCAGTACATCTACACCATCCGCAACGCGCAGATCGGCGAGCCGGATTGAGGACCTGCCGCCGGGTGCTTTCCTAGGGGAGTACTTCGACAGTGATGTCCGGAAATTTCGATAGTCGAGTATCGTTCGTCAGGAAACGGTCACAGCCGGCTTCCACCGCCGCGGCCAGATGGATGGAATCGCCGAGTTTGAATTTGTGCATGGCCCGAATACTCGTGGCTCGATCGAACACGGAGGACGTGATGGGAACTCGAAAAACATCAGGCTGAGCGAAGAAGGAATCGAATGCAGTCAGTTTGGCGGCGTCTCCCATCATGATTGGTTTAATGCGGCACTCCAGGCGAACGAGATCGCTCGTCGCAATCAAGTCGCCAGTCGCGGCAATCTACGCCAGATAATTTGACGCACGGACATTGAGCGGTCCTGTGTGATCGAAGAAATAAATCAGGATGCAGCTATCGCAATAGATCAGCATCAGAATTGTTTCCCTATTGAACCAACTCGTCTATGAGATCGCCTTCGCGCAGCCATTCGATGTGAGCGTTCACTTCCGCCCCATTCATGAACGTCGCCCCCGCTGCCTCCAATTCGCGACGGCTTCGCTGAAGATGCTGCCACCAATTTTCTTTTCCTTCCTTGGGTGTTACAAGTTCCGGACGCAACACTACCGTCACCCGTCCCGCCGGCAAGTTCGGCTTTTCATCCAGTTTCAACGTGCCATCTGGGCTCAACGTCCCCTCAAGTACCGTTTCGTTGAGGCTCATGACTCGTACTCCTGCTCTCGGTCGTCGACACGCGCGGCTGACGCTCATTATATTCTACAAGACGAGATCTTCGGCGTGTCGAGCGGCGGTAGCCGCCGGGTCATGTTTTCAGGCGCCGGAAAGTGTAATGCGTTCACCCAGCCGCTGGCGCGGCTAGCCAGGCGCAGGCCAATCGAAACCAGCCCCGACAAAAGCAACCCTCTCATCCCTGATCCATCCATTCCGGGCGAGGTTCTGAAGATCCCTGCGGCTGCGTCATGGTCGATGAGGAGATGTCCGGCACGTTTGTAGCGCCGGTTCCGCGTGGATGCCACCCCGCCACGATCTCGCCGCACTCCAGATGGTCGGCCGCACGCGAACGTTTGACGTCGTGCCAGGTTTGCGGGCCGTGGTCGCGACAGGCTTCGGCGTATTCTTGACCGTCCGGATCATTCTCATGGTAGGTACAGACGACGTAACCGAAAGAACTGGCGTGCAGTTCAGCCGTGGCGATCTCGGGGCCGAGCTTGGCGCGGATCAGGATGATGTAGGCTTGCGGACTCTTGGTGATGTCCCGAGCTGGTCCGTGGCCCAGTTTAAGGGAAATGCGCCCGGCCACGGCTCTGGTTTGGTTGGTCTGCTCGGCAAACGACGGATTCCAACCGGCAACGATGTCGTTTGCCTCTTGATGATCGGTACTGAGCGGCGTGGGGCGATCCGCAGCCTCAACGGGGGTAACGACAGCTGCCGAGCTTGCGGTGGCCGCAAGGACGCGTTTCAGATAACGTCCAATTCGGTAGAACATGGTCGGGCTCCGCTTGTTCACTGCATGGTGGCGCAAAAAGACGCAATCGTTGATGCGCGAAATCGTAGAATTCGTTCTCGCGAAAGTCAAACCTTGAGATGAAAGTTCGCTCCTCGCATGAAATTCGGGCGGCTGAAGCAGCAGTTTTCGCGACAGCGACGCGAAGGATGATGTTTTTAATATCAAACACGTGTCATTTCTTCTGGTTATGTTCGTTTCTTCTGGTTATGTTCGTTTCTTCTGGCCATGTTCGTTTCTTCTGGCCATGTTCGTTTCTTCTGGGGAGGGGTGTGTGGGTCTACGCCAGAAGAAATGAGATTGATTTGAGTGATGATCGACGCACGCGGGCGGTAGGTCACGGCCCGAATCGGGAATCACGATGTGGGGGTGAATGGCTCGCTTTGTTCACGCCGAATTGACCCGTCTTTCAGGAATGGGACGACGAAATTCGACTTCCTGCTTACAATATTTCGGCTGGCCGGCATCCAATGGTGGTTTAACGGCCCGCGAACCGCTGGAGAGATCGAATGGACCTGACGCCGAAGCAAATCGTGGCCGAGTTGGATCGCTACATCGTGGGACAGGATGCGGCCAAGAAGGCGGTGGCGGTCGCCATCCGCAACCGCTGGCGGCGTCAGCAGCTTCCCGAGGATCTCCGCAAGGCGATCACACCCAAGAACATCATCATGATCGGGCCAACCGGCGTCGGCAAAACCGAGATCGCCCGGCAACTGGCCCAACTCGTCGGGGCGCCGCTCGTCAAGGTCGAGGCGACCAAGTACACCGAAGTCGGCTACGTCGGCCGCGACGTGGAGAGCATGATCCGCGACCTGACCGAGGCATCGATCGGCCTCATCAAGCAGCAACAACGCCAGGCGGTCGAAGCCAAGGCGAAAGAACGCGTGACGGAACGCCTGCTCGACTTGCTGGTGCCGACGCCCAAGGTCAGCTTCGAAGCGGAGGAGACCGAGGAGAGTGAAGAAAAGAAGGACGAAGTCAGCCGCCGGCAGCGCACGCGCGACAAGATGAAAGCCAAGCTCGAGGCGGGCGACCTCGAAGAGAAGATGGTGGAACTGAACATCGAACAGCGGGCCGTGCCGGTGCAGATCTTCTCGAACATGGGCATGGAGTCGATGGACGTCGACCTGCAAAATATGTTCGAGAAGATCATGCCGAAAGGCAATCAATCACGGCAGGTTCCCATCCGCGAAGCCCGCAAGATCTTGACGGAAATGGAGATCGAGGGCCTCATTGATCGGGCCGTCGTCACGGAGAAAGCGATCGAACTCGCGGAGAATCAGGGCATCGTCTTTATCGACGAACTCGATAAAGTTTGCGGCCCCTCGTCCGGCCACGGGCCGGACGTCTCACGGCAGGGCGTGCAGCGCGACCTGCTGCCGGTCGTCGAAGGCACCACGGTCAACACCAAGTACGGCACGGTGAAGACCGATCATATCCTCTTCATCGCGGCTGGGGCGTTTCACACGTCGAAGCCGTCCGACCTCATGCCCGAACTTCAGGGCCGGTTCCCGATCCGGGTCGAACTGACGGATCTTACGAGGGCGGACTTCCTGCGCATCTTGACCGAACCGAAGCATGCGTTGACGAAACAGTATGCCCAGTTGCTTGCCACCGAAGGCGTGCAGGTCGAGTTCACGCAGGACGGCGTGGAGACACTGGCCGACATGGCGTTCGACGTCAACCGCTCGGCCCAGAACATCGGCGCCCGTCGTTTGCACACGATCCTTGAACGCGTGGTGGAAGACATCAGCTTCGAGGGACCCGACATGGTCGAGAAGCATGTCAAGATTGACGGCGCTTACGTGAGGAGCAAGATCGGGGCCATTCTCCAGAAGGAAGACTTGAGCAAGTTCATCCTGTGATCCCCGACCCCGAAGACACGATTGTGGCGTTGGCATCGGTTCCCGGCGCCGGGCCGCGCGGCATCGTGCGGCTCAGTGGGCCGGCAGTGCGGACGATCGTGCCGGCCGTCTTTTCCGAACCGCTTGCGCCCTGGCCGGCCCGGCGGACTATTCTTCATGGCGAAGTTCGCGTCCGCGATGTTCACGCCCCCATCCCGGCTTTTCTGATCCTTTCACCCAGCCCGCGCTCGTATACGGGGCAGGATGTTGCCGAGTTGCATCTCGTCTCGTGCCCACCGATCCTCGATTCGTTGATCGTTGATTTGCTCAACGCAGGTGCCCGAGCGGCTCAACCCGGCGAGTTCACGCTGCGAGCTTTCTTGAATGGAAAGAAGGACCTGACGCAGGCCGAGGCCGTGGCGGGCGTGATCGAGGCGGCGAGTCCCGATGAATTGCAGCAGGCGCTGGGTCAGATGGCCGGTGGCGTCGCTCAGCCATTGAATGTGCTCCGCGACGATCTGCTCAATCTCCTCGCCGACATCGAAGCGGGCCTCGACTTCACTGATGAAGACATTCAGTTCGTCGATCAGCCACAGATATTGCTCCGACTCAGCAAGGGGCTGGCCCTGCTGACACTCATACGCAAACAATTCGAGACGCGCGCGGTCAACGGCCGGCATTTTCGGGCCGCGCTCGTCGGTGAACCGAACGCGGGAAAGAGCAGCCTGTTCAACGCCCTCGCCGGCAGGCCGGCAGCACTGGTAAGCCCCTTGGCCGGAACCACAAGGGATTACGTCTCACGCACAATCACGCTCGGCGACTTACCGATCGATTTGATCGATACCGCTGGCTGGCAGACCGCGGGAAACACGATTGAAAATCAGGCGCAAACACTCGCGGTGAAACAAGCCCGGTCGGCGGACTTGCTGCTCTGGTGTCTCGATTCAAGCCGGCCGGCCCCGGAAACGCCCGCCACGCTCCACGGCCTGCGGGTGGTGCGAGTGGGAACGAAGAGCGATCTCGGCACGCTCCCCGGCCTCGACCTGGCCACATGCGCCCTCACCGGCGAGGGGTTGGACAAGTTGAAGGAACGGTTGAGCGACGAGGCCCGAGCCTTTTTCCGCCCCGCGATGGCGTCTAGCCAGAGCCGATGCCAGCATCATGTCGATGCGGCTCTTGAACACCTGCGGGCGGCTCATTCGGTCGTACTTTTTGAAGATCCGGGAGAACTGCTCGCACTGGAATTACGCCTGGCCCTGGAACAAATCGGCGCCATGACCGGGGCGATTCACACGGAGGATTTGTTGGGTCGGATCTTTTCGAGGTTCTGCATCGGCAAGTGAATGAAGTACTGGCGCTGAGTCAGGCGCCAGTCTCTACCGGTGTTGCAAGTTCCTCAATTCGAACAATGTGAGCCAACGCCAAATGCTCGGAGGCCTCCGGAGTTTCGCCCTGTCCGCCGAGAGGCAAAATGACACGCGTACGCAAGACGAGAGCTTCGTCTGGATGCCGCACATCTCGGCTCTTGCCGTCCGTGCCATGGATGCGGAAAGGACGGAAAGGCCGAGCCCGTAGCAGTTCAAACAAATCCTGAGCAATCATGGCCATGATCCTGTCAAGAAGATCAGAAAGAAAAGTACACTCGCCAAGCTGCTGCCTTCAAGCTCCCAGACACTTGAGTCCCCAGCAATCTTGACGAGTGACTCCGCTCGCCACCCGATACGCCATCAGTTCTTTTTCGGCTCGTCTTTTTTCGGCTCGTCCTTCTTGGGATCCGTCTTCTTCGGCTCTTCTTTCTTGGTATCTACTTTCTTGGGATCTTCCTTCTTCGGATCAACCTTTTTCGGATCTTCCTTTTTGGGATCCGTCTTCTTGGGGTCTTCCTTCTTGGGATCGACCTTCTTGGGGTCTTCCTTCTTCTTCGGGTCGACCTTCTTGGGATCCTCTTTCTTGGGCTCTTCCTTCTTCGGTTCGGGGGGCAGTTCATAGCCGCGGTTGATGTCGACGCCGGAGATGGCGGCGGCGAGTTGCTTCGCCCCGTCCTCGGTCACCTTGGTCTGCCACACGTAGAGCCGCTTCAAGGCCTTCAGGCCCTTCAACTGCTGGATGCCTGTGTCGGTCACTTCCGTGCCATACAGATTGAGCGAGACGAGCTTCGGCATTCCCGCCAAGTTCACCAGCCCGGCGTCCGTGATCTTCGTTTTGTGCAGCGAAAGGCGGTTGAGATTCACGAGCGGCTTGAGGTGAACCAGATTGGCGTCGGTCACATTCAGACCGCCGAGATTGAGTTCGACGAGATTGGGGATGTCTTTCAGAAGAATGAGTTCGTCATCCTTGACATCCTTGCCGCGATGGGTGAAATCGACGCGAACCCAGTTGGTGTTCTGCGCGAGCCGCATCACGAAGACGGCAGCTTTCTCCAATTTCTCAACGGCGGCCTTCTCGGCGGGTGAGATCGGCAGGCCGGTCTCCTCGACCGTCGCCTTGGGGGCGTCCTTGGCCGGCCCCTTCAGGGCGACGCCTTCGGGCCACTTGGCACCCTCGTTGATCCAGGCCGCGAGCTTGTCGGTCGCATCTTTGGGCAGCGGTTCGCCGTCCGGCGGCATCCGCATGTCATCGGTCTTCGGGGCGATGACCACCTTGTGGATCTTGCTCTCGGCCGCCTTGCCGACGACGACGACTTTTCCTTCCGAGCCTCCCTTGAGAAGGGTTTCTTTGGTCTCGAAGCTTAGGCCGCCCTTCGCTTTCGGGCCGGAGTGGCATTTGATGCAGGCCTTCTCAAGCAGCGGCTGAATATCCTTGACGAAATCGACATCGGCGCGGGCCGGCGCGGCTAACAACGCGATCGACATCAAGGCGGCAATCTGAAATCGGTTCATCGGCTTTCTCTCGTGCGGTGGGAGGGGACAAAGGAAGCGTATCGCGTTTTGCACGAGAGGCAAGCGTCGGAATGAATCAGGCAGCCACCCGGAGCCGTTTCGGGAGAAAGGGTTCAACCTCGCCGCGCATCTGCCGGACGAGTGTCTGGTTGTCGAAGTACATTCGTTGCGTCAACAGTTTACCGCCCGCGTCGAAGTGGAAGAAGCAGGCACAGGCGAGGCGGATCGAGCGACCAGTCGGCGGGACGCCCTGGTAAACGCCCTTGTGAGTGCCAACGATCAGAATCTCGCGAATCGAACAGCCGGGCACATCGGCCGCGCTCGTCACTTCAATCATCAGGTTGGGCATTGCGGTCGCGAGTTCCTGATAAGCACCGGAGATTCCGGATCTGCCGGTCAGCCGCGTGTTCGAGGGGACATCTTCGTAAAACGGCGTCTCGCCCGTGAATAATTCGAGAGCCGCCTCCCAATGATGGGCCGACACCTCGGCGAGTAGTTTTTCGACCTGTTGAATTTGCTGCGTGATCGGTTTCATCGGGGCCTCCATGCCAGGTCCGTCGAGGGAATTTCTAACAGATGGGGGGACAATACCCAAGCTTACGAACGAAATCTAGTGGGAGTTCCAGGCCCGGCTTCGCCGTTTCGCATTGACGAAATCTTGGCCATGTGTTGAATGCGGGTGTCGCCCCCTAATGAGAAACACCATGAACGACCGACGACTTCGCGATCACCTGGCTGCCGAGCTCGAACAACTCCGCAAGTCCGGCCTCTACAAGAGTGAACGGCGAATTGCCTCGCCGCAAAAGTCGAGCATCATCGTGAACGGCCGGGAGGTGGTGAATTTCTGCGCCAACAACTACCTCGGCTTGGCGAATCATCCGGAGATCGTCGAGGCCGCCCACGAAGGCTTGCGGAAATGGGGCTATGGCCTCTCGTCCGTTCGGTTCATCTGCGGCACGCAGGATCTGCATAAGGAACTGGAGGCGCGCATCGCCCGTTTCTTCGGGAAAGATGATGCGATCTTGTACATCTCTTGCTTCGACGCCAACGGCGGCCTCTTTGAACCGCTTCTGGGCGAGAACGATGCGATCCTCTCGGATGAACTGAATCACGCCAGCATTATCGATGGCGTGCGGCTCTGCAAGGCACGCCGGTATCGCTACAAGCATAGCGATCTGGGCGATCTGGAGAATCAGTTGAAAGATGCGAAAGACGCTCGCTTCCGGCTGATTTTCACCGACAGCGTCTTTTCGATGGATGGCGACACGGCGAAGCTGGCCGACATTTGCGAACTGGCCGATCGGTACGACGCACTCGTCGGCATCGACGATTGCCATGCCACAGGGCATCTGGGCGCTACCGGTCGCGGCGGGGCGGAACTGGCCGGCGTGCTTGATCGCATCGACATTATCACGAGCACGCTCGGCAAGACGCTGGGCGGCGCTGCCGGCGGCTTCACCGTGGGGCGACCCGAGGTCATCGACTGGCTGCGCAATCGCTCACGGCCCTACCTGTTCTCGAACTCCGTGCCGCCTTCGCTCGCATTCGCGGCCCTGAAGGCTCTGGAGATCATCGACCGCGGCGCTGATCTGCGTGCTCGCTTGCAGGAGAATACTCGACGCATGCGTGCCGGGCTCGAAGGGGCGGGACTGACGGTGAAGCCTGGGCCAACGCCGATTCTCCCCGTCATGCTCGGCGATGCCGCCCGGGCGACGTCGATGGCCGAGAAGCTTTTGGAACATGGCATCTACGTGATTGGCTTCAGCTACCCGGTCGTCCCCCAAGGCCAAGCCCGGATCCGTCTGCAAGTCTCCGCGTCGCACACGACGGAACAGATCGATCACGCCATCCAGGCCTTCGCGGCCGTGGCGAAGGGGTCTTCGTGATTGCCTTACACGGGCGTCAAAATCTTCTCGATCGCCTCCTGGATCGTTCGCACCGGGATGATTTCCAATTGTTTTCGCACGTCTTCGGGCACCTGCGCCAGGGTCTTCTCGTTCTCGGCGGAGATGATGACGCGGCGGAAGCCTTTGTTGGCGGCGGCGGTTAGTTTCTGCGGCAGGCCGCCGACGGCGAGAACATCGCCGTGCAGGGCGACTTCGCCCGTCATCGTCGTGCCAGCTTGAATGGCTCGGCCGGTCATGGCCGAGACGATGGCGGCGACGAAGGCCACCCCGGCCGAGGGGCCATCCTTACCCTCAGCGACACGAACCAGATGCACAGCCACCATCGACTCGCGCATCTTGCGCTCGGCGATGCCGAGTTTCGGGAAGATGGTACGGACGATGTTGTACGCGGTCAGCACCGAGTCCTTCAAATCAGCACCGTGACGGCCGGTCACCTGTACCTTGCCGCTGCTATCGGGAAACGTCGTGACCTGGATTTCAAAGGTGACGCCGATAGTCTTGCCGTCCTTCTCTTTCGTGCCAAGTCCCGTCACGGCGCCAACTGCCGCTTCGTGGCTCAGCGGGTCTTCGCTCGATTCCGGCAACGAGCGATTCAAATCGTCCGCCTCATGTTCAATCAAAGCACGCGGGCCAATTAGCTTCGCCTTGAACTCTCCCGGCGCCAGCATGTTCAACTGGTTATGAATTCGCTGCCGGTACTCGGCGGCGAGAACGACGACCTCCATCAGTTCGGCTTCGGTCATGTTGCCATCGGGATAGAGCAGCTTGATAAGTCCCGACGAAAGCCGTTCTACGGAGGCCTGATCGCGGCGCGTCATGCCTGGATGCATCGAAATCTGGCGGACGCGGTCGTGGTGGTTGTCTTCGCGAAGACGGGTCAGCACCTCGCCAAAATAATCAGTGACGAAGCCAACCCCCTGGGCGAGAGATCCGGGCGTGATCTTCGGGATCTCCCAACCGGGCAGATAGCCGTGCATGCGATCCTGCAAGGCGGTGTCGATCAATTCGCGGGGCAACGGCTCAAAGAGGTGCGTGTAGCCGGGGTCGGGCTGATCGCCCTGCACGTCGAGGTTGCCGGTGAAGACCAGGCTGGCATCGGTGTTGAAGCTGAGAGCGCCGCGGCTGAATTGGCCGGACTCCATGAAGTCTTTCAGCGTCGAAATGGTGGCGTCTTCGTCGCCGAACGTGGTGTGAGCAATCTCGTCGAAGACAACAACTTTGCGGGTTCCGAGAATACCGACCGCCCGCGTCGAAAGATTGACGAACAGGTTGGCTGGTGTCGTTCGGCCGCCCGAGATGGTGAAGACACGCGGCGAAACGTTGCGGAGCAGGAAGGTCTTGCCGGTCTGCCGGGGGCCGAGTTCGAGCAGGTTCACGTTGCGTTCGACGAGCGGTACGAGGCGCGTCATCAAAAGCAGACGATGCCGGCGCTCGGGGAACGAGCGGGCATCATAGCCCGCGCTATTCATTATCAATTGCAGCCATTCCTCGCTCGTGAACTTCGAGCGAGCGGCCTTGTACGCGACCAGGTCGGGCGGCCCGACTTGAAAAGGCGTGAACGAGACGAGTTCATTCGGTGCGTCGCGGTGCTCCTCGGGACTGTACTTGAGTTTGGCGGTGCCCCAAAGTCCGCCAAGCAGCAGACCGGGATGCTGGCTGAGCAGGTCGGAACCGACGCGGACTTTATCGTCCTGGATGGCCGGCACACGCACCCAGCGTTCGCCGTTCTTCAGATCAATGCGAGCCTCAATGTTATCGATCAACGTCAGTTCGCCGAGGCGCAGCAGGGCTTCCTTTTTCAACTCACGGCGTTCGAGATCGGGGAGCAGTTCCTTGATTTTGGTCTGCACCTTGACGAGATCGTCGCGCCACGTGGCCGGTTGCACAAACTTGGCGATGAGATATTCCGAGACGTAACGGGGCAGCCCCTGGAAAGCCGTGTTCTGGGCCAGCGACTTAACGACCACTTTATCGCCCAGTGAGTCGCGGACCTTGCGGTCGAAATCGGTCAGGGGCAATTCATCGTAGAGCGACATCATCACACTCCAAAGACGGCATCAAGGTCGGGGTTATGTCTCATGTCCGTTGGCGCGGCCGGCTTGGCTTCTTCTTCAAACTTCGCGCCGAGAGAGTCCAGCAGAAAACGGGCCGCCTGTTCGAACTTCGCCCGCTTCTCTTGGAAGTGAGCGACGGTCTCGTTGCCATGGCCCTGCATCTTGGCGGGGTCGAAACGTTCGTGAAGCAACCGATATTGCCGGCGGACGAGGTCGGCCGACAAAGATAGATTCGGATCAATTTCCAGGATCGCGAGCGCGGACGCTCGGGTCATGAGCACGGGCGCGGGCAACGGCGCGGGAGCGGGAGGAGGAGAGGGCGCGGCCGGGGCGGCCGGCTCCAGGGAAATCTCCCAGACCTTGGCGATTCGGGTGAGGCAGCGGTTCTCTTTGTCGTTGCGTGGGCCGGTGCTGTCGATGACGCGGCAGGCGAAGTCGTAGAGCCGCCGTAGTTCCGTCGGATCGAAGAGTGCCTTCGCCTTCTTGACGGTTTCCTCGATCGGCGGGGCCTCGCGTCCTACCTGTTCCATCATCGGATCAATCCGGCTGTTCAATTCCGGCTCGTGCTCGTGCTCATCTTTCAGCAATTTGCGGATGGCATCACGCTCGGCCTGGGCGATCTTGCCGTCGGCCCGGGCAGCCGCGTAGCCGACCTGCACCGTTGCGATGAAGTGGGGCAGACGCGGATGTTCCGGCTTCTTCGCCGGAGGCGTCTTGATCGGCGGCGGAGCGGCAACCGGCGCCGGGGTAGAGGGAACGGCAGATGTCGCTGGAGCGACCGACCAGAATTTCTGGATGAATTCAGGCGTCAGTCCTTCGAATTTTTCGAACGTGACGAACTTGAAGAATGTGATCTGTTCGGCCAGAGCCACGAACGGCGCGATTCGTTCGAGTTCGATTTTGGCACGATCGATCTCCTGTTGCTGCTTGCTCCTCATGGCGATGGTGGCGAAGTTCAGGTCGACGAGATCGCGTTCCAGCCGGTCGGCCGCGGGGAAGCCGCCGCGCTTGAACGCCTGATCGACTTCCGTGCAGACGATCCGGATGCCTTCCTGAATATCGATCGCTCGCTTCGGCCCGATGCCGTCGATGTTGAACCGAGCGCCTTTTGCTTTCAGGATCGTCCCGATTCCGGATTCTTTCAATTTCGCCACCGTCGCCGGCCCGATGTTCGGCATGCGGGCCAATTCCTCGATCGGCATCGTGGCGAGATGTTCCTGACGATAACGCGTTTGAAGTTCCGCTTCTTTCTTCTCATGTTCGCTCGTCAGCCGCTTGAGATCGGCCCGGGCCGAGTTCAAGTTGGCCTGAATCCCGCGCTGGTGGATCAGGACCGATCGCTTCCAGTTGCCGACCCGCGAGCGCAGGAACAGGACATAAACGACACAGACTACCAGCGCGGCCGCCAGCAGGACGATGATCAGGATGGCCAGGGAACTCATGAACGAACCGATTCGCATGATGAAGAAGGATCAGGCTGTTATACAGGCTGGCATTCGAGAAATCCCGCGTGCCCGCCGGAAGCGATTCGCTTGCGTGCCCTTCATTCATAAACTGAGAGTTACGACGACTCCCTCCGGTGAGGTTCCTTCATGCCGTTTGAAAAAGTTGAGACTCAGGTCGATTTCCCCGCCCAGGAGCGTGCCATGTTGGCGTTCTGGGAACGCATCGACGCCTTCAACAAGTTGCGGGCCCAGAATGCCGGCAAGACGCCCTGGTCGTTCCTCGACGGGCCGATCACGGCCAATAACCCGATGGGCGTCCATCACGCCTGGGGCCGCACTTACAAGGACGCCTACCAGCGTTACTTCGCCATGACCGGCCGCGAACTCCGTTATCAGAACGGCTTCGACTGTCAGGGCCTCTGGGTCGAAGTCGAAGTCGAGAAGGAGCTGAAGCTCGGGTCGAAGCGCGACATCGAGGAACTCGTGCCGGGCGATCGCTTTGCCTCGATCGACCGTTTCGTGAGCGAATGCAAGGCCCGCGTCAACAAGTTCGCCCGCGTGCAGACCGACCAATCAATCCGCCTCGGCTATTGGATGGACTGGGACCGCACCGACGCCGACTGGGCCAAGACTCCCGACGAGCGCAAGTCGTACTTCACGATGTCCGAGGAGAATAACTACACGATTTGGAGCTTTCTCAAGAAGTGCCATGCAAAGGGTTACATCTACGAAGGCTATGACTCGATGCCTTGGTGCGCCCGTTGCGGCACCGGCATCTCGCAACAGGAGATGAACGAGGGGTACAAGATGGTGGCCCATCGGTCGATCTTCCTGCGATTGCCGCTTGCGGCGTCGCGCGACGCCGCAAGCGGCGAACAGGAAAATCTGTTGGTCTGGACGACGACGCCCTGGACGCTGACGAGCAACGTCGGGGCGGCGGTGAATCCGGAACTGACGTACCTACGGGTGAAACAGGGCAACCAGATCTACTACGTCGGCAAGACGGCGTTCAAGACCGCCCGGCTCGAAGAACAGTACAAGGCCAAGGAGTGGGTCGAGGGCGTGCCCAAGCTCAAGACGCTGGAGCAACTCTTCAAGGAGAAATCGAAAGAGGGCTTCGAGATCGTCGGCGAGGTCAAAGGTTCTGAATTAGTGGGCCGCGCGTACTCTGGTCCGTTCGATGAACTCGAAGCCCAGAACACGCCCTACGGCTACCCGGCCGAGATCGCCCGCGTCGTCGAGAAGCAGAAGTGGGCGCCGGCCGTTTCGGGTAAACAAGTTCACCGCGTCGTCGCCTGGAGCGAGGTCAGCGAGGCCGAGGGCACCGGCATCGTGCATATCGCCCCCGGTTGCGGCAAGGAGGACTTCGCACTCGGCAAGGAAGTCGGCTTGCCGCCCGTCGCGCCACTCGATGAATCGGGCATCTATCTGCCGGGCTTCGGCCCGCTGGCGGGGAAGTCGGCCACGTCGCCGGAAGTCGTCGAGTTTGTGTTGAACTCGCTCAAGGAAAAGGGCGTCCTCTTCGCCACCGAGATGTACCCGCACAAGTACCCTCACTGCTGGCGTTGCAAGCAGGAACTCCTCTACCGCCTGGTGGACGAGTGGTACATCAACATGGGACCGCGGCCGACGACGGAGGGCGAACAAGAAGTCTGGCACCCCGGCTTCCGCACCGAGGTCAAGGAGACGGTCGACAAGGCCACGTTCCTCCCGGAAGAACTCAACGGCAAGGCGCGCGAACTCGATTGGCTTCGCAACATGGGCGACTGGATGATCTCCAAGAAACGCTACTGGGGCCTGGCGCTTCCCATCTGGTTCGATCACGAAAGCGGCGAGTTCGAGATCATCGGCTCACGTGAAGAACTGAAGGAGCGGGCCGTCGAAGGTTGGGAGGGGTTCGAAGGGCATCCGCCGCATCGGCCCTGGATCGACAAGATCAAGATCAAGAGCAAGAAGACCGGCGTTTTGATGTCACGCATCCCCGATGTCGGCAACCCCTGGCTCGATGCCGGGATCGTCGCCTTCTCGACCATGGGCTTTCGCCGCCACCCGGCCATGTGGGAGAAATGGTATCCGGCCGACTTCATCACCGAGAGTTTTCCCGGCCAGTTCCGCAATTGGTTCTACGCCCTGCTCTCCATGAGCACCATGATGAGTCAGGGCACCGCCAAGGCGGGCGTGCCGCCGTTCAAGAATCTGCTCGGCCACGGCATGGTGCGCGATCAGAACGGCGGGGAGATGCACAAGTCAAAGGGCAACTCGATCGAGTTCAACGGCGCGGCCAACGACGGTTACACCCTCTTCTGCGAGCGGAAGCCGAAGCTCACGGTCGAAGATCAGGCGAAGAAAGAATTGCCGCAAGGGTTCACCAAGTGTTTCGAAGACGATGCCCTGATCGATGGCCAACCGAAGAAAGTCGTCAAGGGTTTCTACCCGCCGATGGGGGCGGACGTCATCCGCTGGATGTACTGTCGCACCAATCCGATTTCGAACATCAACATCGGCCCCGGGCCGTCCGACGAGATTCGCGCCAAGTTCTTTCTGAAGTTGTGGAACACCTACGCCTTCTTCATCAACTACGCGCGTCTCGACGGGTTTGATCCCGCGGATCCCCAAGTTGCGATCGCGGATCGCCCCGACATCGATCGCTGGATCCT
>Ga0105046_10007529_pt1 | contig 17146 bp, 14 predicted proteins | sample MAT03_FD_78385 | JGI IMG/M metagenome (GOLD analysis project Ga0105046, IMG submission 78385) | Freshwater microbial communities from Lake Fryxell liftoff mats and glacier meltwater in Antarctica - MAT-03 (megahit assembly) | ecosystem: Environmental > Aquatic > Freshwater > Ice > Liftoff...
ACCATAAAAAACCTATCCAAAACTCAGGTTAGATAGATAGATAAACAGAAAGGAGCAGGAGTGGCGTTTTCGCCTCATCCTGCTCCTTTCTGTTTCCCCACAACATCACGCGTGTATTAACGCACAATCGTAATTTTTTGTCCGGCGTAAATGATGTTGGCATTTGTAATTCCGTTCGCGGTCATCAGGGCCTGAACGGTGCTGTTGTAACGGGTGGCAATCGCGGCCAGTGTATCGCCCTGCTTCACTGTATAGGCCCCCACAGTGCCGCCTGTGCTTGGCACGCCTGCCGGGGGCAGCGGCGCATAGACGCCACCATCAGCGGGTGAGAGGCTGCGAACGGGGACAGTGGTGATGAGCGTTGTTGTTTCAATCCAGCCTTCAAGCCCGGCTTCGGTGCGAACCTTTGCCCAGGAGGAATCATAGTTGCGACCCAAAACAGTCACAGTGCTGCCACCGCGTGCATAGCCTAGAATCAGCGTATCCGCTTCTCCACTGATGCGCACAGGCCAATCCGAGAGCGTGTTGACAGTGCCGGTTGCCACAGTTGCGGCTGGCACAACATCAATCGCCACAGGCAGCTCACGCAGGCGATACTCTGTGAAGATCATGCCCGCACTAATCCAACCCCGTGTGCCATCGGTAAACTGGATCATGACCCAGGTTGTCTCCGGATTACGTCCCACCATCTGCACGCCAAACCCATAAGGCAGTGTACGCATGGAGGTATATTTCAGACCTGGCCCCGTGCGTACATTGAGTGCGCCTGTTGCAATGCTGGCAACTGCATCTTGCGCAAACACGGGTAACGCTGCGGCAAACAATGCCCCTGCCAGAGACAGAATCCCCAGCCATTTCTTCCATGATCCCATTGTAAAGCCTCTTTTTTATATCATTTTGAGAACACTTCAACTATAGCACAGGCCCTCATTTCGGCACACTTTTATCGTGCTTAGAAATTGTTTGGTTGCATCTGCCCGCCCCCGCACGCATAATTCAGGCACACAGATGTTACATCGATTCCAACGGAAACGCGTCTGCCTAAACGCCTGTGTAAGACAACGCTAAAAAGAGCCACACGCAATCCCACAGAATCCGGGCTGAGGAGACCCATGCCAAAACGGTTTTTATATCTCATTCGTCATGGCCAATATATACCCACGCCCGATTTTCCCTATGGCAAGCTCACCACCGTCGGTGAACTCCAGGCTGATCTGACAGGACGATTTCTCGTGGATATTCCTGTTCGCGTGATCCAGACCAGCAGCATGTCACGCGCGGCGGAAACAGCCCGCATCATCAATTCAAACTTCTATAAAGTCCCGCTGCGCCAGGACAATCTGCTGCGCGAGTGTGTCCCGACAGTGCCACCACGTCTTGAGGCGCATTATTCAGATTATGCCCGCTCATCGCCTGATTTCAGCATGGCAGATGTGCTGGCCCATCGCATCCAGGCCGATGATGCCTTTACACGCTACTTTAAGCCACCGCCGCAAAACGCTGTCAGCGATGGCCACGAACTCATCATCTGTCATGGCAATATCATCCGCTATTTCATCAGTCGGGCGATGGACGCCCCCGCTGACTCCTGGGCCAATCTCTTCATGCTCAACTGTGGCATCTCTGTGGTGCGGATCGATGATCATGGCCTTATGACGGTGATGACGCATAACAATGTGGAACATTTACCGGCCCATCTCCGCACGGAGTTTTAAAATGATGCGTAACTATGTGATTGTTGAAGACATTCTTCCCAGCGGCGACAGCCTGATGGAGCTGCGAAACAATCTCAAAGCGGACAATCGCCGCCGTGCGCCCGATCTTCTCAGGCTCGATTCGCAGCAGGATATATGCGTCTCGGCCTATGATGAACAGGGCATCATGGTGGGAGGAGTCGTTGGTGAAGCAGAATTGGGCTGGCTGTATATTGATACCATCTGGGTCGCCTCAGAGCTGCGCCAGCAGGGGCTTGGCCGCCGCCTGATGCACGCTGTTGAGCAAACCGCCTATAAGCAGGGTCTGCGCTATGCCCGCCTGATTACATCCAGCTTTCAAGCGCTGCCCTTCTATCTCAAGCTCGGTTATACCGTCACCGGACAAAATGACAACCGTCCTCACGGTCACACCACATATTTTTTGATGAAGACGCTTCACCCTGAGCCCGTAGATTTAACAGACTTGCGCGTCGATGTGCCGCCACCACCTGCCATCTCGCGTACCATTGGACAAAATCAGGTGGCGGCCAGCCCTGTGCCGATTATCAATCTGCCCTATGCCATCTGGATCAAAGATTTCGAGAGCAATTTGTTGGGCGGGGTGGCCGGGGGCTTCTTCTGGGATTGGTATGATTTGCGACTCCTGTGGATCGATGATCGTTTGCGCGGCCAGGGCGTTGGCACACAGGTGATGGAACGCCTCTTTGCCGAGTGCCGCCGCCGTCAGGCCAATGGGATTGCCGCCGAAACCATTGATTTCCAGGCCCTCCCTTTTTATCAAAAATTGGGCTTCGAGCTGCTCTTTACGCTGGATGATTATCCTCTGGGACATCGTGGGCATTTTATCGTCAAAACAGATTTTGAATCCTGAGCGCCTGTTTCACCCCCCACCTCCCGGCCTCCTCTCCCACAAGGGGCGAGGGGTGCAGGACAATTCAAAAAAGATCGCTCTTCTACTCCGACAAGGGACGCCTACACGCTCAGGCACGATATGACAACATGTCCTCTCGCAGGGCAGGACGGCTTAAGAAAGTCCCTCTCCCCTTGCGGGACAGGGACTGGGTTGAGGGGTAAAACAGCGCGAGCAATCCAAAACTGAGGTTATCTTAGGGCATCATAGAGAGATTAGGGACGACACATGAGCATAGACCCCGTAAAAACATCAGTCATGACGTATCGACACCATGATGAGGGCTGGCATGAGTTGATTTTTCACGAGTCGAGCCACGCCGCCATTGACGCGCTTTATGCCCAGCTCGATGGTTTTTTTCAGCGTCCCCTGACCGAGAGTATTCATGTGCTGCTGGATATGACAGAATCGGGAACGCTCCCGATGGTGTACGGGTTCCAGACCCTCCGCCCCTTGATGACCCTCTATCCACAGCGACCACCCACGCGCTATGCCTTTCTCTCGGCCAACCACCTGGACTTGATGCGCCTTGTGAAATCGACAGTCATTGCGATCTATCCCCAGATCAAGGCCAATTATTTTGGCAGCGGCCAGCGCGCGGCGGCGTTGACATGGCTCCTTCACGATTCACAATAGGCGCTGCCTGATCGTTGGGTGAGCGTTGGGCAAACGACAATAGACGTGTCATTTTATTGCGTTTATGATGACGGGGATGATTCACCAGCGATAAGGGATTCCCATGTTTAAAAAGATCATCTTCGGGGTGGCCGCTGCGCTTCTTATGGCCCTGCCTACCCTGGCTCAAGAAAGCATGTCGACCTTCACGGCCCGTCTTGCCTATGCTCACAACGACAGACTCTACGTCGTCAATCCGGGCGGTGACACCCCGCTTGTCGTGGACGAAACACCAACGTATGCCTACTCTGCTGCGTGGTCGCCTGATGGCACAAAACTCGCCTATCTCACGAGCGCGGATGGCGAAGCGTTTAGCGATATGAAGACGCTCAAGGTCTGGGATGGAACCCAATCTGCCGCGATTGTGACCAATTTCAAAGCGCCGCAGGGCATGCCCATTAACTGGACACGCGATGGCAAACTTTTCTACTTCGTCGGCAATAACGAATTTACCGAAGAAGGCTTTCTGTTTGAAATGTATACCGTTGATCCGGTGGCTGGTGCAGTCCCGGAACTTGTCAGCAATCAAGTCCCGTTTGATCTGGGCTGCGGTGGCGGCTCCCCCATTCCTATGGACTGGGCCGCATCAGAAGAGACAGGTCTGGGTCGCAGCCGCCCCATCGCGCAGCTGACAGATTATGGTCTTGTCTATCCGTCGTTCTGTGCTGGCAGCCGCATCGCCCTGTTCCGCTCCTTCAGCAATGAGCTGACCCCGTTTGCGGGAGGCCAACTCCAGCGCCCTGCCCTCTCTCAAGATGAGCGCTCTTTGGCGGGCATTACCACAGCGGAAACAGGCGAGACGCAGCTTGTCATCGTCAATTTGGAGACGCTTGAAGAAAAAAGCACAACCCCGGCTCATACTCTGTCACAATTGGCCTGGGGCACTGATGGCAGCCTGTACTACAGCAGCGTAACCGAGAGCGCCAATATGCTGACGGGCCTGACCGAAGAACAGCTTCGCACCTTCTCAACGGCACTTGGCTTCCCGACTGATATGCCCGTCGAGACAAAAATGCCGCACAACACCGTCAGCGTGTATCGTATCGCGCCCGATGGCACAGAGACAGCCGTGTTTGAAGGACTGGATGCCAACGAAATAGGGCGCATGAAGGTGGTCGGCAGTACGTTGTACTTCAGCGTGATCAGCAATGGCGATGAATGGGTACGGGCTGTTGTCGATGGCACGCTCACAATGGAAAACAGCTTCGAGGCCGCTGACGATACCATCCATACCAATCTCTATGCGATTGATCTGGCCGCGCCAAACGGCACGCCCATCCTTGTTTTAGAGGATGCATCACAGTTTGCTGCGGCAGGGCAGTAACGTCGTTTGCTCATGGATAACAAAACGGGCGATTCGATGAATCGCCCGTTTTTGCGCTGCTGCCGCCCGTCGTTCTTAGGGGCACGATGCATCGTGCCCCTACACACCCATGATTTGACAGGTCACAAAGGATTATCACGTTATTGTGTCCTGCCACCACCGACACAACCGTGTTTGAATTTGGGGTTATTGAAGGCATGCCCTGATAAATCCCGATATGTGGCAGAGCCTTGAGCCTGTCCCTCTATCGCCGTGATGGGATAGTCATACTCATTAGTGACAAAGATCACTATGAGCGCCAAACAAAGGGGCCTACACTTCATTTAACAGGATTGATAGAAAAATTTTATTCTCGTGCGTTCCTGTAAGTCTGAGGTCCAATCCTCTTAAGCTTGCAAGAGCTGCAAATATCTTACCCTGTTGATGCTCTTACGAGAGCACCGTTGCTCTGTGTGTCGGGTTTCCTGCGTTCAGGCGTCTCACTCTGTAGGGGTGAGACGCCTTTTTATAGAGGTCGTTTTTCTCTGTGTTATGAAGCGGCTCGATACTCCTCTTTTCTTCTCATCAGTTTCGTCGCACAATGACACTGGATCTATCCCTGCTGCCCTGAATGGTGCTGTATGCCCTTCCAAAACCTCCAAGACGCAATCGCCTATATCTTTGACACATCAAGTCGACTGGTCGGGCTGCGCGGCCTGGATGAGCACACCCGTGACACATCCCCCACGCGCCATTTGCTCCTCACAACCGGCCTGCTGGAAACACGGCGCGAATATGTCGTTGTGACAGGCAGCAAAGGCAAGGGCAGCACGGCAGCTCTCACGGCCAAACTGCTGCAAAGCCTGGGCCATCGCACGGGACTCGTCACTGGACCGCATCTGGTGTACTGGGAAGAACGCATTCGGGTGGATGGGCAGGCCATCCCGACAGCCGATTTTTTGCGTATTCTGGACGCGCTTAAGCCATACATTGATGCGGAAACCGCCAGCCTGACCGCACAGCAGTATCTCAGCCCGCAGGGGATTTTCTTGCTCATGGCCCTCAAATGGTTTGATGAGCAGGATGTCAGTGTAGCGGTGCTGGAAGTGGGACGGGGCGGGCGCTATGACGATATGGCGCTTGTCCCGAATCATGTGTCGCTTTTTACACCCATTGTGATGGAACATGCGCAGTATCTGGGCGATACGCTGGAACGCATCGCGTGGCACAAGAGCGGCATTATTGATCAAGGGGGCGTGGCCTACAGTGTGCCACAAGCGCCAGAGGTGATGGAAGTCATCGAGCGTGAGGCCCAGGCCAAAGATGCCGAGTTTTACTGGTTTAGTACGACAGATCTCGCGCAGTATGTGTGTGACACATCTCATGGCATTCGCGTGCGCTTGACTCGTTATGGCGAGGTTGATATGCCACTGATGGGGCGCTATCAGACGGAGAATGTGACGCTGGCAGTCCAGGCGGCGGGCAAGGTCCACAGCCGCTTGCCGGGCATGTCACATGGATCACCGGAGTATGTGGCTTGTATTCGCGCCGGGCTTGAAAATGTGCGCTGGTATGGGCGCTTGCAAAAATTGCAGGAGACTCCGTCTGTCTATGTGGAAGGCGCGGTGAATCCCAAATCGGTGCAGGCGTTTTTGACCAGTATGGCGACGCGTGCACCCAAGCCCTGGATCATTGTGACGGCTGTCCCGCGTGATCGCGATGTGGAGGGCGTCTATCGCTTGCTTGCAGCAGAGGCCCAATCGCTGATTATTACCTCAACGGACATCCACCCCAATATTCATTTTCCGCATCAGGCCGAAGCGCTGTCCTATGCTGAGCCACTGCATTCCGATGTGACCTATCGCGAGCATTTGCCCGAAGCCCTGGAGGTCGCGTTTGAGAAGGCCGGAACGCAGGGAACGATTCTATTGGCTGTTGCGCAGCCGCTGGTGGGGGAGTGCATGCTCATCTGGAAAATTGATCCGCGCAATATTTAACCCCTCCCCGCTGGCGCAAGGAGGGGTTTTTTCCCTCCCTACGCAGTGGGGAGGGCCAGGGAGGGGTTTGCATGGTGATCAATCTCGATCTAATCTTGGGCGATGTCAAAAACGCCACAGGAGAGAGACTTTATGGAAGCGCATGCCGCTGATTTACCCCATCGCGAAATCTACAAACTGCTCACAGGCTGCGTTGTGCCGCGTCCTATCGCCTGGGTGAGCACCCTCAATGCTGAGGGCCAGCCCAATCTTGCGCCGTTCAGCTTTTTTAATGCGGTCTGCTCCAATCCGCCCACCTTGATGTTTGTCACCAGCATTCGCAGCAGCGATGGCGGCCAGAAGGACACCTATCACAATGTGCAGGCGACAGGCGAGTTTGTCGTCAATTTTGTGACGGAAGATCTGGCGGAAAAGATGAATATCACAGCCACTGAATTTATCGCCGAGGTGAATGAGTTTGAAGCGGCTGGTCTGACACCTGCGCCAAGTGTGCTGGTCAAACCGCCGCGTGTGGCCGAAAGCCCGATTCATTTTGAGTGCCAATTGCAGCAGATCGTCACCATCGGGACAGACATCGGGGGCGGCCATATTGTCATTGGCACAATCGTCCATATTCACTGTGATGAGTCGGTGTATCGCTCTAATAACTACATCGATATTCAGGCCTATCAGCCTGTGGGACGCCTGGCCGGAGGCGCTTACAGCCGCACGCGCGATGTGTTTGAGATACGCCGCCCTGAGTCGCAGATCCCGCCACCAAAAAAATAATAGCTTGGTAAAAATTTAAGACGTCGATGACGCCATTGTGGGCGTATCTTCATAACAACTTCACCGTTCCTTCACAAACACTCAAACTTTTATGCAAAGTGCCTGTGACTTCCGTTGCGAGCCTTGTGTAATTATGCTATTCTCAACAGCATTGTCTCTGAGGCATCATGACATTTAGTCACTTCCAGAGGCAGTGATAAAGATCTCTTAGCAAAATTAGGTGTCTATTTGGAGGACGCTATGCAAAAAGTAATTCGTATGCTGGGCATCACCGTTGCAATTTCCCTTCTGGCTCTCGTCATCGGTATGGTGAGCGCGCAGGATGAGGGAAAAGTGCTGGTGACTGGCCTCGGCATGGTTGGTGGTGATCTTGAAACCATTGATCCGAATGTGTCTGAAACAAGCGCTTCGATTGAAATCGTGAACCAGATTTTCGTCGGTTTGATGGCGCAGGATATCACAAACGGCGCTCCGATCCTCGGCCTCGCCGAAAGTTTCGAGACAGAAGGCAGCACCTTCACCTTCAAGATGCTTCAGAATGTGCCCTGGGTGCGTTACAACGCCGAGTCTGGTGCCGTCGAAGAACTGATGGACGAAGCGGGTGCAGTTCGTATGGTTACCGCGCAAGATGTTTACAACGGTATCGTGCGTGCCCTCGATCCCGCGACTGCCGCTCCTTACTCCTACGTCCTCGCGGGCTACATCGTTAACGCCGTGGAATTCAATGCCGGCGAAGCGGCTGTAGAAGACCTGGGTGTCAAAGTTGTTGATGATTTCACCATTGAAATTACCGCGCCGGAAGCCGTGTCCTTTACGCCGAGCATCTATGGTCTGTGGGTTGCACGGCCTGTTCCGTCATGGCTGATCGAAGAATTCGGTGATGCCTGGACAGAACCGGAAAACATCGCCACCAACGGCCCCTTCGCGCTGAAGGAATGGGCGCACGATCAGAGCATCACCATCATCAAGAACCCGTTCTGGGTTGGCACCGAAGGAATGCCGGTTGCCAAGCTGGATGAAGTGGTCTTCCGCTTCCTGGAACCGATTGCGGCCTTTGCGGAATATCAGTCCGGGACGATGGACGCTGTGAGCGTACCGCTCGAAGAATACGAGCGCGTTCAGGCAGACGCTGTGTTGAGCCTGGAATACAGCTCTGGCACACAGCCTTGCACTTACTACATCGGTTTCGATAATGCCGAAGACCCGGTGACCAACGTCAACCTGCGCCGTGCGCTGTCGCTGGCGATTGATCGCGAATCGATTGTGGTCAACGTCACCAAAGCTGGTCAGATCCCGGCACAGTGGTTCGCGCGTCCTGGTCTCGCCGCCGCTCCCACAATGGAAAACTCGCCTGATCTGGGTATCATGCACGATCCCGAAGCCGCCAAAGAAGCTCTTGCGCTGGCTTTGACAGACCTCGGTCTGGCGGATGTGAGCGAACTGCCTCCTCTGACCCTGACCTACAATGGTGCAGCCGGTCACGGTGCCATCATGCAGGCCGTTCAGCAGATGTGGACCGACACCCTCGGCATCGAAACACAACTGGCGACCCTTGACCCGACCACCTACTTCAGCACCGTGAGTGAAGATGCGCCGATGATGTACCGTTCGGGCTGGTGCCAGGACTACTCCGATGCCAGCAACTTCCTGTATGACGTGTTCTACAGCAAGTCCAGCCAGAATGATCCGGGCTTCAGCAATGCCGAATACGACGAACTCGTCGTGGCAGCGCGTACCGAATCTGACCAGGCCAAGCGCCTTGAACTGTATCAGCAGGCTGAAGAAATCCTCGTCGACCAGGAAGCCGCAATTATCCCGGTTTATTGGTACGTAACCAGCCGCGTAATCAAGCCTTACGTGGAATCGGCGATATCAGTGACCGGTAACGAAGCCTACAATCTGTGGGATGTCAATAAGTAAATCCTGCACGAGAGGGTCACTCCTCTTATGTCGGATGGAGGGGGCGCATACGCTAAGCGGGTGCGCCCCCTCTTGCCCCCTCTCTCTTAGTCATACCCACGATCATGTTTTTTGGAGTGCTGGAAGGCCCGCTTTATGGCTCGTTATGTTGCTCGCCGCTTAATGTGGTTGTTCCTCGTTTTATTTGTGATCTCCATCATTACGTTCCTTTTGATGCGCTCTGTTCCTGGGGGGCCGTTCACGCGGGAAAAAGCGCTGCCTGCCCAGACGATTGCGATTCTCGAACAAAAATATAATCTCGACGCCACATTGCCTGAACAGTATGCGAGCTATATCGGGGATATTTTTATTCCGCGTTTTTACATGGATAAAGTTAAGCCAAGTGCGGCCCTCGACTATCTGATCGTCACACCGCTGCCCTTTCTGGGCAAAGATGCCACGATGCGCTGGGTCAACTTTGGCCCGACCTATAAATCGCGCTCGCGCTCGGTGAACGATATTTTCCGCGAGAATCTGCCTGTGTCTTTCCAGATTGGTATCGCCTCGATGGTCGTGGCGATGGTGATTGGCATTCCGCTTGGGATTGTCTCGGCCCTTAATCGCAACACGAGGTACGATTATGTGAGCATGGGATTGGCTATTGCTGGTGTCTCAGTGCCTGTCATTGTCGTGGCTCCATTTTTACAATATTTCTTAGGTGTTCCCCTCAAACTGGCCACCTGGCAGGCAAAAGGCGGCTTTGAAAATCTGCTTCTGCCCTCTATTGCGCTCGGTTTTGGCAGCGCCGCGCTGCTGGCCCGCTTGACCCGCGCAAGCCTGCTGCAGGTGATGAATGAAGATTATATTCGCACAGCCCGTGCCAAGGGTCTGTCCGAACGTAAGGTCATTGTCTCCCATGCGCTCAAAAACAGCATGATTCCTGTCGTCACAGTGCTGGGGCCGTTGTTTGCCGCTCTCGTGACAGGCACATTCGTCGTGGAGACAGTATTTGGCATTCCTGGGATGGGCAAATACTTTGTGACGAGCATTGCAGGCCGTGACTATCCTGTCATTATGGGAACGATTTTGCTCTATGCGATGTTCCTGGTCCTGGCCAACCTGTTGGTTGATGTGGCCTATGCGTGGCTTGATCCGCGCATTCGGTTTGATTAAGGGGAGATGACATTATGACAAGTACACCACTGATAACACCTGTTGCCTCCCTTAATGACAAGCCGAAGCAGGCTGTTAAAGGAGAAAGTCTCTGGGCCGATGCCTGGAAGCGGCTGCGGCGCAATAAGGCCGCTGTGTTGGGTCTGATTATTATTTTGCTGAATATTGGGGCCGCTGTTTTTGCACCTATCATCGCGCCGCGCGATTACGACAAGCAGGTATTGGCTGATCATGACGCTGTACCGCTGTGGTTGACATCGGTCTTCCCGAATATGATCCCCAAAGGGCAGCCTAATGGCTATGTGACCATCAGCAGCGATTATGCGCTTGGGGCCGATAACCTGGGCCGTGATATTCTCACGCGCTTGTTGTGGGGAGCACGAGTCTCTCTCCTGGTGGCGTTCATTGGCCCGTTGGTCAGTATCGTGGTGGGAGTGCTTGTTGGTCTCACGGCGGGATATGCAGGCGGAGCTATCGACAATTTCCTCATGCGTATCGTCGATATTATGTATGCCTTCCCCACCTTGCTCCTGATTATACTCTTCATGACCTTCTTCCGAACGAGTTTTGCTGTCCCTACGCCTGGTACATTTGCGTACTCGCTCGGTCAATTCGACAATTTGACGGGCGGTATGCTGTTCATCTTTGTCGGGATTGGTCTGACCTCATGGATGGGAATGGCACGTCTTGTGCGCGGCCAGGTGCTGGCGGTGCGCGAGAAAGAGTTTGTACTCGCGGCAGGGGCCCTAGGGGCTTCAACGAGGAAGATCGTCTTTCAGCATATTCTGCCGAATATCATGGGGCCGCTGATCGTGGCCGAAACGCTGACCATCCCACAGTATATTTCCTATGAAGCCTTCCTCAGCTTTATCGGTCTCGGCGTCAATCCTCCCACACCCAGTTGGGGCAGTATGATTGCGGATGGGTCCAGAACGTTCTTAAGCTCGCCGCATCAGGTGTTCTTCCCGGCGCTGGCGCTGTCAATTCTGGTGTTTGCCTTCAACTTTCTGGGCGATGGGCTGCGCGATGCGCTTGACCCTCGGATGCGCGGCGTAGACTAACACAACAGGATTTGTGACATGACGAAGGGGCACATACTGTGTGCCCCTTTTTGCGTCTCCGGGATGAGGATCTCGCAGCCGCCTCTAGCCGCCCGTGAGATGTCTGTCGATCTCTTCGATGCGCGTTTGGGGAAGCCGCCATGAGGGGCGATATTCGAGAGAGGTGCGGCAGTCGGCAAGAGCGTGCGCATAATCGCCCAACTCCATGTAAATCCCCGCGCGAAAGTAGTAAGCGGCTTCATCAGTGGGGTCGATGCGAATCGCCTGGTCGAGATCAATGAGTGCCTCTTTGTATTGCTGGATTAGGGAAAAGGCCAGGCCGCGCTGCTGATAGGCTTCTCCATCATGGGGTAATAGACGGATAACGTGAGTCAGATCCTCAATGACGAGGATGTATTGACGCAGGTGGCTGTGGGCGTCCGAACGCTGTCGGTAGGCTTCCACCAGATCCGGCTGGAATTGAATTGCCCGCGTAAAATCATTGATCGCTAACAGATATTTATTGAGTTCGTTGAATGCACAGCCGCGATAATAGTATGCTTCCGCGTGAGAGGGATTGCTGGACAAAACAGCATTGTATTCTCCAATTGCCAGCTGATACTCGTAGTCTTCTAAGTAGCTTTCTGCGGCGCTGATGTGGGCGGCAATCTCTTCGGGCGAAAGTGGCGTTTGACTGATAGGGACAGACAGGTCTTTATTCTCGTCAAATTCGCGGGCGTGGCGTTCCGCAATCTCCTGTTTGAGCATCCCCAGAATCATGCCCGCTTCCCCAATCTCCTGGCGTCTTTCACTTAGATCCGCATTCGGATTATCAGTGGCGGCTTCCTGATTGTACACATCAACATCGTGTTCAATCCTCTGTTTTTGCTTATTGAGCGCCCTGACAAGTTCCTGTGTCGTTCTGCTATTCCATTCCGCTGGCATGATAATCTCTCCTGAGTATCAAACTCGATATTATGTCTCAAACCATTTAAGAAATAAGGGTTGTGTCGCCCACGTTCTTCACCACATCGACTTCAAAGCCAAACATGCTGCCCTTGCCTCGCGTGCTGTGAAAGATCATACGGCCACCGTGCCGTTCGACAATATTTTTGACCAGACGGAGGCCCAGACCTGTGCCCTCGATTCCGGCTGTTTCCTGTGTTTTGGCCCGGAAAAAGGGCTGAAACAGCCGCGCCTGCTGTGCCTCCGGAATGCCATAGCCCGTGTCTTCGACCTTGAGAATTGCTTTGCCTTTCACCACCTCAAGCGTGAGCGTCACATGGCCCTCATCGGGGGTGTATTTGATGGCATTGCTGAGCAGATTGGAGATGGCCTCGTGCATCTGCGCCACATCACCCACAATCATAATGGGGGCGTGGCGCACATCAATGGTGCCCTCTTGATGCTTCAAATGGAGCGCATGGCGAAGCTCATCAAAGACGCGGTGTGACACGATAGCGAGATCTAAGGTGTCTGTGAGTTCATTGCGTGAAATCTCATCAATACGCTCTAACGAGAGAATACCGCTGATAATGCGCTGCATCTGACGGGCGGACTGCTCAATCTGCTGAAGATAGCCGCGTGTGGCTTTATCAAATTTTTCATCGCTCCAGCGCAGCATCTCTGTATAGCCCATAATCGCCGCCAGAGGGCCGCGTAAGTCATGGCTGGCAATGCGGATCATATCCGTCTTGAGCTGTTCCAGCTTGGTCAGGGCGGCATAGACGCGCTGGAGTTCTTCCACGCGCTCTAATTCCTGGCGATAGAGATTGGCATTTTCCAGCGTGGTGGCAATGCGCCGCCCCATGAGAGTAATCGTTTCAAAGCGCGAATAATTAAAACGATCAAGATCGTTCGATTCCAGATGGATCAGTCCTTGCAGGCGATCCTGTGAAATCATGGGGACAATCATGGCGCTGGTCGATTTTGACAGCAAGGGTGGCACGTCCGGGCGCTCTGACAGCGTCTGGATATACTCGGCCTGCTGTGTCTGGGCAACACGCCACCAGATGGAATAAATATTATTGAGATGCTGCTCGACGATACTGGCGGCATAGGGGCCAATGGTCTGGGCAAGATAAAAACTGCCCTCGTGCCATGTGGCAATCCAGCCAGCCTGCGCATTGCTGAGGCGCATCGCAGCATCCAGACTCACGGAGAGGGCATAATTGAGATTGAGCGTATCCGTAATCTCATTTTCAATGGAGCGCAGGGTCGTGATCTCAGCCAGGGAATCGCTTAACTGCTGGTTGATCGTCTTCATGAATGAGATGTCACGGATGAGCAGCATCACCTCATCGGGTGGCAGAAAGAGAAAGCGAATTTCGTAATAGGCCGTGAGCTTCTGCGCAATCAACTCACACTCAAGCTGCTGAAGCGCCCGCGTCTGGAAGACCTGATCAATATGAAATTTGATCATGGCATGCACATCACGCGGAAAGCCCGCAACATCGAGTGATGTCCCAGGGTTTAACTTGCTCCAGAAGGGCAAATCCGTGGATACATAGGAGCCATAGCGCAACTCTGTGACGTCACCCTGCCGATTGAGTATCACCATAAGATCAGGGAAGGCGCTGACAATGCGCTCCGAATTCTCTGGAGTGGGGCTGAGAGGGGGTGTCTGGGAGGGAGGTTTTTCGGTCATGGCCGCAAATCAGAGCGCTTGGTTGTCGAGGAGATGGACGCCTGAACAGCAGCCGGAAGAGTAAATCCGAACAGGCTGCCTTTCTGGTACTCACTCTTGAACTGCATGCTGCCACCATGCCGTTCAATCACGCTTTTGACCAGATGCAGCCCCAGGCCGGTGCCTTCCGTAGTCTCTGTCCCCTCCACGCGAGCCCGATAAAACGGCTCAAAAAGACGCACCTGACGATCTTCGGGGATGCCAAAGCCCGTATCTTCAACTCTAAAGATCACGTTTGCATTCTCAGAGGCCAGCGTGACAGTAATCGTGCCTTCTAAAGGCGTATATTTGATTGCATTGCTAATGAGATTGGTGATGGCTTCATATAGCTGTGTTTTATCCCCACTGACCGGGGGCGTGTTTGTATCAATATGTGTTACAAGGGTCTGCTGCTTGGCCTGTGCCAGAGGCCGGAACTCATCAACGGCGGTTTCGATCAGATCATTTAGCGTAAAGTCTTCATTGTTCTGGCCTGCCGCCCGCTGATTGATTCGCTCAAGCGATAGAATATCGGTGAGCATTTTCTCCATTCGCGCTGTGGCCCGTTCCATCGCATCGAAGTAGTTCCAATAAAATTCATCAAATTGATTTTTGTCTTCTTGCAGCAGCGTGATGTAGCCGTTCATGATGTGGAGCGGCGCTTTGAGATCATGGCTGGCAATGCGGATCATATCTGTCTTCAAGTGCTCTAAGCGGCTGAGCTGCTGATAGAGAATCTGCGTTTCGTCCAACTGGCGTATCACGTAATCATGCAGGCGGCTGTTGTCAATCGAGACGGCAATGCGCCCTGACAGTAGCAGCATCAGCTCAAACACTTCGTCATTGAAGGAGTCGCGGTTGGTGAGAAGCTGAATAATCCCTACAAGCCGCTCTTGCGATATGAGGGGAAGAGCCATAAGCCCGGTCATGCCGGGGATATGGGCCACATAATCAGGATCGGCATTGACGTTCGTAAGCAACTCAGGCTGCTGATTGACCAGCACACGCCCCACAATGCCCACATCATGCTGAATAACGCTGTTCAGAAGTTCGGGGGGGTATTTGCCAATGAGGTAGGACACGCGTAGTTCTTCATCTTCGATCAGGGCCACATAGCCCGCCTGTGCGCGGCTGAGACGCATGGCCGCATCCAATGCGACCTGAATCACATGATCGACTTTGAGGGAGCTGTTGAGTTCTTCATCGACCTGCGTCAGTACGGCGGACAGTTCAAGACGAGTATTGAGCGATTTTTCAATACGCTTGCGTTCGGTAATATCGCGGGCAATCGCCTGGATATGACGGGCCTCACCGGACATATCGCGCACCAGCGTAAGGCTCATCTCCACAGAAATTTTTTGGTCATCGGTGGTGACAAAGGTGGTTTCATAAATAGGGGTAAAGCCCGACATTGTCAGCATGCGGAAATGCTGCTGATTTTTGGCGGCCTCGGCGGGGTCGATATAGCGATTGATTTTGCTCCCCATCAACTCATCGAGCGGCTGATGCAGGATCAGACCCGCCCGCTCATTCGCAATCAGAATTTCTTCCGATAGATCGATGATGAAAATGGCATCATTGCTGTTTTCAAACAGCGCAATATAACGGCGTTCGTTCGTTTGCAGGGCAATCTCAGACCGTTTATTCGCCGTGACGTCTCGCAGAATGAACAGCACTCCGTTGGCTATGCCCTCCGATGTGTTGACCGGCTTGCGCGTAATCTCCCAGTATTGATCCCCAACTTGAACCTCTTGCTGTCCAACATTGGCCCGCAGCAGAATGTGGGAAAAAGCGGGGGCATGGGTTTCTAAGTCACGCAGAGACATGCCGGTCATTTCCATCGCTGATGAGCCGAGAAGTGTCTGTGCGGCAGTATTCAGGGTCACAATACGTCCGCGTAGATCGAGGGCAATCATCGCATCGGGCAGATTGTCGACGACGGTGTCATAAGCAATCGTCGCAATCGACATGACATCAGAAGACAGGAGCAGACGCGCGATCAGAATCAGCATAATGCCGAACGTAAACGGCATCAGATCCAGATTGCGCAATTGCGCCTGTTGGATGGAGCTGATGATCATGGTGAGGATAGGCAGTGTGAGAGCAATAAAAAGAATGCGTGCCAGAGAAGGATAGGTTTTGAGCATCGCCAGCGCGCGCTGTGCCATGAGGAACATCCCGGCCAGGATGAGCACATACACGTAAAAGAGATTGACAACGAAGATGAAACGTTCAATCTCCGTCATAGTCATCAGATAGGCGACATTTAGTTGACCACTGCGCCACATGGTCGGATCAAACTGCCCGAGCATGATCGTTATCAGGGTGATTGTGGGAATGATCGCCAGGGCTGCAACAACGGATCGAGCGAACCGCCCCTGGTTGTACTGCCAGCAGAAACACGCCCACAGCAGAGGGGTAAACAGAGCCCCCACATACTTAATCTTTCCCCACACAACTGCCATCATCGGCTCATGAGCTGACCCGATCTCAATCGCGTAGAAGATCAACCATGTCCCGACGGCGGCCAGCAGCGCGGTGTAAGTCAGTGCCCCGCGAATGTGTTGGCGTCGAACCATCACGGCGGCCAGACTATAGGTGATAATCCCCGTGATAATGCATACAAGAGCATAAGTAGGCTGCAAAGGCATTGCGATTTAATCCACCCAGCATCCGTGATATGCGACACAGAACGACCTATCCATGTTCAGTGTAGCATAGGCTTTAAACATTTGCTTCTCAAAAACCGGGAATTTATTGCTTAAGGTGACGAGTGTACCCTCTTAATTGGTATCTATGTCATAAGACGTACTTTTTACCCCACCTTATCTAACCAATGGTGCATGTCTTAGAAGCCGTTTGATAATGCGGAACGTAATAACCAATGGTGCAAGTCTCGCTTTTGCGATCATTTTGGCCCGCAAAATCAAATTCTGAGGCTCAGTTTTTGATGGCGAAGAGTTTTTAAAGGGCCAAAGCGCTTTTGTAGGGGCGCAGCATG